>Ga0105047_10000262_pt1 | contig 83284 bp, 94 predicted proteins | sample MAT04_FD_78384 | JGI IMG/M metagenome (GOLD analysis project Ga0105047, IMG submission 78384) | Freshwater microbial communities from Lake Fryxell liftoff mats and glacier meltwater in Antarctica - MAT-04 (megahit assembly) | ecosystem: Environmental > Aquatic > Freshwater > Ice > Liftoff... | reverse complement strand
TGTCGGCGTCGAGCTCAACGTCTTTAATACCAGCTGGTCGAGTGAATCCAACGTTAGGCTCGCTGGCAGTGACTTGAGCCATGTAGGATTGCCAAATTGGTGCGGACACAATTGAGGCAGCTTGCGTCATTGGCTTATTATCGTTATTGCCCGCCCAGACGCCTGTGACGGTCTTCAGGGTGTACCCCATTGTCCAAGCGTCCTTGTAATCTTCAGTCGTACCGGTCTTAGCAGCCACCGTGCGACCTTTTAGTGTCAGGGGGTTATTGCAGGAGAAGACACCGATTGCACAGCGGGCATTATTGTCTGACATAATCGAAGCAATTTCGTAGGCGACTTGTGGGTCGAGGGCTTGCTTCGGCTTATTGTCTTCAGGGGTATTTTTCTCGATGACTTTACCATTTGGATCGGTTACAGAGAGCACCGTAACTTGATCGCGAATCTGTCCAGCAGCCGGAAAAGCTGAGAAGGCATTGACCATTTCGGTCAGCTTGACTTCGCCGGCACCAAGCGCCATAGACAGACCAAGCTTATCGGCATCGGATCTCTGAATAGTCGTAATGCCGAGATCATTCGCGGTCTGAATAGTGTTGCCGATACCTGCTAGATAGAGAGCTTTGACAGCTGGGATGTTGAGTGAGCTGGCAAGGGCGACACGGACCGACTGGACGCCGTAGAATCTACCAGTGTAGTTTCTCGGCTTGTAGCCACCACCGAAGTCGGTCTGGACATCATACATAGTCGAGCCTGGACCCCAGTCGCTTTTTTTGAAGAGCGAAGCGTAAACGATTGGCTTGAAGCTCGAGCCTGGTTGGCGGTTGGCAGCTGCTACATTAAAATTACCAACGGCTTCATCATTGTAGTCATAGCTCCCGACCATAGATAAGACCTCGGCCGTGTCGACATCTTGCGACACGAGGGCTGCATTCGAACCACCGAATTTTCTGACATTATCAATATTTTTCTTAATAGAGTCTTCGGCTAGGCGCTGCTTAGTCAAGTCCAGTGAGGTGATGACTTTGAGACCACCTTCGTTGACACGCTTGACGCCGTATTTGTCTTCGAGTTTGTCGCGCACATACTGAACGAAGTGAGGCGCAATCACATTAGCGGCGTAATTACGTTTCTTCATCTTTGTAACCGCATCCTCAGCCTTGGCAGCTGTCACTTGATCCTTCGTGACGTAGCCTTGCTCGGCCATGAAATCGAGTGCAATTTCCTGGCGACCGGACAGTGCGCTACGGTTTAGGTTGTAGTAGCTCGGAGCTTGTGGTAGGGCGGCCAAAGTTGCGCATTCGCCAAGTGTCAGATCCTGAACGTTCTTATCGAAGTACGTCTTCGCACCGGCTTGGATGCCATAGGCAGTCGAGCCATACGGTATTTCGTTGAGATAGAGCTGGAGGATATCATCCTTCTTATAAAGAAGTTCGATTTGCATAGCCAAGATTAGCTCCTTGAGCTTGCGAGTTGGAGTTCGCTCACTAGTGAGGAAGGCATTTTTGACATATTGCTGAGTTATTGTTGAGCCGCCGCCCTTAGTAGGATCGCGGAAAATGATACCAGTAAAGGCTCTACCCAAACCACTCACCGAGAAGGCGCCTTGGGAATAGAAGTTCTTGTCCTCAAGAGCGACTGTCGCATTGCGGCAGTTCTGAGGGATTTGGGAGAGTGGTACAACCGAACGATTTTTGTCACCGTAGATCTCGACCAGGACTGTCTGGCCAGTTCGATCGTAGAGCTTGGTAGTTTGAGCTGATATTTGGGAGTTAATTTTATTCGGGCTAGGCAGATCCTTAGCAATCCACAGGAAGAGCAAGACAGCTATAAGAATGAGACCAGCGAATCCAAAGCCGATGACTTTCCGGCCGGTCTTGGACGTAATAGCTGCCCAAATTCGCTTCGGATGGTAGAAGGCGAGTTCGCTGGCTGATTTTTTTGTACGCGATTGCAGCTTCGCGGCCTCGGGGTGGACGGAAGGTGAGGAGTGGGTTACACGCCTTGGAGATTGTTTGCGAACACGACGAGCCATAATTTTCTCTGTCCATTATAGCATTTTGGAGCCAATTCGAATAGGTTTTTTATATCCAGACCCGAGCCCTTCCGGTAAGCGGTCTCCATCTGATAGAATAGGTTTATGAGTAAGCCAACCAAAGCCGAACAAATCGATACTTTGCTGACCCGCGGTGTCGAGGATGTGATAATCGCCGCCGACTTGAGCACCGCCTTAGCTGGACGTCGACGCTTGCGCGTTAAATTTGGGATCGATCCGACGGGTGATAAGATCCACATTGGCCACGCGGTAGTCTATTGGAAGCTGCGTCAGTTTCAGGATCTCGGCCATCAAGTGATTATTCTCATAGGTGACTACACAGCCTTGATTGGTGACAACTCGGACAAACTGAGCGAGCGACAGCCCATTACGGTTGATCAAGTCAAGCTAAATTTGCGTCATTATCTGAAGCAGATCGGTAGCATCATTGATCTAGAAAAGGCTGAAATTCGATATAATTCGGAGTGGCTCAAAAAGCTTAGTTTTCTCGAACTACTCGAACTAGCTAGTGAATTTAAGGTCGCTCAAATGTTAGAGCGAGACAATTTTCGGGATCGCTACACCAACGGCAAGCCAATTGGCCTGCAGGAACTGCTCTACCCAATGATGCAAGGCTACGATTCGGTCGCCTTGCGAGCTGACGTCGAGCTGGGAGGGAATGATCAACTCTTTAATATGATGGCTGGGCGGACTCTCCAGAAACGAGCCGGCCAGTCACCGCAAGCTGTCGTGGTGACGCAGCTTTTGACAGGTACTGACGGTAAGAAGATGAGCAAATCTCAGCCCAATTGCATCTTCATCACCGACTCACCACTCGAGATGTATGGCAAAGTCATGGCGCTTTCGGATGATTTGATTATTCATTATTACCGCCTGGCAGCTGATACGCCACTCAGCACCATTGACAAGATTGAGCAAGACTTGGTTCTGGGATCTAACCCACGTGATGCCAAGGCTGGTTTGGCGCGTGAAATTGTCTCGCGTTATCACGGTAAGAATAGTGTATTTGACGCTGAGGAGGCCTGGGAGAAGCAATTTCGGGGCGGTGAGCTTCCAGATGATATCGAAGTCTATCGAGCTGATGATAAGGAGCTGGCCGATGTGGTCGGGCTATTGGCGAACGCTTTTGGTGTCACTAAATCTGAAGTACGTCGGCTAATTGACCAAGGTGGCGTCAAGTTTGATGGTTCTGTACTCGAATCAAGTGACTCAATTCGAGTCAAGAGTGGCATGGTGGCTCAGCTCGGGAAGCGGCGCTTCAAAACTATTCAGGTATGAGTCTGGTCGCCGGTACGAAAAACTTCCAGCTGCACACGCCGCTGAGTCGCCTCAAAGGGGTTGGTGAAATAACCGCCCGACACTTACGAGCCGCTGGGCTTAATACCGTGCGGGATCTGCTGATGTACTTCCCGCGCCGCTATGATGATTTTAGTCAGCTCAAGCCAATCAACCAATTGCGACCGGGACTGGTCAGCCTGCGGGCTCGCGTCGATCTCGTCAAGGTTCGGAGTAGCTTCAAGCGTCGCAGTATGGTGATTACCGAAGCTATCGTCAGCGATCAGACCGGCTCGGTCAAGCTGACTTGGTTTAATAGTCCGTGGATCCTTGAGCAGATCAAAGAAGGTGACGAATATTTCTTTTTGGGCGAGCTGAAATACGCCGCCAATAGCTTCGGCATTACGCAACCGAATTTTGAAAGGGTAGAGAAGTCGAAGCTGGCTGGCCAAATAGTTCCAATCTATCCTGAAACCCAACACCTGCACAGTCGTTTGTTGCGTGATTTGGTCGACCAAGTGCTTAGTTTATCTGAGATATTACCTGATCTATTGCCGGCCAATATACGCGAGCAATACGAACTGGTCGATTACGGCACAGCGATTAAGCAGCTCCATCAGCCGAGCTCGGCAAAGACGTTACAGGCGGCTCAGCAGCGCATGGCGTTTGAGGAACTTTTTATGCATATCGCTGCGAGTCTGGCGATCAAGCAAGCCATTGCGACCGAGAAAGCCCACAAGATAGTTTTTGATGAAGCGGTCATTGTAAGTTTTGTCTCAAGTCTGCCTTTTCAGCTGACTGACGGACAACGCGTCGCTGCCTGGCAGATCTTTTCTGATTTAGCCGAAGGTCACCCGATGAATCGATTACTAGAGGGGGATGTTGGCTCCGGTAAGACCGTTGTGGCGATTATGGCCGCCTTGCTGGTTGTGCGAGCTGGCTATCAAGTGGCGATAATGGTGCCAACCGACATTTTGGCGCGTCAGCACGTTGCGACGTTTCGCAGCTTACTCAAAGATCAGTCAATCAGCTGCGAGCTACTCGTTAGTAAGCTGCCAGTAGCGCGGAAACGTGATGTCCGCGAGCGACTGGCAGATGGCCAGCTCGACATTGTTATCGGCACGCAGGCACTGATTACGAAAGACACTAGCTTTGCGCAGCTCGGACTGGTTGTCGTCGATGAGCAGCATAGATTTGGCGTCATGCAGCGTCTTAATCTGAAGGACAAAGCTGGTCATTTGCCGCATGTCTTGACTATGACGGCCACGCCTATCCCGCGTAGCCTTGCACTGGTGATTTATGGTGATCTTGATATTTCGATTTTGCCGATTTTGCCACAGGGACGGAAGCCGATTACGACCAAAGTTGCTTTCGACGATGATCGCACCCAGATATACACTCAGCTCGATAGCTTGATCGAAGCCGGCAGTCAGATCTATGTAGTCTGTCCGGCAATTGATCTGACAGATGAGGGTTCCACCATGGCGGCGACGGCAGAGCATGCCCGCCTGTCAAAAGGCATTTTCGCTAATCGTCGAGTCGGGCTGGTGCATGGGCGGCTCAAAACTGATGAAAAGACCGCCGTCATGGAGCAATTTGTGGCCGGCGACCTCGATATCTTGGTAGCTACAACAGTGATAGAAGTCGGTGTCCACGTTGAGCGTGCTAATGCCATCGTGATTGAACAGGCCCATCGTTTTGGTCTGGCTAGTTTGCATCAGTTGCGGGGTAGGGTCGGCCGGGGTCAGGTCCAAGCCTTTTGCTATCTGATGACCAACAAGATTGACGAGGCCCAGCTGGCTCGCGTTAGAGCCGTCGAGCGGACTACTGACGGCTTCCGGTTGGCCCAAATCGATCTCGAAACTCGGGGGTCAGGGCAGCGGGTTGGCACTATGCAGTCGGGCTTGACCGGGCTGCAGTTCGCCCAGCTCGAGGATAGTAAACTGATCGCCGAAGTTCGTGAAGCCGCCAAAGCTTTCCTTATACCAGAAAATATCGTACAATATCCACATACTATAGAGCGTATTAATACCTTCAAGACCGTCACGTCGCTCGATTAGTCACTTAAAACCCCCAACCCCACCTATGAACTCAGGTTTTGCCTCATTCGCCACCCGTGGCCGCATATCCTACTCCGGCACTCATCAAAAACTTGATCGAGAGGCTTTTCGAATTGTGTCGCCACTTATTGATAAAGAACGTTTCCCGAAGCGGGCGGCGATACTGAAGTTTGAGGGCTATGGCGGCCCTGACGGCATGAAGGTCAAAGGCAATTACAACACCGATCACCTCTGGGACCCCGTCAACGAGATTGGCTTCTTGCCAGTTTGGATTGAAGTGCATTATCAAAACCTCGTTGCAGCCCTCAAGAAAAAAGACTACGTCGAAGCCGCTTTTCACGCCGGCTTCATGGGTCACTACATCACCGATTCTTTGACTCCGGCACACCACTTAAGCTACAAGCTCATCGCCGAGGAATACGCTGAGGCTTCCAAGCTCAAGCGGCGTTGGAAAGCTTGGGGCACGAAGGGCTGGAAGAGCTCCCACTTCGCTTTCGAATCAGGTATTTCGGCCGCCACTATGTTCAGTCCACTACGGGTCAAGTTTGATCTTGAGCTGTCTGAGCGCATGCGCCACCAAGGTATTCGCGAAGTTATTAAAGATGAATCACTCATGATAGCCAAGCTTGGTTTGTACGAAGAATTTATCATGAACGGCTGGACAACCAAGCTAGCCAAGGCAGTGCGGGCGACGGTCGTACCACGCATTCCCCAGATGATTGCAGCGGCTTGGCTTGCAGCCTACCAAGAGGCCTGGTGTGTTGAGCCTGCCAAGCAGCTGGTACCCAAACACCAAGCTACTGCCGTCTAGTCATATGTCGCAGCACACAACTCGAATCATGACTGGTGATTTGAAATTTCGCGTACTCAAGCAGCCTGGCGAGGGGACTCGTCCTATCACCCAGAAGATCCGTCAGGCAATCTTTAATACATTGGGGCATGATCTAGCGGGCTTGGTTGTTTTTGACCTTTACGCTGGTAGCGGCGGGTTGGGTTTTGAGGCTCTCAGTCTACGGGCAGATAAAGTAGTCTTCATCGAGAAGAGCCGCGCTGCCGCCCAGCTGATCATTGGGGCTGTCAGTGAATTCGGTCTTGGTGAGCGGGCTGACGTGAAGATTGTTCCGGTTGAGGTGGCGCTTGATGTATTGGGTCGGGCAGGAGTGATATTTTTCGACCCACCGTATGAGAGCACTGATCTACAGATGGCGATTCGAGCGGCTGAGCATCTTGAGCCTGGTGGAGTGCTTGTGGTATCGTGTTCGTCGCGTCAGAAGCTACCGGCGACGCTTGGGGCGTCTGCTCAGCAGAAGGTGAGGGTCTACGGATCGACCCAAATCGGGTATTATGTGTTAGAGAGCAAAAAGTAGAGGCAGACATGCGGATGTGGTGGAATTGGTAGACACGCCAGCCTTAGGAGCTGGTGAGGGGTGACTCTCGTGAAGGTTCAAGTCCTTTCATCCGCACCATGATAGATATAAAATCGAGTCTTTTTTAGCACTCCAAGCCTAAGAGTGCTAGTTTTTTTTGGGGTAGTTTGCTACACTTACACACACACACATATTTATTACTTAAACAGATACCATCATGACCAAAGCCACCATTCAGAAACGAACCGCCGCCGACGTTGACCTCCATATCATCGTTACTACAGAGGAGCTTCAGAGCGCCAAGGCCGCTGTGCTGGCGAGCGCCAAAAAAGATCTCAAAGTCTCAGGCTTCCGTCCAGGCCAAGCGCCTGACGCGATCGTCGAACGCCAACTCGACCCTGCCAAGCTCCAGCTCGACGTTGTCGAGAAAGTTTTGGCTGCGACTTTTGCCGAAGCTGTCCAAGGACATAACTTGAAGACGCTGGCTCAGCCGAAGATTGACGTCAAGAAGTTTGTACCGTTTGACGAGCTTGAATACGAAGCCAAAGTCGCCATTCTGCCAGAGATTAGCTATGACTATACAAAGATTCGAGTCACTCACACTGCGCCGAAGCTCGACGAGTCTGAAGTTCGGGCTGCTTTGCAAAATCTGCAAGTGCAATTTGCCGAGCGGGAGAGTGTCAAGCGGGCTGCCCAGAAAGGCGACGAGGTCCGCATGGACTTCGAGGGTACTCGCGACGGTGGTGCTGTCGATGGTGCAACTGGTCAGAATAGTTTGGTAGTCATCGGTGCTGGTCGGTTTATACCCGGCTTCGAAGACGAGCTGATTGGGCTAAAAAAAGGCGATACTAAATCGTTTGATATCACCTTTCCAAAGGAATATCACGCTGCAGATCTGGCTGGTGCCGAAGTTACCTTCAAGGTAACCCTACATGAGGTTAGGCTGATCAAGCAGTCTGAGCTGGATGATGCTTTTGCCAAAAAAGTCGCCGGTCTCGACACCCTCGACGCACTGAAGGCTGATATTCGTGAAAATCTACTCGAATCAAAAGCCCAAGAGGACGACAAAGCCTACGAGTCCGAAGTGCTGACCAAGGCGCTCAAAGAAACCAAGCTGATGATTAGCCCAGTTCTCGAAGTAGACCAATATGCCGAACTCAAAGCCGACATCGAGCAGCAGATAAAGAGCTCAGGCATGGAGCTGGACGATTGGCTCAAAGTCCAGAAGAAATCAACCGACGAGTTTGAAGCTGAACTGCATCAAGAAGCGGCTCGTCGGATTGGTACTGGCCTGATCATCCGCGACATTATCGAGAAGCAGAAAATCACTATTGCTGTCGATGAAGTGGCTGACCAGATCGAAAAAATGCGTATGTCATACACCGATCCTGAGACACTCAAGCACCTCGACCATGATCACTTCAAGAATGACGTCGCTAACCGACTATTGACCCAAAAGGCTGTCGACTGGCTGTGTCTACAGGCGAAGCAAAAAGGTAAGTAGCTATTATTACTAGGAGGAGGGTAGATCATAATGCGTGACGAAATCCAAAATTCAATCTTGGTCCCAACGGTTATCGAGAAGACAGCCATGGGTGAGCGGGCGTATGACATCTACTCCCGTTTGCTTAAAGAGAGGATTATTTTCTTAGGTACTGGAGTCAATGATACCGTCGCAAATCTCATCGTGGCTCAGTTGCTTTTTCTAGAGAGTGAGGACGCCAACGCTGATATCAAGCTCTATATCAACTCACCCGGCGGTAGTGTCACAGCCGGTCTAGCGATATTCGACACCATGGAATTAATCAAGCCAGACGTTTCAACAATCTGCGTCGGATTGGCAGCTTCGATGGGGGCCTTCTTGCTAGCGATGGGGGCCAAGGGCAAGCGCTACGCTCTCCCGAATAGTCGAGTCATGATTCACCAGCCATCGGGTGGATTCTCAGGTACAGCTTCTGACATCGAGATTACCGCCCAGGAGATCATGAAGACGCGGCTGTCGATCAATCAGCACTTGGCGGAACGAACTGGTCAAACCATTGAGAAAATCGCCTTGGATTCGGATCGTGACTTCTGGCAGAGTGCCGATGAGGCCGCCGCTTATGGTCTAGTCGATAGCGTCATCAAGAAAGCTGTTGATAAGAAGTAGTTTTGTCGAAGCGAGCCTGGTAGTTGGTAAAAAAAGTCTTCAGATTCGGATGATTTGGACTAACCGCCTGAAGCTAGATAGGCTACAATAGATTCATTATGAGTTTTCAAAATGTACCGTGAGGTTCTCGGCAATCGGCAGTTCCTCAAGCTCTGGGGTGCTCAACTGGCCAGTCAGGTGGCAGCTCAACTTCTCAATTACGGACTGATAATTCGGATTTATGAGATTGCCAAGGGGACTGCCTACGCCAATAGCGCGGTTTCGCTGCTGATAGTAGCTATCGGTATTCCGGCAATCATTTTTGCTGTTCCAGCCGGGGCCTACGTCGATCAGCGTGATAGGAAACGGGTGTTGGTCTGGACGAATGCTATTCGAGCCGGTCTGGTACCATTATTCTTTGTGGTGGATACGAATATTGCTGCCGTCTATGCCTTGGCATTGGCAATTTCGGTGTTCTCACAGTTCTTTGTACCAGCCGAAGGGGCTGCCTTGCCACGCTTGGTCAAGCCCGAACACTTGCCGGTTGCAAACTCGTTCTTTATCTTCACCTTAAACGCCAGCTTTATCCTCGGCTATTCACTAGCGGCACCACTTATTAACAGTTTCGGCATCTTGGCGGTTTACGTCGCAGTCACGATTGCTTTTCTGACTGCGCTCGGCCTGACGCTATCACTGCCGCCGATGAAACCACCGATGAAGGTGCGCTTTGATGTCAAGCACACCATAGCTGCGGTTCGTCATGATCTGGTGGCTCACTTTAAGCACATTATTGGTGAGCGTACCTTATTGTTCCCAATCCTGTTGATTTCGTTGGCGCAAACGATTGTCGGAGTTGTGGCGGCTTTAGCCCCTTCGATGGCGCAGGAGTTGTTTGGGAAAAGTCTAGCCGAAACTAGTCAATGGCTGGTTCTACCGGCCGGGATCGGACTGATATTCGGCTCAGTTGTGGCCGGCAAATTACTCCAACAGGTCAGCAAAGTTAGGCTCATCTTTGTAGCTCTCTTCGCCGCTTCGAGTATACTAGTACTGCTCGCAGCTATACCGATGTTGGCGAAGATCTTCCCGATTGCACCACTGACAGCAACGATGACCTTCACCCTCGGATTTCTTGACGCCGCTATTCTTGTAGCGGCGCAAACCTTGCTCCAACTGGCTTCAACCGATAGACTGCGCGGGCAGATCTTCGGCACTCTCAATATGATGATCAATATTGCGGCTCTACTACCAGTCTTCCTGGCTGGTCTCTTGGCTGACATTTTCGCACCGCTCTCGGTACTAGGAGCACTTGGGATTGGCCTCATCTTGGTAGGTTTTGTGTTTATGCGAATATTTGGTAAAATCTCTCGCGAATACGCTTGACTTTATCGTTCGTACCCCCCAGAATAAGGTACAAGAGGATGCTTAGACTCATACGCTAAACACGAAAGCTGCTTATTTCGCGTCACCGCGTATGTTTGCGTTTAGAAAACCCTCGGTTGCCATCTCGTCCCATAGTTTCTGTGTATCGTACCGGTAAGCTTCATATGTGGTGCTTTTTAAATCAAAATCTGCCCCTGAATTATCAAGGGCAGATTTAATCGGCGCTATAGCCACATCGACGCTACTGGTAGTGTTCACACCCCAAGCGAAACACTACTAATACTCACCTTAGGAGCCGTTGTTCTTTATGCCAAAACCAGCCAACCCCCGTATCTATCTATCAGATCATCAAGAAATTCTACCACTGCCGAACCTCGTCGAGATTCAGCACGCCAGTTACAACTGGTTTAGCCGCGAAGGCCTAGCCGAGCTCTTCGAAGAAATTAGCCCAATTGAAGACTTTACCGGCAAGCTCTACGAACTTTCATTTAAAGACTATTACTTTGAAGAGCCAAAGCTGACCGAAGTCCAGGCCAAAGAAAAGAACGCTACCTACGAAGCTAGCTTGCGCGCCAACATGGAGCTGCTGATCAAAGAAACCGGCGAAGTCAAAACACAAGAAATCTTCGTTGGCGACTACCCAATCATGACTCGTCGCGGGACTTTCATCATCAATGGTGTTGAGCGAGTGGTTGTATCACAGCTCGTTCGTTCAGCCGGTGTTTTCTTCACTAATGATTCTTCGACTGGACACTTCGGTGCCAAGATTATCCCATCGCGTGGTGCTTGGCTCGAGATTGAGACGGCGGCCAATGGCGTCATGTCAGTCAAGATTGACCGGAAGCGCAAACTCCCCGTTACGACTCTGTTGCGGGCTTTTGGCTATAGCTCAGACAGCGATCTCTTGCAGCTGTTTGCTGATGTTGACCGAGGTGAACTTCGTTTCATCACCGAAACAATTGCCAAGGATGCTTCTAGCTCGACCGCCGAAGCTCTGATGGAAGTCTACAAGCGCATTCGACCCGGCGATCTAGCCACTGTCGAGAACTCCAAAACCCTCATTGACTCAATGTTCTTTGACTTCAAGCGCTACGATCTCTCAAAAGTTGGTCGCTATAAGCTTAATAAGCGACTCGGCCTAACCATCAAGAACACTCGTGAGAACCGGACGCTGCGGGTTGAAGACTTCGTTGCGATCGTCAAGGAAGCTATTACGATGACCAACGAACGCCGCTCGAGTGAGGATATCGATCACCTCGGCAATCGCCGTCTCAAGATGGTCGGTGAGCTAATGCAGCAGCGCTTCCGAGTCGGTATTGCTCGGATGGAGCGAATCGTCAAGGATCGTATGTCAGTAGCAGATCCAGCTACCGTCACGCCATCGTTGCTGGTCAACGTCCGTCCAATTGTTGCCAGTGTCAAAGAATTCTTTGCTTCACACCAACTCTCACAATTCTTACAACAGACCAATCCACTCGATGAAATCGTCCACAAGCGTCGTCTCAACGCGATGGGTCCCGGCGGTTTGAATCGCGAACGGGCAGGCTTTGAAGTCCGTGATGTCCACCGGACTCACTACGGCCGGATTTGTCCGATCGAAACCCCAGAAGGACCGAACATTGGTCTGGTTTCAACTATGGCTAGCTATGCCAAGGTCAATGAATATGGCTTTATCGAAACCCCCTATCTTAAGGTAATTAACACAGTTTCAGTCGACAAGGCTACTGGCGAGATCGCTCGGAAGCCACTCAAGGATGCAACTGGTAAAGTCATCGTCAAGTCTGATGAGACGATCACTGCAGCCCACACCAAGGCTTTGCAGAAGACTGACCTCAAGGAAATTCCTGTCAAAGCACGCGTTAGCAAAGAAGTCATCCTGCTTGATGCTTTTGATGAAGAACGGGCCGTCATCGCGCCAGCCAACATTGTTGTCGACGCCAAGGGCTACTTTGTAGAGAATGTAGTCTCAGCTCGTGGAGTTGGTGGTGAAGCCGCCGAAATGGATGCCAATGACGTTCAATACATGGACATCGCATCGATTCAGACAGTCGGTATCTCGGCCGCTTTGATTCCATTTATGGAGCATGACGACGCTCGTCGCGCCTTGATGGGTGCAAACATGCAGAAGCAAGCCGTCGCTCTGGTCAAGCCAGAAGCACCAATCGTCGGAACCGGTATCGAAGCCAAGGTCGCCGCTGATTCTGGGCAAGTCATTCTCGCTGCCGAAGACGGTGAAGTGATTCGAGCTAGTGCTCAAGAAATTGTCATTAAATATAAGAAGGGTGGCGACAAGACCTACGAGCTCCAAACCTTTATTCGCTCAAACCAAGGTGCAGCTATGACCCAACGCTGTCGTGTCTCAGGTGGCGACAAAGTCAAAAAAGGCGATGTCTTAGCTGATGGTATGTCGACCATCGACGGTGAACTCGCCCTCGGTCAGAACTTACTGGTGGCCTTCATGGCGCTTGATGGGCACAACTTCGAAGACGCTATTATTCTGTCTGAACGACTGGTTCAGGATGATCGATATAGCTCAATTCACATCGAAACTCACCAGATTGACGTTCGTGACACCAAGTTGGGGCCAGAAGTTGTCACTATGGACATTCCAAATGTCGGCGATGAAGCCCTCAAGGACCTTGACGAAGGTGGCATTATCAGAATCGGTGCCGAAGTCAGTGCCGGTGATATTTTAGTCGGTAAAATAAGCCCCAAGGGCGAGACTGAGCTGAGCTCTGAAGAGCGCCTCCTGCGGGCAATCTTTGGTGAGAAGGCGCGCGAGGTCAAGGACACTTCACTCAGGATGCCGAACGGCAGCCAAGGTAAAATCGTTGGCGTCAAGATCCTCTCCGGTGAGAATGGTGATGAGCTACCATCTGGTGTTATGCAACAGATTTACATTGCCGTAGCCGAGCTACGCAAGATTCAAGTCGGCGACAAGATGGCCGGACGACACGGCAATAAGGGTGTTATCTCGAAGATCATGCCGATTGAAGATATGCCGTATATGGCTGATGGTACTCCAGTCGATATTGTCCTAAATCCACTCGGTATTGGTGCTCGTATGAACGTTGGGCAGCTGCTCGAAACTCATCTCGGCTGGGCCGCGCAGGCACTAGGTTACAAGGTAGCCAGTCCAGTCCTTGATGGTGTGACGATTGATCAAATCAAGACTGAGCTCAAGAAAGCCGGACTCTCAGAAGACGGTAAGGCTCAGCTCTACCACGGTTTCAACGGCGAACCATTTGACCAGAAAACAACCATCGGCTACAAGTACATGCTCAAGCTCCATCACATGGTTGATGACAAGATTCACGCTCGCTCAACCGGACCATACGCTATGGTGACTCAGCAGCCACTCGGCGGTAAGGCAATGATGGGTGGACAGCGCTTTGGGGAGATGGAAGTCTGGGCGCTCGAAGCCTACGGTGCTTCACACACTCTCCAGGAAGTCTTGACCATTAAATCTGATGATGTAATTGGTCGCTCCAAGGCTTACGAATCGATTATCAAATCAGAAGAGATCAAAGGACCACGTGTCCCAGAGAGCTTCAATGTGCTCGTCAAGGAGCTACAGGCCCTCGGTATGAGTGTCGAGCTAGAGCAAAACCATGAGATTCTTGACGCTGACGCAGCGATTGATGAGGCTGCCCAGGCTGAATCAACCGAACTCGGTACTGATGAACTGATCATGGGCGACACACTTGACGATATTGCCGTTGTCGATCTCGAATCAGCCGGTGCAATCGATGATTTTGCGGCTCTAGCGAACGTTGAAGAGAGTGTGGAAACAACCGAGCCACAAGCTCAGGAAGAGGAGGTCTAAGCCATGCAACACGAAAAACAAGACATTATCGATTTCTCAGCTATCAAGCTAACCGTCGCCAGTCCTGAGCAAATTCTCGACTGGAGTCATGGCGAGATCACCAAGCCAGAAACAATCAATTACCGCACTCAGAAGCCTGAAAAAGACGGCCTCTTCTGCGAAAAGATCTTCGGTCCGACTAAGGATTGGCAGTGTTATTGTGGTAAGTACAAAGGTATCCGCTACAAAGGCATTACCTGTGATAAGTGTGGCGTCCTAGTAACTCGTTCAATCGTCCGTCGCGAGCGCATGGGGCACATCCACCTCTGCGTGCCTGTCACTCACATCTGGTATTTGCGTGGTACGCCGAGCTCTATCGGTACCTTGCTGAATATGGGCGTACGTGATCTCGAAAGAGTTACCTATTTTGCCAACTTCATCGTTATGAACGTTGACGAAGAGGCGCGTTCGGCTGCCCTCGAAGATCTCTCCAGCAGTTACCAGGGCCGTCGCAAAGAATTGCTCGCCAAGCATGAAATTGCCAGCGAAGAACAGGCTACTGAAGGGGCTGTTAAAGAGTTTTCTGATCTTGAAACCAACTATTTGACTGCTAAGAACGAACTTTCTGCTCTGAGCCGCTACCAGCTCCTGCCCGAAGGTATGTACCGCGAGCTCAACATCAAATACGGCAATGTTTTCAAGGCCGGCATTGGGGCTGAAGCTATCCGTGATCTGCTCACCGAGATCGATCTCGACGCCCTCGCTATTGAGCTCAAGGAAGAGTCCGAGAACACGACGGGTCAGCGTAAGCGCAAAGCCCTCAAGCGATTGAAGATTGTCGAAGGTATGCAGCAGGCTGGCCTTAAGCCTGACTGGCTCGTAATCTCTGAGCTCCCTGTGATTCCACCAGATTTGCGCCCAATGGTACAGCTCGATGGCGGCCGCTTCGCGGCTTCTGATCTCAACGACCTTTATCGTCGCGTTATCAACCGTAATAATCGTTTGAAGAAACTCTACGATCTCGAAGCGCCAGAAGTCATCTGCCGCAACGAAAAGCGCATGCTTCAAGAAGCCGTTGATGCCCTGATGGACAACAACTCACGCCGCGAGCGGGCTGTTACTGCCGTTGGCGGCTCGAGGAAGAAACTCAAGAGTTTGACCGACTTACTCAAGGGTAAACAAGGTCGTTTCCGTCAGAACTTGCTCGGTAAGCGGGTCGACTACTCAGGTCGTTCGGTTATTGTTGTCGGTCCCCACCTCAAGCTCGATGAATGTGGTATTCCAAAGATGATGGCACTGGAGCTCTTCAAGCCTTTCGTAATCTCGCAGTTGATAGCCAAAGAATACGCTCACAATGTCAAGTCAGCCGCCCGTATGATCGAACGAGCTCGCACCGAAGTATGGGACACGCTCGAAGAAGTCATCACCGGCAAGTATGTCTTGCTCAACCGCGCACCAACTTTGCACCGTCTATCAATCCAGGCTTTCAAGCCAGTTTTGATCGAGGGTAAGGCAATCCAGCTGCACCCACTCGTCTGCTCGGCCTTCAACGCGGACTTCGATGGTGACCAGATGGCGGTACACGTACCATTGTCCGAGGCTGCTCAAAAAGAAGCCCGTGAGATTATGCTCTCAGCCAAGAACCTACTGAAGCCTGCCAGTGGTGAGCCAATTATCAACCCATCGCACGAGATCGTACTCGGCTGTTTCTACATGACAAGTCTCAAAGACGGCCTCAAAGGTGAGGGCAAGGCCTTCAGCGATACCAACGAAGCAATCATGGCCTACCAGGAAGGCATCATCCACTTGCGATCGGCCATTAAGGTCAAGCTCGGCTCAGAGCTGATCGAAACCTCGGCAGGACGATTGCTCTTCAACGAGATCATTCCAAATGAACTCGGCTACAAGAACGATGTCATGACCAAAGCTCAACTCAAGGCTGTATTGGCTGAAGCTTTCACTGTTGTCGGCAGCGATGCCACCGCCCTGATCGCTGATGCTATCAAGAACATTGGCTACCAGTACGCGACCGAGTCAGGCTTCTCGCTAGGTATGGACGATCTAACAACTCCTGCCAAGAAGCCAGAACTGCTTGACGCCGGTGAGCTCAAGGCTCAGGCCGTCACACGGCAGTATCAGCAAGGTCTGATCACCAACGAAGAGCGCAAAGAACGAACCGTTGATATCTGGAAAGAAGTCGGCGAGCTGATTGAAGCCGAACTCACCCAGGCGCTTGATCCCAATAGCTCAACTTTGGCTATGGACATTGAGTCTGGAGCCCGGGCAACGATTGGCCAGGCCAACCAAATGGCTGGCATGAAGGGACTGGTGCTCAACTCCTCAGGCGGCACTATTGAGCTACCGGTAAAGAGTAACTACAAGGAAGGCTTGAATATTCTTGAGTACTTCATCTCTTCTCACGGTGCACGTAAGGGTCTGACTGACACGGCTCTCAAGACAGCTGAATCAGGCTATCTAACGCGTCGTCTGGTTGACGTCGCTCAGGATGTCATGATTGCCACCGAAGACTGTGGTGATACCGCGGGCTACGTCGTCCACTTGTTTGAAGCCCAGGCAGCTGGACTCGACAACTTGACGCCATGGATTACTGGTCGCTACATCGCCAAGGATATCAAAGACGGTCGGAAGACTATCGTCAAAGCCGGCACTCTGCTGACTAGTGATCTGGCTGCTGCAGTCGACGCGGCTGGCATTGAGTCGGTCACTATCCGTTCGATCATGAAATGTACCCTTGCCTGGGGAATTTGTCAGCATTGTTACGGCATCGACTTGGCCCACGGCAAAGAAGTCGTGTTGGGCGAAGCAGTTGGTATCATGGCAGCCCAATCTATCGGTGAGCCTGGTACTCAGCTGACTATGCGTACCTTCCACGCTGGTGGTGTCGCTTCGGCAGCAGATATTACCCAAGGGTTACCTCGAGTCGACGAAATTTTCGAAGCCCGTAACCCGCGTGGTGAGGCTATATTGGCCGAAGTCGATGGTATTGCAACGCTTAAGTCAACCGACAGCAAGCAGATATTGCGGATCGCACCAGTTGATATGAAGGTTACCGATTACGAGATCAAAGAAGGCATGAAAGCAGTTGTCAAAACTGGCTCAGTTGTCAAAAAAGGTGACGTTCTAGCTGCCAATGAATCAGGTAAGCGGACCGTCAAGTCAGGTGCCGATGGTACAGTCACACTCGGCAAGACAGTTGTTCAGCTGACTCACGAAGGCGGTAATGTCAAAGAATACAACATCCCCGAATATGTAAGCTTGACCGTCAAGAATGGCGACCTCGTAACTGTTGGGCAACGCCTGACCGGTGGATCGGTCAACCTTCAGGACATGTTGCGTCTGCAGGGCGAAGAAGCCGTCCAACGCTACATCGTCGATGAGGTCCAGGCCATCTATTCATCACAGGGACAAACGATTGCCTCTAAGCACATCGAAGTTATCATTCGTCAGATGTTTAGCCGAGTCCGGATCGAAGAACCAAATGGTACCGAATTCATCTCCGGTGACATCATTTCGAAAACGAATCTCAAGGAAACCAATGCCGAGGTAGTGGCTGCCAAGAAAGTCTCTGCGACATATGAGCAGCTCTTGATGCCAATCTCGAAGATCTCGATCAGCTCAGATAGCTGGCTGTCAGCTGCCTCGTTCCAGGAAACTATGAAGGTTCTGATCGCCGCCAGCTTGCGTGGCAAGACCGATAAGCTACGCGGCCTGAAGGAGAATGTCATCATTGGCCGGCTCATTCCAGTTGGAACCGGGTTCCGCCCCGAAGAAGACTAGCCGACTGGCCAACTAAAAAAAACTCAAGCGCGGCCTATGCCAATGTAGGCTGCGCTGAGTGTGGGTCTAGTTATTAAGTTATTCGCACTGTTATTTCTACGGTTTCTGGAAAACTTGAGAACTGCGCCTGGCCGGTCGTAAATTATCCAATACTAGGCCGGTCCGACAGCCAGACCAACAGATTGACGAAACCAAACTGATCTGATAAACTAAATGAGTTATTTTAACGCACCTCGCGTGCCTACCAAAAATATTTATATGCCTACAATCAACCAACTCATCCGCAAGCCTCGTGCTGCGACTCGCAAGAAAAGCAAGTCGCCGGCTTTGCAGCGCAATCTTAATGCGCTCAAAGGCCGTACCAGCACCCAGTCATCACCATTTAAGCGTGGTGTTTGTACAAAAGTATTTACTCAGACCCCAAAAAAGCCGAACTCGGCCTTGCGTAAGGTCGCTCGTGTCCGCTTGACCAACCACATGGAAGTCACCGCCTACATCGGTGGTATTGGACACAACCTCCAGGAGCACTCCGTCGTCCTAGTTCGCGGTGGTCGCGTCAAGGACCTTCCAGGTGTGAGATATCACATAGTTCGTGGTTCACTTGATACTGCTGGCGCCGCCAACCGCAAGCAGGGTCGTTCTAAGTATGGCGCCAAGCTCGAGAAGGGTAAGGAATAAGATATGCCACGTAAGAAAACAGCTTCACTCAAGCGCACCATTCCAGCTGATATGAAATACAACTCCGTTATGGTTACTCGTTTGATTAATAAAGTTATGAAAGACGGCAAAAAGCGTTTGGCAGAGCGACTTGTCTATGTCGCGCTTGAAGAAGTTGCTACAAAGTCTAAGAAAGACGCTATAGAAGTGCTCGAGACTGCCATCAAGAATGCCAGCCCTAATGTCCAGGTCAAATCACGTCGGGTTGGTGGTGCGAACTATCAGGTACCGATGGAAGTGAAGCCTGATAGAAAAGTCCACTACGCTATGATATGGATGCTTGACGCGGCGCGCGCAAAAGAAGGCAAAAGCTTCGATAAGCGCCTGGCCAATGAACTGATGGATGCTTATAACAACCAAGGTGACGCCATCAAGAAAAAAGCCGATACTCACCAGATGGCCGAAGCCAACAAAGCCTTCGCCCACTTCGCACGTTACTAGGTTTTTGTGTAGCTGCCGTTTGCAGACAATTTGTTACGAAAAATGTCCTTAAAGCAAGGGCATTTTTTATGTAAGACGAGTATTATTTTGCAATCCAAGTAATAGCATAATAAAATTTTTCAGCCATATGATTTGACTCAAGATATTTGCGATGCACCCTCTAGTCCAGTATTATGAGCACATGCATCACATCCAACGATCGATTCTGGGCCGTCTGATGACCGATGAAGCGATGCGCTATCGTGACCTCAAGCCTCTTGAAGTGGCTAGCAATTTATTTACCTATCACCTGAAAGTATTAGTAGGGGAGGGCTATGTGGTTTCGAGTCAGCGGGGGACGTATCAGCTCACCTCTAAAGGCCAGCGGCATGTTGACAGCTTGAGTCTGAGTACGTTGAAGCCTCGCCTCCAACCAAAGACTGTCATACTGTTAGTCTGTCGAGACCGGTTGGGGCGCTGGCTGGTCATGAAACGACGAATCCAGCCACTGCTTGGAAAGGTTGGCTTTCCTTATGGAAAACTACATCTCGGTGAGAAAATAGCTGAGGCGGCAGCCCGTGAATTATCCGAAAAAACCGGCTTGAGCGGGGCACTCGAGCACCGCGGCGATGGCTATATCACGATCTCAAACCTGCAAACTCCCGTTAGTGAGATATTCTTTCATCTCTATTATTGCCTGGCACCGACGGGCTACCTCGTTAGCGAGCATCAGGCGGGGCAGCTGTATTGGAGTGATATGGATGTCGACTTTAGCGAAGAACAGTACATGCCTAGTATGTCAGACTTAATTACCGCACTCGAAACCACCCCGCATGGCCAAAGATTTTTTGTGGAATCGAGCTACACTATTACGTAATTGAGCTTATTTAATACTTGAAATATTTCTATAAATCAGTATAATAAATCTCACTGCACCCTAGATTTTCTCAAAGGAGAAAAATGACAAGTATTGACACCATTGACCCTACCAACCGGAATGCAGTTTTTGTACCGAAGCCGCGAAAACCTCGAAAAATCATCAAAGGCACCCGAGCCGTACAGCGCGACGTTGTGCCTGGTGGATACGAACTATGTGAGCAATGCGCTGATCGCATTAAATTCGTAGCTAAGGATCACCTGCGGATGATTCTCTGTAACGTTTACGAAGTTGATGCGAGCACCGGCCTACCGCGCTGGCACCACCTCGAGCGATACCACCCCAAATGCTATGACGAGGCCGGGCAACTGCATGGCCCAATCGCAGATCGCGAGAGCAGCCGAGATAAGGCCAAGCGCCTGGTTGAGGCCGAAGTTAGCCGTCGAAAAAAACGCTGATTTATATGGGCGTCAGGCTTCCGGACGCCAAACGGAAGGGATCAGGTCCTTTCCTTCCCCCGAGTTTCTATTGAGGCTCGGGGGATTTTACCTTTGACCTGGGAGGCATACCCCTGTAGACTTAATACTCGTTATGTTACTCACTGCCACAATCGAAGAAAAACGCGCCGGAGCCAAACTTTTAATCATGCAGAGCGAATGCAAGCTGCAGGACAATGAGAAAGTTGGGTTTGTTGGTCGCAATGGCGTCGGCAAAACCACGTTAGCCCGAATCATGCTGGGAGAAGACGTTGACTACCTCGGCAGTGTCGATCGGCGCAAGGGACTGATGATCCTGACGACCGAGCAGGAGCAGATTGCCCAACCCAACATATCGGTCATAGACTATGTCCTCGATGGACTCCGGCAGTATCGCGAACTGACCCACATGATCGAAACCTATCCCGACACAATGGGTGAGGATATGGAGAAGATTGACCAATACTCCGACGCGCTTGAGGCCTATGCCGACTATGGCTATTATCACGTGCGTGATCAGGTTGTTGAGTCGCTCAAGGCCTACCAGCTGACGGCTGAACAAATCGACGACAAGTTTGAGCTGCTGTCTGGTGGTCAAAAAAGATTTGCTCAATTGGTCCAGATCGAATATTCGAACGCTGACCTCTTGCTGCTCGACGAGCCCACCAACCACATGGATTATGTCGCAAAGGCAAAGTTCGTCGAATGGCTGAAGAATACAGCTTCGGCTGTCTTAGTCATTACTCACGATCGGGATGTCCTAGCTGCCGTTGACCGCCTCATTGAGCTGAAGGACAAAAAAATCATTTCCTACCCCGGTGATTACGCTGCCTATTTGCGCCAGAATGCCAGCGCCAATGTCTCGGCTATGCACCAATATGAGATCGACATCAAAACTCTCGAGAATCGTCGCGAAGCCTTGCGCGCCGCCCAGGTCAAGAAAGGTCAATCGGCTCAGTCACCGAATCCATTTGTGCCGTTAGTTAGGCGTTTGGAGAAGGAAGTCGCCGAAATCGAAGACCGACTCTCGAAGCCGACAATCTGGATTGATCAAGCCTCGACCCAGCAGCTCAAACGCGGTCAGTCGGAGCAGTACGAGAAGTACAAAGCCCGCAATATCTCGATGCGCGAGGCGGGTCAGGGTACCACCGGGCACGCTACTCAGTTAGTACGCATCGATGACCTATCAATTGGCTACAGTCAGCCAGTCTTTAGCGGGGTGAGCTTCGATGTGCGGGCAGGTGAAAGGGTCCAAATCGTCGGTCGGAACGGGGCCGGGAAGACGACCTTCGTCGATGCACTCTGCACGTCGGTAGCGGGTGGGAAGCTCAAGAGCACCGTATATAGCGGTCAGATTGATTGTGCTCCCAGCCTCCGGATCGGGCGATATGAGCAAGAGCTTGACCGAAGCTTACTCGATAAAACTCTCGCAGAAGCCATTACTAACATTTATCGACAAGCTGACCGTCAGGTTAACGAAGAAGTTGTCTATCAGATTCTTTCGGAGTATTTGTTTGATCGTCATGATATCAGCGTCCCGGTCTCACAGTTGTCAGGTGGACAAAAAGCTCGTATCCAGCTAATTGCACTATTCGCTAGTCGTCCAAATCTCCTGGTTCTCGATGAACCAACCAACCATCTTGACCTGCCATCGATCGAGGAGATTGAAACAGCCCTCAAACGTTACGATGGTGCAGTGCTCTACATCTCGCACGATAGCTATTTTGCCACGGCTCTGGGGGGTGAAATTATTTCGATTGATGGCTAGCTGGTCGCGCGAAAATCGATTGCATCATTTGCTCAAACCATAAGGAGTTTGGTACCTTAGAGGTATGGTATTATTTGACGCTCTATCCTGGTGGTATGGCTGGGGCTGGCTTCATATTATTGAGGTAGCTCGGCGTTGGTTAGCCCGGCTGTATGCGACTTTCTCAGTTCGACAGATGATGCGAACGTTATTTGCGCCCTGGAAAGAAGACCGGGTGACTGGCGCCCAGGGTCTCGATGGAATGATGAAGGCCTTAGTCATGAACGGTGTCGCCCGCCTGATTGGTTTCACGATCCGAGTGATGTTTATTTTGTTTTATGCATTTTTGTCACTGCTAGTTGTAATCGCTGGGCTAGGATTATTCGTCATCTGGCCTATTTTGCCAGTAAGCCCGCTGCTCGCCATAATCTATGGGATATCTTAAAACATGCCTGAAATTACCACCCCACCAAGCCTGAGCTTCGCTGCCTCACATCGAGCTACCCGCGTGGCTGGGACAGCCTGGCTGGTACCAAAGTGGCGCCGTTTGAGTCTGGCGGCTATGGCTGGCTTGTCACTTATGGCTAGCCTGGCGTTGTATTTTGTCGGTCAACCGAAATTCGCCGCCCTTGCTAGTATTCCAGCCCTGACGGTTTTGCCAAGCCTGTTCTGGGGAGCTTGGGGAATGAAGCAGTTCGCTGGTCAGAATCCCGTCGCCGATGGGAATACAAACTTGAGCGAATTGGTGACGGCCGACCTCGTCGCTCCTTTGAGCCGGGCTAAATCACCAGCTGATATATGGATTGTACTGTCTGGGCATTGGCAAGCCGCCTTTCTGGTGCGCCATCTTGGTCTGCCCACTACCACTATCGAAGCTCAGATCGGCCAGCTAACCCCAGCCCAGATCTACGCTGAAGCCTTAGCCGTGGCCCAGCAGGCTCACCAGCGCAAGCTGACGGCTGGAACGCTGATTGTGGCAATTGCTCGTCTAGTCGAGACTAAAGCTCCGTTTTTGGCTAGTGCTAATATTCACCCCGATGATCTAGTTGAAGTACTTATTTGGCTTGAACATCTAGTGCACGATAGGCTCGATAAAGCCGGCCGTAATGCTTTTGGTGGACTTGGTCGCGATTTCTCAGCCGGCTACACCAACTACCTGGATAGGTTTGGGCATAATGTGAGTGATGAGATCGAATCTGGCCATGGCGTCTATTCCTCGCTTGGACGTGAGCCGCTACTAGAACAATTAGTGACTACTCTGCAGCAGACAGTCAACCCAGCGGCAGCGCTGATCGGCCCGGCTGGCAGTGGCAAGACGACTCTCGTCTATAGCTTCGCCGAACACATTTTGTCACGGACTGATGTTGGTCGTCTCAGCTATCGCAAGGTGATGATGCTCTCGGCAACGGCGCTCCTCTCAGCCGCCACCTCAGAGACGCCGATTGAGAAGATCATGGTCGAAGTGCTGGCCGATGCGGTGCGGGCGAAGAACGTCGTCTTGTTTTTCGATGACGCCCAAGCCTTCTTTGAGTCAAAACCAGGTTCAACTGACATTACCGAGATCCTGCTACCGATTCTGGAGCGGACACATTTGCCGATGATCTTTGCTTTCTCGGAATCAGACTGGACCCGATTTACCCAGATTCGTCCAAATCTGATCAGCCAAATGACCAAGCTGGTCCTGCCGCCGGCTGATCGGGCTGGGACAATTCGTACCCTCGAGGATGTCGCCCTCGACTTTGAGACCCAGCAGGGTATCACCATAACCCTCGGTGCACTCAAGGAAGCTACGACGCTGTCGGAGCGCTATATTACGACCAAGACTCAGCCCGGCGCTGCCATTGACCTTCTAAGAGCCGCCTTTGGCTCACCTGAGAACGGCTACATTACTGAGCGGTCGGTGCAAGCAGCGATTGAGAAGATGACTGGCGTCAAAGCTGGTACCGCCGCCCCCGAAGAAGCCCAGAAGCTGCTTCACCTCGAGGCGCTGATTCATGACAGGATGATCAATCAAACCGTCGCAGTGACGGCGGTGGCTGGTGCCTTGCGTCGAGCTCGCGCGGGAGTGAAGGATCCGAATCGGCCGATTGGTAGCTTCCTTTTTCTCGGGCCGACTGGTGTCGGTAAGACGGAGCTCGCCAAATCACTGGCCGCGGTTTACTTTAGCGGCGAAGACAGGCTAATTCGTCTCGACATGTCCGAATATCAGCAGGTCAGTGATGTTTCACGGATTCTGGCGGCGGCAACTGAGTCGGGTAGCGGCTCGAGCTTCTTGCAGGAAGTCAGACAGCAGCCCTATAGTGTGGTGTTACTCGACGAGATCGAGAAGGCTCACCCTGACATTCTCAATCTAATCCTCCAGTTGCTCGACGAAGGTCGACTGACTGATACGGCTGGAAAGCCAGTCAGTTTCAAAGACTGCATCATTATCTTGACCTCGAATGCCTTAGCTGACGATATCCGGCAGGCTGTAGCTCAGAAGCGCGATCTGGCCGCGATGCATGATGAGATGGTTGAGAAGCTGATTAATCAGAGTATTTTTAAGCCAGAATTACTCAACAGATTTGACGAGATTGTCACCTTCCGGCCACTAACGCCGGATGAGCTGAAGGAAGTCGTCGGTATCATGCTGCGGACGCTCAATAAGGGCTTGGCGGCGCAACAGATCAGTGTCGAGCTGACTGATGCGGCCAAGACCTATATCGTTGAGCAGGGGAATGATCCACGCATGGGAGCCCGGCCGATGCGTCGCGCTCTGCAGCGCTTTGTTGAGAATAAACTAAGTCAAGGGGTGCTGACGGGTGAGATCAAACCCGGAGCGAAGATCGTGATCGATAGAAAAGACATTGAGACACCGACCCCGATAGTATAAAAAAGAAAACCCCGCTTCTCTGCAATCCGAAGATCGCAGAAAAGCGGGTGGGTGGACAATGAGACTGGGATTACAAGAACTTCCGTGGGTGGAGCTCCCAAAACTCAGGTTGGGACATGAATCCGGCTTCACGTGCGGTTTGTGCGAAATTATTCTGCACATTAGCGATGTCACCATAGTTCACGATCTTGACAACTGGGCTGCAGAAGACCTCTGTGTAATAGAGGCGCCCATACGAATCGTAGGTGTGACTGATCTGAGTTACGGTCGAGTCCGTGTCAGAATCAGACAGACCCATCGGGAGAATAATCATTTCACCGATGCGAGGTAGTTGATGAAACGGTATGTGCAGCTTCCGAACTAATTCTTCTAGAATTTGCAAAATGCTGCCCCTGACATTTCTGTCAGTCGGACAACGCCACTGAACTCTCAAGTGCAGCATGATGAGCGGTGTGATCTGTTCTGTTGCAGAATCCATTTGGTTCTCCATGGTAGGTGCGGATATTGCACTATTATACATATTAATACTAAAATAGTCAACATATACCGACTTGCGAGCCACCACCAGATCTGATACACTCGTACTCGATACGCGCACGGCGCTATTTTTCGTTTGCGCTCTTGTTTCTTGCAGTATAGAAATACGATTAGAAGCGAAACTCGACATATTATTCATCATAAGTAAGGAATCCTCATGGCCCGCGAATACTCCCTCGAAAACACCCGTAACATCGGCATTATTGCTCACATCGACGCCGGTAAAACCACTATGACCGAGGGGGTTCTCTATCGTACCGGTAAGACGCACAAGATTGGTGAGGTCCATCAGGGTGAAGCTACCATGGACTGGATGGAGCAAGAGCAAGAGCGTGGTATTACCATTACCTCAGCCGCTACGACTTGCTTCTGGAATGGAAAGCGCATCAACATTATCGATACACCTGGGCACATTGATTTCACCGTCGAAGTCGAACGCTCCCTCCGCGTTCTCGATGGCGCGGTGACCGTTTTTGATGGCAAGATGGGTGTCGAGCCGCAGTCCGAGACTGTTTGGCGGCAAGCTGACAAATACGGCGTACCACGGATTTGCTTCATCAATAAGATCAATCAAACTGGTGGTGATTTCTACAAGAGCCTTGATTCAATCCACGCTCGTTTGACCAAGAAAGCTTATCCGATCCACTTGCCAATTGGCTTTGAACAGGAAATCAACGGTCTAGTCGATGTCATCGAGCGTAAGGCTTACGAGTACAAGGATTACACTGACAAAGAACTAGTCGAGATTGACATCCCCGAAGACATGAAAGAAAAAGTCGAGCGTTATCGCAATCATCTGATAGAAGCCGCCGTTGAGGCTGATGACGTCATCATGGAGAAGTATCTCGAAGGTGGCGAGCTGAGCCTTGAAGACATCAAGACCTGTATCCGCAAGAGCGTATTGACCGGTGAATTCTTCATTGTCTCCGGTGGTGACGGACGCGGCGTGATTGTCGAAAAATTACTTGACATTGTGGTTGATTATTTGCCAAATCCGCTCGACATCCAAGCCCCACTAGCCGAGAGCACCAAGACTGGTGAGCAAGAGGTTATCACCGTCTCAGACGAAGCACCTTTCGTTGGTTTGGCTTTCAAGATCGCCAGTGATCCATTCGTTGGTAAGCTTTGCTTCTTCCGAATCTACTCCGGTACGCTCAAGTCAGGCTCGTATGTACTCAATAGTTCAACTGGTCAGAAGGAGCGAATCGGGCGAATCCTGCGTATGCACGCCAATAACCGTGAAGAAGTGCAGGAAGTCTACGCTGGTGAGATAGCCGCCGCCGTCGGTCTCAAAGGCACTATGACAGGGCACACCCTCTCGGCCGAAAACCATCCGGTTTTGCTGGAGCAGATCACCTTCCCTGAGCCAGTTATCCAGATCGCAGTTGAGCCAAAGACCAAAGCTGACCAAGAAAAGATGAGCTTGGCTCTCTCACGCCTAGCCGAAGAGGATCCAACCTTCCGTGTCAGCTCTGATAATGAAGCTGGTCAGACGCTCATATCGGGCATGGGAGAGCTGCACCTCGAGGTTTTGGTCGACCGAATGAAGCGTGAATTCAACGTCGAAGCCAATGTCGGCAAGCCACAAGTTGCCTATCGCGAGACGGTTCGCAAGACTGTCCAAGTCCAAGGTAAATTTGTTCGTCAATCGGGTGGACGAGGCCAATACGGTCACGTTTGGCTGGAGGTCGGTCCGTTGGTACACACCGAAGATATCGAGGGCGAGAAGCCAACTTTTGAGTTCGTCAACGGCATCGTCGGCGGCTCAGTGCCGCGCGAATACATCAAGCCGGTTGAAGAAGGCATCAAGGAAGCAATGCGCAACGGTGTGTTGGCTGGCTTCCCGGTTGTCGATCTGAAGGCTCGTCTGTATGACGGCTCGTATCACGAAGTTGACTCCTCGGAAATGGCTTTCAAGATCGCCGGCTCGATGGCTCTGCAGGAAGGTGTGCGCAAGGCTGATCCCGTTATCCTGGAGCCTGTCATGAAAGTTGAAGTCACGACTCCGGAAGAGTTCATGGGGGATGTGGTTGGTGACATCAACTCCAAGCGGGGCCGGATCGAACAGATGTCTGATCGACAAGGCGCCAAGATCATCGACGCCTTCGTGCCGCTCTCAGCCATGTTCGGGTACTCAACGACGTTGCGCTCGACTACCCAAGGACGGGCCAACTACTCGATGGAATTTGATCACTACGCCGAAGTGCCGCGCAATATTGCCGAAGATCTGATTGGCAAGAGCTCCAAACCAGCTATTGTTGAATAGACTTCGTTCAATGTCATAAGAAAACAGCCCACCAAAACACTTTGGGCTATTTTCTCGTAACAATTAGACACTTTCTGGCTTGTCGCCGCCGTATCTTGTGAGGTATAACTAACCTACGTTTACTGCACCTTTTTCATGACCGTCTATCAGTCTGACTCGAGCGAACAGGAACTATGATTTGTTTCGATACACCTATGCCATCAAACTCTTCAGCGACTTTTGCTGTCGCATCTCATCAATAGTCTGGTCAAGGATCGGCCCAAATCGCGATCCACTGCGTATCAATTGGCGAGATAAGCTGATGCTTCGGCGCCTGGATAGGGAGCTAGAGCGAGTCGATACAGCTTATTTGTACGAGATATATCATGACTTTAGTCCTGCTAATCGTCGGGTCTGTGATCAGGCTATTATTCGTAAAATGATTCCCTCGGCAGTAGTCACCATGCTTGTAGCCTGTTTCTTTACGGCGCTAATAACCGCCCTTACCGTACTAACAAACAACCATGACCCACAAATTGTTCGATTAGGGTTGATACGGCTCGTTATCATGCTATGTATGATTGAACTGATCATTTTTATGCCCTGGATCAAGCTTGGCTTGTTTCGACGGCGAGTCCGCCGGCATATCCAAAAATCATTTCACGAAAGCCTGGAGGCCTACGAAATGACCCACTAGCCGCTTACTTACTCTAGAGTCTAGATAAGTAAGCGGCCTTATTACTCTTTACAACTGGCAGAATTCTCGATACAATTGGAGGGTCCTGTAAAGCAGGGCACTATTTCTAGTGTCACAATGCTTGCACAATGGTCATCAACACTTATTAACAATCAACAACCATACTTTAGGTTAAGGAGACAGTTCGTGGCAGAATTCAAACGCGATAAACCACATATTAACGTCGGTACCATGGGTCACGTCGACCACGGTAAGACAAGCTTGACAGCAGCCATTACGCACGTTTTGGCCAAGCGACTTCCTACAGACATCAACAAGGCTGTTGATTACGCCGCTATCGATAATGCTCCCGAAGAGCGCGAACGGGGTATCACGATTGCCTCATCTCACCAAGAGTATGAGACCGAGAAGCGTCACTACGCTCACGTCGACATGCCAGGTCACGCCGACTATGTCAAGAACATGATTACCGGTGCAGCCCAGATCGACGGCGCTATTCTCGTCGTCGGCGCCAACGACGGCCCACTGCCACAGACTCGTGAGCACGTTTTGCTCGCCCGTCAGGTCGGTGTCCCAAATATCTTGGTCTTCATGAACAAGATGGACCTGGCTGACGCCGAGTTGGTTGAACTCGTCGAAGAAGAGATCCGTGAACTGCTCGAGAAGAACGGCTTCGATCGAGAATGTCCTATTATTAAAGGGTCAGCTACCAAAGCCCTCGAAGGTGACGCCGCTTCCGAAGACGCTATCATGGAGCTCGTCACCGCTATGGACGACTACTTCCCACAGCCAAAGCGTGAGCTTGACAAGCCATTCTTGATGCCAATCGAAGATGTCTTCTCTATCAAGGGACGTGGTACTGTCGCAACTGGACGCATCGAGCAGGGTATTATCAAGGTCAACGAAGAAGTTGAAATCCTCGGTATCAAAGACACTCAGAAAACTGTCGTTACCGGAGTCGAAATGTTCCGTAAGCTCCTCGGTGAAGGTCAAGCTGGAGACAACGTCGGCCTCTTATTGCGCGGTGTTGAGCGCGATCAGATCGAGCGAGGGCAGGTTATCGCCAAGCCAGGTTCAATCACTCCACACACTGAGTTTGAAGCCGAAATCTACGTTTTGAGCAAAGATGAAGGTGGTCGCCACACGCCATTCGTCGATGGCTACAAGCCACAGTTCTACTTCCGTACCACTGACGTTACCGGCGAAGTTAAATTGCCAGACGGCATGAAGATGGTTATGCCTGGTGATAACATCAACGCTGAAGTCAAGCTGCTTGCCCCTATCGCCATGGATGAAGGCCTTCGCTTTGCAATTCGTGAAGGTGGACGTACTGTCGGTGCCGGTGTCGTAACCAAGATCACGAAATAACGTACGACCTTCGTACAGAATCGAACCTCACCTATGACAACCGAAACCAAGAACTCCCAGCGCATCAGGATCCGCCTCAAGGCGTATGACAACAAAGTTATCGACCAGTCGGCTAAGCAGATCATCGATACGGCGATCCGTACCGGTGCTCAGGTAGCTGGACCGGTACCGTTGCCAACTGATCGCAAGACCACGACTGTCATTCGCAGCCCACACATCTTCAAAGATAGCCATGAAGCTTTTGAAATGCGTACCCACAAGCGTCTGATCGACATTACCGAGCCTACTCCCAAGACTATTGATTCGTTGATGAATCTTAGTTTGCCAGCTGGAGTTGACATCGAAATCAAGATGTAATTCTTGTACCAATATAAAAAAACTCCCATTCATTGGGAGTTTTTTTTGTGAGAAAAGCCCCGACGCGAGCCAGGGCTGATTACTAATCCTTACCGAGTAACATTCCATAGAATAGTAATCCGGCAAAGATAAAGCAGAAAAGATATATCGTGAAGACAACAATCACAACAAAGGCTATCACGGCTGATGCGAAGACGACGACGATAGTACCACTGACTCCTCCTAGAAGCGTGTTAGCAATACCCTCATCGGTGTGGTTATAGACATAGGATGCGACTTGCAATGCTAACCAGCCCAGCAATATGGCATACCGACCCCAATGATGGCAAACGGGATCTGTTCTTGCCCTTAGAGCTTGCCGTGCGGGATGATATTACGATTGCATAAAAGCCAGGCCAAGTTATAGTAGATAAACCCAAAAGCTAGACAAAGACACAGCGAATGCGAAAACAGCATAACCGCCGCCGGTTTGTTTAGGGTTTCTGGATTGCATTGATATTCCTGCCTGTAGAGGCACAAAGAAACCCCAATCTACGTGTATTGATTGGAATAGTCAATATTGGCACAACACTAAGCTCTGTTTCGGTACTCTTCGCTCTCGATTTTGGTTTTGTCACGTATATAGCATGAAAAACACCCCGCACATTTTAAGTGCGCGGGGTGTTGGGAAGAGGAACGATGTCTTCTAGAGCTGACTTTCAAGCCTTGTTACCTTCAGCTTGATGTCGGCCAGTATCTTGTCATATTCCATCAGGCTGTGTGACTGTTGTTCCGGTCCCAGGGCTATAGTTGGGTAGTAGTTCAGGAACTCAGTTCGTATCTTATGACTGGCGTAGGACAAAAAAATCTGCTGATTCAAGGCTGGCTTGAAAACAGTGACTGGCTCATGCCATTCAGGGTGAACGATTGCCAGAAACTCGCTCTCGAGAATTGGTGATTCAGACAACTCCCAATTCACATTGTTGACGAGTGGCGTCTGCCTATTCTGGTAGAGTGCCACGTCAAGTCTAATCAGGTAGCCTTGCAAAAACCTAAACTCTACCATCCAGATAAATGAGGTATTTTTCGTTTGAGTCATATAGCTCCAAAGTCTTCTAGAGAGGTGCGGATCGTCTTATTATACAACAAATATATGTATATTACAATGTATTTGCAGTGGTAGACTGAATGCTTTGCCGATGACGACATGAGAGTGTTGACATACCTGGTCTATATCTGATAAACTCATTGACGTTGACTTTTTAAAGTAACTGGGAAGCGTCCAGGTCTCCGCAGCCTGCTGAGAAACCGGAATATGCTTGCCAGAATTTTATTTCAAAACCCAAATTTTTTAAGAAAGCCTTTTTCACTATGAAAGCCCTCTTGGCCACCAAAATCGGTATGACCCAGCTCTATGATGCTGAAGGACGTTTGCAATCTGTCACAGTATTGCAGGCTGGTCCGTGTGTAGTTACACAGGTCAAGACAGTCGCCAGTGATGGGTATTCAGCCGCTCAGCTTGGTTTTGGTAATCCCAAGCATACGACCAAGGCCCGGGCCGGACACCTCAAGGCCAGTGGGGCGCAAGCCCGATTCCTCAATGAGATTCGAACCACTGAAGTTGAGGCCGAGGCCGAGACACAGATCAAGGTCGGTGACACACTGACAGCAGACATATTCGAGATGGGTGATGCGGTCGTAGTGACCGGCACATCAAAAGGTAAGGGCTTTGCCGGCACGATTAAGCGTCATAACTTCCATCGTGGACCGAAGACTCATGGTTCACACAACTATCGCGGGCCAGGTTCAATTGGTTCCGGTTATCCACAGCACGTTATGAAGGGCAAGAAGATGGCTGGACGTATGGGGCATGATAGAGTTAGCGTCAAGAACCTCAAAATTGCTCATATCGATGCCGCTCAGAACATCATTGCTGTGACAGGCGCTGTACCCGGACCACGCAAAGGACTCATAATTATCCGAGGTATTGCCTAACATGAAGGTCGTTACTTTTACTCCTACCGGCACCAAGGCCACCACCGAAGCCCAGCTCGACAAGTCAGTCTTCGAGCGCGAAGTCACTCCTCAGCTCCTCAAGCTGGCCTATTCCCGTACACTGGCGAATCAACGACAAGCTTCGGCCAAGACGAAGACCCGCGGTCAGATCCGTGGCGGCGGCAAAAAGCCTTATAAGCAGAAGGGGACTGGCCGAGCCCGAACTGGCTCGATTCGCAACCCGCTCTGGCGTGGTGGTGGTACAATCTTTGGTCCGACCGGCGAACAGAACTTCGTGATCGACCTCCCTCGAAAAGCTATTCGTGCCAGCCTGGCACAGGCGCTGACACTGAAGGCTCAAGCCAAGACTTTGTATGTCATTGAGAGCTTCTCCTCAAAAGAGGGTAAGGTCAAGCCAACTATCGAGCTACTCAGCAAGATGAACTTGACCGGTCGCATCTTACTCGTCGTGGAGAACTGCGACTCCTTGATTCAGCGCTCAACTCGCAATTTGCCTACCGTGCATGCCAGCGAGCCTCGTTTCTTGACTGTCAACGCTGTTTTAAACGCTGATCACATTATAGTGACCAAGCCAGCCCTCGAACTTACCACGCAGTGGTTAGGAGCAGTCAAATGAGCTTTATCGTCCGCCCTGTAATTACTGAAAAGAGCCTCAAGCAGGCTGGATTTGGTGTTTACACCTTCCTCGTACCGATGGATTCAAATAAATTAACCATTGCAGACGCCATCAAAGCTCAGTTTAAGGTTGATAGCACCGATGTACGCATCAGCATCAACAAGGGCAAGGTCAAGCGGTTCAAGCAAATAAAAGGCCGTCGGGTTGATACTAAGAAAGCCTTTGTGACGGTTACGAAAGGTCAGAAGATTGCTGCCTTTGATCTCGGACAAGAAGAAGAGACCAAGACGAAAGTGATCAAGAAGGCTGATAAGAAAGTGGCGGCGAAATAATGGCTATTCGTGTACTCAAACGTAACACTTCAGCCCGCCGAGGCATGAGTGTTTCGACTTTTGATGAAATCACCAAGACAAAGCCCGAGAAGAGCTTGCTTCTCAAACGCAAGCAAAAGGCTGGTCGTAACAACCAAGGTAAGATCACCGTTCGTCACCGTGGTGGTGGTGCCAAGCGCGCCTTGCGTATCGTTGACTTCCGACAGACTGGCTTCACCACAGCTACCGTCATAGGTATCGAGTATGATCCAGGTCGCTCGGCTAATATTGCTCTTATAAAGTCCGAAAAAGGCAAAAAAGCCTACATTTTGGCCGGTTCTGGCTTGAAGCCGGAAGACGTGCTGACTATTGCCGCCGAAGGTGAGATCAAGGAACACAACCGCTTGCCATTGGCTCAAATCCCACTTGGTAGTACTATCTATAACATCGAACTTACTCCTGGTAAGGGTGGTCAGCTGGTGCGTAGTGCTGGTACGAAGGCTCAGTTGGCTGCCAAAGAAGGTGATTATGCCACTATTAAGCTGCCATCGGGCGAAATGCGCCTGGTACGCCTGGTTTGTTACGCCAGTATCGGTACAGTTGGCAACGAAAGCCATAGCTTGATCAAGATTGGTTCGGCCGGACGAAAACGTCAAAAAGGCTTCCGACCAAGCGTTCGTGGTAAGGCTATGAACCCGAATGATCACCGTCATGGTGGTGGTGAGGGTAATACCTCAATCGGTTTGAAGCGACCTGTTACGCCGTGGGGCAAACCAGCTCTGGGTGCGAAGACACGTCGTCGTCGGTCTACAGATAAAATGATTATTCGTCGTAGGAAAGGAAAGTAGGCTATGAGTCGTTCACTAAAAAAAGGTCCATACATTGACCAGAAATTACTCAAAAAAGTGATTGCCTTGAGCCCTACGGACAAGACAATTATCAAGACCTGGGCGCGGGCCAGTTCGATTGCGCCTGAAATGGTCGGTAAGACGATTGCGGTACATAACGGCAAAGCTCATTTGCCAGTCTTCATATCAGAAAACATGGTTGGCCATAAATTAGGCGAGTTCTCACCCACCCGCAAGTTCAAAGGCCACGGTGGTAAATTAGCGAAGTCACAAGGATAATCTGATGCAAGTAACTGCCAAAGCCAACTATCTCCGAATCTCACCACGCAAGCTCCGCTTGAGTGCTGATCTGGTACGCGGCAATCGTGTCATTCAAGCTGACTATATTCTCGCAGCTACACCGAAGAAAGGTGCCGTGATGGTAGCCGATGCTCTCAAGAGCGCGGTTGCTAACGCAGAGAATAACTACAACTTGCGCAAGAGTGCGCTCTACATTGCTGAGATCAAGGTTGATGAAGGTCCCCGCACCAAACGCTTCCGGCCGCGGTCTCGTGGTATGGCTCACCCTATCTTGCACCGCATGGCTCATTTGACTGTCATACTAACCGATCAGACTCCGGCTTTGGCTATCAAGAAAAGCCGACCGAAAACTGATAATAACGTCGCCAAGCCAGTTAAAGCAGCCACTAAGGCCGTAAAGGAAACCACCTAATGGGAAATAAGATCAACCCAATTTCACTTCGTCTCGCTGCCGACCGTCAGTGGCGCAGCCGCTGGTTTGCCGAGCGCGATTTTCGTACCGTACTTCACGAAGACCTCAAGATTCGTGCGATTGTTGGTGAATTGCTCGGTTTTCGGGCTTCAGTCGCTCGTGTCGAGATCGAGCGGTCAACTGGCGAAGTCATCATTAATATCTTCACAGCCAAGCCAGGTGTCGTCATCGGTCGTGGCGGTTCTGGTACTACCGCTCTGAAGGAAGCCCTCTCGAAAGTTATCGAAGGTAAGATGCGCATTAATATCGAAGAGATTCGCCAGCCTGATCTTGAAGCTCAGCTGATTGCGAACAATATTGCCAGTGCCCTCGAACGTCGTATGCCGTTCCGCCGTATTCTCAAGAACGCCGTCGAAAACACCATGAAAGCCGGAGCCAAGGGTGTCAAAGCCAGTGTTTCGGGTCGTTTGAACGGAGCTGATATGGCTCGCCGCGAAACAGTCGCTGATGGCAGCATTCCATTGCATACCATTCGGGCTAAGATTTCATACGCCACAGCTGAAGCCAATACGACCTATGGCATCATTGGCGTCAAGGCCTGGGTTTATATGGGGGAAGAGAGCTAAACTATGTTACTCCCACGTAAAACGAAATACCGAAAAGCCTTTAAAGGCAAGAATGTCGGGAACGCGACTCGCGGAACTGAGATTAACTTCGGCAAATATGGCTTGAAGGCGCTTGAGAATGAACGGTTAACATCGCGTCAGATCGAAGCCGCTCGTCGCGCCATGACTCGCTACATCAAACGTGGTGGTAAGGTTTGGATTCGGGTATTCCCACATACGCCAGTTACCCAAAAGCCAAATGAAGTCAGAATGGGTTCGGGTAAGGGTGCGGTCGATCACTATGTTGCTCGCGTGCGGGCCGGACGTATTGTTTTTGAGCTCGATGGGGTGACCGAAGAAATTGCCAAAGAAGCCATGCGCCTGGCCGGTCGTAAATTACCCATCAAAACTCGCTTTGTGACGCGTGAAGGACTAGGAGAATAATATGAAAGCATCAGAAATGCGTACAAAATCACCAGCCGAAATTACTCGTTTTGTAACCGAAACCGAAGCGGCTCTGGCCCAAGCTCATACCGATATGAAGACCAAAGAAGTCAAGAACGTTCGGGTTATTCGTGGACTTAAGAAACAGATTGCCCGGGCTCTGACTATTCAGTCTGAAACCGAATTAGCAGAATTGGAGAAAAATAATGACTAAGACAATGATTGGAAAAGTTGTTTCTAATAAAATGGATAAGACGGTAGTCGTAGCTGTTGAAAGCTCGAAGACCCATCCACTTTACCGCAAGCAGTACACTCGTACAGCACGGTTTAAGGCGCATGACGCTGACAATTCAGCTCAAGTGGGCGATCTGGTTGAAATTTCCGAGACTCGTCCGATGAGTGCTCAGAAGCGATTTACTATCAGTAAAACTCTCGAAGCTGCTCCTGTCGTCGCTACAGACACCGCTGGAGACCCCTCATGATACAGTCTGAAACTATGTTAAAAGCTGCCGACAACACTGGCGCTAAGAAAATTATGTGCATCAAGGTGCTGGGCGGTAGCAAACGCCGGTACGCTCGCATCGGTGACGTGATTACCGCGTCGGTCAAGACCGCTACCCCGAACGGAACGGTTAAGAAAAAAGAAGTCGTCCAGGCTGTCATTGTGCGTATGGTACACAAGACTCGTCGTAATGATGGAAGCGTGATTCGGTTTGACGAAAATGCAGCTGTCATTATTGATAAGCAAAACCAACCGCGCGGAACGCGTATTTTCGGACCAGTTGCACGCGAGTTACGCGAAAAAGGTTACATGAAGATTGTTTCATTAGCACCGGAGGTACTCTAAGCCATGAAGCTCAAACTCAAAGACAAAGTCTTGATAGTATCAGGGCGCGACAAAGGCAAGACTGGTGAAGTCATGGCCGTGCTCCCCCGTGAGCAAAAAGTCGTTGTAGCTGGTGTGAATATCTCGAAGCGCCACAAGAAGCCAACCACCCAAGATCCAAAGGGCGGTATAATCGAATTATTGAAGCCGATTGATGCCTCAAAAGTCATGGTGCTTGACCCCAAGACAAACAAACCAGCTCGGGTTGGTTGGACTCTCGCCAAAGACGGTAAGACGAAAGATCGAGTCTTCAAGATAGCCACTTTTGCAAACAAAAAACCGGCTAAGTCAGCTAAGGTCTCCGACAAATCAACTGAAAAAACAGCTGATGTACCAGCCGTCAAAGCGGTCAAGAAAGAAGCCAAGTCATGAGTCGTTTACTCGAAAGCTATACCAAAGAGCTCGCACCAAAGATTCAAAAAGAATTGGCTCTTAAGAACGTGCACCAGACGCCGAAACTCATCAAGATAGTTGTTACTGTCGGTGTTGGTCGAGCAGTAGTTGATCAGAAGTATCTCGATACGGCCGTCGCAACCTTGCGCAAATTGACCGGACAACAGCCGGTTGTTACGAAGGCTAAGAACAGTATAGCTGGCTTTAAACTCCGTGAAGGCCAGTCGATTGGCGCCAAGGTTACATTACGCGGTACCCGCATGTATGACTTCCTCGATAGACTGAATTCAATTGTCTTCCCTCGATTGCGAGACTTCCATGGCCTTTCAATTAAGGCCTTTGACCCCCAGGGTAATTACTCGATTGGACTCAAAGAACACACGGTTTTTCCCGAGATCAGTTATGAAGAATCAGCTCAGTCACATGGTTTACAGATAACCCTAGTCACCTCAGCGCAGACCCCACAGGCCGGACAAGCCTTGCTCCGTGCCCTCGGTGTGCCATTGGAACGTCCAGTAGAAAAGAAGGAGAAATAACATGGCCCGAAAAGCACTCTTCGAAAGAGAAAAGAAACGCCTTCACTTGGCTGAAAAGTACGCTGCTCAGCGAGCTGAAATGAAGGCCGCTGGTGACTACGCTGGCTTAGCCCTTTTGCCACGTAATTCAAACCCGATCCGCCAGCGCAACCGTTGTGCGGTGACCGGTCGCAGCCGAGGCTATATCCGTAAGTTTGGGCTTTCACGGATCACGTTCCGCGAGCACGCCTCAAAAGGCGAGATTCCAGGCGTAAGAAAGGCTAGTTGGTAAAGGAACCCTATGATGACCACAGACCCCATTGCAGATATGCTCACTCGCATCCGAAACGCCGTCGCAGCCGGCAAATCGGAAGTCACTTTGCCATACTCAAAAATCAAAGCTACGATTGCTCAAATCCTCAAGAAAAACGGCTATATTGCTGAAATCTCAACCACCGAAACCGGCATTTTCAAGACACTTGTCTTGCAAGTCGGTCAGACTGAAGTAGCCAAGCCACTGACCGCCATCGTGCGTGTCTCAAAGCCGGGCCGCCGGATGTATGCCAAACGGGATGAGATACCTCGAATTCTCGGTGGCCGTGGCATCATGATCGTTTCGACCTCAGCTGGTCTGATGACAGGCTACGAAGCCCGCGCCAAAGGTCTCGGCGGCGAATTAATCTGCAAGGTATGGTAAGTCATGAGTAGAATTGGACGAAATCCTATTACTATCCCAGCCGCAACCACGGTGGCTATTACTTCTACTGAATTGGTTGCAACTGGCCCTAAAGGGGAGCTCAAGGTTGCTATTCCTGCTGGTTTCACGATTAAGCAGACCGATGCTATTCTGCAGCTCGAACAAGCTGAACAGAATCGCATTACGAATGCTCAGTTCGGACTGGTACGGACGCTTATTTTTAACGCTGTCATGGGTGTTGCCGAAGGCTTTACGAAGAAATTAGAAATGAACGGCGTTGGTTTTCGAGTTGAGAAGAAGGGGAGTGATTTACAGTTTGCCCTCGGCTTCTCGCACAAGATCGATTTTATTGCCCCCGAAAACATTGAGCTCTCTATTGAGGGGAATATCATCTCGGTGAGCGGTGCTGACAAACAACTAGTTGGTGCAACGGCAGCAAATATCCGAGCGCTCAAGAAGCCAGAGCCATACAAGGGCAAGGGCATTAAATATATTGACGAACGCGTGCGTCGAAAAGCTGGTAAGACAGCCGCGAAAGCAGCTTAAAGGAGCTATTATGTTAAAAGAACTACGACTTAAACGAAATCATACTGCTCGACGTTCATTACGTACTCGGGCCCGTATTTCTGGTACAGCTGTTCGACCTCGACTTTCTGTCCAGGTCTCACTGCGACACGTTGCCGTGCAGCTGATTGATGACGTAAGCCACACGACTTTGGCATCAGCCACGACGGTTGCAGCTAAAGGACTTGATAAAAAGAATCTGACTGAAAAAGCAATTTGGGCCGGTGAGCAGATAGCTGCCACCGCTACCAAGGCTAAGATTAGCTCAGTCGTCTTTGACCGCGGCGCAAAGCAGTATCATGGACGAGTAGCCGCTTTAGCAGACGCCGCTCGTGCGAAAGGATTGGAGATCTAACCCATGCGACCAACTAATAACCCTAGACAACATACCCCGACAGATGGCCAGGGCCCGGAACTAATCGAAAGAATGATTTCACTTGATCGAGTTGCTCGTGTCGTAAAAGGTGGACGACGTTTCAGATTCCGCGCAACTGTTGTTGTCGGCGATGGCAAAGGCTCAGTCGGCGTTGGTGTCGGCAAAGGTCGTGATGTTGCTTCAGCCATTCAGAAAGCCACCGCCGTCGGTCGCAAGGATATGGTGACAGTCCAAATTAATGGCACGACTATCAATCACGAAATAGAGTCAAAATTCGGCGGCGCTCGAGTCTTCATGAAGCCAGCTCCAGCTGGAACCGGCGTTATCGCTGGAGGAGCGGTTCGCTCAGTTCTCGAAATAGCCGGTATTCGTGATGTCTTCACCAAGGCCCTCGGCAGTACCAACAAAATCAACAACGCTCACGCGACAATTGTGGCCCTTCAGTCACTCAAAGTAGATGAAAAACCAACCCCAGCAACAGTTGAAGTGAAAGCCAGCCCTAAGACGAAGGTAGCGAAGTAAACTTATGAAATTTCACGAACTCGAAATAACTCCAAATAAGAAATCCAATCGAGTCGGCCGTGGTATCTCGGCTGGTCAAGGTAAGACTGCCGGACGTGGTACGAAGGGACAAAATTCTCGTACCGGTAAGAAGCTCAAGCCTGGATTTGAGGGTGGTCAGACTAAACTCTCACGCCGTCTACCAAAGCTACGTGGCTTTACGCATCAGTCAGTCGCGTATCAGTTGGTCCAAGTTTCTGATATTGCTGCTCTCAAGGCAAAAGCTATCACTGCTGCTGACTTACACAAAGCTGGACTTATCAAATATGCCGATCGAGCCATTAAATTGGTTGGAAATGCCGAATTGGCACAGCCACTGCACATTACCGTAACTGCCGCTACCAGCCCAGCCAAGGCCGCCATTACAAAGGCCGGTGGGAGCGTGACCATTCAATCCGTCGCCAGAAAGCCGGTCACCAAGAAGCCTCAACTGGCGGCTTAAGTTGACTGGCTTATCAGAGCCGAAGTAAATGCTATACTAGGAGGGTAATGAATCGTTCAAATATCAGCTTGCTATGGAAGGACAAGGCGCTACGTAAGCGCATCTTCGTGATAGCAGGTATTTTGATAGTTTATAGCCTCCTGACGCATGTGCCGGCTCCAGTACCAGATTCTAAAAGCCTCCAGGCATTTTTGCTTTCATTTTTTTCAAGGACGCCAATCCTTGGCTTCGCAAACCTCTTTACCGGCGGCGCTTTGGCTAACTTCTCGATCATTGCTATGGGGATTGGCCCCTACATTACAGCCTCGATTATTGTTCAGCTGATGCAACAGGTTGTTCCAGCCTGGGAGGCTCTCAGTAAGGAGGGTGAGAGAGGTCGCCAGCAGCTGAATCAATACATGCGTTATCTGACGGTGCCAATGGCGATTATTCAGAGTTTTGCCGTTATCGCGCTAGTTCGAAACTTGTCTCGTCAAACTACGGGAACCGATCTGATAGGGAACCCAAGTATCGGGCAGTGGGCATTTTTGATTTTGACTATGGTGGCAGGCTCATTGTTTCTCATGTGGTTGGGCGAACTTATTAGTGAGTATGGACTTGGTAACGGTATATCGTTGCTTATCGCGGCCGGCATAGTGGCCAGCTTGCCCAGCACACTCTCACAACAGTTTACGTTGGTGCAAGGTGACGCTGGTCAAGCGGTAAAGGTAGCTATTCTGGCAGCTGTTGGTCTCTTGACGGTATTTATTGTTGTCTTGGTGAATGAAGCTCAACGCAATATACCGATTTCTTATGCCCGGCGTCGGGCGACGCAGTCTCAGTACAACAGTGTTGATACCCATCTGCCGTTGCGCCTTGTAACGGCTGGCATTGTACCTGTTATTTTTGCGCTGGCTTTTCTCTCGGTACCAACTTTTATCGGCCAAATATTATCGAGTGCGAAGACGGCCTGGGTGGCTAGTTTTGCGCAAAATCTCAGCACTTGGTTCGCTCCAACCACTTGGATTCATGCAGTTTCTTACTTCGTATTAATCTTTGCCTTCACTTTCTTTTACACAGCGATTGTCTTCAAGCCTACAGAAATAGCTGAAAACCTTCAGAAGCAGGGCGGCTTTATACCTGGCATTCGACCAGGGAAGGAGACAGCTAACTACTTGAAAGGCGTGATCAGGCGACTCAACTTGAGTGGAGCTTTGGCTCTCGGTCTAATAGCTCTAATGCCGTTCGTTCTGGAGCGCGCATTCAATAGCAATCAATCAATTGCTATCGGTGGAACCGGTATTTTTATCTTAGTATCAGTGGCGATTGAGACAATGCGTAAGACCGAATCACACATGTTGATGGCAACATATGAGAAACATTCATGAAAACTAGCCGTTTTACACAAGAAAACACTTTACAACCTGGTGCAAATCAGGTAGACTTAACAACTGTAGCACTGTAATTATGACGAATACAAAGGAAGTAATTGAAGTAGAAGGCACGGTGATCGAAGCACTACCGAATGTTAAGTTTCGCGTAGAGCTCGACAACGGGCATATTGTATTAGCGCATGTTTCAGGTAAGATGCGAATGCACTACATCAAGATTCTCCCTGGCGACAAAGTAAGTCTTGAAATGACGCCATATGATCTTGAGAAGGCGCGCATTACCTATCGTCACAGATAGGGCAAAATGGTCAGTAGTTACACTTATAAAAAACAGGATATTTCATGAAAGTTCGAGCCGGAGTTAAACCAATCTGTGATCGTTGCAAAGTGGTTCGTCGTAAGGGCGTCGTTCGAGTCATCTGTGAAAATCCTAAGCATAAGCAGCGTCAGGGGTAAGCGAAGAACATGGCACGTATTGCAGGAACAAACATTCCCAACGAGAAGCGACTCGAAATTGCTTTGACTTACGTCTACGGCGTTGGACTCAAGACGAGCCAAAAAGTTTTGGACAAACTCAAGCTTGATCCGAATACTCGCGTCAAAGATCTGACCGAGGCTGAACTGACACTATTGCGCACCGAGCTTGACCAAAACTATGAAGTCGAAGCTGATCTGATGCGTAAAGTAACTTTGAATATCAAACGTCTCAAAGAGATCAAAGCCTATCGCGGCTTGCGCCATTCAGCAAACTTGCCATCTCGTGGTCAGCGCACCAAGACCAATGCTCGCACTAAGCGCGGAAAGAAAGTTACCATGGGTTCAGGCCGTAAGAAGTCAGCAGCAAAGACATAATCTGATGAAGGAAGTTATCTAACATGGCGCAAGCTACCAAGCCAAAAACTCGACGCCGCAAGCAGAAACGCTCAGTTCCTAAGGGGATTGTGCACATCCAGGCAACATTTAATAATACTATGATTAGTGTGACTGATGAAGCTGGTAATGTCGTAGCTTGGGCTTCATCTGGCTCAGCTGGCTTCAAGGGCTCCAGGAAAAGCACACCTTATGCCGCGCAGATTGCAACCGAAAAGGCCCTCGAGAAGGCCAAAGACTTCGGCATGACGCGGGTGGATGTGATCGTGCAGGGTATTGGCTCCGGTCGTGAATCGGCAGTCCGCGCCTTGCAAACCACCGGCGTAGCTGTTTCAAGCATCAAAGATATTACGGGCGTCCCACATAACGGCTGTCGTCCCCGAAAGGCTAAGCGGAACTAATCTTATGGCACGAAATCTTACTCCAATTGCAAAACTGTCACGTCGTGAAGGTGTTCAGTTGCACCCGAAGGCCGCGAAAGCTCTGACCCGACGCAACTATGCCCCCGGCCAACACGGCCAAGCCCGGCGTCCAAAGCCATCTGACTATGCCGTGCAGCTGCGCGAGAAGCAAAAAGTCAAAAGGCTGTATGGCGTCATGGAAAAACAATTCCGTCGCTGTGTCACCGAAGCCATCCGCCGGGATGGTGTGTCTGGTGAAAACCTCTTGAGCCTGCTTGAATGCCGGCTTGATAACGCCGTCTACCGACTTGGCCTGGCACCGTCTCGTCAAGCTGCCCGTCAGCTAGTCAGTCATGCTCATATTCGGCTCAATGACAAAAAAATTGACGTTCCATCGGCGGCTGTTCGGCCTGGTGATGTGATCACTGTGAAGGCGAAGAGCGCTACCAATACCTATTTCGTCACCCGGGCTGAAGAGATCAAAGCTGGTACAGAAATGCCGAGCTGGCTAACTTTTGACACCAAGAAGATGGTGGGGACTGTTACCGGTAAGCCATTGCGAGCTGACAGTGATGATTTTATCGAAGAGCAATTAATTATTGAGTATTACTCACGTTAACCGTTAAATAAGGAGTTACCATGGCGCTATACGACATCAACCTACCAGAAATGAAAGAAGAGCAGACTGAGACTAACGTCAGTCGGTTTACTGTTGAGCCATTGTACCCAGGCTATGGTATGACGATTGGCAACTCCATGCGTCGTGTCCTCCTCTCCAGCTTGGCTGGTGCGGCTGTCACTGCCGTCAAGATTGACGGGGTTGATCATGAATTTACGACCATCAAGGGCATTCGTGAAGACATTATTACTCTCATACTCAATATTAAGCAGCTCAAAGTGAGCTACCACGGTGAAGAGCCAATTTTTGTAACGCTGTCAAAGTCAGGCACCGGTGCTGTGACTGGTGCAGACATCAAGGCTTCTGACGAAGTTGAGATTGCCAACAAAGACCTCGAACTCTGTTATATCGATGACGCCAAGTCGAAGTTAGATATCGAATTCCGTATCGAACAAGGCCGCGGCTACAGTCCCGTCGAATCACGCGGTTCAGAACAGCTCCCAATTGGCTACATCGCAGTTGATGCTATCTACACTCCTATCAAGCGAGTTCGGTTTGATATCGAAAATACCCGCGTTGGTCAAATGACGAACCTCGACAGCCTGGTCCTCGAAGTCGAGACTGATGGCAGCATTAGCCCAGCCGCAGCTGTCACCCAAGCTTCTCAAATCCTGGTGGGTCACTTCCAGGTTGTGGCCGGGATGGACGTGGTATCCGTCGGCATCGATGGCATTATGACAGCTGAAGCTAAGGCTGAAGCCGAGCATGGTCAAGTCGCTATCGAAGAGCTTTCAATGTCGCAGCGCACTACTAATGCCCTGATCAACAACGATATTTTAACAGTCAGTGACTTAACCCTGCTTACCAAAAGCGATCTTAAAGGCCTCAAAGGCTTCGGTCAAAAAGCCTTCGAAGAGGTACTTGATAAGCTTGTTGAGATCGGAATTACTATTACCGAATAAAGCTTATTAAAAGCTTTTATTACGAGGATACTCATTATGCACGCTCACTATCACACAACATCCAAACTCTCCCGCAAGGCCGGCCCACGCCAAGCCGTCATTAAAGGTCTACTCGAATCTTTGGTTCTCTACGAATCAATTGAAACCACCGAGGCCAAGGCTAAAGCCATCAAGCCGGTATTCGATCGACTTGTTACGCGAGCTAAGAAGGGTGGACTTCATAACATCCGTCGAATCCACGCCGATCTTGGTTCGAAGATTGCAGCTAATAAACTCGTCCAAGAACTCGTTCACGGCTTCGAAGATCGACCATCCGGCTACACCAGCCTGACTCCAACTGGTTTCCGTAAGGGTGATGCGGCATCAATGGTGCGCGTTAAGCTAATGCTCGACGCCGATTTTGAAGACAAGATCAAGAAGATTCAAGCCGAGAAAGCTGCCGCTACCAAACCAACCACTAAAACTTCGACTAAGGCCTCGGCCAAGGTGAAGGAGACCGTCAAATGAGCCTCATTACCCTAGCCAACAAAACCTACGCCCCAAAGCCACTTGAGATTAAGCCCGACTGGTATATTGTCGATGCAACTGATGTAGTACTCGGTAGATTGTCGACCCAAATCGCTACCAAGCTGATGGGCAAAGACAAGCCCCAGTACAGCCCACACGCCATGGTCGGTGACTGTATTATTGTGATTAATGCTGAAAAAGTAGCCGTCACCGGTAATAAGCTGGTTGATAAGAAATACTATCATCACAGTGGTTATCCAGGTGGTATCAAAGAAATTTCGCTCCAGCACCAGCTCGAGAAAGACCCAACATTTGTGATCCGAAATGCCGTCAAGGGTATGTTGCCGAAGAACAAATTGGCTAAGCGTATTTTGAGTCGTTTGCATGTCCATGCTGGATCAGACCACCCGCACTCAGCTCAGCAACCAAAAGAAATGAAGGTGAAATAATGGCCGAAAAGCAACACTATTACTACGCCGTCGGTCGACGTAAGTCAGCCGTCGCCACCGTTCGTATGATGCCTGGTAAGGGTGTGATTAGTGTCAATGGTATGCCGTCAGCCGAATACTTCAATAACGTTACTCTCTCAAAGGTCATGGCTTCACCACTTGAGCAAGTTAGCAAGCTCGGACAGCTCGATGCGATCATTCGTGTCGAGGGCGGTGGTAAGCGCGGCCAAGTCGATGCTATCAGACTCGGTCTAGCTCGGGCACTGGTCATAATGAGCGAAGACTTCCGTCTTAGTCTCAAAAAAGCCGGCCACCTGACCCGCGACCCGCGTGAGAAGGAACGCAAGAAATACGGTCTCAAGAAAGCCCGCAAGGCTCCACAGTTCTCAAAGCGCTAGTCTTTGGCTAGTCAGTGAAAACCCCCGTTGCGGGATATTGCAACGGGGGGTTTTGTGTGTGCTGGATTTTTAGCGAACTATCCCAGAAACTATACTAGTATAGCCTCTCGGGCAAAAAAAATGCTAGGCAACCCAACCAACCATACCGGCCTCAGTGCCATTAGGATGGACCTCAGCGCCATATTCGATCGCATTCTTAATCCTCTGGTGGTGCAGTCGTACATTGTCTGGGATCGACTCGAGATACTTTGTCAATTGAAAACAAAGTAACTCAGCATGGAGAATACGCAAAGAATTGTAGTGGCCTTCATCATTGGCGAAATCCAAAACTTAGTCAAAGTCTTCACCGCTCTGGATGGCGGAATAGAAAAGGGCATTGAATTGTTCGCCGGAGAGGGTTGTAAGCTCTGTCCTTAGCTTGAGCAACACACTTGTGAGAGTAGTCACACAACGTGGATGAGTTATTAGCTATATATCACTGTAGCCATGGATCATGACAGTATCGATATGTTCATAGACATTCTCAACACTCTGTTTGAGCGCCTTGTAGTCGAGATAGATCGCAAAGGTGGTCGAGGGTAATTTGACAGTCATTTTAGTAGCTGTCTGTTCTGTAAGGTGCGAAAAAACATTATATGTAATAACATTACATTGTCAATGTATCTGATACATCGCCTAATCTCATCAAACTGTATATAATTATCAGTAACACTTATGGTTGATCAGAAACATATTCGAAATATTATTTTCTTCACGGTATTCTTGCTAGCCGGTGGTACCGCTGGGTTTATGTTGTCGGCTGGCTTGTCATTTGGTGAAGCCTTTTATGAAACAATTATGATCTTGCTATCTCACTTCGATCACTATGGGTTTAAGGACCCATCCAGCCGGGCTTTAGTGATATTCCTGGTGATTAGCTCAATCGTGGTCGTGGCTTATTTGCTTAAGGTTTTTGCAGACTATATAGTAGGGTTAGGAGACGGACTCAAAAAACACATGATGCGAGCAAAAGTAGCAAAAATGCATAATCATTACATCGTTTGCGGCCTTGGCCGGGTCGGTGCACAGGTAGCTGAAGAGCTGGCTGACGAAGGTGTACCATTTGTAGCGCTAGACCGGGATGAAGAACGAGTCAAGGCAGCCATCGCCAAAGGCCACGTTGCCTTATTGGGTGATGCGAGCAATGAGGACGTGCTCAAGGCCGTCGGTATCGAGCGGGCCAAGGGGATTGTCGCCTCACTAGGGGACGATAGTGCTAACTTATTTGTGACACTAGCCAGCCGTCAGATTAAGCCAGATATATTTATTGTAGCCCGCGTCAATCATGAGGAAAATCGACAGAGAATGGAACGAGCTGGCGCCAATCGGACAGCCCTACCATACCAAATTGGTGCTTATCACATGGCGACAATGTTGACGCGACCAAATGCAGTTGATTTTCTGGAAGTACTCTCGAGTAATGACAATAGCGAGCTGCACGTTGAAGAGATCCATGTCCCACAGCGCAGCCCACTAGCCGGGAAGAGCCTTGACGATCTCTATCATGCTCGAGTCGGTGCTACCGTATTGGCTTTGAACGCAGCTGATGGTATGAGCAAAGTTAACCCAGCCGGTACCGAGACTGTCTACGCTGGAGACAAGCTCATTGTTATGGGTACAAACGAACAAATCAAGCAAGTCCACGAGCTGCTCTAAAGTGCGGGAGGTACAGGGGAACCAGACTATTCGGATCGACGCAGCCGGCATTGGGCAGCGGTTGGATGTTTTTTTGACGGCTGAGCTCAACGATATAAGTCGGCGGCATATTCAAGCCAGCCTGGCAGCTGGTTTGATAGATGTAAATGCGCAACCGAAGGCTAAAGCTTCGTACCGGCTCAAGCTGGGTGAGGTTGTAACTATTCGAGGCATCATGGAGCCCGTTCCTGAGCAGTTGATGGCCAGCCCAACAGGGTTGGTGATCATCTATGAAGACGCTAACATATTAGTGATTGATAAGCCAAGTGGTCTGATCGTGCACCCCAAGCCTGGCTCGGCCGAGCCAAGTGTGGCGGGGAGTGTCGAGGCACTGGTCGATGATGCCGATATGATTCGTCCGGGAATCGTCCACCGTCTCGATCGGGATACGTCGGGGGTGATGGTGATAGCGAAGCATAGCGCCGCCAAGCAGCACCTCCAGGCGGCTTTTAAGGCTCGTACGGTCCAGAAGACCTATTGGGCGCTGGTACACGGCCGTACTGGCTTAGGCGTGCAGCGACTGAGCTTCGGTCTCAACCGATCGGCCAAGAATCCTACTCGGATGGAAGTTGACCCACTCGGCAAGCCTTCCGAAACATTGATCCGATCATTGGCCTATGGGAAACTAGTCAGCTTGGTCGAAGCCCAGCCCACGACCGGTCGAACCCATCAGATTCGGGTGCATTTGAGCGCCTTGCGTCATCCGATTGTGGGGGACCGACTGTATGGGTTATCATCGGACATATCCCTCCGGCATCGCTTGATGCTGCATGCCTATAGTCTACGCTTACCATTGCTGGATGGCTCGCTGCGCACTTTTATGGCTCGGCCAGGTGATGATTTTGAGAATGTCCTGCTTGAGTTCGATTGTGATTATGAGGTGGGTGAATAGCCATGCACGCCCAAGTTTTTACCAGTGCTGATCGTGCCAGACGTGAGCTGGCTGTTGCCGAATATATCGCCCAGCAGCTTGGGGTTCCAAACGACCGCGCTTTTGAGCAGCCGGCCGTACTGACTATCCGGGCCGAGAAAGCCACCATTACGCAGGCTCAAGTGCTCAGCATCAAACACGAGCTGAGCCTGCAATCAGCCCAGGGTCAGCCTCGCTGGGTGGTTGTGTTTGATGCTCAGACATTGGGTCGAGAGTCGGCCAACGCGATGTTGAAATTGCTCGAAGAACCACCCGAAATGACCAATTTCTTATTAACGGCACCGAGTGTTGCGCAGCTGCTTCCGACGATTCGGTCGCGGGTGGCTGTCGTGCCGGTTTTAGGTAAAGAAATGCACTTATCGGCCGACAGCAGCGCGCGGATAGCAGCTAGTGAGATCCTGGCAGGCAACGCACCGGTTGGCTTGGGGATAATCAGCCAGTGGCATACTCAAAAAAAACTAGCCGAATTGCAGGTAGAGCTGATGAACATTTTGCATGACCAATCCGAATACGTGACACTCGATTGGCTGAGACAATTTCAAATGTACCTAGGAGGAGTGCCTAACCGACGCCTACTTCTAGAAACTTTAGTTATTTTTCGATTGCAAGCTAGGGCCAGCGCATGAATCAGTGGCTCCCAATACTTAGTTTTACCGCAGTTTCAGTCGTGACCTGGAGCCTATGTCGAACTGGCTATAATCAGATAGCTCACATCTTGAATTCTGGCGCCGATAATTCAGCTGTAACGCACGAATCCGAGCTGCAGCGCCTCCTAGACACCGCCGGACGTTATTTTGATGAACGGAAGTGGACGGCAGCTGAGAAGGCCTATCTTAAGGCCCTCAAGATGGATCACAAGAACCTTGTGGCCTATCGACGTCTGGCGATGGTCTATTCGTATTTGCATAATTATGAGGATGCGATCGAGTGCTTGGAGCTGGTCATGCGGCGGGAGACAAGCGCGACCGATTTGCAGAATTATGCCACAATGATTTATCACACTGGCGATACCGACAAAGCCATAGCTGCTCTCGATAGAGCCATCGAGCTCGAACCAACCCTATCGCGTTACGTCGCGCAGGCTAAATTATGCAGTCTAAGCGGGGCTGATGATCGACAGCTAGAGAGTCTTTTGGCAGCTTACGAGCTCGATCGTTCGAATCATGCGGTAGTGACGATGATCAGTCAATGGTATGGTCAGCGTAAGGACTATGAGAACCAAAGGAGGTGGGCGGCGATTGATAAAATTGCGTAAAAATGCTAGACTTTCTTGGTGTACCATCGTCTTTTGTAAGAAAAAAACGCGCCCAAGTAGCTCAGTGGTAGAGCGCTTCCATGGTAAGGAAGAGGTCCCGGGTTCAATCCCCGGCTTGGGCTCCAGCAGGGGTAGCGAAGCGGTCAAACGCAACAGACTGTAAATCTGTCGGCCTTGTGCCTTCGGGGGTTCGAATCCCTCTCCCTGCACCATTTTTTTAGCCCGTGTAGCTCAATTGGCAGAGCAACAGTTTTGTAAACTGTAGGTTGGGGGTTCGATTCCTCTCGCGGGCTCCAGTCATTATCTAGTGGATATGTAAAAAAGCCTATGCAATCTATTAGCATAGGCTTTTTGTATGCCTGTGGGGTATACTACAAGCAATGGTTATAGCTACTAATATTATCCATATGTATATTGGGCTGCCAATATGTATGTACCTAGCGGTACATGGCCTGCTATCCTCAAAAAAAAGTAGAAACCAAATAACGGTCTATATGACCTATGCTGCATCAGCAATGGTCGTTGCGTTATGTCTTTATCTCTCAGTTCCAACCTTCCTGGTCAGTGGAAAAACCGCTGGTTTACTCGTTTTCGCCGGTGATGTCTTCCAGTTCCTGGCTTTATTTTGGGTCTGGGTGATCGTAATACGTATATTTTTAGCTAGACAGTCAATCCTGCGAAAGGTTAGTTATATCAGTGCCGGTCTGCTTTTCGGTATCTGTGTAGCACTGTCTTGGTCTGCCAATACAGGCTATGCAACTGGCGTGATACTCAGAAATGGCTTATTGATTCTCGACTTTGCCTATCCGCCAGCCTATGCGCTTTGGTCAGCCTTAAATTTTGTCTCGATTTTACTTCTGGGCATCTATTTCTTGCGTGAGAGTCACTACGCAATTGTAGCTTCTCAACGCTGGAGACTACGGGCGTTTGCAAGTTTCTTCATGCTGATAAGCATAATTTTTGTAGCCCAGCCGTTTTTATTGTTTAGCTTTCAATCCATTCTTGTCTCGGTTCTATTTGCTATCGCATTCGTCGCCCTAGGTGTATTTAGCGGATTAGCTCTTCTCAAGCAGACAAGACAATAGCGATAAACTTTCGTAATCTGCATCATATGCGGAGTTATGTCTATATATCTAGGGTCAATCTAGTACAAGAAAGGCCTATTCAAAAAGGTGTTTTACCTCGTTATTGACAAGATTTTTTTGATCAATTTTCTGAATGGCTACAACCGGGAGTAGTAAGCCAAAGGTTGAGCCTTGTTTGACTTCGCTCTCAAGCACGATCTCAGCCCCAATGCGTTTGGCAAGCTTGGCAGTAATGAAGAGGCCCAGTCCAGTCCCGCCAGTTGAGCGAGTGTAGGGGTCTTCAGATCGCCAGAACTTCTGGAATACTTTATTCATTTCACTCTTGCTAATGCCGATACCGGTGTCAACAATAGCAATCTCAAGCCGCTGTTCGTCCTTGAGCTTTGCGATGATAGTTAGGCCACCTTCTTGAGTATATTTGATTGAGTTAGTGATGAAGTTTTGCATGATTTCCTTGAGATACAGGCGGGAAGTGGTGACAGCTGGTAGGTCGGGTGCGAGGTCAATATGGATATAGAGATTCTTTTTCTGGGCCTGCGGCTCATAGGTTTTCTGAAGCTCCTCAATAATCTCATCAATTTTGAATGTTGCTACGTCCATCTCAGCATCAGCCCGCTCGGCCCTTGACAATGTTGAGAGGTCATTAACCATATCGGCCAGAAAGAGGACTTGCTTATGAGCCTTATCAACCGCCTCGGCTAACGATTTCTTGTCACCATCATCTTTGGCGGCTTGCAACCCAGCCATCGAAATATTGGCCTCAGCAATCGTTATCGGGGTGCGCAACTCATGACTAACTTCGGAGATAAATAACTCACGCTCTTCCTCAAGCGACTTTTCTTTCGTAATGTCTCGCATCAAAAAAATATAGCCTTGTTGCTTGTTCATAGGTGCCGCCATTGAAACACGACTAATATTGATATCGAGAGCTAACTGGTCATTTTCACTAATTGGTAGGACAAGATCAGTCCGGTGCTGAATATATTTTGTTAGCTTGGCAAGCTCGAAAATATTGACAGCTTTCTTCTCAGGATCAACAAGACGCATTACGTCTGCTATTGGTCGGCCGGTCAGCTCAATATTCGTATCCAGGAGATCAAGTGCAGCTGCGTTAAATAACGTTACCGAACCGGCTGAATCAATCGCCACAACAGCGTCGCTGACCGAGTTGATTAAGGCAATCAAGCGTTGGTGCTCGTACTCAGACTCAGTAATCTTCTTTGTCATCACAAGTCGTTGCTGGCTATTTCCAAGCGTGATGCGTGCGAGCAGTATCGTTAATCCTGTAAAGCTGATGAAGTAGGGGGCTGCTTCAATGAAATGGGAAGCCAAAAATCCACCATCCTGCACCGCCAGGCTTGTCACCATAACAACAAATAAGCCGGATAGGCTCAAGAACGTACCGCGGGATTGATAGTAGTAACCGCTCAGGTAGGTTAGGAGTATCCATGGGAATAGGTAGTAGGAGAGAGTCGGGACAAGCCAGATTAGGGCTGTGGCTAGGAAGGCATGGCCAGCCAACATGTAAAGAAAATAGTAATGCGATATCTTTACGTTTGGCAAGAGCAAGAGCAGGCTGGCGAGGGTAAGTACGGTAATGTAGCCAATCACGAACCAGGGATTTGAACTATGAGTTAGGCCGCGCAGAAAGTCGAATCCAACCGCTACGGCTGTTAGGAGGCCAATCCAACTGATGAGCTTCGGCGTGACGACCACATCAATGTATGATTCGGGGGATTTCTCGGGATCTACCATGGTATTTAGTTATGATTATACCTGTTATGGTAGTGTGTCGTACAGTATTACTCGGCGCAATGGTTAATAAGAACATAGATGTATGGCAGGGGTGGAGGGGCTCGAACCCACGACCTTCGGTTTTGGAGACCGACGCTCTAGCCAACTGAGCTACACCCCTAGATAAACCTATTGTACCTATGAAACCGGCATTACTCTAGAGGCCAGTCGGTCTTAGACCGAGATTGAAATGCGCGCCTGGCGCGACAGCCAACTGGGCAACACCTCTATAATCACATCTGGAGCAAACATATCAAATGAATTGGCTTATAACGCGAGAATTATACCAGATGGGAGTCCGTCCGGATAGGTCGGCATAGCCCTGGTCGCTCGGGGGGACTATACTGTTAGTAACAAATAAGCAGGAGTTCTAAATATGACGGAAAATGATGGAAAAGTGTGCATTCTCAAGATTGAGGAAGAAACAAAGCAAAACACGAACTTTCGTACGACACTATGGACTGGAAAGCACACTCAGCTGACTGTAATGTCGATAGTGGCTGGCGGAGAAATTGGATTAGAAGTGCACCACGATGTCGATCAGTTCATCCGGGCTGAAGCCGGCAGTGGGACAATAATCTCGGGTCCGTCTGAAGCTGAGGTTTCGGAAACCGGTACGCTTGAGGCAGATATGGCTGTTCTCGTTCCGGCTGGTACTTGGCATAACATCAAGAACTCAGGCGATGTTGAACTCAAGATCTATTCTCTCTACAGTCCAGCTGAGCATGCGCCTGGCACCGTGCATATCACAAAAGCTGATGCGGATGCCGCTGAGGCTGCTGTATAATCTAATAGACAGAACAAAAAAATCGCCTACAGTGCTGTGGGCGATTTTTCTATTAGACGCGTCGATCTATTAAGCTTCGGTTTTGCCGAGCTTGGCAGACAGTATCAACGAACGTGTTTCACCGTTCGAATCTATGAGCTTCGTCGAGTTGGTTTGGTTGTAATATAACACAAGATGCTGCGACAAGATTTCGTGGATGTCCTTGAGCTTTAAGCGTAAGTCGTCGAGGTCAGCCGAAACTACTTGGTAATCTTTATCATCTGCTAAGGCTTTTTTGGCCTCGGCCCGCTTCTTGGTCAAGTCTTTCATCTCATCGATGATGGCCCGATATTCAGGATTATTTTCCATTACATCCTTGAGCTGGTCGCGGATAGCGGCGACTTGATTACGGGTTTCGCCAGCTTCTATCACAAGCCGGTGAATCGAATCGAGCGTCGTGCCAGTTTCCGAGACAGGGGCAGGTCGGGTACTGGGCCCTTCGACAGTTGGTGTCGGTATTTCTGATTTTATTGATGTGGGTTCAGCCATGAGTTCCTCCAAAACCTGATCATTCTAGCATGTCTTTTGACAACACGTCAGCTAACCGTTAACATGTTAACTATGGAAAAAGCCTCTCAATCAACCAAAAAACCAAAAGCTGCAACAGTCACTCTATTGCCAGAAGCCCCTTGGAAGAAGTGGGGTAAACTGGTTGTTATCGCATTGTCACTAGCGATAATACTGATCGACACGACGCTCTTAAACGTCAGCCTGCGCAACATTATCAAGGATCTAAACTCCAATTTCACTGAAATCCAGTGGGTAATTACGATCTACACATTGATTCTGGCAGCTTTCACCATCACTGGTGGACGTCTTGGAGATCTATACGGTCGGAAGAAGATGTTTGTACTGGGAGCTATCTTGTTTGCAATCGGGAGCTTTATAGCCAGTATCTCGACGAATATAGGTATGCTTTTGGTAGGTGAATCAATCATCGAGGGCTTGGGCGCCGCGTTGATGTTGCCGGCAGCGGCGACTTTGCTTTTGACAAACTTCGAGGGGAAGGATCGTGCCATTGCTTTTGCAGTCTTCGGTGCGGTCGCCGGAGCTTCAAGTGCGGTAGGACCTATTCTAGGTGGCTGGTTGACTAGCGCTTACTCCTGGCGCTGGGGCTTCCGTATAAATATCTTTGTGGTTGCCATTCTCTTAATCGGATCAATCTTGATCAAGGATAGCCGTGATACGAATGACAAAAAAGAGCTCGACTGGCTGGGTGTATTCTTGAGTTCAACCGGTTTATTGGCCTTAGTCTTCGGGATTATCCAAAGCTCTGAATACGGCTGGTGGATTGCCAAGAAAACTTTTGAACTAGCTGGTGTTAACTTTAATTTTGCACCACTCTCGATTACACCTGTTGCTATCGCACTCGGCACTGTTTTGCTGGTGGCTTTCGGCTGGTGGCAACTCCGACGCGAGCGACTTGGACATACGCCACTGGTATCACTACACATATTCGAAAACCGCCAGTTTGTCAGTGGCATTGCCGTATCAACGGCGCTGTCACTATCGCTGACTGGTTTGATCTTTGTCTTCCCAATCTACTTCCAGACGGTCCACGGTCTAGATGCCTTTCAGACTGGCTTAGCTCTGTTCCCGCTCTCACTGACCGTATTCTTGATTTCACCGGCATCACTGATTATAGCTCGTAAAATCAAGCCAAAACCTATTATCTTAACTGGGTTAGCGTTGACCTCAGTCGCCGTTATGACGATGATTTTGATGCTCAAAGACACTTCTAGTTCGAATGTACTTTTACCCGGCTTGATACTCTTCGGTCTCGGTATGGGGCTTGTCTTTAGCCAGATAAATAATCTGACACTTTCAGCCGTGGATCCACATTATGCCGGTGAAGCTAGCGGCCTTAATAACACCATGCGTCAGGTTGGATCAAGCTTCGGTGCAGCGATTATTGGAGCAGCCTTATTTGCCAGTATATCTACTCAAATCGCTACCAAGATTAATGCCGACTCTGTCATACCCGACCAAGCTCGACCGGCTATAGTTGAACAGTCACGGGAGGCCAGTAAGACCGGTGGATTTGACAGCGGAGGCCGGACTCAGGTGATTCCGATAGAGGTACTGGCACGGTTTGAGAAGTTGCCGCCAGCCAAGCGTGAAGCTGCTATTGACCTCTATAAGCTCGAGCAACGGCGGGTAGGGGATGCGGTACAGTCGGATGTGAAGAGTGGTATCACCGATGCTGTTAAGAGTACATTGTGGATTGCCTTTAGCTTCACCATTCTAAGTATCTTCGTCGGTCTTGGTTTGCCAAACATTGGCTCGTTGATTGACGGTCCAGCCAATAAAAAGCCGAACGTCGGGCACTAAATTTGGCTTTTATTTAGCACAACAAACTTCATATTTTCGCATTTTGTATATCAGTTGTTTCTTCGAGAACAGCTGTTATTTTCGTATAGAGTATGTAAGAAAAACTTGACAGAAGTATTTTTAATTGTGTATACCTGTCTAGGTCAGATTAATTAAGGGGAATTTTGTAATAATATGAACGCACTTATGACATTAGATCAATCAGTCAGCTATGAGACTAAAGAAAGCCCTGTGCTTATCGCAGCCGCAGCCTTTGTACTCGCTGTCGGCGGCGTCGCAGCTGCTGCCGTGGTTATTTGCGGGTGGCGTGGAGCCAAGCAGGTAATTATGGACTGGGCACGTGGTCGGGTGACTTTCGTTTGCCGCTAAAGCCCACGAGCTTGACTCGAACTATTATCATTGTGGAGGGCGACCAAGTGTCGCTCTCTCGTGATTTTTGCTTACATAAAAACTACCTTGCAGATACCATCCTTGGCTCCCGCCACAGCCTGAGTAAACAAGCTTATATTGCACTGCATCTACTTACTCAGCCAATTGAATATACTGACTGGCAGCAACGGTCAAGATTGACTGAGACTGAACAATCCCAATTGCTTGCATTACTAAATAACATCGGTGGGCTTGTCATTCAGTCCAGCAAATCGTACCGGGCATATCAAAAAAGAATCAACATTGTAGTCCGGCAGCTTTGGTTTGGGAGGCTACCTGCTTCGCTGAGTCGGAGAGGTCCGTTAGGCTTTCAAGCGATCTGGGGGGCTAGTTGGCGTGCCAGTCGCGGTGTGTTTGCTGGAGTATTGGCTACACTAGTGCTTGTTTTTGGCTCAGGTATAGACGGGTTTAGCGCCTTGACTCAGCTTTTTTTGGTCGGACTTTCGCTGGTAGTAATCAGTAATTTTGCTCATGAACTAGCCCACGCTTGGGTTGTTCGGCGTGCCGGGGCGCAGGGGTTTGTCTTGCAGGCCGGCTTGAAGCTGGGGGTCGTGCATACCACCTTGTCGAGCTCGGCTGAGCTGCTATCAATTTGGCTCGGCCCGATCAGTGGTATTACCGTTGCTATAGGCCTGACAGTTGTCTTGACTGGCATGTTCCAAAATACTGATTACATTATCATAGGTAGTGTGGTTAGCCTGTTGCATTTACTAAGTTTTTTGCCCTGGTACGGCGATGGCTTGAGTTTGTGGCGACTGGTAAGGGCAACGCCGTGAAGGCCGTTCTAAACACACTGGATGTTAGGGATCTGAGTGTCAGCCCGGGCGGTGAATTCGTACTCAGTATTCCGAAGCTCGCCATCAAATCTGGTCATATCCTCTGCTTGGCTGGCCCAAACGGTAGCGGTAAGACGACACTGATCGAGGCCCTAGCTGGCCTTCAGGGCATTGTATCTGGTAGCGTTAATCTATCTGGAAAAAATTGGCTCGATACGAATCTGCGTCATACTCGAGCGCAGTTAGGCTACATACCCGATGATGAGCGGTGGTTTATACCTGAGCTGACAGCTCATGAATATTTGAAACTAATGGCGCAGGTCTATGCTGATGCCAAAAGTTGTGATAAATCAACAATAATAAATCGTTCGAGGGAATTAGGCCAAGCTCTCTACTTCAAGCAATTTGATCAGCCGCTGCTTACATTAAGTCATGGCAACAAGAAAAAGGTTCAAATCATTGCCGGTCTCATGCATCAGCCAGACGTGATCTTGGTAGACGAAATTAGGAACGGGCTTGATCCATTAGCGATCATCGCAGTGGAAGAAATATTGCGAATTGAAGCGAAGCGAGGCGCTATCATTATTGCTGCCAGCCATGATCTATGGTGGTCACAACGTCTCGCGACAGATATCGTCTTACTGATGGAGGGTCGCCTGATTGTGCAGGCAACCACCAAAAGCCTAATCGCAAAGCATGGCAGTATCGAGAGTCTGTTCCTGGAAACGATGAAACAAAGTTTAGGAGCCAAGGCATGACAGGGGGCCTACTTGGTGCTATGGTATTCAATACCTTCGGCCGTGGATCGAACCGGCCGAAACAAGCTACAGTGCGACGTCTGGCCGGATTAGCGGGGCTATTGATAATCGTCGCTCTGGTAACTTTTAGAGTGATATCATCTTTCGAATTGCCACCAAATCTACCTATCGGCTGGCTTTTTTGCCTAACGATTCTTACCACACAACTCATTGTCATAGTCTCGACATTACTAGCTCGACCGGCCATGATCACGGCGAAATCATCATTGAGCGATTGGCTCATTGTGGTGCCACTGTTGGCACATCAGCGGTGGTTGGCCTGGCACATGCCTACCCTCATTCTCGTGGGGCTGATCACTGGTAGTGTAATACCGTCTTTTATGAGTCTAGCGATGAGAGCTGGATTGCCTATACCGCTTTTTGTTCTAGCGACTAGTCTTGGTGTTATATCTGGGCTCGGGGCTGGTACATACGCTATTGCTGGGAAGTGGTGGCTCAGTTTAGGCGTGTTGACAGCGTATACCATTGGTCTTTGGCAGATTTTCGAGAAAGCCAGTCTCACAATCGGGTACGACAGTTTACAAACTCAGATGTATTTAGGAATTGTGCTAGCTCTTATTCTTGTACCTTACATTTGGCTGAGTCGGATGGTCGCCACAATTCATCAGGGCCTCGTTAGTCGAACTCTCAAAAATCGGTATCAATCACGTCGGGCCAGTGGATTACCTTGGTTATTAACTGCTTTCTTTAGAAAAGCGGCCTTACGCACCACGACCTATACTTCCTTAGCCATAGGAGCCGTCTTAGCGATAGCAATAAAGTGGCAAGGTATCCCGGTGGGCGATGGGGCACCACTTGTATGGGTGGCGAGTCTGCTGGTCGCGATCTCGATAACTGACTTGCGCGGCTTGGCAGAGACTCACAATCCACCTGAAATCGTTGCTATTAGAGGGACGTCAGCATACTTGCAGCAGCTCGTCTTAGCTGCATATCTGTATGGCACATTAATAGCTTTACCGTTCATTTATTTGGCAGTCACCAGCGGCGCTAGTAAGGGTCAGTTTTTTGTGAGTCTTGTGATCCACCTCGCTCTAGCGGTGGCATTGGGTACATTGATAGGCTCAATCTTGGTTCCAACCCGTCGTGATATCAGTGGCCAATTTCTAGCAGGGCTGCTTTGTTTAGGGGGGTTGCTTGGTCTGGCGAAACTGCCTGTCCAGATAAGTCAACCCGGCGATACGGGCAGCCTGTTATTATTGGTTACTTTTGTTGTGATGGTTTTTGTGATCATGATCGAAAAAGGTAGAAATAATTATTCATGGAGGTCGAATTAATATGTTGCGTAGCTCAGATCTACAGAAAAGAATCGTCAAGAATTTGGGTATTGTTTGGGGTAGTGTAGCCGTCGTAATATTTTTCTGGTTGTTGGCGACAGCACAAACCTTGTCCAGTCAGCAGGGTAGTAACACGCAACTGGTCGGTTGGACAAGATTGCCATTCATTGAGGTGAGTAAGCAGGCTATTGATGGCGGGTATCAAGCCAGCTTTGTATTTTTACCTGGCCTGGCCTGGGTCTTTGGGATCGCTAGTGTGATTACAATTGGCACTGTAATCATGCAGAATAATAATCTACGTAATACTTTAAAAAAGGTTAACTAGCTAACTATATGTCACTAATTCTGTTACAATACTAACTAATATGATCCAAGTAAAAGACGTTACTAAAACTTACGGTAAAGGTGAGAGCATGTTCACGGCGCTCTATAAGATTAGCGTTGAGATTCCAACCGGCGCCGCCGCCGCTATCATTGGAAAATCCGGATCAGGCAAGTCTACTCTTATGCATGTAATGAGTGGGCTCGATCATCCTTCGAGTGGCGAAATACTAATTGGCAGCAAGAGTTTATTTGGCCTGAAGCAACGTCAGATGGACGCTTTTCGCGCGACTGAGATGAGCTTTATCTTTCAAGCCTTCTTCGTTGAGGCCAATCAAACCTGCTTCCAGAATGTTATGTTGCCACTTGAGATCGCAAAGGTTCCAGCTCGCGTGCGTCGCAAGAAAGTCGAAGCGGCTTTAAAATCAGTTGATCTGCTCGACAAGATCGACTCGCTGGCAAGTAATCTCTCGGGTGGCCAAAGACAGCGTTTGGCTATCGCCCGCGCCATAGTCAATAAGCCAAAGCTCATCTTTGCCGATGAGCCGACTGGTAATCTCGACAGCGCCACGGGGGACCTCATTATTAAGCTCTTGTTTGATCTTAATAAAAAATTAGGCTGTACATTAATAATCGTGACACACGATGAAGATCTGGCAAGTAAGTGTGAGATGAAGATTTACATGAAAGACGGCGAAGTCAAAGAGATTGTCGGTCTGAATAACAAGCAGCCAATCGTCAAGAAAGGCAGCAAGAAATGATTCTACGCGATCTCATCCGCCGCTCAGGTAGGAGTATAAAAAGTGCGAAGGGGCGCACGATTCTCACCGCGCTGGCTATTGCAGTCGGTACTTTTGCTCTTACCTTAACTCTCGCAGCGAGCAACGGCGCTACTAAGTACGTCAACAAGATCATCTCCGAAAACTTTGATCCTGCCGAACTCATAGTCACTAATGATGAAGCAATTTTTGGGCAAGGTGATAATTCAAAGCCGCGTGAATATGATTCTAGTATCACGACAATTACTCAGGCTGGTGCTAACCGCCAGATCAAGCGAATCTCTGACGACGACATCAAGCAGATCAAGTCGGTTACAAATGTCGAGCGAGTCCGCGAGAACATCACTATTGCTTTGCGCTACATAACCCGGCCGGATCAGAAACGATTCTTGGGGAATGTGCAAGCAATAAGTCCCAGTCTCAAGATGGACGTCATCGCCGGATCGATGAGCCGTGATTTGGCGAGCAAGACAATTTTGCTCCCCGAGGGCTACGTCTCAGTGCTTGGTTTTAAGGACGCCGAAGACGCTGTCGGAAAGACGATTACTCTAGCCATAAGCAAGCCAGTAACAGCTCAATCTATCCAGCAGTCAGCTCGCATAGTAGGACAGACTCCTGAAGAACTCTCCAAGCTCAGCGAAGACAGTAACGCGCTTGAAGACTTTACGGTCGCGGCCGTTCTCAAGAAGCCCGAATCATCTCAGCCAGGCACCGAGTTATATATGTTTGTTAGTCAAGATGACGCCCGTCGACTCAATGACATCACTACGGAAGGCACGACTAACTTTAGAAAATATAACTTCGTGTACGCTCGCATTAATGATGGTGAAAACGCCAAGACGCTGGCGACTGCGCAAGAAGACATCAAAAAGCTTGGCTATACTTCGCAGAGTGTCAAAGAGACCCAGCAGTTCTTGACCAGCATCATTGGAGTATTGCAGGGAATAGTAGCCGGCTTTGGAGCCATTGCAATTATTGCTTCAGTCTTCGGTATTGTGAACACCATGTATATCAGCGTCTTGCAGCGGACCCGCGAGATTGGCTTGATGAAGGCGCTCGGTATGCGCAAGCGTGATATCGGTCGGCTTTTCAGATTTGAAGCGGCTTGGATTGGGTTCCTCGGCGGTGTCCTGGGATCTCTCTTAGCTGTCGGGCTTGGCACTGTTCTAAACCCCTGGATTACTACCAAGCTAGATCTCGGAGCTGGCACAAACTTGCTCATTTTTAAACCGACTGAAATAGTTATCTTGGTGGTGATTCTGATGGTCGTTTCAATTCTGGCTGGCTGGCTACCATCCCGCAAGGCGGCCAAGCTTGATCCTATCGAAGCACTGCGAACAGAGTAAAAGTTAGGCGTTTGAGTATAAAATCAGCTTAGTAGAATTTCGGTACAATCAGTATGAATAGCATGACGGCACCCAGCAGGCGCCGTAGGTAGTTCACACCACTAGTGAGCTCTAAGTATGCCCAGGTGAATAGAAAAGCCGTGGAAAGCCAGCTGAAGCCGTTCAGGAGCGGTGTGGGGAGGGCAGTCAGGCCGATAATCGAACATGTCAGCCAGCCAATTATTGGCAGATTTGGCAATTGCCCTAAGACTATATTCCCATCGTTATCCTTGATGCATTTATCGACAAAACTGCGTTGGTTATCCGATGAGGATGGAGCCATCATGGTTTCCTTTCTTTAGTTACTTGTTACTATCTTTCATTTCAGAGTAACCGAGAATCGTATTGATGAGTTCGGCATGACTCCAGATAAGAGGGGCGACCGAGGTCAGGGCACTTGAACTGGGGTTGATTTGTTCTGAGAGCATACCGCTTGGCAAGGCTTTTTGCAGCGTCCAGTCGATGTAGTGTTTGGCTTTGTCAAACTCGCCGATGCGGATGTAATACTGTGCCATCCATAGAGTTGTGACAATCCAGGGGTTACCTCGGTAGGCCGGTTCCGAGCGGAAATACTGGTCATTCATGTAACGGCTAATACCGCCGGAAGGAGAGTAGTCGAGTAATTCGGTCTCAAGTTTTTCGGCCATCTTATACAGCTTTTGATGGTCCGCGTGGTCCTTGAAATATCCAAAAGTCATAACTCCATAGAGGCTTGATACATCGAGTGTCTCATCAATCTGGCGCTCGCTATCAGGTTGCTGTAGGAAACCTTTTATATAGTAGCCTTTATCAGTATCAAAGAAACAATCACCTCTGCTAAGTATCTCATCAGCGGCCGTCTGCCACTTGCGGGCATCTCTCTCGTGCCCAATATCACGAGCAAAATCAGCCGCTACTATGAGCGAACGATAGACTACGGCGACGGAATAAGTTGTAGTGAGAAATTTCTCTTCCCATAAGTCATAGCTGGCGTGCGGCAACTGAGTATCTTCATCTCTGAAGCGAGTCAGGAAATTTGCGGCTGGTCTAATCAGTGAATCATACATGTTTGCGGCGAAATTTTCGTCATTGCAATGGTGCACGTACTCGCCCAACATATAGATAACAATAGCAGTTTCATCTTCCTGGATACCTAGTTCATGATGATGATTCTGTAGGAGTGGGTGCCAGCTTGATCCGATCGCTTTGTCAGCTTGATACTTGTGCATTATGTATCCATCACGATTGAGGACGTCACGACAAAATACAAAGAATTTTTTGGCTTCCTCGGTGTATCCAAAATGAATCAATGGCCAAATTGCAAAAGCTCCATCACGTGGCCATACATAAGAGTAATAGTCTCGGCCATAGTTGTATATCGAAGAATCACACGACGCAATGATGCCACCCCGTTTGTCGATGTGGGATTTTATGACCATCAATGATTTTTTTAAGATACCAATATACTCTGGCGAAATCGTATCAAGCTTGGGCTGTGCGATAGATAGCCAGTCATGCCAAAAATCACGGGTCTTATCAGACAGTTCGCCCAAGCCGCTATGCAAAATCTTATGATGAATCTTCTCGGCGTGAAATTGGTCATCAGCCGCGACAACCCAATATTCAATCTCAAAGCTGGCTTGGGCATCGGCTTCACGGCTGATGCGCAAGACCGAGTCTACGCCAGCGTGCTCGATAGGGCTGCATGATAGCTCGCCATCCTCGGCGTCCATGAAGGTGCCAGCTTTACCCTCTAAGCCATAGTTGCCAATCGCGAATTGATCGGCGGCTTGATCGCCACAACGGGCGTAAATGAGTAGTGAGCAACGACCTTTGTAGTCAAGTATGTAGTTTTCGTCCGGCTCCCAGATAGCTGTATCAGCCCGCCCTTGATTAGAGATCTGGAAAACTTGGTGCATGAAGACACGTACTTCGCGCTTTCTATCGGATAGGTTAGTGACGGTGATTTGACGAGCGAAGACGTTACTCTCAGTATACACAAAGTCCTTTAGCGACAGCTCGATCTGCAGCCCTTCATTACGCATATTTATATCACTGACTAACGCGTTCTCTTCAAAATCACATGATACCTGCCAATACTCTGTATCTACCCATGAGAACTGGTCATCTACCCAGACTCCTAGTTTGTGATGGGCACTGCGAGCAGTAGTTAAGTTCTCGAGGCCGACGTAGGGATAATAAAAGTCATGCACTAAGCCAAGATGGTTTAATCCAACTGCCAGAGATCCATTGCTAAGCATTACCGATCGAGCCATAATGGTTATCCTTCGGTATTCATTATACAGACATTCCAACCTTCGCAAGTCGTAATCGCAGGTTTTGATAGGCGTTCATAAAATTCATAAAGCCATCGTAAGGTGATTCATAGGGGCTAAAGTAGGCGTGAATGTCACCGTCTTTGAACCATTTGGTACACATGTAGTAAAAATGATCTGAGGTTTGGAGTAGTCTCCAGTCTCGAATTAACTCACGGTCATTTGTACTCATAATTCGCTCCCTCAAGTCGTAAATAGCTGCAATCGCCTGGGCCTGCATAGCATTACCCAGCCAAGCGCTTAGATCACGCTCGGTGTCAGCCCAGGTAACAGTCTCTGGCATGTCAATGATATCTCGGGTTGGGTATTGATCGATCGCCTCGGAGATAGTGGCAAAATGGTTCTCGCTCGATTCTAGCCAAAGCCGTGGGAATCTATCTAAAAACTCAAATATTCCGGTTTCAGCCCACTGGTGCTCGCCGAATGTTTCATAGTCCATAAAGAGATTAAATATATCAGCATTGCTTGAAGAATCTAGCCAATGACAGAACGTGTCAGCAGTCAGTGGCCAGTCGCTCCAACCCCTGTCGCCAAAGCGAAAGGCGAGGTCATCACTCAGCTTGTAGGCCTTCAGAAGTAATCGTATGTTTTCGGTGCCGATTGGCTGATAGACGTGGTTTGAGTTGCGCCAGCCTAGGATTGGGTCCCAGCCCTCTGCCAGAATTCCTTTGTAGCCAGCTTGATCAGCCCACTTGGCTAATTCATTGTTATAGCTCAGCTCGGTGTTTCTAAAGACTTGCGGAGTCACTCCAAAGACTGACTCGATTTTCTCGCGGTGGAGCCTGACTTGGGCTTCGAATTCTGTCAGGGAATAGAAGAAAGCTAGGCTGTGGTGATAGGTCTCAGCGACGATTTCAACTTTTCCCGTGCTGACGAGTTCGCGAAAGCTATCGAGCACATCCGGGCGCCATTGTTCAAATTGCTCAATCACGGTTCCGCTGATAGAGAGGCTGAGCTTAAACTCGGGTAGATCTCGTAACAGCTTAAGCAGTACGACATTAGTGGGGATGTACGACTTATCGGCTACTTTATTAATGATGTATTCATTGTTTGTTAGTGATTCACCGGTCGCATCGAAATACGACTCGTTATTCCCGGCATCAAAAATGCTGTAGTGCTTGATTCGATACGGCTGATGAACATGAAGGTAGAGAACAATTGCTCTCGTCATTGGGTGGCTCTTGTTGCTGGCATAAGCTGGCCGTAGATTTCAAAAACCTTTTCTGAAGCTGTGTGCCAACCCATACGACGTACTTCGTAGAGGCCGTTATCTTGCAAGGCTGACTGGAGGTTAGGGTATTGGCTGATGTTAATGATCTGCGAGACCATCTTATCGATGTCCCAATAATCTACCTTAAGTACGTTCGCTATTACCTCAGCGACTCCGGATTGGTTACTTACCATGGCTGGGGTGCCATGCAGAATTGATTCCAGGGGAGTGAGACCAAAGGGCTCGGAAATTGATGGCATAATGAACAAATCGCCGATAGAGTAGGTGTCCCGCAAGGTATTGCCGCGGACGAAGTTTGTAAAAAAAACGTTTCGGCTGGCTCCTAGCTCAGCTGCGAGCTCGATCAACTCGTCACGTTGCTCACCAGATCCAGCGAGCAATAGTAAGAGCTTAGGGTTGTGGTCGGAGGCTCTCGCAAAGGCTCGCAGTAGGTTGGTCAGCCCTTTTTGGATGGTTAGTCTACCGGCATTGACTAGTACTGTGTAGCCCTGCTTTTTTAGCGCTAAGATCACCTTATAGCAATTTTCGTCATCGAGACTAGGGGAATGTGAATCCGGTGAAATGCTATTATGGCTGACTTCTATCTTGTCCTCTGAGATGCCATAGTCATGAATGATCTTTTGCTTTGTATGGGCACTGACAGCAATTATTTTGTCAGCTGATTCAAGGCCGAGTCGCTCGATTGCGTGAACCAGAGAGTTACCAGAGATACCACCGGCACGGTCAGATTCTAGCGAGTGTACGTGTAGAACAACTGGCTTGTCGTAAATCTGTTTGAGCTTCAGTGCGGCCCGAAATGTTAACCAATCATGGGCGTGGATAATGTCAAAATCATCGTCAAAGGTAAGATTTGCAATGGCCTCTTCGTAGGCGGCCTGATGTCCGAACAGATCATGATAAGAAGTTTTCCCGCCGATGTGGTGATACTTAAAGCTCTCATAGCTGTTACCGGTGGCTGTCACTCTTTTTACATTCACCGGTAGAGCCGCCCTTATTTTCATAAAGTCACATTGATTTGGTGCTGTGTAGGGGAGAACAAACTCGAGCATTGCACCATCATTGGCCAAAGCCTGGCATAGACCATAACAAGCCACGCCCAATCCACCGCTGTTGTGTGGGGGTAGTTCCCAGCCAAGCATAATAACTTTCATAAAAAATCCTTATGCTTAAATTATAGCTGGCTAAAGCAGATTTATAAACACTAAATTTAGATCATGAAGTTGGATGGAGCTATCACAAGCAAAGAAACTTGTTTTAAGGCTATTAAAAAATGAAGCAGGACGAGACCTATTGAGTCCTAACTAACTTATTCCAGTGAGCTCAATATCAAACACTAAATCTGAGTTAGTGGGGATATTAGCAGCTGGTGAACTAGCCCCATAAGCTTGGGCGGCTGGAATGACCAAGCGTCGCGTCCCGCCGATTTTCATCCCCGGCACGCCATCAGTCCAACCGCTGATAACTTGATTAAGACTAAATGTGATCGGCTTGCCAAAATCATGGGAGCTTTGGAAAATGGTACCATCTTGGGCAAGTGCACCAGTATAATGGGCAGTGATGGTCGCACCCTTCTTGACCTCATCACCTGTACCTACTTTGAGCTCGATGATCTCTAGATTGATGATCGATTCAGTTGGATCGAAGTTGGCTAGCTTGGTGCCTTCGAGTGGAGTATTGGTTTGCATATAGACTAGCTTAAACCATATGCGTCTGATTGGCCACCATAATGTAAGTAGATATATAAGCTAGGCAATGAACAATAGTGTTAATAATATAAGGACGATTCCTAGAATGCGATTGAGGTATTGTCTATGACCTACCATGTATATATCCTCAGATGTGCTGATTCTACACTTTATACCGGGGTGGCAAAAAACCTTTCGCTAAGGCTAGATCAGCACAATACCTCTCGACTGGGGGCTAAGTATACCCGTGGTCGTCGACCTGTCACGCTCCTATATTCAGAACAACATCCAGATAGATCAAGTGCTCAAATAGCAGAGGCAAGGATAAAAAAATTGAGCCACTCACAAAAATTGTCATACACACACCAGTTGGGTAATAAATAAACAAAAATAAGCTTGCAACTAACGAACGTTCGTTCTATCATTGATTCATGATTACAAGCAAGCAGCAAAATATTTTTGATTCCGCCAAGTACCTATTTGCCGCCAAGGGCTATGACGGCGTATCAATGCGCGCCCTGGCCCGGGCGGCTGAAGTTTCACTATCTGCCACATACACCTACTATGCTGACAAGAATGTGCTACTAAAAAGCATCTTTGACGAGACGAATAGCCTTCTTGGTCATGAACGCTTACTTCTCGCACCAGCTCAAAACATGTCCGAAGCTCTGAAACAGCGACTCTATTTCCAATTCGATCATATCGAAGAGGTTGTTTTTGTACTCAAATATTACTTACATTTTCGCGACACCTTTGCGCCGCATGAGCATGGCTACCTTCCGGCGAAGGCCACCGCTCATATCGAAGAGGTCCTTACATTAGGTGAAGCCACCGGAGAGCTGTCAAAAAACATTGATGTAGTCCGCGAAGCCAAGGTGATCACTCATACGATCAACGGTTTCTTACTGGAGATATACCCTGCCACACCGGGAGAACAAGAAAAGCAAAGCATTATCGATGACCTACACAATTTCATCATGCGCTCCATTATAGCCAGACCCTCAGACTCAAGTTACGTCGCTGCTACGAAGGGGGTGTCTATGTCTTAAAGCTGGGTCAGGGTGCGGCTTATAAAGATAATTATCTAATTGAAAGGAATAAGTATGAAAAATAACAACGTTATGTACGCCCTGATTGGCGTCGCTGCTGCTGTAGTTATCGGGATCATAGTGTTCACTATGATCCAACCAGCTGAAACAACTACGAGCTCCACTTCGTCACCTACGGTTTCGGAATCACCAGTAGCCCAGGCACAGCAGAATATTGTCCAGATCGCCAGTGCGAATCCAGAGTTCTCAACACTAGTTACAGCCATTAAGACGGCTGGTCTGGTTGAAACTCTATCAGGTCCTGGACCATTTACCGTCTTCGCGCCAACTAATGATGCCTTTGCCAAATTGCCAGCCGGTACGCTTGATGGCTTGCTCAAAGATCCAGCCAAGCTCAAGGCAGTTCTGACTTACCACGTAGTTAGCGGGGATGTCAAAGCGGCCGATGTGGTGAAGCTAACGACTGCAACTACAGTGAATGGAAAAGAACTTCCTATCACGGTGAGTGGCGCAATTGTAAAAGTCGGCCCGGCCACTATCACAAGCACTGACATCGCTGCTACAAACGGCACCATCCATGTCATTGATACAGTTCTTGTACCTTAGTACCAACTAAGTTAAAAAAGGAGAAAATACTATGAATATCATTCAGAAAATAGCTATCTCAACGATTGCTCTTGGCTCGCTTGCAGCTCCAATGTCTGCCTTGGCTTCAAGCCCTCACGGTGATCGGGCAGCCGCTCGAAATGAGCGTATCTGCAGCCGCATCGACATGCGACAACAGAAGCTAATAGATCGATTTAACTTCGACAAGCCTTGGCAAGTATATCGTTTTCAGAGCCTCGTTAACCGCGAGAATGCGAGAGCTTGTACCACTACCCAAACGAGCTTTGGCTATCTGCGTGACTTTGGGAATTTTGAAAGCTTAACCGCCGCCCTAAAGTACAGCGGCCTGGATGCGACTCTGAATGGTGCAGGTACCTTCACCGTGTTTGCGCCGACCGACAATGCTTTTGCAAAACTACCACCTAGCCTAGTGAATAGTCTGTTGACAGACCCAGCCCAAAAGACTGCGTTAACGAACATTCTGCTCTACCATGTTGTTTCTGGTGCCGCCGTCAATGCTTCGACCGCCGCGACTCTGACCGAAGCGACCATGGCGAATGGGGCTAAAGTGATGATCAAGCAAGAAGCCGGCAATCTGTTCATCAACGATAGCAAAGTAGTCTTGTATGACATTAAGACCACGAATGGGATAATCCACGTCCTCGATGCCGTCCTTGTCCCAAGCAGTTAGTAGGCTGTCACTTTTTAGAAATAACTAAATTGATTTAAAACCCTACAAGAGCCCGCACGAATTATGGCGGGCTCTTGTATACTGTAGAGTATGTCTTTTTGCAGCAGTCTCTATGATAAACTACATTTTCCACATCTTCTCAAGACAACCATTTCTGGCCGTGGTAAAACTACGGTTGTTTTACTTCATGGCTTAGCTGGCAACCGCCACATCTGGGATCCAGTCATGAGAAGTCTCGAGCATCACTATCATTGCGTTTCGATCGACCTGCTCGGCCACAATGATAGCCCGAAACCGACAAATATTGATTATACGATTGATGCTCACCTCGATTCGATACGGTGGACACTATTTTGGCGTGGAATATGGGGAAAGAAAATCTTAGTGGGACACTCTATGGGTTCGTTAATTAGCGTGCATTGGGCGCGCCGCTTTCCGCGGGGAGTACAGCGTCTCGTGCTCGTCGCAATGCCATTGTATCGTCGCATTGAACCGGATGCGAAGCGACTAAAAAGGTTTGAGGGCATGGTTGACGGTGTTTATTTGCGCTTCTACCAAGCCTTGCGGTCAGCTCCTCAAAGCTGGACCATCCGATCTGCCCAGGGATTAATTAAGCGTCTGCCTGGCCTGGTTGGTCAAGCTAGTCTTAGTGCCGAAACTTGGTATCCGGTAGCTAGTTCACTAAAATCTACTATTGAGGATCAAATTACGACGCAGGAGATTGCCGAGCTCTCAGAGACCCTGCCGATTGATGTGATTTACGGTGCATTAGATCAGCTGGTGCTCAGCTCGAACTTAGTCAGAACTTTTGGTGAGAGGCCAAATGTCAGACTTCGTCGGGTATTGACTGCTCACGAAATTAGTCCTATCTATATCCGAGCAGTTGTCCGGGCAATTACTCACGATCCGGTAGATCACGCGCCAGTCGCAAAACCAACTCAAGATCGTCAGTGATGGTGTAGAGCTGTAGATCCGACTTCTGAATATAGCCATCGCTACGGTGCATATAATACTCCATAAATCTTCCTAATGGCTCCCAATAGCTTGCGCCAAAACAGATAACTGGTAAGCGCTTGATCTTTCTGGTTTGTATGAGCGTGATTAGCTCGAAGAATTCATCTAATGTGCCGAAGCCACCAGGGAAGAAAATATACATCGAAGCAGTGTAGCTGAGGGCTACTTTTCTCGCGAAGAAATAATGAAAATCTAGCCTCGTGTTGGTGAACGCATTGCTGGCCTCAATGTGGGTGAGATCTATGGTAAGGCCGGCCGAGACACCGCCTGATTCGAGCGCGCCGCGGTTAGCAGCTTCCATGATCCCAGGACCACCACCGGTTACGATACCTAAATTGTGTTGCGTTACTAGTCGAGCTGCCAGAGTGCGCGCCTTTTCGTAGTAAAGACTGCCTGGCGGAGTTTGACTGGATCCAAAAAAACTAACATTTTTCGGGAGGCTGTCGAGAAACTCAAAAGCCTTCCGAAACTCATCCTCTATTCGACCGAGGCGGGCGGCGGAGACAGCAGCCTCACGCCTCTCGGTAGTCGTGTCGGCCTTAATGTACGATCGGGTAATACGCTTCTGCTGCATCATCTTAAGTCTCATTGTAACAGAAGGGATCATGCTACAATACGCTTATGTTTGTAGCATTTTTACGACTCGGCGAGGCCTAAGTCTTGAAACGAACAAAACAGGAGGTACAGACTTTCTGGACTGACATTAGTGCCATAGTCTTGCGTCATTTGATTAGTCTTGTGACGATTGTGATGGGTAGTGTGATCGGCCTGCTCCTATATTTTGGTGAATCACGTGACGCTATTTTTATTGCCAGCGTTTTGACGATCAACATCCTGGTCGGAATCGCTCAAGAAGTTCGGGCTCGACTGATGCTCGAGAAGCTAGCCGCAGTCATGGATAGACAAGTCCGACTCTTAAGATCTGACGGGACGGTAGATTTGATACCACTGTCCAAAATGAAAGTTGGTGAGGTGATTAAGCTTAAGGCCGGTGATCAGCTGCCCGCCGACGGGATCGTGCAGAAAACCACTGCATTCGAACTAACCGAAGCTTTTCTAACTGGTGAGACCAAGAGCCTCTCCAAGCCGCCCGGTGCTTTCGTCTACGCGGGGAGTTTCGTTAGTGCCGGCGAAGCTGATCTTGAGGTCGTGGTTATCGGTCAGAACACACGCATCGGTCAGATGACCGCACGCGTCAAGCGCTATAGTGTACACCTAACGCCGATTGGGCGAGCCCTGGCCGGTTTAATCACCGCCCTTAGCTATGTGCTGCTTGTGGCTGTTTTAGCCTTAGTTTTTCGTGATAGTTTACAGGGTGGTGATTCAGCAGTATTGATCAAGCAAATCGCCGCTTTGACAGGCACAATTATTCCCGAAGGTCTGGTCTTGGCTTCGACTTTGCTATTTGCCTATGGGGCGATTAAATTATTGCGTCGTCGTGTTTTACTGCAGGATATACACTCTGCCGAATCGCTTGCCCGTGTCCAGATCCTTTGCCTCGACAAGACCGGAACACTGACAGAATCTAAGCTTTGCCTCGACGGCTTTACAGCTGCGCCAGGCAGTAGCTCAGCCAAGTGTGAGCGCCTCGTCAAACAGTATTTTTCTGCCACTGATCCAGCAGGAGAGATGGCTCAAGCGCTTGGTCTGGGTGATGAAAAGCAGCCCCCGCACGTAACCTTGACAGCTTTTTCTAGCCAACGACGCTATGGAGTGATCAGCGCCGGCGCTACTACTATTATCTGTGGGGCGCCTGATAGTTTGATGCGGGTTTTTCGGATAGCCCAGTCTGACTGGATTGCGCGCACTGTAGCTGAACAGACGAGCCGTGGTCATCGTGTCATCCTGTGTGCCACCACGGCTAGTAAGACAGCGCCACACAAAGGCGCCCGTCTGACTAGTGTCGGCCTAGTTAGCTTTGCGCAGCCGATCAAAGCTTCGGCTCGACCTACGCTCGATTTTTTCTCAGCCCGCTCTGTGAGTGTCAAAGTTATTTCCGGTGATCATCCTCGGGCTGTCGCGCGTGTTGCTCAAGACTTGAATATTGAAACTCTCGGCGGTCGAGTTATTCAGGGCGAAGATTTAGTAGGAAAAGATCAGAGTCAGCTGGTAAAGCTCATGCGTGAACAAAGCTTGTTTGCTCGTATTAGTCCCGTCCAAAAAGCTCAGCTTATTAAGGCCGCTCAGAAGCTGGGTTATGTTGGCATGGTTGGTGACGGGGCCAACGACGCCTTAGCCGTCAAGCAAGCTGACATTGGGATTAGCATGTTTGCAGCGGCTGACGTAACCCGGACAGTGGCCGATATAGTATTGATAAAAAATGACTTCGCGGACTTACCGGATGGTGTCAATTTAGCCGACTCAATTATTACGAGCCTGGAGCTTATCGGGGCTCTCTTCCTCAATAAAGTCATCATCGGACTAACGATTTTAACCTGTGCTTTTCTCACTAATCAAGCCTATCCTTTTACACCACGCAATATAACGGTGCTGAACTATTTCATCATTGGTTTGCCGATTCTGCTTTGGACACTTTACCCACAGCAGCGGCGTCGGACAGCCTTTGAACCAAGTTACTTAAGGCAGATAATGCCGTTTGTTATCATGAACGGCATCATTACTGTCTGCGTAAGCGCACTCGCCTTCGTAATGACACGTGCTTACGTTATAGATATCCAGATGACACTTTTCGTGACGACGCTACTACTCGGCATGGGTATGCTGCTGGTGGCGCCAGCGGCTATGGGGATAGCATCGGCCAAGGGTTATACGCGCAAAGTCTTTGCCGTTTTTGCCATCTCATTTGTCTTACTGACGATGCTCTTTGTCACGCCAGTACTACGTGAGTTCTTTGGAATCAGTGTTGTACGGGCCGACTGGTTGGCGCTTGGCATTGGCCTGGCAACCGGAGGGATTGCTGTGCAATTGCTAATACTGAGGCACCGGGCGGTTTCCAGAGTGGCCGATTGGTTGACTAGTGGAAATTTGTAAGCCTTTGCAAGTCCATGACACAATAAGATCATGAAGTTTTTAAAAGGCCTGCTGCTCTCAATCCTGCTCTCAGCCCTGTCTACCCAGATTCTGGTTGCGGCAGTTTTGGCAATTATTGGCTCACCAACGCTACTAAATACCAGCCTCAAGCAAGCAGGCCTGTATGAAGAGGTAGCCGTGGCGGCCCGCCAAGGAATTGGTAGTTCACAACGGATACCAGTTAGCTATCAGTCACAATTCACGACAGCCGTTAATAAAGCTATCAGTGTTGAAGTCGTAGAGCAGATTTTCCAGCCCGCCCTGGTCGACATTAGTACTTGGGTCGAGCAGCCTAGTACGGTACCTCCCCCGGACATAATTCTGACAATTCGACCGGCTAAAGAAAATCTCATAAAAGAATTGCAAACGTCTGGGTTAAGCGCGGTTGAATTAGCAGTCTTTCAGGCCGATCTGAGCCGGCAAGTACCCGATCAAATCCGCTTGTCTGCGATTGGTGGCCTGACAGGCACAGATTCGCCAGCTACGCCAAGTCCAACTGAAGGCTTAGTGCCCGGCAAGCCATCAGCTCCATCTCCAGCCACTCAAACTGATCAAATTACGCCAGCACTCAAGCTGGCCAAGCAAGTCAGCCAGGCGCTACAACTAGCCTACACAATTAGCCTGTGGGTGGTTCTGGCTAGCATTGGATTGCTCCTGATACTCGGCCGGCGGGATGGACGGAAGGCCCTGACGCGGCCAGCTGTACCAATCTTGATTCAAGCTACAATTCTAATGCTCGTGGGTATCATTGGACCGAAAGTTTTGGCAGCGAATCTATTCAAGTTTGGTCCGAACCAAGCGATTATTTCAGGCATACTAACACAATTCCTGGTTCAGCTGCCATTTGCGGCGTTGCCTTGGTTCGTGGCAGCAGCAATTGGGTGCGCTATCGCCTGGTTCATAAGAGATGGCAAGGGTCCTCTAGCTACTGGCTATAAACCAATCAAACGCTAGCTCAGACCAGCTCGGTACGGCTCTGCCAACGTGGTTTCAAGAGTTCATAGTGCAGTAGGGAACCCAGCAGTAAGCCCATTACAAGCACGTTCATAAGCGGTGAAAGTAATTGCGCAAAGATGTTTTGCTTCGTTTCCCAAGCCACTATGGCGCGCGTAATGAGTTGAGCTAAAATAGCAATTATAGCTAGGCTGACATGCTGAAATTGGCCGGATAGCACGTCATAGGCAAGTATGAAGGCAGGGCCGCTGAAAACTACCAGTCCACCCAAAAACAACATCCAAGCTATCGGAAAATGAAACCTCAGGGCCGGATAAAACCTTTGGATATCGTCGGCCAGAATTGATCGAACAGCTTGATGATTCTGACTGGTTGCCAGGTCGCTACCACGGAACAAGCGGGATCGTAAGCCCATTTGACGGGCTCGATGAAATAATTCCTGATCTTCCAGTGGACTGGCTTTGACTGTTTCAAATCCGCCGTTTGCAAGTATTGGGGTAGCCGCTAAAGCTAAAATACCTCCGTGCGCAGTTGAGCGCTCCGGGGCATGGTTCTGCAGGTAGGCTGCCGGGTAGGCGGCCAGTAATAAATACTGGTTGTGGCTCAGGATAGTTTTCTGCGCAAATGATTTATTTTGGTCAGCTGGCAAGAGCGAGAGGAGCTGTAGCTTCTGGGTTTCCATCAAGCTGGCCACTTGTGCAATGGCATTGGGCAGGAGCACGGTATCAGCCGAAACAAACACCACGTATTCGCCCGAGGCTTGACGCAAGAGCTGATCAGCTGCCCAGGATTGAATGCTCCAACCCGGCTCGATCGGATCAATTGAGAGGATCTTTAGACGTTTATCCTCATACGATTGGGCGATCTTGAGTGTATTGTCGTCAGAATCCAAATCAGTAAAAAGGATTTCGTAGTCGGGGTAGTTTTGGCCGAGCGCAGCTAAGAGCGTACTGGCAATATTCTCAGCTTGGTTGTAAGCGTGAATTACGATCGACACACGCGGCCACTCATCGAGACGAGTGGTCTTCGGACGGCGAAATGACGAGAGATTATAAGCGATCAAACACAGCTGCAGAAGACTAAAGAAAATACATGCCAGCAAAAGCATATCTACCCGGCCAGCTCCGAGCGAAAAGGGATCGAAGTACCACAAAAGCCACTGAGTTAGCCAAAACCCTACGATGCCATTGAGCCACATGAAGTTTGTCCAGGCTCGTCGAAACCGACTTGACTGAGCATCCGAAGTATATTTAAGGAAGAAAGTTGCGTTGAGTAGGAATGGCGAAATAAGTAAGCTTGCGAGCAGGGTGACCGGAGGAAAGGCAATGGCCGTAATCAAGACGGAGAAGCCATACATCACGACCACAAACCGAATCGTGGCTCGCGCACCCCATTCAGTTGCGATTGAGCGAATCTTACCCGCCCGATCCGGCTTGATATCCTGGATAGCTCCCAGTGCATGCGAGGCCACTCCCCAGCAAAAGAAACCAATCAGTGGTAACCAGCTACTCGAACTTTGCGCCACAATCGTGCAGCCCAGAATCGCTGGTCCGACGAAATGAAGTGATGAATTGATCGAGTCAAGTAATGGAATTTCTTTAAATCTCAGGCCCTTAATCGAGTAACTGACAGCTAGAAAGATCAAAGCTAGAAATAGCAGCCGGCCTGAAAATGCTAGCGTTGCCCAAGCAAAATAACCACCAAATAGATTTACCACAATGATGCTGGCCCAGAGTAGTCGGCGCCTTTCGGGAGACACGATACTGCCTTCGATGCCGCCTTTGCGAGGGTTCGCTAGGTCGGAGGCGTAGTCATAAATATCATTGACACCGTAAACAAGAAGATTATAAGGCAGTAGGAAGTAAGCCGTCAGAATGAAGAATTGACTTCCCAGACTACCGCCCGACAGCAAGTAGGCGGCGGCAAAAGGAATAGCCGTATTGACCCAACTAACAGGTCGACTCGAGGCAATTATTTCGCGTAAATTCAACCAAACCGAATCAGTCCGATTGTTTGATCGAACTCTTCTTAGCGACGCTGCTGAGCTTTGATTGTGGACGGGTAATTTTTTTGGCATGCGAAAAATAATCCATATACGCGCCATACAGAGCTGGCACTAGATACAATGCTACCACTAAGTAGGCCACATCTTCTATCGGCCAGCTGACAAGCTTCAGACCGATGACGCGACTCCAGTCATACCTGACTATCGGAATAGAAGTTAGATAGCTGTTGAATACTACCATCGCGCTGTATGCGATCACAGTTATAATGAGAATTTGATCTGCCACTGGCCTCTTCAATCGCCGCACTAGTAGGTAGGCAATCAGCAAAAAAACCAGGTTAAGAGCCAGGTAGGTGAACGGTCTCACGGCTTCTTATTCCGGACGACTTGCTTAGCCTTGCCAGCATTAGATGGGTGAGTTTCGAAATACCTCGTCAAGAGCAAGACTGAGTAGCTCAGGAGTGTTAAAAAAAAGACTTCTTCGATCGGTAAGTCTGGAGTGAATAGGTTCAGACCTATTGTATAGCGGGTATTCGTATTGAAAATACCCAGCAGAATACCAGCTATATCCCAGATTAGGAAAAATCCCACAGCGCTACCAATGGCTGCAAGCGTAGCTCGACGACTGGTCAGTGAGCGCCAGATCAATAATTTAAGCCGTCTGTCGATGAGCGCCAGGCAAAGCAATGAAACAATCGTCAGGGTTAGATATGTCCAGTGGGTATAGAGCCATTGCATGACATCTAGTATACTTTATAGATATATGCCACGCCCTAAATCTATTTCAAAAAACATTATTATCATCGGTGCCGGCATTGGCGGCTTGTCGGCAGCAATTCGTTTGCAAGCCGATGGACATAAGGTGACAATCTTAGAGAAAGAAGCCCTTGTTGGCGGCCGGGCTCATCGAATCAATCAGGCCGGCTACAAGTTTGACACTGGCCCAACTATCTTAATGATGACCGATGTCCTGTATGACACATTTGCCTACGCCAATAAGAATCTCGATGACTACATTGACTTAGTTCAGCTCGAGCCAAACTACAAGACCTGGTTCCCAGATGGGGAGACCATCGAAGTCAGCTCAAACCTACCTCGCTTCGCTAAGGAGTTGGCTCGGATTGATCCTAAGGCGCCGGAACAATTCTTGCGATTCTTCGCTGACGTTGCGAAGATTTACCGCCTAGCTCGTGGACAGTTCATAGACAAAAATTTTGACTCGTTACGTGACTTTATTGATGTCAAAGCCGGTTGGCAGCTCCTGCGTGGCCGTGGCTTATACAAGCTCTACAATTTTGTTTCACATTACTTTACGAATTGGCGCTTGCGCCAGCTGTTTAGCTTTCAATCAATGTACTTGGGCGTGACACCATATGAGGCACCAGCCATCTACTCAGTCGTGAGCTACATGGAAACAGGCCTCGGTATCTGGTACCCCAAAGGCGGCATGCACGCCCTGCCGAAAGCTTTTGCCAAGCTCTGTAAGGAACTCGGGGTGAATATACGTCTCAAGGCTGCGGTTGAGAGCATTGTCATTGAAGGGAAGCGCACTACCGGCGTCAGGCTGGCCAACGGTGAGTATCTGTCAGCTGATATCGTTGTCTCGAACGCCGACTTGACCTATACCTACAAGAATTTGGTCGCTTCAGAACACCGTAAGCGTCTGCCTGATAAGAAGATTGATGCTCTCAAGCAAGCTTCAAGCGCCTTGCTGTTTTATTGGGGAGTTGACCACCCACTTGTAGGCATGTTGCATCACAACGTATACTTCTCAGAAGATTTTAAGCACAATCTGGAAGAGATTTTTCACGCCAAGAAACTTCCCGATGACCCAGCTTTTTACCTCTACATCCCAACCAAAACTGATCCTCAACTAGCACCGGCTGGAAAACATGTTCTGTACGTCCTCGTGCCCGTGCCAAACCTATCGGCTGAGGTCGACTGGACCGCAGCCACCAAGCAAATCAAGGCTCGCGTACTCGAAAGAATCAAGACTATTATGCATGTGGACGTTGCCCCCCACATCGAGACTGAAGCCGTCTTCACACCTGAAGATTTCTTGACGAAATTCAATTTAACCGATGGTTCGGCCTTCGGCTTAAGTCACTTCTTCTTCCAATCAGGCTATTTCCGACCCCACAATGTCAGTCGCGATGTTGGTGGGCTCTACTTTGTCGGCGCCTCGACCTATCCTGGTAGTGGTATACCGATGGTAACGCTTTCTGGTAAGCTGGTCGCAGAACGAATCAACCAAGATGTCAAAAGTGGAGCTCTCTAACGAACTAACCGCCAGTTTAAAACGGATCAAGGACGACGTCGATCGCGAACTTGGTCTATTTTGGGATATAAAAATTGCCGCCGCCGGCAAGATTGATCCGCAATTCAAACGTTTACTCACCGAAATGCAAAAATTTAGTATGCGTGGCGGGAAACGACTACGGCCTTTCATGGCCTACTTAGGTTGGCAGGTCGCCGGCGGTAAGGACTACAAGACATTCATCCGAACGGTCACGGCTTGGGAGATGTATCATGTCTTTGCGATTATTCATGACGACATCATGGACCAAGACGACCGGCGTTATGGCGGTCTGAATGTGCAGGGTGTCTATGAAAAACTATTCAGGCGTAGTCATGATGACCAAACTGCCCATCACCACAGTGAGAGCATGGCTTTACTGGCGGGTGACATAGCCTTAGGCTTTGCTCATGAGATTCTTGACTCAGCCCCAATTGATAGTGACATTTTGACGAGGCTCAAGCGTGAACTCAATCGTCTTCATTTCCAGCTTGCGGCTGGCCAATTATTGGATGATCTAGCCGCCATCGACGGCTTCTTAAACCCTGAAAAAATCAAGAAAATTTATACCCTCAAGACAGCTCGCTACAGCATGGTGGTGCCATTGCAATCAGGCGCTATTCTAGCTGGCGGAAATACGACGATTCTAACAATCCTGGAGAACTATGGCCTTCACGCCGGTATTGCCTATCAGATCGCAGATGATCTACTCGGCATGTTTGGTAGCACTCGCGAGATTGGCAAGCCAAATATTACCGATCTGCGCGAAGGCAAGAAAACCCTTCTAGTTCATTACGGGTTCCGTTTTGCCGACGCTACTCAGAAAACCGTCCTCAAAAAATTCTTCGGTAATCAAGCGGTCACAGCCCATGAGCTTAAGCTTGTCAGGAAAATTTTGACAGACAATGGTGCTAAGGCAAAGACTATATTTATGGCCCAAGATGAGGCTAATCGGGCTAAAAAAGCCATCGGTAGGCTGGCTTTGCCGGGAAATCTAGGTGAACAATTTAATGGCCTGACTGATTATCTTGTTGGCCGCACAAAGTGAAATCATCCAGCTTCGGTAGTCCGCTGGCGCGTAGCTACCAGCATTGCGCCCGCATTACACGACAAGCTAGCTCGACATTTTCACTGGCCACTTGGCTATTTGATACTGATACCCGTAGATCGATTCGCGCGCTCTATGCTTTCTGTCGTATCGCTGATGATATTGCTGACTCGACGACGTTAACCACTAGGCAAAAGCAACGGGGCTTGAAGAGTCTGCGCCAAGCTATCACGACACGCCAAGCCAGCCGGGTTGGCCAGGATATATGGCCAGCTCTATTCGATACGATACAGCGGCATAATTTACCTGTGTCCGAGCTAGAACTCATACTAGATGGTGTGGCTAGCGATATTACCTTTCACCAACCGCTAACTATCGCCGAGCTTGACCGCTACAGCTATCTCGTAGCGGGCATTGTCGGTGTCCTCTCGGCCCGGATTCTAGGTGGTTACAAAAAATCAACCCTGCTTGGCGCCAAGCAGTTGGGGATTGCCATGCAATATACGAATATCATCCGCGACGTTGCGGCTGACAGTGAGCAGGGGCGAATCTATATTCCACAATCGATCCTGCGCGACGCTGAGCTAACGCCCGAGCAGCTCAAACAAAGAACCAATCAAGCTGGTCTGCAGCGCGCCTTGACCGTTATGGCAAATCGAGCTGAGACCTACTACATACACTCCGAGTCGGCTATCCTTGATTTACACCCCAGCTATCAAAAAGCCGTCAGGGTTGCCAGTGCTTTGTATAAATCAATACTCGATCGTGTTAAGCAAAAGCAGTATACTGTCTACAGTGGCCGCATTCGACTAACGGCTCTAGAAAAAATTATCGTTGCTCTTCAAGCCTAGATGCATTATCCCTAGATAAATACAATACAAGCATGACTAAACAGAACCCCGCCATGGCCCAACCCAAGTCCGATCCACCCAATCCGAGCGCATCTACCACCTCGCGCCGTCATGTGACGGTTGATGGCTTGCAGTACGCTCTTTTGGATGGGCGACGTGTACCGCTGTCCAATAAGGTTAAGCCGGCTGAGCCGCCAGCTGCACCGGCGTCAGAAAAACCGCCCACTGAAGATATCTACTCGTCCGGCCGGAAACATTTGTATCTCGATGATTCACGTCGCCCGGTGCGCGATATTAGCCGTCCGCAAGCTGCAGAAAAGTCACCAACTAGCCTACCGGTAAAGTCTCGGTCGATCTGGCAAAGGATACGATCTAGCTTTAGTCAGCCCATCGACCGCCAGTCTCTCGATGGGGCTTTCTTGAGCGGCCTGCTGACACCATGGTTTTGGCTTAGCGCCGCCGCACCCTGGGCAATCCTAGCTAGCCTCAATGGCCAGTTCTCGAGTAATCGGGCGTATCGATTATTTCGCAGTTTTATAAGCTTACCCATAGAAACTGCCGGGATGGTTCTAGGTGGTGTTATTTTTCTTGGTTGGCTACTTTGGATCGCCCGCCGAACACTACAATTGGGCGGGCTGGGACTGCAAATCCGCGCCAATGACAAACGAACCCATACCAGGGCTAGGCCATACATTATCGCTTTATCAAAAGTCTGGCGGCTCAGCCTAACTCGATTTCTTTCAGGCTTAGCCATACTTTTACCGGCTGCAGCGCTTGTAGCCACGGTCAGCCTGATTAGCACCCGTCAGTCAACAATCACAACCATGTTTGGGAGTGGAGTAGCCCTGTTTGTACTGATTGTAACGACTTTCATGATAATCTGGGGACTGCTTTGGCGGCTACTTATGACACATCTTGTAGCGGTGAGCGAGCATGGCTTTGTGGTAGTCGCCGGTAAATCACTCGGTCTCGAGAAACGCAGCCTCCACCGGCTTCTCGGCTTCGGCGCTTTTTGGACACTCACCTTACTGGTAGCTAGTGCTGTCATGGCCCTCCTGATCTGGGCAACTGTCAGCTACGGCCAATATACCATTGGTCGTACCCCCATAGCTCGAGCACTTTTGACTCTTTTTTCAACCTTTCTAACCTATGGCCTGGTGGTGAGTTATCAGGTGTGGTCACAAAATTATTGGGCCTTGGTGTACCGTGCGGTTGTTACTCAAGCCTACCCACTGACGCTATCGACATATATGGTTGCTGAGCCAGTTTCGCCGAGTAGTCGTCGGAATGGCATTCTCCAGTTAGCCATTGTTGGTTTACTTATTTTGGCGGTCATGAGTTGGGCCGTTTTCGCTTATGGACAACCATTGCAAGCAGGGCGCGACAATCTGTTGCGACGAATGCCACTTAGTGAAGCTAGAGACTCAACCAGCAGATGATCACATAAAGACAGCTTCGACTAGAGGTCTCACTTGAGGTGAAAATGGTTGACAAAGCCGGCCTATAACCCTATAGTTGTACTCAAGAAAGCCCCAGCGGCTTTTTTAGGTTGAGGATAAATTCCTCAAAAAACCAAATTAGTCAGCAAACTTTTTCTTTAAAAAAAGACTCTATGAAACGACTCTTGCGCTATCTCTCAGGCTCTTATCAGGAGCTTCGGCGGGTCATATGGCCAACACGCCAACAAGCCATCTTTTTGACTGGTGTGGTTTTGGCTTTTACAGCTATTTTGGCTGCCTACTTGGCGGGATTTGATCTCTTATTCCGCACCGCCCTCGAAAAGTTATTGACGCGCTAACCAACCCTTAAGGACCCCTTATGCACACCACAGACCCGACTAACTGGTACGTCATTCACACCTACTCAGGCTATGAAGATCAAGTTGCCCAAAACTTGCTACATAGGATTGATACTATGGATATGAAAGACCGAATCCACGAAGTGATTGTTCCAAAAGAAAATCAGATCGAGATCAAAAACGGCAAGCGGCGTATCGTAGAGCGCAAGATTTTCCCCGGATATATTCTGGTGAATATGGACGTTACCGAAGATAGCTGGTATGTCGTGCGTAATACCCCAAATGTAACTGGTTTCGTTGGTACCGGCACAACACCGAGTCCGATGAGCGAAGACGAGATCAAAGTTATCCGTAAGCGCATGGGCGTCGAAGAGCCGAAGTTCATGATCGACTACAGCCTCGGTGAGTTGGTGAATATCACTGACGGTCCTTTTAAGGGCTTTGATGGCCAGATCAGTGAGATCGATGAAGCCAAGGGCAAGATCAAGGTATTGGTCTCAATGTTTGGTCGCGAAACTCCAGTCGAGCTCGATAGTTTGCAGGTTAAGAAGATTTAAAGCATTTTAAGTGGGACCTCGCCGGTATCTTTCTAAAAGAAAGAAGATAAGCGGGGGCTTGGACCACATAACAAGGAGATATACGTTATGGCCGAAGCCAAAAAAATCAGTGCAAAACTCAAGATGGTGATTCCAGCCGGTGGCGCTACTCCAGCTCCTCCAGTAGGTTCCGCCTTGGGTCAACACGGTGTTAATATGATGGACTTCATCAACGCCTTCAATGAACAGACCAAAGACATGCGCGGCGCCCAGTGTCCGACTAAGATTACCATCTACGAAGACAAGAGCTTCAGCTTTGTCGTCAAGGGCACACCGGCAAAGATCTTGATCAAAGAAGCCCTCGGCCTCAAAAAAGCCAGTGGTGTACCGAACAAAGACAAAGTCGGCAAACTAACCGACGCTCAGTTGACAGAGATAGCCAAGAAGAAGATGGCCGATCTCAACGCGAATGACATAGATGCCGCTAAGAAGATCATTGCTGGGACAGCTCGCTCAATGGGCGTGGAAGTCACCAAATAACACACTAGTAACTATTAAAAGTGGGACCTCGCCCTTACGCAAGGGATTACCGAGGGTTTGCACCACGAAGGAGATTTAAGATTATGGCAAAGCCAAAGACCGAATCCGTAGAACCAACCGAACCAGAAGTCGTTGAATCAACGACTGAGGCTGTCGAGACTGAGACTGGAACCGAGACTG
>Ga0105047_10000261_pt1 | contig 83408 bp, 61 predicted proteins | sample MAT04_FD_78384 | JGI IMG/M metagenome (GOLD analysis project Ga0105047, IMG submission 78384) | Freshwater microbial communities from Lake Fryxell liftoff mats and glacier meltwater in Antarctica - MAT-04 (megahit assembly) | ecosystem: Environmental > Aquatic > Freshwater > Ice > Liftoff... | reverse complement strand
TGGATTGGATTGCCAAAGTCATCAGTTCGATCCTGCACGACGACACCATTTACGAAACCCAAACCCTCTCAATGACATAGGCGACTGAGAGAATCTTGCAAAAATCGGAACTACTGGATTTGAAATTTGAGATGCGCTGGCGCGAGGGGGTGGCCTCGCGCAAGTGAATGAATCGCGGGGCACGCCCGGCTCACCACCTTTTTCAAGTTAGGCTCCTGGACACGGCTTAACTTGAGGGGCGTGCCCCACTTTTAATGACGTCGAGCGACGGGGGATTTGAGATTTGAAATTTGAAATTTGAGATGCGCTGGCGCGAGGGGCGACCTCGCGCGAGTGAATGGAACGCGGGGCACGCCCGGCTCACCACCGATTTCAAGTTGAGCTCTGGACACAGTTCAACTTGAGGGGCGTGCCCCCTTTTTTTCTTTGCAGGGAGCTGCGCGCAACCGTTCGAGAGGGATGCTTCGCAAGCCTTTCGCTCGAAGACGGGCAACAGCTACGCAAAAACGCGATCGCGTGCGCCGACCGGTTTCAGCAGAAGCACAGCGGGATCTAAATCCGCGGCCTGGGCGCATCCAATAAGACCCGATGGTGCGAACCATTTTGTTGTCCAGGGAGTCTATGCGGGTGCTAACATGACCGAGTGAGCCCCCCACGATCCTCGCACGCAGCACCGCATGACATCCCCCTCCTCGCTACGCAACCTGTGGTCCCTCGATCCGTTCACGACCTATCTCAATCACGGCTCGTTTGGGCCGTCGCCACGCGTCGTGCAAGACGCAAGAGCCGAGATGACTGCGCGGCTGGAAAGCCAGCCGATGGACTTCTTTCTGCGGGAGCTCCCCCCGCTCCTCGACGAGGTCCGTCGGCGACTGGGGGAGTTTCTGCATGCGCCGGCCGCTGACCTGACGCTGATCGATAACGCCACGTTTGCCATGAACGTGGTGGCCGAGAGCTTTGAACTATCCCCCGCCGATGAAGTGCTGCTGAACGACCACGAATACGGCGCGGTGCTGCGGATCTGGGAGCGGGCGTGCCGGCGGAGCGGGGCACAGTTGACGCAGGCGGCGATCGCCGTGCCGATCGCTTCGCCCGAAGAAGTCGTTCAGCAACTCTTTGCCGCGGCCACGGCGCGGACGCGACTGATCGTGATCAGCCATATCACCTCTCCGACCGCGATCCTTTTCCCCATCGAGGCCGTCTGCCGCGAAGCGCGCCGGCGAGGGATCGCCGTCTGTATCGATGGGCCGCACGCGCCGGGCATGGTCGAGATCGATCTGACGAAGCTCGACTGCGACTACTACGCGGCCAGTTGCCATAAGTGGCTGGCCGCGCCGTTTGGTTCGGGATTTCTGTACGTTCACCCGCGGCAGCAGGCCGCGATTGAGCCAATCGCGCGGAGCTGGGGCCGCGCGCCCAGCTACCGGCCGAAAGAGTGGTGCGACGAGTTCCTGTGGGCGGGCACACGCGATCCCGCCCCTTTCCTGGCCATTCCCACGGCGCTCGACTTTCTGGCGAAGTTCGGCTTACAAGCGTTCCGCGCGCAGACGCACGAACTGGCCCGCTACGCCCGCGAGCGGCTGATGTCCTGGGCTGGCCACGGAGCCCTGACCCCAGATAGCGCCGACTGGTATGGCTCGATGGTGGCCGTGCCGATCGCGCCGGGCGAGTGCCAGCCGCTGCAAGATGCGCTATGGGCCGAGCATCAGATCGAAGTGCCGATCGTTCCGTGGAACGGTCGGCGGCTCGTGCGGGTCTCCTGCCATCTGTACAACGATCGCGAAGAGATCGATCGGCTGATGGCGGCCCTCGAGAAGCTTGTCGAGAGCGCGTAGCGAACAAGACACAGGTGGGAGTCGAACCCACTTCTGCCGGGTTGCAGCCGGCTGCCGAAACCGTCTGGCTCCTGCGTCGATGTAAGGACGCGGGGATGCTCGAGAAGGTTCACGACCTACGAAAAACGCCGAGTTGGGAACTTCCCAACTCGGCGTCGGTTGTTTCAACTTGCAACTGAAATCGTAGATCTCAAATCTGAGATTTGAAATTTGAGATAAAAAAAACGACCGGCGATAGCTTCGCCAAGTTACTTGGCCGCTTCGGTATCCGCTTTGGCTTTCTCTTCCTGAGCCTTCGACAGATCCGGGTTCGGCGTGGCGTCGCCCTTTTCCTGTCCCAGGATCCACTTGATGCCGCCCAGGATCGACTGCTGGAACTTCTCGTTCTGCCAGACGGCCTCGTTGTGTCCCAGGCTCATGTGGAACGCCTTGCCCTCGCCGTATTCCTTGCACCAGGCAATGGGGATGTGGTTGGGCCGCTTGAGCTTGGTCTTGGCCATGTTCAGGCTCATCAACACGTGGACCTTCTCGGGCTGCCAGTTCTTGAACTGGTAGATTTCGTCTTTGATTTCGAACTCTTCGCCCCAGGGCTTCGAGATCGGATGCTCCTTGTCGTGTACGGTGACGGTCACGGTCTCGCCCGATCCCCAGGGATGGCCGGCAAAGGTGCCGCCGATCATGTCCCAGTAACGTTTGTCTTTGTGATACGTGTCGGCGGCGGAGTGGGCGCCGATAAAGCCGTGCCCCTTCTGCTTGAGCCAGACGTTGTAGAAGTACTCCAGGTTTTCCTCTTTGATCGGCAGATCGCCGGTCGTGTAGAAGAAGACGATGTCGTAGTTCTGCAGGTTCTCTTTGGTGAAGTCCTTCTCGGCGTCCTGCGTGCAGTCGACGCGGAACAAGCCGCTGGAAACGCCCAGCTTGGTGATGGCTTCTTCCGAGGGAGAGAGAGCGTCGCCCTTGCGGCTCACCGAGCCGTGCTTAAAGCCTTTGCTCTGAGTGAGCATCAGGATGCGGGCGGTTTTCTTGACTCCCTCTTCCTTTTTGGCATCTTCGGCCAGGGCGGGAAGGGTCAGCATGCCGATCGAAGCGGCCAGGGCGGCTCGCAGAATCCAACGACGCGTGTTCACGGGCATCTCCTCGAAGACAAATAGCACGGGGACGGGAGGGACAACGGGATCCAACAGAACTTGTCGGAAGGATCGAGTTGGTTTCGCCGGACATAAATCTTGCAATCAACTATCGCTTCGCGATGAATTCGTTTGACCGAACTGGCGTTAGTTTAGAGGCCCGCCGGGGGCAATGCCAGTGAAGCCGCTGCGACGGATCGCGACTCAAGGGGACTTGGCGGGGGTCGCGTCGCCGGGCGTCTTAGGCGGGGCGGGCTTGCCGGGTTCCACGCCCGGCGGCGCGGCATTCTTCTGGTCTTCGGCCAGCAGCGCTTCGTTGATTTCGCGTCGCAGCGACAGCATCTCGGTCGTGCCCTTGCCATTGCTGGCCGCTTGACGGACTTCCTCGAGCGCTTCCTTCAACCGTCCCTGCTTAAAATACAGCCGGGCCAGATCGACGCGCCAGGCGGTGTTCTCGGGCTCGAGCTTCAGGGCGCGCTCATAGGCTTTGGCAGCCAGCGGAAGCTCTCCCTTGAGCAGATGCAGTCGGGCACGCAGATGATGTAGCAGAGGCTTCGAGAGTTCGACGTTGCTCATCAGCGACTCGGCCCGAGCGGCGATTTGCTGCTGCAGGTCGACCTGGCCCGCGAAGAGCCGCTCGGCCACGCTGATCAGGTACTCGGGCGACGGCGGGAGCAACTCGGCAACAAATCGATCGGTGGGCAAATTGCTTCGGGAATAAGCCAGGATCGCACCTTCGTAGCTTGTCCCTAAGCCGAGCGCGATTTGCCAGTCCTTCCAGACGGCGGCCTTGTTGCCCAGGTTCTGCTCCAGCAGGCCCGTCTCGGCAAAGATGTTGCCATCGCCGGGGGCCATAAGGCGCGTGCGCGCCAGCCAGACTTCCTCCTGTCCCCAATCGCCCTCCAGCCAGACCAGCTTGGCCAGGCCGAGTGTGACGCGGGCGTCGAGCGGAGTCGAAGCGTGCGCCATCCGTAAGTGATGCAGCGCAGGGACCAGCGTTTCTCGCGCGAGGTCGTCGCTGGCCCACTGACGCAGCACCGGGTCGCGGACTTCGCTGGCAAGTTCGGGTTCCAACAAGGCCTGAATCGCCCGGCTTTGCCCCGTTCGCTTGAGGTGATGCACCCAAGCGTGCAGGAAGATCACTTCTTCCAACTGGGTCGAAGGGACATTGGCCCCGACGACTGGGCGAAGCCAGCGAGTGGCCCGCCGTTGGTACTCTTTGACATACAAGCGATAGGCGGCCAGATGGCCTTCCAGATCATCGGGGAGCGACGCCAGCGCCGACTCGAGTCGATTCAAGTCGTCTTGAATCCGCGCGGGGAGCTCTTCTTCGTCCATGGCGGCCGATTCCAGCGCGTGACTTTCGGCCCGCAGCACGGCGGAAGCTACGCCCCAATTGCGCCAACTGTCGTACAGGCCCGCGAGGGTTCCCGCCAGCAGCAGCGAAACGACAAAAGGAGCGCTGCGCCACCAGGGAATCGGCGGGGCCGGTTCGCTGCGCGATCGGGTCTGCCACTCGTGCGTGGCGCGGCCGGCCAGCAGTCCACAGATCAAGGCGAACAAGATCATGTTGGCAGGTTGATAGAGCCCGAAGTCGACCACGCTGACGGCGACCTGGCTTGTGACTGCAAACACACCCATCAGCAGCAGTCCGCGCTGTGCCGGTTCCCTGGCCCGTTTGAGCAGGAATACCAGGTTCCAGATCGTAAGTGCGATGGCGGCCAGAACCAGCAGCAAACCGGGAATGCCGGCATCTACCAGCGCTTCGACGTATTGGTTCTCGGCATGTAGAAACCAGGCGTCGAGATTTTGCTGATAGAGATTGGAAACGTAGCGGAAGGTTCCCAGCCCGGCGCCGTTGAGCTTGAAGTCGTCGGCCGCGCGAAGGGAGTCCCTCCACAGGATCAGGCGGCCGTCGGAATGCGAGGCTTTGGAGAGCGTTGCCAGACGGGCCGCGACGCGATCGGTCCCGCTGACCCACGTCAGCAATCCGACGGTCATCAGCCCGGCAAAGAGCAGCACCACCGCGCCGGTGAATCGCTTCTCGAAAACCATAGCGACCAGCGCCGTGACCATTCCGGCCACCAACATGGCCAGGATCGCGCCGCGAGAGAGGGAATACAGAATCCCTGTTGCGATCAGCCCCGTCAGCGCCAGGGCGACGGTCTGGTAGCCGTCGATGCGCGAGACGCGCCAGCGCGCAAAATCCCACCAGCGGACGAGCAGATTCACCAGGGCCGAATCTCGAAGGTCCGGCAGACTGCCTGGGGAGCGGCCGGAGCGCTCCAAAGACCAATACAACAGGCCGATGGCGCCGGCCAGCGTCATATTCAGGAATCCGCCCGCGTTGTTCCGGTTGATGTAGGCGCTGAAGGGCTGGGCGTTGATGTTGACGGGAATCGTCCAGAACAGCTTGCCGTTCCAGGTCAGATGCTGCACCATGCCAAAGAAGGACAGCGCCGCGCCGTTTCCGGCCAGCACCCAGCAGAGCACCGACAGGTTCCGTTCGTGACAGAGGAAGCGGGCCGCCAGCAGAAATACGGCCGTGGCCAGAATCAACAGCGTCAGGTTGCGGCGCGTGGCCGCCGGATACAGGCTGATGGAGTGGGGCCAGACCTGCGGTTGGGCCTCGCTCTCGGTCGCGGCCGTTTCGCTGACGCCGGCAATTGCCAATCGATGTTCAAGCGCCGCGGCGCCGGGAGCCACAACGGGATAAAGGAATTGCGGCCAAGGGACGAGTTGCGCCACCGCCAGCAGGATGCCGCCGACCAGCGGGAGGACCGCGGCGGGTGCGGCAAACGAAGAGCTGTGACCGCGCCAGCTCAGACCCCAGGTGATCAGGCAGACGGCGACGACGCCCAGCGCCCAGAACTCGGTTCCGGGTCGCAATGCGATCATCAGCCAGGGGGCCAGTGTAACCAGCGCCAGGAGCAAGGCGCGCCCAAACTCAACCGACGTGTGACTTTCGCGGTGGCTGCGGCCGTTGCTGTGACGCCGCCTTCTGCCGTGCTCACGGCTGGGTTCGTCTCGGGTGTCCGTCATGGGTTTGAGCCGAGTCGAATCCTGCAAGACCCGCGGAGGTCAGGTAACGACAACACCTGAGGGGTTACTCAGGGCTGGCGAAGTTCGGGGTGCCCCCGCCGGGAACGAACGGGGGGGGCAGGAAGCCACCTGCCGCAGCCCCTGCAGCGCCACCACCGCCACCACCGGCCGCTGCGGCTCCGCCCGCGGCAGCAGGCGTGGCCGCTAATTGGGTTGCCGCCGCGCTGGTCCAGGGCGACGGAGACAGGTGCAAAACCGGCAAGGCAGCGCCGTTCTGTTGAAACTTGACCTGCACGATCACAGGGGCGCCGGCGCGGGTTCGTTCGGTAACGGGGCCCAACTTCACGGCTTTGTCGTTGGGACGCACGGCGATTCGCTGCAGAGCAAGCTGGCCAGCGCCGTCTTGCCAGGGTAGGCCGGCACGCTCGCGATCCCAGGCAACCACGGGAGCCTCGGGGGCGGTGTTGCTGCGGCCCGAAAACTTCACGCCCAGCAAAGTCGAATCCGCCGCTTTGCCATTCCCATTGGCCTTCATCGAGTCGAGCGTGTGGTAGCCGTACTCGGCCACGATGGTGTAGCTGCCCGGTTCGACGGGGCCTAGCACAAACGAGCCGTTCTTCAGCGTTACCGCGCGACCGAGCACTTCGCCCTTCTGAACCAGATAGACGTTGGCCTTGATCAAGGGTCGGCGGACTACCTTCTCATCCAGATACGTTACGACGCCCCGGAAGCTGCCTGTCTTGTCCAGGAAAACCTCGTCGTTCGAGGCATGATGGACGATGTGCTTCTCTCCCAAGAAACGGAAGGCGCCATCGTTATCGAGAAACACGCTGGCGTTGCCATTGGGCGGAGTGCCAATCGGTGTTTCATCCTCGTCGACCGGGTCCAGCGCGTCGGGCATCTCGGGAAGCACCGCGCCGGGATTCTTGGGGTCGACGGGGTTGGGAACGTTCTTAGGCTCCGCCTTGGGATCGGCCGCCTTGGGAGGATTCTTGGGATCGATCAGTGGGTTGGGCAGAGGATCCAGCGGATTCTTCGGCGCGTCTTGGGGAGCGTCGTCGGGCTTTTGAAAACGGACTTCGCGAATCGGGTTCGTCTTCAAGCCGGCTGCCTCACCCAGCTTGATCAACGGGGTGAATTCGCTGGTCAACTGGTAGACTCCGGGCTTGCCCGCCTTGAGCGCGAACCGCCCGTCTTTCTCGATGATCGCCTGGTCGACAACACGCTCGCCGTCCATGAGGAAGACTCGCGCCCCCACGGCTGGGAGCGTGGGGCTTTCGCCGCGCGCGGCACGCAGCCAGACCACGCCCCGCAACAAGCCCGAGGGCTCGAGGAATACGTCGTCATTCAGTTGGGGCTCGAAGCTGGCGCGTACTTCAACCGTGAAGACGTCTTCGCGATTCAAGTCGAACTGGTCAGCAGCGGCCCACGGAGCTACGAGGGCCACCAACAGGCCCATCGTTAAGGTTCGCATGACATGAAGTTGCATAATATTCCCCTGAGGTCCAAGGACCCCATTTCGACGTAAGCGCCTGGAATGTCTGACAATAGACATTCGCCGAGCTCACACCCTATGGTAGTGACCCCTGGGGCCCCGTCAACCGCTGGGACGGGTGCTTGGTTTCATTACAAATCCAATTGACGGGCAATATGCCTTAAATCCAGCCGGATAAGCACTTGCGTCCCTAAGGAAAGCTCAAAGCTCCCGGGATTAGATTTCCAGTGGGACAGGTGCGGAACGGTTCAAACCGTCGATGGGCGAGGCAAGTGGCTATCCTCGCTATCGGCCGAAAGCTCGCTTCACCCGATGCAAAACGAGTTCCCAGTCCCGCGGCGCGCTTGGGGGGGGGCGTTAGGGGGCGCCGGCCGCCGGGACTTTCTGCCCGTCGCCGCCGGGGGCGATCGACTCGTCCAGGGTCAGGACGTAGATGCCGATGGCGACCAGCATCAGAATCACCGCCCAGAATCGCCAGTCGTGATGGATCTTGGAACTGGGCCGCTTGCCGTGTTCGTGCGAATCGGAGTGGGAATGCTTTTGATTCATGGGTGCTCTTCAGAAATGTCGTGTCACAAAAGGGATGTGCAATGATTGCGATTGGGTTTTACCAAGTGCCGGCGGTCACTCAACCCCGTTGCTGTGGTATTGGTCGTACACCGCCTTGAGGCCCAGCGGCTCGATCTGCAGGTCGGCCAAGGGGAGCGTGGCCAGCCAGCCGAGCAGCTCGCACAGTTCGCCGGAGACAATCACTTCGAGCAGCTCGTCGGCGGAGACGACCTGGGCATGTTCGCGAACGCGCTCGGGGACCTCGCCTAACGGACCCGAGAGTCTGGCGCGGATTCGGTGCTGCCGGCGGAGCGAGCCGATCGCCTGCGTATGGACCAGATGGCCCGCGCGCAGAATCGCCACGCGGTCGCAGGCGTCTTCCACTTCGCTCATCACATGCGAAGAAAAAACCACTGTCTTGCCCGCCTGCTTCGCCTCGCGGACCAGGGCCAGCACCTCGCGGCGGGCGGTCGGGTCGAGATGCGTGGTCGGCTCATCCAGAATCACCACGGGCGCATCGACCGCCAGCGTGGCGGCCAGGGCGACTTTCTGACGCATGCCCGAGGAACTGGCCGTGACGCGCCGCGAAAGATCCAGGTCGAGCCGGCGGGCGACGCCGATCGCGCGCTGCAGATTGCCCCTTGGGTGCAGCCGGCTGAGAAAATCGAGCACGCCGGCACCGGTCATGGTGCGAAACAGCCGCACATCCCCCGGCAGATAGGCCACTCGCGAGCGAACGGCCAAGGAGTCGTGCCGGCAATCGAGTCCTTCGATGCGGGCCTCGCCCGACGTGGGGCGCAGAAAGCCCATCAGCAGGCGGATCAGCGTGGACTTGCCGGCTCCGTTGGGGCCCAGCAATCCAAACACTTCGCCCCGCTCCACGGTCAGCCGGCAATCGGCCAGCGCCGTGAGCGCCGCGTAGCGTTTCGTCAGTCCACTGATTTCTACCGGGTAGGTCACTCGAGCTTCTTCTGGATCATCTTCTTCAGGGCGTCGCCTCGCTCGGGACGCTCCGGGCGGTCCTTCTTGTTGAACTCGCCTTTGTTGAACTCGCCCTTCTTGCCGGGCATGCCCCCGGGGTCCATGGGACCGCGGTAGAGCCGGGTCAGCTCTTCGGTGAACCGCTCCGGCGGCAAGGCCTCGAGCTTGTAACGCTGCTCGTCATTCAGCTTGGTCAGGAAGAAGGTCCGCAGCTCTTCCTCCTTGATCTTGGGCTGGCGCGTTGCGCCACGCTGGAAGGTGAACGCGATCCATGTGGCCAGTTGGGCCTTCTTCTCCGCAGGATCGGCGATCTTGTCCAGCAGTTCGCGGCTCTTGGGCGAAAGAACTTTCTCTAATTCAGCAAACTCGGCCGGCTCGAGACGCTCGAACGGACTGCGGTTCCAGCCCGACCGATCGCCATAGCGCATGCGCCCTCCGCCGAAGACTCCGGGGCCTCCCCCTTCGTACCACTTGGTCTTGGAATTGTCGGGGCCGAACTTCTGTTTGGCCCAGTTCACCATCCAGTTATGAATCGCCTGCATCTCGGGCTGAGTCAGTTCGCGACGCGAGGCGGCCGCCTGAAGAATCTCTTGGATATAGGGGACGCGCTCGGTGGCTGCCAGGCTGCGGAGCTTTCGCTGCGACTCGGGCGGAAGAGTGCCCAGGAACCGATGATAGCGCTCCATCAGGCGTTCCAGTGCGGCGGCCTGCTCGTCCATGGCCAGCGCGGCATCGAGCGTGCGCAGTTCGATCTGCGTCCCTTCGTCCAACTCGGCCAACCATTCTCCGCGGCGTTTGAGCTGATCCTTCTCGGCCGGGCTCATCTTGGCCACCAGCGTCCGTCGCTCTTCGATGCCCGCAGGCAGCGGAGTGATAATCGGCTCGGCCGAGGCGACGGGGGGCAGGGGGACGTTGGCTAGATTGGCATCGGACAGCAGCGAGGATTTCTCGAGCTCGCGCAGGAAGTCGATCGTGCCGACTTCGCGATACAGCTCAATCCGTTCCAGGACTGCCAGATCCTTCAGAAGCTGCAGATTCGGATCTCCCACGGCGAAGTGAACGATGACAAAACCCAGCAGCGCAGCCAGCAGCGTTCCCGCCCCGATCGACAGCCACATGCGGAGTCTGCGGCTCGGAAGGGCGGCCATCTGCTGCGTCATTTCGCGATCGGCTTCGACCGCGACCAGCTCGACCGTGCTGCGCGCGAAGTTCTCATCCAGATCCGGACGAGGAAGCGATTCGAGCGCGTCCCAGGTCTGCTCCAGACGCTGCAGATTGCGCCGCGCCACGGGGTCGCGGGCCAGACGCTCTTCGACCGCGCGCGACTCGGCCGGATCGAGCTCGCCGTCGAGATAGGCGACCAGATCTTCATCGATCTGGCTGCTATCGACCGCGCCGTTGGTGTTAGGTTTGTCGCTCATGTTGTCTCCACCGTGCTTCGCCCGGCACTCCCGGGATCGATGCGATGGCTCGTCCTTTTATTCCGCAGTTCACCCGTCGCTCTGACGCAGCGACTCGCCGGTGGGCCGGTGCCCCGTTTCCAGATACGGCTCCAGCACTTCCTTCAGATTCACACGGGCCCGCGACAACAGCGACTTGATGGCCTTGGGGGTCATCTCCATCACTTCTGCGATGTCCGCGTAACTCATTCCTTCAAACTTGTTCAACAGCACGGCCATCCGCTGCCGTTCGTTCAGCGCCCCGATGGCCAGGCGGATGATGTCCCGCATCTCGGCCTTGTCGAGCTGACGGGTCGGCATCTGCCCGCTCGAAACGGCCAGCATGTGGTCCATCGGGCTGGCCCCTTGCGGGCCGCTCTCACGTACTTCCAGATTGACTTCTTTACGACGGGACAGCGTGCGCCGGGCGTTCAAGGCGACGTTGTTGGCAATGGTGAATAACCAGGTCGAAAACTTGGCCGTGGGAACGTAGGCCTTTCGCGAACGATAGACCCGCAGGAAGACGTCCTGGGCCAGATCCTCGGCCTGGTCGCGGCTTCCCATCAAGTGTTCCAGCACAGCCACCAGACGGGTCTGATAGCGCAGCACCAACTCCTCAAAGGCGGCGGCGTTGTCGTCGCGCACCTCGAGCATCAAGCGGACTTCTGGATCGCGGAGCTCGTAGCCCTGCGCGGGGGATTCACTGACTGACAAGCGTGTCCTCGAAAAAGCCAACGTCCGCGGCGCACCGCCAGCGCGGAAACCGCACTTGCGCCGCGGATTGCGTTCCCTGTCAGTCTACGCTTCGCGACCGCGTCCAGCCAGCGTAGTCTCCCTGCTACTTTACACGCTGATGAAGAATCGGTTCCATTTCACAGCAGGCGGGACGCCCGGCGCTCAGGGGCCAGATTGAAATTCTTGTGACGCTCAAAGAATCGCAAGCCTGGCGGGAGCCTGCTCGTTTACACTTATCCAACCTATGTTCTCCGAAATCCTCACCCAACTCGCCGACTGGCAAGCCCTCGACACCTGGATCGCCGTGACTGGCGCCCTGGCGGCGATGGCCTGTGCGATACCGGGCAACTTCCTGGTGCTTCGGCGGCAGAGCATGATGGGAGATGCCCTGAGCCATGCGGTGCTTCCAGGGATCGTCGTTGCGTTTCTGGTCAGCCTGTGGATGCGGCAGGCCGGATGGATCACGCCTGCCACGTACGATGCCACCCGGCATGCGGCGATGTTCGCCGGCGCGATGGTGCTGGGGGTGGTCTCGGCCCTGCTGACGGAAGCGGTCGAACGGCTGGGGCGCGTAGAGTCCAGCGCCGCGCTGGGAGTCGTCTTCACCACCCTCTTTGCCCTGGGGCTGGTGCTGATTCGCGTGGCCGCCGACCAGGTCGATTTGGACCGCGACTGCGTCCTTTACGGGGCCATCGAAACGGTCGCCCTGGATACTTATGGGACCACGGGCATTCCTCGGGCCGCAATCGTGAACTTCGGCGTGCTGCTGGCCAATCTGTTGCTGGTCGTGGTCTTCTTCAAGGAGCTGCGAATCACGGCCTTCGATCCTGGGCTGGCCACCACCTTGGGCATCCATGCTACGGGCATGCACTACGCCCTGATGGCTGTGACGGCCGCCACGCTGGTCGGCGCGTTTGAAAGTGTCGGCAGCATTCTGGTGATCGCCATGTTGGTCGCGCCGCCGGCCACGGCCTATTTGCTGACCGATCGACTGGGACGCATGATCGCCATCAGTCTGGCGGTGGCCTGCCTCTCGGCCGTGTTGGGGCATCTGCTGGCTCTCACGCTGCCGCCCGTGGTCTTTTCGCGGTTGGGCTTTGCCGAAAAGGTGGCCGGTGGGACGGCCGGCATGATGGCCGTGGCCGCTGGGCTGCTCTTTACCGTGGCCATGTTCGTAGCGCCGCGACATGGACTGGTGAGCAAACTGCTGGCTCGAACGCAACTGAGTCTGCGAATCCTGGGCGAGGATCTGCTGGGCCTCCTTTACCGCCTGGAGGAACTCCCCGGCGAAGAGGCCCGCGAGGCCGCGTTCAAGTTCGCCTCGCAAGCTCTGGGCGCCGGACCCGCGATCTCGTGGCTGGCATTCCGCAAGCTCCGCTGGGACGGGATGGTGGCCGACGGCGCGCAGGGGATGCGGCTCACGGAACAAGGCCGCGTCTCGGCCAAGGAGCTGGTCCGCTCTCACCGGCTTTGGGAGAGCTACCTCGCCAAGCACTTCCATCTTTCTGGCGATCACCTGCACGAGCCGGCCTCGCGCGCCGAGCATTACATCGGCTCGGAACTGCGCGCCGAGTTGTCCCAGGAGCTCGAACAGCCGGACCTCGATCCGCACGGTCGGTCGATCCCCGGCGAGAAGCCCTCCCCAGGCTGACCCAGACAACGCCCTTCACCTCGTGAAGAAACGTAGCGCCGATGTTCAGCGTTCCCTCCGCGCTAACCTTATCACGGAATTCTTCGGGTTGATGTTGTCAGCATGTGGGCGTGTTTTTCGATCCCCCCGGTTGGTTACTTCCGTTTGATTGCCGCGGCGGTGGAATGACCACTTGGGTGTTTTTGTTGGTCCAATTTCCGAGGGGCGGATGAACTCATTTGACGACTGGACGGCAAACGACCATGGGTCGATCGTCTGCCGCGCTGCCACCGTTTCTGGCAGCTCGCGGTCCGATTCGGACTGTTAACAGTGCTTTCGTCGGCGTCTGATGCGCAATTTCGTTCATGGCGCAGTCTTTGCAGATCATCGGCACCGCGTGACTCGCCGTGAGTTGCACGCGGACAATGGGTTCAGGTTCTCGCGAACCTGGGAGGGATCTGGCATGAGCGTCGTCGCTACCAACGGAGTGGGTTTTGTTTCAGTCGAGACGGTCCTTCGGCACGCGATCTCCACGCTGATCAAGGATTTCAGGACAGATCCGCGCGAGGAAACGCAGTGGGCCCGCGATTTCCTGGAGCAGAAGAGTTTCTTGCGATCCAACCTCGAATCTCAGATCGAACTGATGGTTCTGGTCTACTGCCCAGAGGTACCCGACGAGTACATCCCCTTCGTCGTTGACGTTCTGAGCGCGTCGGTTCGACTGGCTCGCCGCGACAAGGAGCGAGGAGTCAGCAGCACGCTTCGCAGGCTCATTCGCCGCGACGCTCCCTCGCTGGTCGCGTAACGGTCGGCGAGCGGGCCAGAAACTCGGTGCCGCCGAGCTGACCCACTCCCCGTCCCTTCTCCTTGACTCCGACTCGGATCCTCGCGAGACTGAGCGCGCATCGCCGGTCCTGCTCGTCGAGATCCTCATGCTTCCTGCTCGCACGCTCCTCTATCTGGTCGTCGCCGCCCTGGCATTGCCGGTGGTGGTGACCGTGGTTGCGGGCGCCTCGCTGCTGCTAGCGGGGTTGGGAGACGAGAACGGGGCCGCGGTCCTGCGATTCATCGCGGTTGCGACGGGCGTGGTCTGGCTGCTGGACCTAGTGGGATTGGTCATCGCGCTGGCGGTGCAGTCACTCGGTTGTTGTCCCGTAACTCCCGCCAACGAGCCCACTCGAACTCTGGACGGGTCAACGGATGCAGCTCGCAAATAGCCGTTGGCGACCGCATAGCGGCGAAGTCAAACGCCCATCCTTGCGACACTTTCGCCTGCATCCCTCTTCCCTTCTGATTGGCCGTGGGCGATGATACCCGACGCAAGATCTTCTCCCCGTTCGTTTTTCTCCGGAGATGCCGTGTCGCTCAATGAACGGGCGCTGGCCCTGGCCGAGGCGCTCGCTGCCGACGCGGACCGTTGCCGCGTCACGACCGCGCGCCTGCCCGGAGGAGGACGGTTACTCGACGCAGGAGTCGTTGCTCCCGGGGGACTGGAGGCCGGGCTGTGTCTGGCCCGTATTTGCCTGGCCGGACTGGGCGAAGTCTCGCTGGTACCTGCCCGGCCGGGGCTTTCCGCCACGCTCGATGTGATGGTCCGCTCGGATCATCCGCTCCCCGCCTGCTTGGGATCGCAGTACGCCGGGTGGCAGATCGCCGTGGGGGATTTCTTCGCCATGGGGTCGGGGCCGATGCGGGCGATCGCCGGGCGTGAACCGCTGCTGAACGACCTGAATCTGAGTGAAGAGTTCCCGCAGGCGCTGGGCGTGCTCGAGACCGATCGCTTGCCCGACGACGAAGTCTTCGCCCATCTGGGAGACAAGCTCAGCCTGCCGCCCGACGACATCACACTGGTGGTGGCCTCGGTAACCAGCCTGGCCGGCATGCTGCAAGTGGTGGCGCGTTCGTTGGAGACCGCGCTGCACAAGCTGCATCAACTGGGCTTCGATCTGACCCGTGTGGTCAGCGGTGCCGGTGTGGCGCCGCTCCCTCCGCCTGGCGGCAAGGCGCTTTCGGCGATGGGGCGCTCGAACGATGCCATTCTTTACGGGGGCGAAGTGACGCTGTGGGTTCGCGGCGACGACGCCAGTTTGTCCGAAGTCGGCCCGCGAATTCCGAGTTCTGCTTCGCGCGATTTCGGCCGGCCGTTCGAGGAGATCTTTGCCCGCTATGATCGGGACTTCTACAAGATCGACCCACAGTTGTTCAGCCCCGCGGTCGTGACGCTGGTGAACCTGGATACCGGTCGGAGTCAGCGGTTCGGCAAGCTCTCTCCGGAAGTCTTGGCGAAATCGTGCGGGAAGTAAGACGCACACCTTGTTGATGCTGCAATCGGCCCACTTGCCCCTTGAAGTGTGCACCCGGGCACGTTGAGCGCTGCATTTGTACTCATCCTTTGTGGGGACTTGGCGTAAGTCGCGGTGCCCCTTCGTGGCCGGCCGAAATGGCCGTGAAATCGCTCGAACCCCGCGTTTCATGGCATTTGGCCGTCCCTCTTCACGTGCAGCGATACTCCCTTCCACCGGTCGGCATGGGACTTGCTTTCGACCTGCGAACGTAAGCGACGACTCGAGTCGCTCGCGACATGGCAGCGAAAGTTCAGCTTCGACCTTGAAGGATTCTGCGCGTGCTTCACCATTCGATGCAGTGGCTGGCAGTCGGGTTGGCTGTCGCCATGGTCGGCTGCCAACGCGCCGCCGAGCCCGAACATGTGCTCAGCAAAGACACCCTGGCGCTCGACGCCAAGCTGCAGGTCCAGGTTCGCGAGAACCTGACCAAGTTCACCGGCACGCCCAACCGCCCCAAGCCTTTGGGTAAGGAGGTGCTGGATCCCGTCGCGGTGGAACGTGGGGCCAAGGTCTACGAAGCCCGCTGTGCGGCTTGCCACGGTTCGGCGGGGGACGGCAACGGTCCGCAGGCCGCGGCCATGTATCCCCGCCCTCGCGATTACCGGCGCGGGATCTTCAAGTTCACGGCGACGCCCTATGGGGCCAAGCCGCTGCGGAGCGATCTGGTCCGCACCATCAAGAACGGTGCCCGCGGCACCTCGATGCCCGCCTTCAATCTGCTTCCCGAAGAGGATCTGCAGGCGGTTGTAGATCATGTGATCTCGCTGACACATCGCGGCGAGATTGAAACGCTGGTGATGCTCGAAGCGCAGGACGAAGACGCCATCGATCCTACGCATGTCCCTGGTTTCATCGACGAAGTGCTGGCCAAGTGGAAGGGGGCCGGCGCGCGAGAAGTGCTGCCGGTGTCTCGCGAGATTCCGTTTTCAATGGAGTCGGTGGAGCGGGGCAAAAAGGCCTTTCTGTCCGAAGTGGCCGGCTGCTACAAGTGCCACGGAAACGATGGCCGCGGGCAGACGATGGCCAATCAACAGGAGTTCAAGGACATCTGGGGCTTTCAGACTCGGGCGGCTGACCTGTCGAGCGGCATGCTCCATGGGGGCAATCGCCCGCTGGACATCTACCGCCGGATCTACTCGGGGATCAACGGCACGCCGATGCCGGCCTTCAACGACAAACTGGCCAACGAACCCGAGCTGTTCTGGAACCTGGTCCACTACGTGCAATACATCTCCGGGGCACGACGCCGGGCCACGCTGGCTCTACAGGCGGAATTCAACCCTCCAGCCCCGATTGCTGCACCTGTGGCGCCGGCGCCCCCCGCCGGTGAGCCAGACAAGAAAGGAGCGGGCCATGGCGAGTGACTCGCGTTCGCCGGAAAACGAACAACGCCGAGCAGCGATCGAGCGCGAACTGGAAGCGGCGCGAAGCCGGGTGGAAACCTTGCAGCGCGAACTGGCCGCGCTCGACGTCGACTCCAACTGGCAACGCCGGGGCTTCTATACCTCGTACTATGCCACCACAGGTTTTCTGCTGGGGAGCCTGGGGGCCGCCGTCAGTCTGTTGGCGAACATCATCGGTTCGCTGGTCTGGAGTCAGCTGGCCGGGGTGCCGCAAAGCCCGCTGCGTCTGATCCAGGTCTATCTGACGTTTCCCATGGGGGAGAGCGCCTTGGGGATCGACAACGGACTGACACTGGCCATTGGCTGCTGTCTCTACCTGGGGACCGGCATGTTGTACGGCATTCTGTTCCAGCTAGGACTGGCCCGATTTGCTGCAAGCGCGACGCTGACGGCGCGGCTGGCGTATGCCACCGTGTTTGCCATCGTGCTGTGGCTGGTGAACTTTTACGGGATTCTGGCCTGGCTGCAGCCGTTGCTGCTGGGCGGGAGTTGGATCCTTGACCTGATTCCCTGGTGGGTCGCGGCGATGACCCATCTGGCCTATGGCTGGACGATGGCCGTGGTCTATCCCTGGGGTGAGTACGTTCCTTATCGCGTGGAGTCCCAACAAATATGACCGCACAAGAGACCATGGCCGGACCCACGTCGCCGCAGAGCCCCGATTCTTCGGAGCCGCTGGTCGACACACGGCTGGTGCTGGCCTACTACGCGGCCGCGCTGACCTTTATGACGATCTCGATGTTGGGCGGGCTGCTGATGGCCCTGCAGCTCGTCGACTGGAATCCCTTCAAAGGAGTCGAGTACCTGTCGCCGGGCCGTTGGCGAATGGTGCATACGAACGCCATTGCCTATGGCTTCCTGGCCAACGCCTTCTTGGGAACGCTTCACTGGACCGTTCCCCGGCTATGCATGCGGCCGCTGACGAATCGCTATCTGTCCTATGCGATCTTTGTCGCCTGGCAGGGAGTCGTGCTGGCCACCGCGGTGGGCATTCTGATGGGGCACGCCCAAGCGGTGGAGTGGGGCGAAACGCCGACTATGTCGATCCCGTCGCACAGCTCGGCTTGCTGCTGGTGGCCATCAACTTCATGGGGCCGATCCTGCGGGCGAAGGGTCCGCTGTACGTTTCGCTGTGGTACTTCATGGCGGCCTTCGTCTGGACCTTTCTGACCTATGCCATGGGGAACTTCATCCCGCAGTATGCGGCCTGCGGCACCAGCGCCGGCGCCGTGGCCGGGTTGTTCATTCATGACCTGGTGGGGCTGTTTGTCACGCCGTTGGGCTGGGGCCTGATGTACTACTTTGTTCCGATCCTGCTCAAAAAGCCGATTTGGAGCCACGGGCTGTCGCTGGTCGGATTCTGGGGCATCGCCTTCTTCTATCCGCTGCAGGGGATTCACCACTTCCTGTACACGCCGATTCCGATGTTCCTGCAATACGGGGCCGTGATCTCCACGATTGCCGTCGAGTTCGTCGTGGCCACCGTGGTGGTGAACTTCTTCGGCACGCTGTGGGGCTCGGGCCGGTCGATCGTCGACAACATGCCGATCCGCTGGTTCTACACGGGCATGGTCTTCTACTTCATCACCTGCCTGCAGTGTGCCCTACAGGTAACGATGACCTTCCAGGCCCTGATCCACTTTACAGACTGGGTCGTGGGCCACGCCCATCTGGTGATGTTCGGCGTCTTCAGTATGTGGCTGCTGGGGATCATGACCTATCTGATGCCGCGCATTCTGGAACGACCTTGGGCCAGCAAGACGCTGTTGGAATGGCACTTCTGGCTGTCGGCGGTGGGGCTGTTCGTGATGTTCATCGACCTGACGCTGGTTGGCATTCTGCAAGGTTACTGGTGGAGTTCGCTCCAGCCTTGGGAGGTCTCGACCGACGGCTCGCGACCCTTCTGGATTCTGCGAGTCTTTGCGGGGCTGGCGATGTTCGGCGGCCAACTGTGCTTCTTGTGGAACATCCTGCAGACGTGCATGAGCCCGCGACAGCCTTCGGATCAACCGCAGCCCTCCATCGCCTAGTGCCGAGACCGCCTACAAGACAAGGGAATGAGTCATGTTTGAGAGTAAAGCGGGCGTGATGTTGATCGGTGGAGTCGGGTTCTTCCTGCTGGCGTTCGTCTCGAACGCGCTGGTGCCGATCTTCATGTATCACAAGATGCCCGAACTGACGATTCAGCAGAGCGTGAACGACAACCTGATGTTCCAGTTCGAGGATCTCTCGCAACGCTTTCCGGAGCCCTTCAAACAGGCCTACGGCGAGCCGACTCGCGAGAACGCCGCCAAGGCGCTCGAGCTGGGCCGCAAGATCTACGTGGGCGAGGGTTGCTGGCACTGCCATAGCCAGTTCGTCCGGCCAGTCTCGAACGAATCGAAACGCTACGGTCCGGTCTCGAAATCGATCGAGTACCAGAACGAGCTGCAACGGCCGGTGATGTTCGGCACGCGCCGCGTCGGGCCCGATCTGTCCCGCGAAGGAGGCCGGCGATCCAACGATTGGCAGGCGGTGCATTTCTTTCGGCCGCAGTCGGTGTCGCCCAATTCGCCCATGCCGGAATATCCCTGGCTCTTTGATGGCGACGCCAGCAAACCGAACGAGCGCGGCCTGGCCTTGATGACCTACGTGCAATGGCTGGGGAGCTGGCTCGAAAGCTACCCTTATTACGAAGACTACATTCCCGTGGAAGGAGCGGCACGATGACGGCCCTGGTCGCTTCCCCGCGCCGATGGCTGATCCATCTGGCGTTCGTCTGCTTCTTCCTGGGGCCGGCGCTGTATGGCTTCTCGGCCAAGTTCTACGAACTGGTGGCGCTGGTCCGGGGAGACTCCGACGGCGCCTTCGCCGCGGCGCCGATCACCAACTACCTGCTGGCCAGTCTGGGATTTGCCTGCCTGTTCGGCTGGGCGACAGCCAACGGCATGTTTCGAGACATCGAGCTTCCTAAGCAGACGATGCTTGAGCACGAAGCCTTGCTCGACGCCCAGGAGCAAGCCGCTCGCAACTCGCACCCGAAACACATGAAGGAAGCGTAAAGCCATGAATCCTGCCGATGACTCGACTCCCGCGGGCGAGCGGAATTATCACCAATACTCCAGCAACATCATTCCGTGGTTCATCCGGTTGATGTGGGTCGGCTTCTGGGCTTTCGCCATTTACTACACGGTGCAGTTCCTGCTGCCTGCGATGCAGCGCGAGATCGTTTCCCCTCCATGAGCACGCCCGATCATTCCGCCTGCGACTTCTGCGGGCTTCCGCTGCCGGCGACTTCCATCGCCGCGGGAGGGCCGGAGTACTGCTGCTTCGGATGCCGGTTCGCCGCGGAGGTGAGCGCCTCGCACGGCGCCGAAGGCGAAGCCCGCTGGACACTCGCCCGGCTGGGGCTGGCGATCTTTCTGTCCATGAACGTCATGGTCTTCACCATGGTGCTGTGGTCGCAGGATGTCTATCACGATACGGGGCATCCTCAGTTCTCTCAGGCACTGGCCGACTGCTTCCGCTATCTCGGCCTGATCTTTTCGCTCCCCGTGATGTGGGTGTTGGGCTTGCCGTTGGCCGACACCGCGTGGCAGCGGACCCGCGCCGGCCAGCTCTCGTCGGATCTGCTGATTGTCGTCGGCGTGACGGCAGCCTTTCTTTACTCCACCGTCAGCGTCTTCCGCGGCAGCGGGGCGGTCTACTTCGAAGTGGCCTGCGTCGTGCTGGTGATGGTGACGCTGGGGCGCTGGCTCGAGGCGACGGGCCGTTCACGGGCCCACTCGGCCCTGGAACTGCTCGAGAAACTGCTGCCGGAAACAGCCGATCGCATCGTTGGACTACCAGAGGGAACCGAAGAGCGCGTCCCGCTGGATGAGCTGCGGGCGGGGGATCGCATTCGGGTGCGAGCCGGTCAGCGCATGCCGGCCGATGGCTGCATCGTGGGTGGCTGCGCAAGACTCGACGAGCAGATCCTGACTGGCGAGAGCCAAGGGACTGACGTCAAGCCGGGAGATTCAGTCCGTGCAGGCTGCTTGAATCTGGATGGCGATCTGTTGGTCGAGCTGACCTCGGCGCCGCGCGAAGGGACCTGGCAGCGACTGATCGTGGCCGTTGATCGAGCCCGCCATATCAAGGGCTACTACGAACGGCTGACCGATCGCCTGTCGCGAGTCTTTCTGCCGTTGGTGATTTCGCTTTCGCTACTGACCTTTGCCCTGCATACGCTCAAGTCGGGCGTCGAGGCCGGCGTCATGGCCGGGCTGGCCGTGGTGCTGATCTCGTGCCCTTGCGCGCTCGGCCTGGCGACACCGCTGGCGATCTGGGTGGCGCATGGCGAGGCGCTGCGGCGCGGGGTGCTGTTCTCGTCGAGCGAGGCCTTGGAACGACTGGCCGAAGTGCGGGCGATCGCGTGCGACAAGACAGGAACCCTGACGACCGGCGTCCCGCGACTGGAGCAGACGGTGGTTGAGCATGAGACGGACGCCAGCGAGGTCCATCGCGTTGCATCGGGGATGTGCCGGGCGTCGGAGCATGTGCTGGCCCTTGGGCTGCGCGAAGCCCTGAGCGACGACTGCGATGCGATGTCCGAGCTTTCGTTCGATCTGCAGGTACGGACGATCCCTGGACGCGGTCTGGTCGCCGAGTCCATCGACAGCGCGCCGAAGGCCTGGCTGGGCAGCCCCAGGTTCCTGGCAGAAGAAGGATTGGTTTCGGGGGCTCGTGTCCGGCTCGCCATGGATTCTTCCGCCGGGCAATCGACGGCCTGTCTGGGCTGGAACGGCGAAGTGCGCGCCGTGTTCCTCTTTCAAGAGACCCTGCGCGAAGACGCACGGCCGTTCTGCGAGGCCAGCCGCAACGCCGGACTCGAGATCGCCGTGCTGACAGGGGACCATGCCGCGGGGGCCGGCAACGTGGCCCGGTTGCTGGAATTGCCGGTGTCGGCCGGACTGTTGCCCGACGAAAAAGTGGCCGCGATCGAAGCCTTGCGTGCCAGGTTCGGGCCGGTGGCGATGATCGGCGACGGCATCAACGACGCCCCGGCGCTGGCCGCCAGCGATGTGGGGATCGCCTTGGGTTGCGGCGCCGACATCGCGCGATCCTCGGCCGACGTCTGCCTGATGGGGAACGATCTACGCCGCGTTCCCTGGGCCATCGAACTGGCCCACCGCACGCGCCGCACCATCCGGCAGAATCTGGCCTGGTCTCTGGTTTACAACGTGGTGGGGATTGGGCTGGCGATGGTCGGCTGGCTGAACCCTGTCCTGGCTGCCATCGCCATGGTGTTGGGAAGCGCATTTGTGGTCAGCAACTCGCTCCGCTGGAAGCATGAACTGGCCGAGCAGCTCGAGGCGACAGAAGCCGGCTCAACACGAGAGCCGGCCGGCAAACGGCCCATCGTCTCGCCCTCGCCCATCGAGCCTTGGGAGTCCGCCGCATGAGCGACCTGCTCCTGCTCTTCGCCGGCGGCCTGCTCGGCTCGGCTCACTGCGTCGGCATGTGCGGGGGCTTTGCGCTGCGGCTGGCATCCGACGCTCCGAACTGGCGGCTCAATCTGCTGAGGCAAGCGGGCTATGGCGGCGGACGTCTGCTGGGCTATGCCTTGGCGGGTGGGCTGGCCGGCTACCTGGGATTGCGACTGATGCAGAGCGGCACATGGTTTATGAACATTCAGGCGATCCTTGCGATCCTCGCCGGAACCGTCTTGGTTCTGCAGGGCCTGCTCTCAGCCGGAGTGCTGCGTTGGCCCCGATCCGAGCGCAGTCTGGCACGCGGCGGCCCCTGTCTGATGGGGCAGTTGTTTGTCGATCTCCGCGATGCCGTTCCCTCCACCAGCGCGGCCCTGCTCAAGGCCGCCTGGCTGGGGATCCTTACGGCGCTGATGCCTTGCGGCCTGCTCTATGGATACCTGACACTGGCGGCTGCGTCGGGAGATCCTCTCTCGGGCCTGCTGACCATGCTGGTATTTGGGGCGGGAACGCTGCCCCTGATGACCGCCTTCGGCCTGGGGATCCAGTACCTGAGCCTGTCCGTGCGACAGAAGACCTTGCGGTATGCGGCCTGGTGCGTGGTGGCCACCGGGATCATCTCGCTGGCTCGCGGCGGTCAGGCGTTGATCGCGGGGGATAGCCGCCCGTGCCCGTTCTGTCGCACTGCAAGCCCTTAGTCGCGCGGCTCAGCCGGGCGGGGCAATCGCTAGCATCGCGGCGAAGACTCCCGCCCCCAACAGGTGCAGCAGCGCGACGAGCGCGATGACCCCATACAGCGTTTGCGCCCCCTCGTCCCAGCGAATGGTCTTGTCTCGCCACTTCGAGAGCCGCGACGTAATGACTCCGCAGATCCAACTCCAGTGCAGCATCAGGTGAAAGAGAATCCCCACGCCAAACAGGCAGAAGATCACAAACTGGATGGCGGACCAATCGTCGTAAGATCTTCCCCATAGCAGCCAGCCTTGAGCGGTGGTGGCCGGAGGGAAGGCGAACCGAAAGAGGGCCATCGTCCAGGCGAGCGCAAGGAAGACCACCAGAAGCGCGAAGTCGAGAATGAAGTTGAGTGTGGTTCGCAAGCGATTGTCGCCCAAAGAGTCGAGGTAGGTCGCGCTGCAACGGACCGAGTACGAAATGCTGGCCCGGCTGAGATGACGCAAAGGACGTGCCTGAAGCCGCCGTGTGTTCGATCTTGCGCCTGTGCCCTAACGAAGCGTATTCGCCGAACAAGGCCTCAACCCACGCCACCAAGCTGAGGCATTGTGTCACAGTGGCGCGCGTCCACGCCCACCTCGTCAACCGCTCGTCTTCATGGCGCGCAGCGACCGCTCCAATTCATCGACTCGCGGGGTGCGGAATTACCCAGAGTCCCCCAGTGGGCAGAAAGTTAGCAGTCGCTTTCTCAACGGTCCATTTATTGCAGAACCTTCTCAGGAGCCCTTATCTCCTGCTTCAGGAGGCCCTGTGTCAGGCAAAGTCATGACCAACCATCCCCCTCGCATGGGATCCTCCAAGGCCGAATTCGATCGGACGGTCGTCGCCACAACTGTGCCGGCGACGCCAGCCGAAACACCCCACACTGCGAGGAAGCGCGCCGTCGATCCGGTCGAGTATGTTCGCGCGCTGCGGCAATCCAAACTGCTGAGCGAGCAGCGGCTCGAGGAACTGCTGAACATCTATCTCTCGCGGCCGGACTTGGCCATGTCCGTGCCGGACTTCTTGGGAGGCGCCGACGAAATCACCCCCTGGCAGCAGCAGATGTTGTGCACCGGACAGGGGGAGATGCTTCGCCTGGGGGGATGCAAGGTCTTCGACGCGCTGGGGTCCGGCGCGATGAGCGAGGTCTATCTTGGAATCAATGAGTCTTCGGGGACGCTTGTAGCCATCAAGATGCTTAAGGAAAAGCTGACGGCGGTCACGTCTCTTGGCGAGCGATTCCGGCAGGAAGGCCGCCTGATGCAGCAATTCCATCACCCAAATCTGGTCCGTTGTCTTGAGATGGGTGAGTTGCAGGGACGCTGCTATCTGGTCATGCAGTATGTCGACGGCTGCGACCTGGCGACCCTGGTCGCCAAACGGGGGCTACCGACCTTCGCCCAAGCGGCCAACTATGTCGCTCAAGCGGCCCGCGGGCTGGCCTATCTCCATCACCGGCGCATTATCCACCGCGATATCAAGCCCGCGAACCTGCTCCTCGATCGTCAAGGCATCGTGAAGATATTCGATCTGGGCCTGGCCCGCGATATGAACTCAGGCGAACACTCGCTCACGGCGCTGCACCATGAATCCCTGCTGGGAACACCCGACTACATGGCCCCCGAGCAAGTCCTGGAGTGCCATCAGGTCGATCGCCGTGCGGATCTATATTCGCTGGGCGGGACGCTCTACTTCCTGTTGACCGGGCATCCTCCCTTCAACGAAGGAACCCTGGCCCGTCGGCTTCTCAAGCACCAATGCGAGGCTCCCGAGAGCATCTACTTCCAACGTCCTGAAACGCCCACGCTGCTGGTCGACACGTGCCGCAAACTGCTGGCCAAGCGCCCCCAGGACCGCTTTGATTCAGCAGCCGAACTGCAGAAGCACCTGGACGACTGGCTGGCTCAGGAGGTCCAGAAGCCGGAGATCGAAGCCGGCGGATGCCCTCAGCGGGCCGATGCGAAAGACGACTTCGCCTCGCTGTTGCGATGGAGCAAGCCCAAGACATGAACGCTCTCCCCACCCCAACGCCGCCGCGCAGCGAAGTGAACGAAGTCGTCGCCGAGGACTGCTGGTTCGTCGGTCATCGCAATCCCGACAGCCTGCTGCAGTGCAACACGTACCTGCGCTCGTTCGAAGGCGAGTCTCCCATCCACTGGTGCGTCGATCCTGGCTCGCAGATTGATTACCCGACCGTTCGCCGGAAGCTGATCGAACACGTGGGGTCCATCTCGAATCTGCATATGTTCAGCATCAACCATCAGGACCCCGACGTGGTCGGCAACCTGATGTACATGACGGAGGAGAACCCCCGCCTGATCGGGCTGACAACCGAAGATGTGTGGCGCCTGGTGCGGCACCTGAAAACCGCGCCCGGCGAGCTGCGATTTACCAACAAGTTTCGCGGCAACACGGTCAAGCTGCCGGGCGGGCGACGGGTGCAGGTCGTGCCGACTCCCTTTTGTCACTTTCGCGGAGCGGTGGCGCTCTACGATCCCCAATCGCGAGTCCTGTTCTCGGGCGACCTGTTCGGAGGACTGAATCGCCCGGGGCGGATTCAACTTTGGGGCGAAGCCGACGACTGGATGGGGATCGCCATCTTCCACGAGATCTACATGCCCACCCGGGCGGCCGTTCAGTTTGCCATCCGCCAGGTGCGGGCCCTTGATCCGCCCGTCCGCGTGATCGCACCGCAGCATGGGTTCCTGTTGCGCGGCGACTTTCTCGAGAATGTCCTGGACCGACTCTACGAACTGCCGGTGGGGATGGACCGCCTGGCGATGGAACTGGACGATGCCTACCTGGACGAGTATGCCGCCGTGTTCGACGAGGTCTTCGGCTTGGCGGTCGAGGAACTTGGCCGAGAGCACGCTATGCAGCCGTTTCGTGAACTGGCACCCGACCAGGGACTGGGCAGCTATCTATCGATTGCGCCGGGCCAGGTCCGCATCAAACGCGAAGGAATCCGCACGCTGCCGCTGGCGATCGACCTTCTGGCGCAGCTCGCGCCCAGCGGGCTGGGCAACCGACTTCGCTCGCGCGCCATGGAAGCCTGCCTGGCCCGCAAGATTCCCATGCCGGCGCTGGGTGCCGGCGTTTCCGAGTCGAGTTCGGGAAGTGTGGTCGTGTAGCGTCCGTCACGAGGCGACGGAGGGCGAGCGAATACGCTCGCCGAGGTGTGCAGAGCGCGCGAGGTGCCGCGAATACGGGTGCATTGACATATCGTGATATTCCGATATACTTGATCAATAGAGGTGGAACATGAACACGAAAGCCAAGAATTCATCGCGGAAACTCACAAGCCTGCAGGCCTTAGGGCAGGCTGCGGAATGTCTGCGCACGCTGGCTCATCCACATCGTTTGCGAATGGTCCAGATGTTGCTGCGTGGTAGATACGCCGTGGGGGATCTGGCCGAGGCCTGCGAGATCCCCAGCCACATGGCTTCCGAACACCTACGGCTCATGCAGCGGTGCGGGTTTCTCAAAGCCGAGAAGGAAGGCCGGTTCGTGTACTACGCCATCCTGGAGCCGCATCTCGCGAGCATCATGTCCTGCATCGAAGCTCGATTTGGTGGAGCATCGAGATAGGGAACCTCGGTTATCGTCCAAAATGTCGTTACATCGCGACATATTAATATTTACTCAGGAGACAAGTCATGACGGCCGCCATTACTCCCCAAGAACTTTCTCAGCTTCGACAGAACGATCCCGCCCTGGAACTGATCGATGTGCGGACCCCGGCTGAGTATCGGGAGGTGCATGTGGAGTTCGCCCGAAATGTCCCGCTCGATCAGCTCGATCCTCAGGCGATCCAGGCAGCGAGAAACGGCAACGCCGAGCGGCCTCTGTATGTCGTTTGCCGCTCGGGGAGCCGGGGCAAGCAGGCCTGCGAGAAGCTGCTCGCCGCCGGCATGACAAACGTTGTGAATGTCGAGGGAGGCACGCTCGCTTGCGAAACCGCCGGGCTCCCCGTGGTTCGTGGCCATAAAACCATGTCGCTGGAGCGCCAGGTGCGAATCGCGGCGGGCAGCCTGGTGGTCATCGGGGCAGCCCTGGGCTTCTGGGTCAACCCGTACTTCATTGGCCTGGCCGCGTTTGTGGGGGCCGGGCTCGTGTTCGCCGGCATCACAGATACGTGCGGCATGGGCATGCTGCTCGCCCGCATGCCTTGGAATCAGGTAAAGCCGGGATGCTCAACCAAACCAACCTCTGGCGCGACCTGATGCGGCCGATAGGCCAACCTCGCGTCAACCAGCCATCGGAAGGAGTCTGACACGCAAGCTCGCTCGCGCCGACGTCGCAAACGATGTGTCCGTGTCCGCCACAGTCAACGTGAACAAGCTGCTTATCTTCATCGTCGCGGGGCCTGAAAGGATGAAGGCTACTTCTTGGCGACGGGAATCTCGTTGACCGTGTAATACGCCTTGCGATGCAGCAACTCATCTTTGTCGCACGACCGCAAATTTCCAAGATCAAAGTCGTAGACGTGTCCGCGGATCAGTTGCTTCAAGCGCAGCTTCGCCGACAGCCCATCGGCCGAGAGCACAACAGACTGTACTTCAGGTGTAGTCTGCTCGATCTCCGGACCACCGTAGGCGCCGTGGTAGGGGTGCGTGAACGTGACGAGCTTGTAGGACGCAGCGTTGCCGCCCGTCGTCGGCTCCACGGGCTTCGTAAACGCCACTTGGAAGCCATCAGGTTCTATCGTGATTCGCATGATCTCGAAGGGCATCTTGCCGCTCCATTCCAGACGCTCCAACGCATAGGGTTTGACACCGCGCACCGGCCAGCCGCGGTTGGTGCCGCCACAGAGCAAGTTGCCTTCGGGCGTGAAGGCGATGTTCAAGATTCCGGTCGACAGCCCTTCCCGGAAGGGATAGCAGGCGCCTTGCCAGACGCCGTTGACCTGTTCGGTGGTGGCACGCATCAGGATCGAGAGGGTGTAGTCCCCCAGAAACATCTGATCCTCGAACGGACCGAACTTTCCCGCCGTCCGATCGACCGTGAAGCCCGTAATTGAACGCCCCATGCGGATGTAAGGAAAGATGACGGCATAGGGAACAAGCTGTTTGACGCGCTCCTTCTCGAGGATGATCCGCGATCCCGATTTGGGTATCTCCGGAACGGGACCCATTTCTGACGCGTACTTGTACCAGTTGAAGCTTGCTACGTGCCCTTGAAAGCTGCCAGGAGCGACGGCCTTCAGGCTGCACGAGCAATTCCATGGCCCCTGGCTCTCGATATAGAAGAGCGCTCCGTGCTCGTTCGTTCCGATGCCCCCAGGGCTGCGCAAGCCACTGGCAATCGGCACCGTCTTGCCGTCGGGCGTGATCTTCAATACGAAACCGCGGAACAACGCATGCGATTCGTAGGAATGCGAGAGTCCTAAAGCGGCGTGCAGATTGCCGTCTTTGTCGAACTTGGATCCAAACGCATACTCGTGATAGTTGGCATAGCCCCAGGCGTCGGACAGGGTTTCGAAACGATCCGCCTTGCCGTCCTGATTGGTGTCGGTCACGCGCGTCAGTTCGCAGCTTTGCGTCACATAAAACGCGCCGTCCTTGTAGTCCAGTCCGAAGATCTCATCGAGCCCCTTGGCGTACAGATGAAACGATGGGTTGGGCTTCTTTCCATCCACTCCGCTCAGGATGTAGATCTCTCCATGCCGAGTGCCGACGGCCACTCGCTGGTCGGGGAGCACGACGAAAGCGCCGGCCTCGATCACCAGTTCCTTGGGGATCGAAAGGCTCTTCAGCGGATAGTATTCCCGCTCGCGCTCTTCGGTCCCCCAGCGATCGCCCACCTCCTCGGCCCGGACGGCAGGCAGCAGCTTCAGGGTGGCTGCCAACACCAGCAGCATGCCAAGGACACGACTAGGGGAGGAGTTCATAAATGAAAACCCTGCTCGACTTGCCTTTGGGGAGGTCGATCTGAAGTAAGAGCTCGGATGCCTCCGCGCTAGAATCACTCGCTCGCAACAAGGTATGAGTCGGAGGAATGCTCAGGCGGACCCCGGGTACCTTGAACTGCTGTTTTGACTCGGTTTCAACCTTGCCGGTAAGTGCGCGGAACCAAGTCGTGCTTTCCGTTGGCGACACGAATTGAAACGTGCGTCGAAGCAGCATTTTGTCGCCCGAAATGTCGGCGATCGATCGGTCTTCAATCTCAACCTCTCCGCTGCGGTACATGAAGGTCGGTGTCGAGGCCTCATCCAGGTAGTAACCGCGGAACTGGTAGCCGCGGTTCTTCGGATAAAGGGGGTCGGGGTTCGTTGGCGCAGACTTACTCATCTCGGGGCGCAGGGGCCAGGCTGCCTTTTCGTCGGCGAGATTGAAGAAGGAGACGTCCTGAGCAAGCGCCACGGTTCGGCCGGCCGGGTTGAACCCTCCCGATCCCTGGCCGCTCCGATCGACTCGGATGAACTCGCCTCGCCAGATCGCAGTCAGGCTCCCCGTCTCGGCATTGAAGGCATAGTTCAGCCCGCCCGGAAAACCGACGGCAATCCCCCGATAGCCAGCCACGCTGCTCCGGCCGCGATAAGTCTGCGTGACATCCGTGACACTAATCTTTGTCTCGACAGCTTGAATGCCCGACGGATCCTGGGCCGACGTACCCAGGGACAAAAAGTACCAGATGGCTTGGATTTGAAGGTCGGCATCTCCCTTGAGAATCGTCTTGTGGGCGGCTATCCCCCCGGGCCATGAAAAAGGCATGACGATGCCCGGACGATAGGCAATCGGATTGCGCACAAAGTGATAGAACCAGCTCGGCTTGAGCCGTTGATAGAAAGTCATCATGTCGATCCCCTTGTTCGCGAGCGACGGCTTGCCGTTGAAGTTGTGGCAGGCGACGCAGGACAGGCCTCTGTCTCCCATCAGTTCGCGGCCTGCGGCTCGCAGTTCTTTTTCTAGGGCGCGCTCCTTTTCATTCCGGCCTCCTGCATGGGGAATCGGCAGCGCCACCTCCTCGATTTTGTCGAGCCGAGCCAGCAGATCGGGCAATTGCCTCAGGTTGGGCTCGCCATACTGGGGCATGCGGGTGAGCATATAGGGCCGCACACTGTCCGCGTCGAAGAGCATTCGCTTCAAACTGACCGTATGCAGCTTGGCCCCCACCAGCGTCAATGGCGGAGGAATTCTGGCGGTATCTCCCAGGTTCTTCTCGGTTGTGGTGAACAGCAGATTCCGATCCGCTGAGATTCCGCCGTACTCGTCGCGCACATGGCAGGCAATGCAATTGAACGTCGTCGTCGTCATGGCAACGAGCGTCTTGTCGGAATGCACAGGCTCCTTGACCGCGAGCGCTGCCTGAATCGCTCGGATCTGGTCCTCGGTGAGATCAAACCTTGGCGTCTTGCCTGGGCTCTTCGAAAGACAGCCGCGGGCTGTGTCCAATTGCGACAAGGCGCGGGGGGCCGGTTGTGCCGTCAGGTCACCCACTTTGTGGCATGCCGCGCAATTCAATTGCTGAAAGTGCCGTTTTCCGTCGGCCACAAGTTCCGCCTGAGGTTCAATCGGCGCGGCCTGCGTTTCCACGCCCCCGAGCAGATAGGCCGAAATGGACCTGGCCTCGTCTTGCGTCAGTTTCATGTCGGGCATGCGCCCCGACGGGCGGATGCGCGTCGGCTGGAACAGAAATTCCCCCAACGAGTTCCGGCTGTACTTTGCCGAGAGGTGCCCCAGCACGACGACTCCCTCGCGCGTGACTTCCTTACCTTCCTCATCGCGCGGCGCGTGGCAGGCGATACAACCGACCGAATGGAACAGGGTCTTTCCAATGGCAGCATCGGAATCCGAGCGCGGAGTCTGTTTGAATGCTTGCTTGGATTGCGCAACGAGGAAATGCGTGAGGGCCATGGCAATCCGCTCCCGTTCGACGGGGGTTTCGGACGCCAGCAAGTCGGGCATCAGCGTGCCCGCGTGAGTCTGTGAGGGCGAAGCGATGAATCGGCGCAGGAAATCCGGCGAGATGCGCGCCCCAACCTCCAAGAGATCGGGCGCCGTCCTTTCCGACAACGGAGAAGGCCGGCTGTTGTCCGCGTGACAAGCGGTGCATCTGAGTTCGTTGAGGAGAACGTCGCCGACTTGCGGTTCCGCGAGAGGATGCTTGTTGCTCAGACCGGGCACCACCGGCGCGGCCGAGCCCACGAGGGCCGAGAAGGTAACGACAAAGCTGATCGATAGCTTCAATCCGAGCGTTTTCACAAACAAGTCTCACGATTCATGTTGCCCGAACACTGGAACCCTGACGTGAGGGCCCTCCAGACAGCGGACCGACCTATCGTAGGTACCGATCCCGAACATCGAAGCGAACGGCCATTTGCCTTTTGACTGCTAAGGGCCCGAAGCGCGTTTGGGGTTGTCCGAGTCGCGAGAGAGCGGGACTCTGCAACTACTATAGTGAAGCCGCGGCGGTACTCTTGGCCTGGATTTCACCGCAAACGTCAAAATGCGCACAACGCGAAAGAGTTTCTGCACTATCACCCCCTGATCCAGCACCGGCGGAAGGGTCGCAGACGATGCCGTGAATCGTCGCAAAGGGTGAGAGGACGGCCAGACGCCGTCCAGCGTTTTTCTCAGGAAGTGGCACGCCTACAGCGAGCTGCGTGGGTCTCGAGAGACTCGTCCCAACGTCCCTCGCCGCGCGTCGGGTCCTGCCTCGTGGAGGAAGGGCGCGGGAACTCTTGCCATCCTGGCGTCCTGGATACGCGGTTCCTCAGGCAGTCGCTCGTTCCGTGTCGGCCCTGGCCGATGGAGCGACGAAAATCTTCGCCAAGGCGAGAGCGACTGGCACGTGTGAGCGTCTCGATTCTTGGTAGAAGGACGTATCGTGCGTGCGTCTATTCCAAAAGGGTGAGTATCCCGAACGACCCCCACGAGCTCGCCTCGTGGAGGTCCTGGGCAGACTAGAGTTGCCCACCATTTCGCGCAGACGCGATACTGCGGCTACGATTCCACCCAAAATCGAGACGCCCACACGACTGGCACGGCCTTGCTGCTTCCCACGGAGCTTACCGGTCGCGGCCCACGGCAAGCAAGGTTTCAAAATGGCACGCCTGATCCAGAACTTAAACTGAACCACTACCGGCTAAAGCCGGTAGGTTCGAGGAAAATCGTGGCTACGGACTGAAGTCCTTCGCTCACGATTTGGTCACTTGGAAATTGTCGCCGCCGTCTGCGGGTTCGGTTCCGTCCTGCTGACGGATGTATTCGATGATCGCTTCGTCCGTCACATTCCCGCTCGAGGCCACGAAGTACCCGCGGGCCCACAAGTGCCGGCCCCAGTATTGCTTCTGAATGTGTTTGAACTCCATCATCAGCTTGCGCGAGGTTTTTCCCTTGATGTACTGCATGATCTTGCTTGGCGACAGACTCGGTGGGCAGGACAGAAGCACATGCACGTGATCGCGAGACACAGCACCCTGCAGGATCTCGATATCGTATGTGCGACAGATTTCCCGGATCAGGTCGCGCAGGCGCGTGCCCACCTCGCCGACCAACACGCCCTTGCGGTACTTCGTGATCCACACAAAGTGGAACTTGATATCGAAACGGCTGTGCGAACCTGTCCTGTAGTTCTCCATAGGGGCTATGGTAACCCAAAAGAGAAGAACCTAAAGGTTTCGCCTGAAGGCGAGGGTTTTAGACCCGTCGCAAGGACAATAAATTCATAAATAAGATTTAAACCAAACTAATCATATGCTATATTGCGTAATGGATAGAAGGCAGTACGGATCGATCGCTCCCGAAGGGTCAGGAACCGGGGTGGGATGCGCCCGATCCGCGCGCGGGCCTTGAAGCAGCTCCACTTTAGCCACCGCACGGATTCCCGCTTCGCTTCGAAGCCTCCATCTCAAATGCCGCGTTGCGGAACTCAACCCGAAAACTTACGCGCTCCCCGGGGCGCCGGCGCCCCGTGTGGCCTTTGCGCCCCAACTCGCAAAGTTACACCGCCGGACTCAGGGGCGCGCCCTCAACTCGCAATCTTGCGCGCTCCCCGGGGCGCCGGCGCCCCGTGTGGCCTCCGCGCCCCAACTCGCAAAGTTACGCCGCCCGGACTCAGGCGTGCGCCCTCGACTCGCAATCTTGCGCGCTCCCCGGGGCGCCGGCGCCCCGTGTGGCCTCCGCGCCCCAACTCGCAAAGTTACACCGCCGGACTCAGGGGCCGCGCCCTCAACTCGCAATCTTGCGCGCTCCCCGGGGCGCCGGCGCCCCGTGTGGCCTTTGCGCCCCAACTCGCAAAGTTACGCCGCCCGGACTCAGGCGTGCGCCCTCGACTCGCAATCTTGCGCGCTCCCCGGGGCGCCGGCGCCCCGTGTGGCCTTTGCGCCCCAACTCGCAAAGTTACACCGCCCGGACTCAGGCGTGCGCCCTCAACTCGCAATCTTGCGCGCTCCCCGGGGCGCCGGCGCCCCGTGTGGCCTTTGCGCCCCAACTCGCAAAGTTACACCGCTCGGACTCAGGGGTGCGCCCTCAACTCGCAATCTTGCGCGCTCCCCGGGCGCCGGCGCCCCGTGTGGCCTCCGCGCCCCAACTCCCTGATTCGCCACCCGCCCACAGTGCTTTTGCTCGTTCGAGCCTTTCAAAATCTTCGTCTCCAGGGCCAGTTTTTTGATCGCTCAAATTCTCGCTGTAGAGATTTCGGAGTGAAAACGAGCGGTTTGCCGAATTGTTGCGAATTTTGGAGGTGCCTCCGGGTTGAACTCATCGCACGAGCGATCGATACCTCGTTCCACGGCAAAACGAACCTGGTGGTCGCGTTTGGTGGAAATACTCCGCGGAACTACAATGCCGGCGTTCTGGTTGCTTCTGACCCGCTCGCAGGATCCTCGCTATGAGCCTAAGAAAACTGGTTGCCGCGGCCTCGTTCATTCTTCTCGCAGCCGGTATCGGATGGGCCGCCGAGGTCGCTGAATGGCACTCGTGGCGCGGGCCGCTGGGAAACGGCAGCATCGAGACCGGAAACTTGCCCGTCAAGTTCAGCGCCGAGAAGTACCAGTGGAGAGCCGATCTGCCGGGTAAAGGTTGCTCGACTCCCATCCTCCTGAAAGGGCTGATTTATCTGACGGCCCCCGTCGAAGGCAAGGACGGACTGCTCTGCTACAACCTCGACGGCAAGGAACTGTGGCGCACTAGCTTTGGTCAAGAAAACCAAGGCAAGCACCGTAACGGGTCGGGCTGCAACGCCTCGCCGGCGACTGACGGCCAGTTGATCTATGTGTTCTACAAGAGCGGCACGCTGGCAGCCGTCGACCTGGAGGGGAAACTTCGCTGGAAGACCAACCTGGTCGAACGTTTCGGCAAGGACACCCTCTTCTGGGACCATGGCACCTCGCCGGTCCTGACCGCCAAGCACGTCATCATGGCCCGCATGCACCAGGGTGAGTCGTGGCTGGCGGCCTTCGACAAGACGACGGGCGAAATGGCCTGGAAGGTCCCCCGCAACTACAAGACGCCGGTCGAATGCGACCACGGCTATTCAACTCCGCTCGTCATCCAGCATGAGGGTCGCGAGTCGATCCTGGTGTGGGGAGCCCAGCATCTGACCATCCACGACTCCACAAACGGGGAAGTGACCTGGTCGTGCGGCGGCTTCAACCCTAACGACAATAAACTGTGGCCGGCCATCGCTACGCCAGTCATTGTGGGAGACATGGTGGTCATCGCCTATGGACGGAACGACCGGGGAGTTCCCCGCCTGCACGGAGTCCGTCTGAATGGCCGCGGTGATGTGACCCAGACCAACCACGTCTGGAAGCGCGACGACGTGGGGACCTTTGTGCCGACTCCCGTCGCGTACAAGGGTAAGGTGATCCTGGTGGGAGACCATGGCCAGGTGAGTTCGATCGATCCGGCCACCGGCAAGACCGACTGGCAAGGGGCCTTCCCGAAGCACCGACTGAATTACTATGCCTCGCCGCTGGTAGCCGGAGGGAAGCTGTACGCCCCACGTGAGGACGGGATAGTATTCGTGGCCAACGTGGCTGGGGATAAGTTCGAGCAGCTCTCGGAGAACGACATGGCCGAGTCGGTGATTGGCTCGCCAGTCCCGGCGGCCGACCGCCTGCTGTTGCGAGGGGAGAAGCACCTGTACTGCATCGGCGCGGAGTGAGCCGTCCGAATGCAGCAAGGCTACGGGTCAGGCTGCGCGATCGTAAGGCACTCATTCGCCCTTGTCACGCAAAACTTGCGCTACGACAGCTGAACGGAGAGAGTCAGGGACGGGGCGACGGAGAATTACGGGCGATTCCCACGCTCGAACTCGGCGCGCTCCAACGGACTCATGGGGAGGCGCGTGCCCCAGAGTTGCTGCGCCGAGGCATACGGACGATCTTCGGGGCGGTGCAGTCGTTGGCTTGGCGCTGCGCGCTTTCAAGGTCCGACGTCATCCAGTGCCCGGGTCTTCCATGGCGCGCCGCGAAGAAGGCGGTGCGCTTCTGCATGGCCTGGATGCTCGCCTCGCAGCTCCCGTTGTAGCGCGGTTTTGGCTTCATCGAAGTGCTACTTGGCGGATGCCTTGAGGGTGTCGCCCAGGAATGAATCGAGTTGCGGGAACTCTCGCAGAATTTTTTGCGCGATCTCACGGGCCGCATCCGTTTGCTTGCGATCGCGAAGCAGCCGATGCTCGAAGACCAACCCCGTCAGCGCCGCGGAACGATCCTTGCTTGCCGCCAGCCGACGGTACGCGTCCAGGGCCTTGTCCGGTTGCGATGGCTCATAGGCCTGCCCGAGGAGGATCAGTACTTCGGGCGAGACCTCCGCGCCGGCCGCCAGCGGCTCGAAGAGTGCGATGGCCTCGGGGAACCGCCGCATCGCGAAGAGGTACTTCGCGCGTTCCAGAGGAGGGGCTGCTTCGATCGCCTGGGCCTTGCGGGCCCCGTAGTCGGCGGTCTTGATCACGCGGCCGGCCGCCTGCGCTTCGGCCAGGATGTCCACGAGCGCGACGAAGCTCATCCGCTCGTCGCCGCCGAGCCAGACTCCGCCCGAGCCCAGCACGCCCACCCAGCCAAGGTTCTCGGCCGTTTCCGCCTGATACCACGTGTCGCTCTCGAGATCGAAGAGTTGCAAGGTATTGAACGATTTTCGGGCGAGCTCCCGGCCTCCGTGGAACACGAGCATGCGGTCCGTAGCGCCAAGCAGACCTCCCGCCACCGGAGAGTCCGGCGGAAGATCAACGGCCCAGGACTGGACCAACGGATCGGGGTGGACACGACATGCCGACAACCAGCTTTGCAGCGTCTTGCCGGTCGCGTCGACCTGGTGCAGCCCGTCACTGCACCACAGAAAGCGCCTCCCGGCGAGTTCGACGGCGGCATACGTTTCTTTCCAACGCCAGGTGCTCAACTGCCAGCCGTAAGGCATGGCCCTCGACCGCTCGCGTTTGGTTTCCGCGCCGGATCGCTCGCGCCAGGTAAAGCCTTCTTCGACCTGACGCCACACGGTGCCGCCATCCGACCAGATGTGGTACAGCTCTTTGGGATAGGGAGTTTCGCCGTACAACTCGTCGCGGCTGACCACGACGACCTTTCCGGTGCGGAGATCGAGATTGCAGGCGATTCGCTTGTACTCCGTCTCGCCGGACACGTTGCCCCGGCATTGCAGTGTGTGTTCGTCGAGCGGCAGAAGGGTGTCGAGATTGACCAGCGGCAAGCCCTGCTCGGGCCCATAGGTCTTCCAGCGGTCGGTCTCGGGATCGAACTCGAGCAGCCCCGAGTCGTTGCCATAGACGTACAATTTGCCGCGGAAAAACCGCGAGCCCTTGAGATGCAGACGATCGGGAAGTGGATACGGAGGCAACAAGACCACCGTTTCCAGGGCAAGGGGATTCCACTTGCCTTGCTTCTTGACGAGTTCCCCCTTGGGCCGGCCGCTGGCGTCCAGCGGCAGATAACCCAGCTTGGGAAAGTTCTTCTCGCGAACCAGGACATACAGCCGTCCCTTGCCCTCGGCCAACGGAGTGATCTGCCAGGTGTATCCGTCGCTCTGACGGCAATAGCGGATCGGAGTCGACGGAAGTTTCGCCGGAAGTTCCGGATCGAACAGCGGAATCCCCGACCAGCGGATCGACATCGGATGCACGACGGTCCCGTCCAACTGCGCGTTCCGCTTCTCGAAGCTCGCCAGTCCATCGACGTCCTTGATCGCCCGGTAGATTCCGCGAATCCGCTCGGCCGAGTGCAATCGCACGTCGCGATTCGTCTCGAAGTAACTGTGGTAGCTTTCGAGCAGCTTCTTGGCCCGATCGTGCCGGCGGTCTTTGACTGCTTCCTCGACGACCCGGAGCCTGATGCTGGAATGGTCGATCCAGGAGATCTCGACGGCATAGCTCGAGGGAACCCCGACCAGCGACGGAATGCCAACCGCCTGCTTCTCGCACTGGGCGACGACCCAGTCCATCCAGGCCTCGCGCTGCGCAAGGGGGACGCCGGTTCGCCGCATCCCATGGCAAACGTCCATCATCACACGCGAGCTCTGCGTGCCGGCTGCGTGAATGTCGCCCGAAACCGAGAGCTCCATGAAGCGTTTCAGGTGGTCGAGCTTGGTCCGCTGCACCTCGGTCAAGGGGACCGCTTCCAGGTCCGCCGGGGGCGGATCGAACTCTCGATTGCGGGTGACCGAGACGAGTTGGAACTGAATGCTGCCCAGACGATCGCGATTGGGCGGGAACAACTCGAGGTAGCGGATCGCCAACGGCAGGATCCGCAGCGAGTCCGGGTGGTTGTGGTACTCGGGGCGATTGCGAGTGAGGTTGCCCAGCGAATCGATCAGTTGCCAAGTGACCTCCTCATGCATCGGATCGATCTTGAGCGCGGCCTCGAGATGCGCAATCCGTTCTGGCAGTGGGGCGTCCTTGGCCGCCCGCAGTTCGGAGTCGGCCTGCCGCCGACGGTCGGCCCGGTCATCCAGCCACGCCGAGGCCGCACCGGGCTTCGCCCCCGCCAAGGGCTTCGCCAGACTCGTCCAGGCGGTTTCGATCAATCCGTCGAAATCGCGAACGGTGCCCTTCGTAGGAATCCAATCCGCTTGAGACTTGGGGCCCTGTCGCAGGCGGACGCCGATCTCGACGGTCGTCTCCTCGAAGGTGCGATTGACCGAGTCTACCTCGCGGAGCCGCAACTCGACGGTGGCGTCCGAATGAGGCACGAAACGCCGCCCCCCGGGCGGCTTGCTCATGCCCAGCGCCAACAGCAGCGCTTCGTCGAGGCTCGAGGTAGCTTCCAGGTGCTCGACCAGCACGATCCCTTCCGAGCGGGCCAGCGATTCCTGAAACGTTCGGGCCAGCCGCGATCCCAGAGCCCGCATCCGCACATCCGGACCGACGGGCTCCAGTCCCGGCAAGCGGACCTTCAGCCGTTTGGGCGCGGCCTTGCCCACCTTCGCCGCAGCCTTGCGACAGAGTTCCCCCATCGCGCGAAGGCTCTCGTCCGTGATGGGCCAAGGGTGCGAAGCCTGCTCGAGCACGTTTCCCGTGGAGAGATCCAGCACCGACAGTCGCGCCTCGGGTGTCGCCCGCGCGGCGTCGATTTCCAGCTTCACCATGGCGTCGTAGCTGACCAAAGGCCGCGAGGCAGGAGCGGCCGGGCCAAGCGCGCCCGCCAGTTCGCGCTCCCGGAGCAGCCGCGCGACCTGCGATCGATCGACAACTTGCAGCGTGTCGACCTTCTGGATCTCGACGGTCAGGCGGTCGACCAGTAGCTCGGCGGCAACCTTCAACTCGTCGGTCCCGCCGAAGGGAAGGCCGGGGGGAAGCACCACCAGCGAAGGCCTGTCGCCAGGATTCGGTTCCGCGGCGGGGCTAGCGGCTGAAAGGCCGCATGCAAGTGCGATCGCCAGGATCTTGAGCGATGGTTGATTCCAACATGGCGGGATTCGGCGGCTATTTTGATGCATTGGGCTCATTCGAGCTCCTCGCAACGCTGCGTGTGATTCGCGCCCGTTCCGCCATCCCGCATTCGAGCCGATTCTTGTCGAACTTCCAGCGCGAAGCTGACGAGCAGGCGTGTTGCGATAACGAACACGCGACGGCGAGCTGAGTTCAAGGAGGCACCCCTTTGATCTGGTGAACTCTAGCGGTCGACTGACCCACAGGCAAGGAACACCTTTGCGGGCCGGGCGGGATCTCGCGCGCTGATTTGCTTGCCGCCGCGCCAAGCGGGAGTTAGCGTAGGAGCATCAAGTCCCTTGGAATTGCGGGGCAACTTATGCTTATCGAGCGCGTCGGGCTGGCGATCGTTTGCGCCTGGGCTTGCTCGCACGCGGCGGCTGCCGATAACCCCGCGCCTCTCAAGCTCGGCGATGCCCCTACCAACTTCTTTGCGGACAGTACCGCCACGCTGCATGTCGAGGTCCCCGCCGAACTCGCCAAGCGGAGGGTCGTGTGGGTCCACGCCACGAACGAAGGGCGGGTCTTCTCGCGCGGAGAGGCCAAGGTCGCTCCGCTGGCGGGGGCCAATCAAGCCGCCAAGATCGAGCTGCGGCTTCCTTCGGTCAAACCCGGCGTGATCCTGGAGGGAGTCCTGAACTTCTCGATCCTGGCCGACAATGGTCGCGACCGGTTGGCAAGTGGAGACGCCCGGGTGATTGCGTTTCCCAAGGATCCATTCCTGGACCGCGGCCAGTGGCTCAAGGGACTGAAGATCACGCTCTACGATCCCAAGGAAAAGACCGCCGCGGTTTTCAAGTCCGCCGAGATACCGCACGAGACCATCGTCAACGCCGCGGCCCTGAGTGAAATCAAGGAAGGGATACTGGTAATCGGCGAGGGGCTTTCGCTGCGCGAAGAGCGCGGGCTGGCTGAGGTGCTGGTCGCCGCCGCAGCCGGCGGGCTCACTGTATTGTGTCTTGCCCCTGCCGAAGGTTCCTTGCCGCTGGCGGGGGACGACTTCAAAAAGGCCAAGAGCTTCGCCTGCCGCAAAGAATCCATCATCACCGAACTCGACAAACGCCTGGATGCCCAGGCGTGGTCGGGCGGGCGCAAGGTGGTCGCTTCCCGGCTGGCACTGCGCGGAGAAGGCCCAGGCGTGGCGGCGGAGGTCGACCTGGATCAAGGTGACTGGCCCTGGCTGGATGTGGCGTTTGCTCGCACGCCTGGCCGGCTGGTTGTGTGCGGCTTTGGTCTGGTCGAGGCCTGGGACGCCAGCCCCACGCCCCGATTTCTGCTGGCTCGAATCCTGGAACATTGCGAGACGAAGTCCTCAAAGAATCCATAGAAAAGGGATCCCATCATGAAGTCTTGCGCGCTGGCCGTCTTGGCGTCGATCATCCTGTGCATTGACGCGCGTGAAGCGCATGCCCAGGAAGCGGCGGTCTATCCGATGGCCCTCTTCCGTTTTGAAGAGCGCGGACTGGGCGCCAAGGACTTGGGCGCGAAGGTCACCGATCTCCTGTTCGCCAAGCTGGCCGCCCGAAGCGACCTGTACCTGGTCGATCGGGCTGAGCTCGAAAAGACGCTCAGCGAACTGGCCCTGAGCATCTCGGGTGCCGTCAAGCCGGGCGAAGCCAATAAGGTCGGCGAATTGACCGGGGCCCGTCTGCTGGTCACTGGCAGCATCGTCGAGTCGGACAAGAGGCTTTATCTGGTGGCTAAGGTAATCGGCACCGAGACCAGCCGCGTAATGGCAGCCAGCGTCGATGGCAAGGCGAGTGACGAATTGGGACCGCTGGTCGAGAAACTGGCCGGCGCGCTAGCCGAGACGATCACCAAGAACGCGGACAAGCTCGTGCCCAAGCCCAGCCCGACCAAGGACCGCGTGGCCTCGATCAAGGCGCAACTCAAGGACGCCAAGCGACCGGTGTTGATGATCACCCTGCCGGAGCGGCACATTGGCGCTCCGTCGGTCGATCCGGCCGCGCAGACCGAGTTGAGCCTGTTGTGCAAGGAAACCGGCTTCGAGTTGGTCGACGCCGACGAAGCCGGCAAGGGAAAGGCCGACGTGATCATCACGGGTGAAGCCTTCAGCGAAACGGCCGGGCGGGTCGGCAATCTGTTCAGCGTAAAGGCCCGGGTCGAGGTGAAGGCCGTCGATCGCAAAACCGGCAAGGTTCTGGCCGCGGATCGACAGAACGCGGTGGTCGTGGACCTGTCGGAGCAGATCGCTGGTAAGGCGGCCTTGCAACTCGCGGCGGACCAGCTCGCCGAGCGGTTGATTCCGAAGCTGGTCGCCGAGGTGAAGTAGCGACAGCCAGGAAATCAGTCATTTCTGAGAAGCAACGGACGCGCGCTCAGGCGCGTCGCGACCACTCCCTCACCAATGACGAAAGTCCCGAAAGCCATGGCCGGCGAATACCTGCTCGACGATCTCCGGTGTCGAAAGATCCTGAAAAATGCGGCAGTCGGCCGACGTGAGGCGATGGTACTCGTCCCACTCCTGCTGTTCGCACTCCCGCCCATCAGCGAGGGGAATTTGCTTCCCATCGATTTGAACGTACCAACGCTAATTGGATGCGCGGAACCACGGCTTGGGCTGATGCATTTGCGAACCTCCCGGTGTGTGTTGAAACACTTTGCGGGCCGAAAGGCTCGATCCCTTGGGGCTTTCTACTCTGCATTTCAGCCCATTTTTGGGCTACAGAGAATCGACGTAAGTCGTTCTGGTGAAACAAGTCGGGGCGACAGAACACCAATTGAACTCTTCATTGAAGCGGCCGAGGAATTCGATCCCCAACTGTGGCAGGCAGTTAAGTCGGGTTGAAAGGGGCTCAGCGACGGCTCAGCGACCACTCGTTTTCAGGTCCTTCTTGACCGGCCAGTCGCCGGCTCGAGTCCGCGCCATGGCTCGATGTCGAAGTTTGCCATCAAGGGATTAAGGCTCTGCGTTCAGCACAACAATCTTTTGCTTCACAACCACCGAGTCGTTTCGCGTGACTGATGTGAATCGTAAAGGCGTCGGCCTCGAGCCGCTGCTGCATGAAGCCAGCCGGCGCGCAGGGACGCAAAATGTCTTGGAAATCGTCGGCCTGGGAGCCGCCTGCGCGCTGGCTCGCACATGCATCGACGGTGCAAGCGTCTGCCAGCTTCGCGATGTTCTGGGCAAAGCTGCAAAGGGCGTTTGGCAAGCGAGTCGCGCTCGATGGGCACTTGGAACTCCGGCTACCGTGTCCGATGGTGTATCGAGCTTCGCAAAAATGGGGTCCGGCTACTTTACCGACCAAATGCGACGGCGAAGCCGCGCGACGGCAAGCCCGCGAGGCGCGAGCGGACGTCAATCGGAAGCGGACCTGTAGTGCCTGCGAGTCGGTGACCATGAGCCTCAACTGAGATTGGGCCTCGTCAAGGAGCGGAGCCTCGGTGGCCGGCGTGAGCGCTGCGACGTGAAAACGAGGTGACGGAACGCTCCGGGCCAGGAGAAATCACGACTACGGCTTCCCAGGCCGGGCGCAGCATGGCTAAAGCGGCGAGACTTCGCGCAGGAAGTGCAGAATGTGGTGACACACAGCTGGGATGAAGTGCTGGGTCGAGACGACGGCGATCTGGCGTCATGTACCTGACGCACCTTCTGAGCAGGACCGCCGGCGAAGCATACTTTAGCTACCCACCAATCACTCCTTCTCGTCCAGCACGGCCCTTACCTTCTTGGCAAGCCCGAGCGGGGCAAATGGCTTCTGGAGGAAGTTGCCCGTCTGCTCGATGATCCCGTGTCGTATCACGGCGTCGTCGGTATAGCCGCTCATGAACAGCACTTTGACGCCGGGGTAACGGACCCGCAGTGTGTCGGCCAGTTGCCGACCGCTCATTTCGGGCATGACCACGTCCGTCAAAACCAGTTCGATCGGGCCGGGGTGCTGTTCCGCCTTCCGAATGGCATCGGTCCCCCCGACTGCTTCCAACACCTTGTAGCCTTGAGTTTCGAGGGAAACTCGGGCGATCTTCCGCACGCCCTCTTCGTCCTCGACGAGTAGAATCGTCTCGGTCCCTCGGAGCGGGTGGCCCGGGCGGTTGTCGGGGGCACGGGGCGGGGCGCCGTCCACGGCGGGGAAGAGGATTTTGAACGTGGTTCCTACCCCGACCTCGCTGTACACACTGATGCGGCCATTACTCTGTTTGACGATGCCGAACACGGTCGCCAGCCCCAGGCCCGTTCCCTTGCCCGGCTCCTTCGTGGTAAAGAACGGCTCGAAGATTTGAGCCTTCACTGTCTCCGTCATGCCGTGGCCAGTGTCGGTCACGCTCAGTTGGGCGTATCGGCCTGGCGTCAGGTCGGGGTAGGCCGACTGCTCTTCCTCCAGCACGACCTCGATCGTCTCGATGGTTAGCCGCCCGCCTGTCGGCATGGCGTCCCGAGCGTTCACGCACAGGTTCATGACGACCTGATCGACTTGCCCTGGGTCGGCCTTCACCCGAGGAAGGGTCGGGCTAAGGACGGCAGCGATGGCGATGTCCTCCCCGAGCAAACGCCGCAGCATCTTCTCCGTCTGAGCCACCACGTCGTTCAGGTCGAGGACTACCGGCTGGATTACTTCTTTACGGCTGAAGGCAAGGAGTTGTCGAGTCAGTCCCGCCGCCCTCTCCCCGGCCTGCCGGATCTCCACCACCAGTCCCCGCTGCGGATTGGTCGGGGGCATTTCCATCAGGAGCAAGTCGCTGTACCCGCAGATGATTGTAAGCAGGTTGTTAAAGTCGTGGGCCACTCCACCCGCCAGCCGCCCGACTGCCTCCATTTTTTGGGACTGCTGCAACGCCCGCTCCAGTCCCCGCCTTTCGGTCACATCCGCCTGAACGCCGACGAAGTGAATGAGTTTACCCTGGTCGTCCCGAACCGGGGTCATGAAAAGAGCGTTCCAAAACGGCGTCCCGTCCTGCTTGTAGTTCAGTACCTCCACTGCACACTCTCGCCCGGCGAGGATGGCTTCGTGCATCACCCGAACGGTTGCCGGATCGGTGTCCTGCCCTTGAAGGAACCGGCAATTCCGCCCCAGCACGCCGTCGTTCGTGTAGCCGGTGATCCCCTCGAAACCCCGGCTGGCGTAGATGATCGGATTGTCGGTGAGCGTCGAGTCGGTGATGAGGATCCCTTGCGAAACGGCCTGGATGGCTCGATCCCGCAGCCTCATCCCCTCCTCGGCCTGCCGCCGCACCGTATCGTCTTCGCAAACACCGACCCACTCCCATACCGCCCCGTCGCCGTCGAGCAGCGGCACGCCACGGACGATGAAGTGCCGCCACTCCCCGTCCGCCCGGAGGATTCGATAGTCCGTCTCAAACTGCTCCCTCGTCTCCAACGAGTGTCGCCACCGGGCGGCGGCTCGCTCCCGGTCGTCCGGGTGGACGGCCTTCACCCAGCCCCACCCTCGGACTTCCTCTTCGGGCAGCCCCGTGTACTCGGCCCATGTCGGGGTGGTGACGTGGTTGTCCCCGGTGGCGTCGGTCGTCCACACGATCTGCGAAATTGCCGTGACAAGCGACCGGAACCGCTCCTCGCTCGCCCGCAACTCGGCTTCGGCCCGCTTCCGCTCGGTCAAGTCTCGAACCACCTTGACGAACCCCCGCACGCCCCCGGCCTCGTCATAGAGAGCGTTCATCGTTCCGTTGGCCCAAAAACGGGAACCGTCCTTGCGAACTCGCCAGCCCTCCTCGGATGCTTTGCCGGACGAGGCTGCCAGTTCGAGTTCGTGTCGGGGCAGGCCGCTTGCCACGTCCTCAGCCGTGAACAGGCGAGTGCGGTGCTGCCCGATGATTTCGGCGGCGGTGTAACTGTAGAGTCGAGCGGCACCAGTGTTCCACGTTTCAATCGTCCCGGTGGTGTCGATCGTGTAGATGGCGTAGTCCTTGACGCCCTCAATCAACAACCGGAGCCGCTCCTCACTGGCCCGCAACGCCTCGACCGCCCGCTCCCGCTCCGTCACGTCGATGGCGACCCCACCCACCTGTCGGCGACCGTCCGCCGACGGCCTGAGCGGAAACTTGTGAATGAGAAATCGCCCCACTTCGCCATCGTGCCGTGGTGCGGAAACAATCGCCTGAAAAGGCTTTCCCGACTCGATCACCCGTCTGTCGCTGTCGAGATACTCGGGGAGGTTTGTGCCGGGCATCAATTCCTTTAGAGGGCGACCAATGATCTCCTCGACCGGGCGGCGAAGTTCTCTTGCCAGGGCGGGGTTGGCAAACCTGTTCACCCCGTCCTCGTCGTCGATCCACACCTGGGCCGGTGTGTGATCCATGAACGCACGGAACCGCTCCTCGCTCGCCCGCAACGCGGCATCCGATCCCCTACGTTCGACATCGGCCTTCTGAATCTGTGAAGCGGTCCAGGCAACGAGAGCCGCTAACACCGTGATGGTGGAAACGGCGAAGACGGCAATGCCGAATTCGGTGCCGTACCACCCAACTTGTTGCCCGACCAGTCTCAGCCAGCCCAGCACGACGGGAACCACGACGACGGCTGGTAGAAGTCGGCGGGCCAAACTGCCGCCGACGCCATCGCTCACCAACAGACCGACTACCCCAATCGGTGGTGACGCTGCCAACACGCCGAGCGAGACGATCAGGAACGCTGCCGCCGTATGCACCGCCACGGATGAGAACGGGGTGACCGATTGCAGCGAGTGGACCCCGTAGAGGTAGCTCAAACAGCACAGAGTTGCGACGAGCAAGGCCACGGTGGCGATGATCTGAGCCAGCAGGGGGAAACGGCGAACATGGAGGAGCAGTAGTGCTAGCCCGATCAGAAGTAGGACCAGTGCGGTGATGGGGGCCATACGTCCGGGGAACGCCGTGGCAACGGAAGCCGAGTCCTGGAAAAAGAACTGGTCGATGCCGAGGTCGATGGAGAAGGCGTATTGAGCCAAAGTCAGTAGTGTTGTGGCGAGAACTACGGAGGCAGACACCAGGCCGATGGCCCGACGTGGCCTGGACGGACCATGACTTCCCACCACTAGCACCAACAGCGAGAGGCCCGACAGGATGAACGAGAGGGCTGTGTTCACCTTCATGGTGGCGAGACCCGGTACGACGCTCTTCAGGACGGCGACGTCTCCAGCCCAGCCAATAAGGACGAGCAGACCCACCACCACAGCCGCACCGGCGCAGGTCACTGCGACTTCGGACATCAGGCGTTCACGACGGGCGACCACGGCGGTCCTTTCCCCACCGAAACTGGGGTTCAGAAAGAAATGCGTAAGGTGGAAGGGCCGTTCCGGACGGTAATAATTCCCCAGTATAGTAGTATGCCCCTTCCGGAAAGTCTTGCCATTTTCTTAGCTGAATGTGGTAGAGAAATGGTCTGCTCTTCCTTTGGAGGTAGCCAGGCTTGAAGAGGTGACCGCGGCGGAGTTACTCGTTATCCTGGTAGCACTGCATCTGCCGCTGCGGCAGGTGCGCTGCTTCGTTAGGCGGCGGAAGCGAGTATTTGATGCTGCGATACTTTACTGTGCGGCTCGCGGGAGTCGTTCTCGCGTGGAGTCTTGCTTTAGCGCCATGTCAGGGCGCCGAACCGCCCCGCAAAATCATCTTCGACACGGACGCCGGAGGGGATTGCGACGACATCGGTGCCTTGTTCATCATGCACGGCGCGGTCGAGCGTGGCGATGTCACGCTGCTCGGCACCATGGGGTGCACTTCGTCGAAAGCGATCGCGCCGTGTTTGGATGCCATCAACGGTTGGTTCGGACGCTCGGACATCCCCGTCGGGACACTGAAGGACGATGGACTCTTGCCGAATCCTGGCTACACAGCCGAGGTCGTACGGCGGTTTCCCCACAAGCATGCCGAGAGCAAAGACTATCCTGATGCGGTGACACTCTATCGGCAGATACTGGCGAAACAGCCCGATCACAGCGTGCTGGTGGTGGCGGTCGGCCCACTCCGCAACTTGGCAAACTTACTCCGGTCCCAGGCCGATGAAGCCAGCCCGTTGGACGGAAAAGCGTTGGTCGCCAAGAAGGTGAAGCGCCTGGACGTCATGGGCGGCACCTATCCGCCGTTCGCCAATGCGAAAGAGGCGGAGTGGAACTTCAAAATGGATCCCGCGTCGGCAGCACTGGTTTGCGCCGATTGGCCCACTGAAATCCTGTTCAACGGCGAAGGCGGTTCGACAAATTCCGGCCGCCGGGTCACTTATGAGATGCCGGAACACAACCCATTGAGCGTGGCATACGCCGCGTACCCAGGCGTGGGCTATGCCGGTGACCGGTTAAGTTGGGACCCCGTGTCGTGCCTCGTCGCTGTGCGGGGGGCGGCACCGTGGTATCGAATTGTAAGCGGCGGGTCAAATGTTGTGGATCCGAAGACGGGAATCAACACATGGAAGCCCAGCCCGGAAAGGAACCACAGCTATCTAGTACTCGACCAAAAACGACCAAAGCGGGAAGTCGAGACGGCGCTGGAGGATTTAATGGTAGCCGGCAAGGGTCGGCCGACGAAGTTGAAGGTGAATACCGCGTATTACGCCCAGGCGGGTGTATGCCACATCACGAGTCGCGGGAGTATTGATGCCAATAACCCGGCGATCAAGGCGTTCGACCGCGAGGAGAAGGGTGGCACGTCGTGGATTGATCGATCCCCGTCGAGTTGGATTCAGTGCCAATATGCTGACGGCCGGAAGCGCCTCGTCACGTCGTACGTCGTCGAGTGTCCGACGAAGCAACGATGGCCGCGAACGCTGGAACTGTGCGGTTCCAACGACGACGGCCAGACTTGGACTCGGCTGGACCTGCGGGACGATCCCGACTTCACCGAAGCGGCCACGCGACGCACCTTCACCGTCGCCGTACCGGGCAAATGGAACGTCTATCGATTGAATCTCGTCGAGGGGTCCGAAAAGGAAGGCGTTGAGGTCTCGACGATTGAATTGAACGAAGAAATCGAGTGCCTTCCAAACGTTGCGGTGCATTCATTGGCGCTCGATTACCCTGCATTAACGCTTCCAGCAAACGGCCGGGCCACGTTGAATGCGACGCTCGCCCCGCTGACGTCGTTTGACCGCGAGGTGGCTTGGGAAAGTAGCGATCCAACCGTGGCCCTGGTCTGTCGGATCGGCGAACAAAGCGCCGTGGTCGTCGGAAAGAAGCCCGGCAAGTGCATCATCACGGCTGTCGTCGATCGACAGAAACAGATGTGTGCCGTGACCGTAAGCCCTTCGACCCTTCCGTCCGACTGGCGGTACGATGAACTTAGCGCGCCGGCTATTCCCGGCTCGATTTACGTGAGCGACGGAGAGTTTCGACTTTCAGGATGCGGCCACGGAATGACCTCGTGGTGGGAACGAGTCCGCGACCAAGGTGTCTTCGTGAGTCGGCCAGTTCCGGGTGATGTTGAGGTATCGGTTCGCCTCAAAAGCCTGTCTCCGAACGTGGGTGGCCCAAACGCTTACGCGAACGACAACCGACCACCTACCGCCTCTGGATTGATGATCCGAGAATCGCTGACGGAGAATTGTGGTCGATTCCTCCTAATTCAAGTTGAGTCGTCTGGCGCAGTCGTATGCCGATGGCGGGATAAAACAGGGGATCAAGACGACAACAAGAGTAAGGTGGTCGGCAAAGCAACCCTCCCGCTCCACCTCAAACTCGTGCAAAAAGGCGAAGTCGTCCAGGTCTTTACATCCGCCGATGGTGCTACCTGGGGTGAACCACTGTTGTCCCATTCCGCCAGCATGGGCACGATGGGCCGAATCGGGATGTTTACATGCTCGGGCAACACGTTCGTCTCGGCGACGGCCGCCTTTGATTCATTGCGAGTGAGTGAGTGAAGGGCCAAAACTCGTTGCATCTGCTTGATGGCCTCGATAGCGCCGGGCGTCCATGAGTACCCGCGCGGTGAGGGTATGACGAGCCCGATGCCTGCTGGGATCGACAGTGACAGCCCGTATCGCCTGCGTCGAGAAGTGAGGGTTGTCTTGGGTCGCACTCTACCGCTCGTCCAGCACTTGCCGCACCTTCCTGAGCAGGACCGATGGCGTGTACGGCTTCTGCAGGAAGGCGACCTCGGCCTGAAGGATGCCGTGCCTCACTACGGAATCGTCAGTATACCCGCTCAGATACAGCACCTTCATCTTCGGAAGGCTGGGGCCTAGTGCCTCGGCCAACTGGCGGCCACTCATTTCCGGCATCACCACATCCGTCACCAGCAGGTCGATATCCCCCGTCTGGCTGATCACGATCTGGATCGCCTCTTTGCCGCTCGCCGCTGGCAAGACGTTGTAGCCCTGCCCCCGCAGCGTGAGCAGGGCGATCTCCCGCACGACGTCTTCATCCTCGACGAGCAAGATCGTTTCGGTTCCTCGATCAACTGGGCGTTCCAGAGGAGCCACTGGAGCGGTGATTTCTTCCTCGACCTCGGGAAAATACAGCTTAAATGTCGTCCCGATGCCCACCTCAGAGTAGACCCCGATATGGCCGTTGCTCTGCTTGACGATCCCGTGAACTACAGACAGTCCCAGTCCGGTTCCTTTGCCCACGCCCTTGGTCGTGAAAAAGGGCTCAAAAATCCGCGATTTCACTTCGGGGGGCATGCCAGAGCCACTGTCAGAGATGCTCAGCAGGACGTACCGCCCCGGCGGGACCTCTACGTGGGTCTTGGCATATGCCGTATCCAATACGACATTTGTGGTCTCGATGGTCAGTTTGCCACCTTGGGGCATGGCATCACGGGCGTTCACCGACAAGTTCATAAGCACTTGGCCAATCAGGCCCGGATCGGCCTTTACCTTGGCCAATCGGGCTTCGAGAACCGAGGCCAGTGTGACATCTTCGCCGATCATCCGTCGCAGTAGCTTCTCTGTTTCCCTCACCACCATGTTGAGGTCCAGCGTCTGCGTTTCCACCACTGCCTGCCGGCTGAAGAAGAGGAGCTGTCTGGTTAGTCCCGCCGCCCGCTCGCCCGCTTCCCGGATCGCCTTGATAGCTTCCCGATTCGCGTCGTCGGGAGGCATAGTCATCAACAGGATTTCGCTGTATCCAGAGATGACGGTCAGCAGGTTGTTGAAGTCATGGGCCACTCCTCCCGCCAATTGGCCGATAGCCTCCATCTTCTGAGCCTGCCGCAGTTGATCCTCCAGCTTCCGCTGCTGAGTGATGTCTCGTATCACCCCAGTGAAATAGCGCTGGTCATCCAAGAAGAATTCGCTGACCCCCAACTCGATCGGAAATGTCGAGGCATCCTTGCGGCGGGCCACCACTTGTCTGCCGATCCCGATGATCTTGGCCTGTCCGGTTCGAAGATAGGCGCCGAGATAGCCGTCATGCTCGTTCTGGTACGGTTCGGGCATCAGCATCTTGACGTTCTGGCCGATGACTTCAGCCTCTGTGTAGCCCAGGAGCTTTTGTGCCGCGAGATTGAACGACTGGATGATGCCCCGGTCGTTGATGCCAATGATGCCATCCAGCGCATTGTCCAATACGGCTGATAGCAGGACTTCAGACCGCTTCCGGTCAGTCACGTCGATGCACACTCCTGTCCACTCCTGCACACGGCCGTCTTCATCCTTAGGCGGAACGCTCTGTACCTTGATGTACCGCGTCTGACCGTCTGCACGTCGCACGCGCCATTCATCGACGTAAGGTTCCCCAGTGGTCAATGCGTCACGAAACCGGGCTGCGACGCGCTCCCGGTCATCGGGATGCACTGCCTTCACCCAGTTGTGCCCGCGCAGTTCGTCTTCGGGCAAGCCGGAGTACTCATGCCACGGGGGAGTCGAGCGGTGCTCGTCGCTAGCTGGGTCGTAGCTCCAGATAACGACTGGCAGGGCCGTGATGATCGCGCGCGACCGCTGCTCATTCAGATGAAGAGCCCGCGCTGCTGCAGCTTCGGCTTCCTTGTATGACGTAATGTCGATCGTCGTACCGGTGTAACCGCAAAACAAACCGGTTTCGCCTAACCAGGGTGACCCTCTGTCCACGACCAAGCGATAATCGCCATCGGCCCGCTGGAGTCGGTACTCCATCTCGAAGGGCCGGCGTGCATTGAAGGCGGTGAGGTAGGTGTCGAGGCAACGGCGCCGATCGTCAGGATGTACCCCATCGCCCCACCCGTCGCCTACCTCCTGTTCCAAAGTGCGGCCCCGAAATTCCAACCATGTCTTGTTGAAGTGAATGCATTGGGCGTCTTCGCCGGCGTACCAAAGCATGACGGGCGTGGCGTCGGCCATTCGCCGGAGGGGTTCCGTGAGGTGAGGGCCGGGTAGCATGGGGATTGGTCGCGCGTTGCCGTCCAAAGAGTGAAGATGATCGCCTGGCGATGATTTTACCCCCAAAGGGCGGGGGTGTCATGCCCTGGCTCTTAATGTTTCGAGTGCCAAATGCCGTTTGCAACTTCATCCAGCCGCCCGGCATGTCGAGTTCGATTCGTCCCACAAACGATCACAAAACGCCTTCACGCGAGACTCGATGAACTGCGTCAGAGTTCGTTAGTTAACGAGCTACTCGCGAAAAGCGGCATAGTCCCGTTAGTCATTTTCCGGGGAGGATGGAGAGGCACGCGGCAGTAGCGTATGCGCTATTTGCTGCTTGGGATCTTGAAGTTAGGCAACGGCTCCATCTCGCAAGTGAACTGGTTCTTCCCAGCTCCGTTCGGCCCCCCGTAAGGCACGTCGCCCGTACCCTTGTACGTGCCGTTCTTGTTCGGGATTGGATCGAACGTGAAGTAGTAAACGTCAATCTCACGCGAGGTCACGATGTTCGGAATGACCATCTTGATGGCTTTCGGGGTGAAGACTCCCGTGGTGCGGAGTTGATCCTGTGGTTCAGCTTTCAGGAAGCTCTTGAGATTCTCGGGCCACATTCCGACCCATGTAACGTCCATAAATCCCCCCTTCTCGACCGCTTTATCTGCTCGCAATGATCGGATCTCGATCACCCGGGAACGGTCCGTATCTGCGATTTGGAATGTGATGTGGTAAAAGCCCTCTGAGAGGGGCGGTTTGAACTCTTCGGCGCGACACTCCGCTGATTGGTGGAGGACAAGAACCCCGAGCATTGCCCCAAGGACTGCAATCATTTTGGCCATTGAATCCTCGATCGCAAATGGGTGAACATCGATACATGTGTTAAACCGGTCTTTGAAGGCCTCGATCTGCTCCAGGCCCACTTCTACGTTACTTTTTCAGTCCATTTGCATCGACCGTTGACATGCTTCCGTAGCCAGTACGCCATGCGGCTTCCGTTTCGATCTGCCCAACGTACTCACCCGCCCCGAGTGGCGCCTTCCAGTCGCGGACAACTTTTCCCTTCATGTCGACATACAATTTGATCAGATACTTGCCGCTCGGCAGGCTGGCTTGTCCCTGAGTCCACTGCGCCAGTCGGGGCGAGTCGTTAGCTGCGATCAACGTCAGCGTGTGCTGCCAAAGCTTTCCGTTGGCGTTCACCAGGCGGTCCGAGACCGCAACGGGCACCGTCTCCCAGGCCTTCTTCTCCGCGTCCCAAGCGTGAACCTCCGCCTGCAGCAACCGATCACCCCAGGTCGGGGGAGTGTTCGTGATCTTCAACCAGATCCCCGAGGTGAACCGCTCCGTCTCGTCGAAGTCCTTGGGGAGCGAGGCGGCGGTGGGATACTGGTCCTTGACGATCCGAGCGTAGTCCTCGATCCAACCGCGAAAGGCCTTGTACCCCAGATCGCCCGGCAGGAACTTCTTGCCCCCCTTGTGCTCGATCACTCCCAACGGTTTCAGTAGCAGCGCGCTCTTCTCCGGATTCTTCAGATCGATCAGCTTGCTGGACATCAGATACCGCATGGTGGCTTCGGCCCCGTCCGCCTTGATCCAAGCGACTTGCTCCCCAAACTCGCCGATGAACTTCTTGTTCTCGGGCGTTCCCTCGACATGGCAGCTCATGCAACGATGCCGCTCGGCCCAGATGGAGTTCTCGAATGCGTCCAGCAGCCGATCTTTGCGTCCATATCGGATCACCTCGACGGGACGCTTGGGCCTGGCGAGTTCAGTCGTCTTGAGCTTGGGTGCTTCGCGCAGTTGCTGATCCCCGACGCTGGCCTTGATCCAAGCCGAGAAGGCCTCGTACTCCGCTCTGCGGACCTCGGGCGAAACGAGGGCTCGTCCGCCGCGATTCTGAGCTTCCTCCCCCATCTTGATGAACTTCAGGATCTTCGATTCCTCCGGCTTCTCCAGGTCGATCAGTCCCTGATCCCGCAAGGAGACGAACGTCTGCTCGTGAGACGGCAGGATGTATTGCTTCAGCTCCACATTGGAGAAGTGGCACTCAACGCAACTGGATGGGTTCGGAGATTTGAAGATCGGCATCAGCCGCTTTTCAAAGAGCTGCTTGGGGGTTAGCTCGTCGGCTGCCATCGCAGAGCTATCGACAAGTCGCATGAACAACACAGCCAATAGACTGACGCGCAGAATAAGGTGATACACGGTGGATCTCCGAAGTGAATGACAATCCGCGCAACATCCTGGAATGTTTCAAATCAAGCGACGCTTGGACTCCCATGGGCCACGATCTCCTCCCCGGGAAGGTCGGGCGAAGCAACGGTCAGTTTGATCTCCATATAGCCACAGTAGAGGACTGGTACCACGAATAGTGATACAAGCTCGACGAACATCCCGAAAAACACAGGGAGTGCCATCGCCCGCGCAACGTCCGCCCCGCGTCCGGTCGCCAACATCACGGGAAGCAGAGCCGCAAAGGTCGTAAACGCTGTCATCAAGCAAGGACGAATGCGCCGGCGGCCGGCCTCTACGGTGGCCTCTCGCAAGTCTTGAACCGAACGCATGGGCCGGCGGGCAAACAACTGCTCCATGTAGGTGGCGATGACGACGCCATCATCCTCCGCAATCCCAATCAAGGCGATTAGGCCGATCCAAATCGCCGTATTCATCTCGATTCCCCAAAGGCCTAGGCCAATCATCCCGCCGAATACCGCAATGGGGACCTGGGAGAAGATGATTAGTGCCAAGGGCAGATTGCGGAAGTTCAGATAGATAATCAGCAGATCAACCAGGATGACGATAGGTATGATGAAAAGGAGTCGACGGTTTGCCTCGATCTGATTTTGAAACGATCCGACCGCCTTCAATGCATAGCCGGCGGGGAGCGTGAGCGTGCCTTCTGTCTGGGCTTGTCGCAATCGGTCTTCCACAGCCTCGACAGTCTCCAGGTCGCCGGCCATGCCAGAGGGCGCGAAGGCAACGTGCGCGACGAGTCGGGCGTCTTCACTGTTGATCATCCCGGGTCCCCAGGTTGTCTTCATCTTGGCTAGGGCCTCCAAAGGGACCACCTCGCCCGTTTCCGTCACCACGGGCAGGCGCGACAGATCGTCGATTCGCTCTCGCAAATCCCGCTGGTAACGCAGGCGTATGGGATAGCGTTCCCGTCCTTCGACCGTTTGAGTAAGGTTCATGCCCCCGAGTGCAGTTTCGATAATCTGGTTGACCGTCATCGTCGTCATGCCAAAACGGGCAGCCGCGTCGCGGTCGACCTCGAACTCCACATAGGGCATGCCTAGGACGATATCCGGGTTGACGGTTGCTGCATTGACCTGTGGAATCTGCCGTAACTGCTCCGCAACTTTGCGCGAGGCCTCAGCCAAGCCATCAAGACTATCACCGTAAACGCGAATGGCCATCGGCGCCTTGATGCCACTTTGGAGCATGACCACGCGCCCTTCGATGGGCTGAAGCGGAGACGCTGGCGTGACGCCAGGTAACGTGGCAACCGCGTTGATCTGGTTCCAGATACTGTCGATGGTGACTCCTTCTCGCCATTCACTCTCCGGTTTTAGAATGACGTAGGTTTCAATCATGACGCCGGGGGCAGGATCAAGTGCGGACTCGGCCCGCCCAATCTTTCCCAAGACATTCTCCACTTCGGGAATCTCGTGGATCAAAGCATCCTGCGTCTGCAGGACTTCGATCCCTTGCGAAAAGCTGGCCGCAGGATAGAGCGTCGGCATATAGAACCACGTGCCCTCATCCAGTGCGATCCAGTCGTCGGTTCGCAGTCCCGGGAACCGATGTTTGATGTCGACATAGCCAGGAAACTCGTTCGGCTCCGCACCCAGTCCGCGCGCGACTTGTTCTATTGGCGACAAGATCGTCGGAAGGCCAAACCAGGCGCCAGAGCCAAGGAAAATGATAAGGAGCGGCACTGCCATGAAACTGAATTTATGGGCCAACAGGAATCGCAGCACCGGTTCGTAAACCCAGAGGATTGCGCGGCTCGTAGGGTTCTCCTCAATCGGCCGCAGTCGTTCTCGCGACATGAGATATGCGAGACCGCCTATGAAAATCCCGATCGCAGGTGCTGTTAGCCACACGGAGAAGGGAGATACTCCGTCGATCCAGGGATGCCATAGCAGCACGCTCATCATCGTGCCGGCGATCGCTGCTGCGCAGGCGACTAAAAAGCCTCTCCATCTGGACCAGCGAGAACTGTGCAGGAGCAATCGGCATAGAGAAGGAACCAACAGAACGGCGACGAGCAGAGCCGCGACCATGGCAAAAGATTTGGTCCAGGCCAAGGGTGCAAAGAGCTTGTAGTCTCTCCCCGTCAAAAAGAAGACCGGGAGAAAACTCACGATCGTCGTAGAGACACCCGTCATCACGGCGGGGGCTACCTCGTAAGTCGCGTCGATGATCACTTCCGTACGCGTTCGGATATCGCGAACCTTGTCGAGCCCCTCAAAACCAGGCCCGTTGGAGTGACAGTTTTCCCATTCGACCAGGTGCTGGTAGATGTTCTCAGAAATGATGATCCCCAAGTCAGCCACTTCACCAATGGCAATCGCGATTCCTGCTAGCGACATGATGTTGGCATCGATATGAAACCACTGCATGCCAATGAAGGACATCAGTACGGCCATCGGAAGCGTGACAGCGACGATCAGGCTGGCTCGGACGTGGAGTAGGAACAGCACAATGACGACGGCCGTAATGAGAAGTTCTTCGCGAAGCGATTCGGTCAGAGTTCCAACTGTCTCGTCGATCAGCCCGGTCCTGTCGTAGATCGAAACAACTTTCACACCTTTCAGACTCGGCTCAATTTGCCGGACTTTCTCGCGGACACGCTCGATGACGTCGCGTGGATTCTCGCCGAATCGCATGACAACCACGCCCCCGACTGCTTCCGTACCGTTCAAATCGATGGCCCCACTACGGAAATCAGGGCCAAGCTGGACCTGCGCCAAGTCGCGGATACGGACCGGCACTCCATCCCGTGACAGAACTACTGTCTTCTCGATGTCGGCGAGCGCTTGTTTCGTATCCTTGTTCTGTCCGATGAAGCCACGGCCTCGAATGACGTACTCCATGCCGCCCGATTCGACTGTCTTGGCGCCCACATCGATGTTCGAGTCCTTCACGGCGGTAATCAGTCGATCGAGCGGCACGTCGTGGAATCGCAGTGCGTCGGGATTCACTTCGATTTGATACTGCCGTACATAGCCGCCTACACTGGCGACTTCGCTTACCCCCTGCACGGACTGAAGCTCGTACTTGAGGACATAATCCTGAAGCGTTCGCAGCTCCGCGAGATTCATCTCGGGAGGCCCTTCGAGCACATAGTAAAAGATCTGGCCCAGCGCCGTCGCATCTGGACCCAAGGTGGGCGTGACTCCATTGGGAAGGGACGCAATGGCTGTGCCCAGTCGCTCCAGAACCCGCGTGCGCGCCCAATAGAAATCCGTTCCATCGGCAAAGGTGACCTGTACGAAGCTGTAGCCGAACATGCTCTTGCCTCGCACGCTTTCGGCATGCGGCACGGTGAGCAATGCAACGGAAAGTGGGTAAGTGACCTGGTCTTCGACGTCCTTGGGGGAACGTCCCGGCCACTCCGTAAATACGATTACCTGGTTCTCGCCGACATTGGGAATTGCGTCGATTGGAACGACCGTAGCGCAGTAGCCTCCAATTGCCGCCACCACCACGGCACCTAGTACCGTTAGTACCGGTTGACGAACACAGAATGCGATGAGTGCTCGCAGCATGATCAGACTCCCGCTTTCTTGGCGGGCGCTGCATCATCATTTTTGTGAGAGTCCGAATCAGGTTTCGCCTTTTCTCGAACTGGAAGGTCTTGAACCTTCTCACCGCACCGAAGCATTTCGCTGCCAAAGTATGGGTTGAGGAGTTCGCCTCCCGACTGCAGCCAGTCCCCGCCTCCGCCGGGGACCATCGGGCAGTAGAAATGGATGAACGGTTTCCGGGCCCCCTCATTGCGAACTTCGGCGGCAAGTGCCAATACGGCATGGCTTATCGGCTTGAATTCCTGGCGAGCGCCCGCCAGATCCATGTGATGAAGGTGTTCTGACTTCGCGGCGATATCCTGCATGCGCTTTAAAGCGGACCGAGGCAGTCCACCGCCGTCTGCTAATTCGCGCGCCGTGTTATGAAGCAACTGAGAGGCTGCCGCGGGCGGCGTCTTGTCAGATGCGAGCGCATTTTGCACGTCAAAATAGGCGGCATAGAGCGTATCCAATCTCTTGCCCGCATCCCCACTGATCGATGTCGTCGCGACTTGTTCAAGAGCCAGCGGGCCCTTCGGCTCGTCGGCTTTGGCGATGGCTCGTGCTGGATCGATAAGACTGGGCTTTCCTGCCAGCTGCATTTGCGAGTCGATCAGAAAGTTTCCTGCGGTCGCGACGTGCTCGCCGACCTGGAGACCTTTCAGAATGACGATCTTGTCGCGAAGAATGGGCCCTACGGTGACGGGGCGGATCTCAAACCGACCTGGCTTCGTTTCGACGTAAACGATGCTGTTTCCACCGGCCAGCAGTACGGCCAAGCGAGGTACGTGCAGAGATTTTGGCTGCGGAACGGGCTCGTCGGCAAAACCGTACCGAGACGTGGGTACAAGGTCCATGCCGCAGATGGGACACTGGCCCGCTTCGCCACGAATGATCTGCGGGTGCATCGGACTGATCCATTTACCTGCCAGATCTCTGTCAAATACCTTGCCTTGTGGGCCTATCGGAAGGTTGATCCGGGCGACCGCATAGTCGCCAGGGCGCAGTCGACCGTTTTCGTTGAGCAATTCAACGCGAACGCCCACGGTCCTCGTTTTGGGATCGACCGTTGGATCGATGAACGCAACACGGCCAAGTAGTGTCTGGCCTGGGAGTGACTGAATGACCGCTTCTACCCGCTGACCAAAGTGGACTCGGGTAGCGTCTTCTGGAAACAGCTTGAGCATCAACCAAACCGTCGACAACTCAGCAATGCGGTAGATCGGATCTCCGGCCTTGACGTAGTTGCCTTCCACCGCGAGTTTCTCAATGACCGTTCCGCCCTGGGGCGCATAGATCGTCAGCCGCGATTCCGCCTTGCCAGTCTTCTCAAGTTCGGCGAGCTGTTCACGGGTTACGCCAAACTCTTGCAGACGCTGGCGTGTATTCGCAGCTAGGGATTCCTGCGCCTGACGGACGGCGGGCAGTCCACCTGATGCGGCCAAAGCGCGCCGAGCTTCGACGTACTCGACCTGCGCGGAATAGAGCTGCGGACTATAGAGCACCGCCAGGTGATCCCCTTTCTTGATATCCACGCCGGTATAGTCGGCAAACAATCGCTCAATTCGACCGTCGATGTACGCGGCGATGGTTGCCTGCCGGCTCTCATCGATAGCGATCGCGCCGACTGTCTGGAGCGTGGCTGCAATGGCTTCCTGCGCCACCGGGGCCGTTTGGATATTGGCCAGACGCCGCTGGGCAGGTTCAATCTTCACTGAAAGTTCGTCGAGATCTGCGACGCCGGAGCTAGAAGCTGGAACCAGGGCCATACCACAGATCGGGCATCGTCCCGCGGTAGGCTGGCGAATCTGCGGGTGCATGGGGCATGTAAAGATCGAAGTCGAACTCGCAGATGCGTCTGCTGAAGTTGCTTCGGTGGCGCGAATCCATCCGAGCCTCTGTCCCAAGCCCACGATGACGACGAACGCTACGCATGCCGCCAGAAACATGCCTAGGGGGATAAGCCTCCGCACAAGCCAAGTGAGCCGCGTCTGAGCGGCCTGGGGAGTTGCTTGCGGCGGGAATGGGGGAGGTGTATGAGTTGACATAGCGAAGCCCTTCCTCAATACGAGCGGTACACGCCCGGAAACCAGCAGGGGAGAAATGCAGAGAATACGGCGCAGCACAGCGACCTACCTATCAGCCAGGTCGGCGCGCAACGGTAGCCAGAGTGGAATCAGATTCGCCAAATGCAAAGCATTGTCTGAACTGATCGAGGAGACGGCGTCGAGATGCCGTCTCCAAATGGCGACTGTGGCTTGAGAACCACTAGAACAACTGAGGACGATGTCCCATCGACACGGGACGCCCATTTAAGTGTCCGGCCCTTGATCTCGTCGGGCAGGGAGTGGGGTTTGGGACCTGACTCATCGTCGCGGTGACAACCGCAAGGGCTTTGATCGCTACCTCTAGGGTGTCGCAATGGACTTGTAGATGTGGGAATGCCACAGCAGCAAGACGAGGCCAAATCGCACCCAACCTGCGCCTCGGACCGATTCTGCGCACACGGCTCAGGCGCAACGAAACCGTTGCCGGCAATTGTTGCCAGCAGGATCACCGTTGCTGCAATCCTTGGTACCGGGTGCCGGTCGGCCATAAACCCTCCTCGAAGCGTGGAAGGTATTCTCCGCCGTAAGGAAGGCATTGTCCAGATGCTTTGCCCGAAGAGCCTTTCACCGATCGGAATTGTTCCTCAGACAGGCACTAAGGCTGAGCAAACTCTTCCGAATCGAGTAGGTCGACTCCAACGGTCTGGCGAATGCGAGCGAGCGTCGTCGCAAGCTGCCCCAAGGCGCGATGATAGCCATTCTCAAGGTTGAGGAGCGATCGGTAGTTGCGGATCACCCGATCGAACGTTACGGCATTGTTGACCAGGGATTTTTGATCAGCCTCGAACGTCTGCCTGGCTTGGGGGAGAATCGACTTTTCGTAGAGTTCGACAGTCCTTTGAGTGGTGAGTGCTTGCTCCCACAGATCACTCAGCATGGAATCGAGCCTCAAGGCGATCTCATCCTCCGAGGCGTGGGCGGCATAGTGCCCGCGCGATGCCTCTGCGGTCATAGCGTCGTACTTGCGACGCCAGATGGGAACACTTGCGGTGACCCCCAGCGTGAAGGAATCGGCGCCGTCACCGGGCATTGTCGCCCCCGGCGCGTCCATGATGACCCAGCCCACGCCAAACGTCAGGTCCGGGCGGCGTTTTAGCCGGGCCACTTCGACTCCCCAACGAGTGGCCGCCGTACGCATGCGGGCGGCATTCAACTCCGGCTGTTTCTCCATCGCGATCTGCCGCAGCAGGCTGTGATTCCAATCGGGTAGCTTCGGTTCGATCGTAGTCGGGGGCTCCAAGGAGAACTGAGAGTCACGCCCAACCAACCGGTTGATCTCGGCTTTCGCGGCCACTGACTGCTGGCGAAATGAAAGGAGTTGTTCCTGGAGACTGCTTAACTCAAGCATTCCCATAAGCACGTCGCCGGATTGGGCGTCGCCCGCCGCAACCCTCGCATTCGCGGTCTTGATAAGAGATTCAAGCTGCGACTTGTCCGCCTCGATCGTTTGGATCTGCTTGCCAAGCACATAGAGCTTGAACCACGTAACTCGAAGGTCTCCAATCACCCGCAGTCGCTCAGCCTGATACAGGTTCTCGGCGGAAAGAGCTTCCAGATGCGCCCGCTGGGCTTCCGCATTGAGCCGGCTAAGCCAGGGTATCATCTGTGTGACCTGCACCTCGGCCAACTGACGGTCGGGTACAAAGTTCATCGGTGGAGTGTAGAACATGGTCCCGATGGACGGGTCGGGCAGTTTGGCGACATAGCCTGTCTTCGCCCATTCGCCAGCGGCTTCCTGTTGCATGCGCCGTAGCGTGGGATTCGTCGCGATGGCGGCAGCTTCGAGGTGGGCCAATGCTTCGGCCGCTGTGTCAGCAGAAGCCTCGGCGTTGGTCGAAAGAGTCGGCGATGGGTCCGAAGGTGATTCCTCTTGATGATGTGATACCTGGTGCACGATTGGCTTCAGGGGCCGATCTGCCACAGAGCGTTCGCCGCTCGGGGGCGACGGCGTAGCGAGACGCTTGGAGAATAACTCTTGCCGCCTCAAAGACTCACAGCCGACACAGCAGGCGATTACCCCGATGATCACCATGGAGCAAATCTTGCCAGGACTGTAGAGTGAGCAACCCATCGCTTTCGACCAATGTGCAATCTCGGCGTTGTATCCCATTCGTCGTAACTTCTGAGGCGAGAACTTGTTGGGTGTCGGCAGAAACAGATGGAATCTCTGGTTTCTTCGGCACATTTCCTTCCTTAGCTGCAATCGATACGAGGTGCCCCCTTAGTTCTCGTGCCAGGACGTGCCGGTCAAAACGATTAGGGAAGGAGTACGGGCAAACTTGCCGGGCTCGCCCCTAGAAACGGAAGCAGGAGGACGTGGAAAACTCCACGTCCTCCTGCCGGCAAACCATTGCTATGGCTCCCCTCCGAATCTCGCTACTTCTTGGGGGAAACTTTCGACAGAACCTCGACGGGCTCCATCTTCAGATGCTTCAGCAGCTTAGTATGTTCCGCTTCGGCAGCCTCCAAGTCCTTCACCATTCCATCGCAGCATTCGCAGAGCTTGGTCATCTCGGGAGCATCTTTGCTACCCTCGGCGTCAGCCATTTTGCAATGCTCGAGGACTTTGACGTGGAGATCGTTGATGATCTTCAGCGACTTGGCAACCTCAGGATCCTGCTTTGCATGCGCATCCAGCTTGGTGAACTCCTTTTGAGCTGCCTCCACGTTCCGTTTGACTTCGGCCGTGTGCTCCATGACCGTTTCCTTCGTTATGCCCTTATAGTTCTTCCCATAGAAGCTCAGGACACGAGCATGCTCCTGAGCCGTACGCTGGTAGTTGCGTAGTTGTTTACCGCCCATTTGGGCTGGCGCTATCGGTTTGTAGTGGGTAGTGTAACGCCATCATGGATGGCGAAGCGACGAACTCCGATCAGCCTGAATGCCCCGGCTGCCGCGAACTCCGCAAGGAGATCGCCGAACTGCGGCGTATCATCGAGGAGCTTCGTCGCGCCGGAAAGCGGCAGGCAGGTCCCTTCTCGAAGGGTTCGCCAAAGGCCAAACCCAAGCGTCCAGGACGCAAGTCAGGGGACGAATACGGTGCGCAGTTCAGCCGCCTTCCGCCCGAGCAGCCCGACGAGACGCATCATGCCAAGTTGCCCGCAGCTTGTCCCCATTGCGGCGATCTGCACGTGACCGAGACGCACACGGCCGAGCAATTCCAATGCGAGGTCGTCTGCGAAGTGGTGCGGCGAAAGTTCGTCGTGCACGTGGGCCAATGCGGGGCGTGCGGCCAGCGCGTTCAAGGGCGCCACGCATTGCAGACATCCGATGCCTTGCGCGCAGCCGGCGTACAACTCGGCGGCAAGACGCACGCCTTGATCGCATGGCTGAACAAGCGGCTCGGCCTGTCGCACGGCAAAGTCCAAGAGTTCTTCGGTCGCGTGTTCGGTCTGACGCTGAGTCGGGCAACCAGTTGCCGCTCGATGCTGCGAACCGCCCAGCGCGCCGCCACGGCCGTCGCGGAGATTCGCCGCAACATACGCGGCTCGCCCTTCATCGTGCCCGACGAGACAGGCTGGCGAATCGGCGGTCATTCGGCATGGTTGCACGTGGCGGTGGGCGAGTCCGAAACGGTGGTGCAAGTCGATCGCGGTCGTAGCCATGAACCGCTGGCCGGCCTGATCGGACTCGACTACGCCGGACGACTGATCCACGACGGATGGGCCCCGTACGACAAGTTTGTTCGCGCGGTCCATCAGCAATGCCTCACGCACTTGTCGAAACGGTGCAAAGAGCTGCTGGAGACCGCGACACGCGGGGCCGTGCGTTTCCCGCGCGCCGTGCGTGCGCTCTTGCCCTGAACGGCAAACTACTGGCGACGGTCGGATTGGTAGACAAGACAGACACGGTGAAGTTGTGGGCGCTGGACACCCACAAGGAAACAGCTGCCATCCCGCGGCCCAGTTGGCCCTCTGGCGTGGCATTTTCGCAAGGCGGCCTCAGTCTGGCCATCTCGGGCAATGCGGGGATTGACCTGTGGAGCGTCGAGCCCTTGAAGAAGCTCCGCACACTGGTCCATCGACGGGAAAGAACGAAACCACAACGGCCAGAAACGAGCTTGTACGCCACGCCCGTCTTCTTTGCCGACGACAGCCGGACGTTGTTTGGGGGCCGAGTCAGTGGCGATGGGCCGGTCGGATACTCGCTGGGGATTTGGGATGCGGCCGAGGGACAGCTTCGCGAAACGGTCGCCGAAGTCGCCATCCCCGATCACTTTGCCGTCTCGTCGGATGGCCGAGCGCTGGTCGCTTCTCATAGCGGCGCGGTGAGTCTCTGGGATGCCGTCACCGGGCAGGAACGCGTGCGGCTTAGTTCGGGCGAACCGGGCTCCGGCTGGGAGGAACGCGGTCCGTTCGGGTTCGCGGTCGTCCACGGCAGATTCGACTGGGAGGAGCCGGGCGGCGCCATGGGCGCTGTCGCAGTCGCTGCCCAGGGCAAAGCCATCGCTTTCGCCAGCCAGTCCGGAAAAGTCCTCTTTTTCGATTGCTCCGCACTGCTAACGGACGGCAAACCAGTGGCTACCGGAATACTTAAGCCGGGCAGCACAACCCTACCGGACGCCCCGCAGATCGAACGGGTCTCCTTAGCCGACGACACGTCACAGGTGCAGCACGTCTCGTTTTCTCACGACGGCAAACGGCTCTTTGTCGCCGGGGCCTACCGGCCAAACAACGCGGGCAAGGATCTGCAAAAACCGCTTGGCTTCGTCGGCATCTGGGATGTGGCGGCGAAGCAGAACCTGGGTGTCATTCCCACGCCAGGGCGCATGCGGTTCGGCCATCACGATGGTGCCGACTTGGATGTGGTCGTGGCCATCGCCCCGTCGCCGGATGGGAAACTGCTGGCCGTTGCTACGGCATCTGAGATCGCACTCTGGGACCCGACCACCTTCAAGAAGGTCTGCGTGGTAGGCCCGCTCGACAAGGACGGTCTTGGCCTTCGTGACGTGACTCTGAAGTTCTCCGCCCATGGCCGACGGCTCGCGATCAGCGCCCACGCTCACACCTGGATTTGGGACGTCCCGACGCGCCAGACGGTCGTGCGGGTGAAAGGGGGAGGCGGGGTGACCTTCTTCGCCGATGGAAAGTACTTCGCAACGGCCGAATATCTCAACCGGATCCATCTCTGGGAGACGGCCACCGGCAAGCAACTGGCCGCGGATCATGCGATGATGGGCATCTTGCGCGGCGTGGGCGTGTCGCAGGACAACCGCTGGCTAGTCGCCGGCGGCGAAGGAGGCGCCGCGGTGTGGCGGATCGGAAACGTAGAAACGACGCCCACTCTGAAGCGTCATGGTTCTCTCGATGTGACCAAGCCGGTGTATGGTGTGGCCTTTTCAGCAGACGGCACAAGAGCGTTGACGTGCGGGGGTGCTCATGAAATCTGGGAGACGCCTGCGGGGCGGAGAGTGGCGAGCTTTCCCGCGGAGATTCCGGAGATCCAAGCCCTGTACGGCGATTTGTCCCATGACGGCAAGACCGCGGTGGTGGTCGGTAAGAACCACCTCTACCTTTGGCGACCGTAACACTTGTTCTCATCTTCGGCCGAAAGCCGTGACCAAGCGGCCCGCGCGGGGACTATTTGCTGTTGAGCCGTACCGAGGCGCTCGACCGATCGTATCGGCAAAGGGAGCTGAACCGGAAGGCAGAAGCGTTTTTGATCGAACTTTCCACTCGATTCCTTGTAGCGTACGGCTGGACGGCGAAGCCGAGGAAGCTCGCGGAGTTGGAGCCCTCCAAATGTATAACCATGACGCACAGCGCGCACCAGTTCAGTTATCGCACATCGCCGGTCTCCTTCCTCCGAGAGGCTTGTTCTCGGCGAGGAAGCTTCCCTGCAGCAGCCGGCTCAGGGCCTTCGCCGCTTCCAGACGAACTTCCGGTGAGAGCTTCTCCCACACATCCGGCGGTGGTTCCTGAAAGAGCTTCTGCTGGTGCATGACCCGTGCTTGTCGTTGAGTTCGCGGCATCATCGGCATCTCCTTAGGATGCGAGATGCTTCAGATGCGACTCACCGGCCGCCAGCGCCTCGTCAAGCAGGCCCCGCAACTCGATCAACGCCTGCCTGGAAACCCGTGGCGACTCCTTGTGATGCATCGGTGCGCACCTCGCCACGTCCAACATCCATTCTGGGATTTGAAAAGCACGCTGCTTCTCATTCCCTTCCAAAAAGCAGCGTGCCACGCGGCCCATTCTAGACTGCCGCTCCAGGACTACGCGAACCGTCTTTCCGTACCACGGATGCCATGGGTAGCACACGCGACGTTCGGAAGTTTTCTGGTCACTGTATCGCTGAGTAGTATCATGAGGAACTGCCGCATCAAGCTAAGGACAACCTGCCGCTGGTGGGCGAGACTCCGCCCGAGACGGCAGATGTGATCCGGTGAGAGGACATCGTCTGTCGCAAACGACTTGGAGGTCTGTTGAAGAGTTACTCAAGAAAACCGCATGAAACAGGCTCATTTTGTTCGGACATAGTTTCCGAACAGGAAGGCAGCGCAACACGCTCTCTCGATCCGCGCCGCCGATTCCTCAGGATCTGCTGGCGCTAACCCAGCCGTCCATCGCGAGCACCTCGACGCATCGCCGATCCGTTGGTGATGGCCCGATGGCTCTGTGGGATGAGTTCCTCATTGCTGACAAAGTTGAAGCTGTCGTCGCATCCGTTGTTCGGCGCGTTGGGGCGAGCACTCGTTCTCGAAGTTGCTGGAAGAACTCCAGCGGCTCGACTAACCGATCTCCACCGTGCGGCAGCCCGACGTGACCGTGCCCCCATGGGCGGTTGCATCTCCCACGCGCGCCGCTGGTTGATGGTTGATGAACACGGTCTTCGATCCCGCGGCAATCACGTCTTGGGAACCACAACACTGCAGTTTGTCCCCCAGGCGCGAGGCAAAACAGTCGCACATCAGAACCGAAGGCGATCCAGCAAGGATCGGACCCCCTTTGTGATCGGCAGTCGGGCAGACATGTTGATCGCTGACACGCGCGGCATTGGGCATTTGGGCTCCTTAGGGCGGGATGGTTGGCGATCTAGAAGAGCACGACACGTCGCAACCATACTCACGGGCGGGGCGGTTCGATGTCCGGTGTCACATCTTCGACATCGAACTCCTCGTCGACCGGCAAAACGTGCGCCGAACGTGCCGTGGGCCGCGATTCGTCGGTCACCACCGAGCCGGACGACGGACGGCCGCTGACCGCGCCATCGGCTTCCAGCGGGACGGCGGGGCTCGCCGGATCGGCATTGGACGGGGCGGCGGTCTGACCAGGGCAACCTGCGTCAGGACTTCCACCGCTGTTGATCCGTACAAAGTCCCCCTGGATGGTGACCACTCCGTCGGCAATGCGAATGAATCCGCCCGGCCCCTTGAGCGTGACGGCCGTGAACGACTCCAACACCAGATTCTGCTGCGAGCGAACCGCGATCTCTTCGTTGGCCCGCAGGATCATCGAGCCGTCCGCCTTCATGTTGTAGTCTCGTTCGACGCGGACCATCTTGTCGCCGACCACCCGTTGCTTGTAATCGGCGCGCAGGCTCAGTTCGTAATCTCCTTTCACCCGCTCTCGCTTGTTCCCCAGGGTGCGGACGTCGTTGGAGCCGTGCACTGTCAGTTGGCGACCGGTGCCGATCGCTTCGGCATGGTTCCCCAGCACTTGCAGATTCTTGTCTCCGTCGACTTTCTCGAACTGAGATCCCAGAACGATCATGTGCTTGTCCTGGCCGATATGTTCCAACGACGAGCCCCCCACGCGCTCGTCTTTGCGGCCTTGAGCGTGCAAAAAGACCTGCTCATTGCCCCTCGTGTCATCGAATCGCAGTTCGTTGAATCCCGCGCCCCCGGGGGTGGAGTTGCTCTTGATCCCCATCAATCGCGGGTCGTGCGGGTGTGCCGGATCGGGGCCATCGCCCAAGTAAGGAGGCATCTGTCCGGCGTTGTAGACGCACCCCGTCACCAGGGGCAGATCAGGGTTTCCTTCCAGAAAATGGACCACCACTTCCTGCCCGATCCGCGGCCAGAAGTAGCTCCCCCAGCGTTTGCCCGCAATGCTCTGGGCCACCCGCACGTAGCATGAACTACCGGCGTTCCGCTTGCCTTGACGATCCCAATGAAACTGCACTTTGATCCGTCCGAAGCGATCGACGTAGATTTCCTCGCCCGGCGGCCCGACGACTACTGCGGTCTGCGGTCCCTCAACGGACGGCTTCTGGGTAGCGCAAGCAGGACGATAGGGAGTGCTGGCCGGCATGCAAGTGAACGTGTTGGTGTACTCGCTGCCGATCGAATCGGAGTACATGCTGTCCCCCTGGCTCGCCGAGTGCTTGACCGAGAGGATCAGAAACGGGCCGCTCAGATTCCCTCGACTCGGATAGTCGCGAAGTTGGAATCGCCGGCCACTGGTGAAATGCTGGCACGTCGAAGTTCCGGAGAATAGCAGTGCGCTGGCCTCCTCGGCTTCGATCCGCACCCTGGCCAAGCGCTCTCCCAGCGGGCCCACGTCTTCTAACCGCATCTGCGGCTTGTTGTGACGCAGCGCGTAATCGCCCGGATAATCGTAGACCTCCAGCGGCCGAGGGAGCGGATCTCGATCCAGGGAGTGGATCGAGCTCTCCAGGGTCCGTTGCGGCATCTCGAAATGGTAGTCGCGATGCGCGTACGATCCCGAATGAAGCAGTCGCTCTTCTTGCCAGACAGTTACCGTTTGCCCCCCGTCCTGCTGGCCGCCGACTGGCTCGTAACAGACCTCGGCCTGGACCGGGCAAAGCGGATTCAAGAGCGATGCGTCGCTCAGCACCAGGGTGTGCCGCTGCGGCTGGTGCTCGAAGTAATAGTGGATTCCCTCCTGCTCCAGCAGTCGCGACACGAAGGCGAAATCTGTTTCGCGATACTGAACGCAGTAGTCGATCTTGGGATATTCCTTGCGCAACGCCAGACGAAAGTCCCGAAAGCCATGGCCGGCGAATACCTGCTCGACGATCTCCGGTGTCGAAAGATCCTGAAAAATGCGGCAGTCGGCCGACTTGGTCAGCATCCACAGCCAGGGCACAAGCTCGGCCTGATAGAAGTGCAGCGGGCCATTCTGTCCGGTACAGCCGATCCGGGAGACGAGACCATGGAAGTAGCGGGGTGACTCCCCTTCGTGAATCGCCAGCGCGATCGGGGTGCCGATCAGTTGATCGAGCTTCAGTCGCGGCTGATCTGAAACGAGATTGAGTTGGATCGAGAACGGACTCGAAAGCGTTTCCGTGGCAACGAACCGTTGAACGATCAACGCATCGGGCCCTAAAGGGGACTCGAGCGTCAGCAGGCGGCGATTCTGGGTCAGCGCCATTTGAATCATCGGTGGCTTCCTTCGTGAAAGAGTGCGGAGCGCGAGTGCGCAACCCGTACGTGATGGGGGTGGAAAGGGGCGCACCGTAGCGTTGCTCGACCCGTGCGCCCTTGGGCTGACCTAGGCAACTTGCTGATAGTGCGTCTTCGAGCGGGCGTGATTGGCAGCCGCTCGGGTGCGCCATTCGGTCGGAGTGAAGTTGGACTCCAGTAGCGGCCACATCTGCTGCGACGTGCCATTCAATTCGCAGGTATCCACGGCCGAGTTGAAGGGTCGAATCTCCATTTCGCCGCTCAAATTGGCGAAGAACACGGCCTGCAGCAGGTCATTTCGCTGGGGCAGGTAGATGGCCCCCTCCCACGTCACGGTCTCCTTGCGCACGTTCTGGATCCGATGGGCCATCTCCAGCCGCAGCACGTCGCAGCCGCGGCTTCGTATGTGCAAGGCCGAAGCGGGCGTCGTCTCCAGTATCACATCCGCCCGAAGGTATGGCGTCTGAAACAGCGAGCGCTCCAGAAACGATAGGACGCGAGAACTGTTGTAGGCCTGCACCAGATAGACGGCCGGTCTCATGTCCGCGGTTGGATCGACAACCGAGACCGAGATGGTCAGCTCCCGAAACGGAATGCCCATCCAGCGCGACTGGATGCCATAGATGCTCACTTCGGCGTGCCCTTCGACATCGCACGGCTCCAGGCCCAACGGGCTGAGCTTTTGTCGCCAGTAGTCCAGGCTGGCCGGGCCTACCAGGGCGATCTCGCCGGCGTTCTTCAGGAATCCGATGTACTTGTGGTCGTGGAGCATCGTTTGTCTTTCTGTTCAGTTCCGCGCTCGCATGGAAGCGGTCGGCAGGACGGGTTCGTAGCTGCGAGTCGGGAAACATTTTCCTCGGCTCCCTACACTGACAGATCCCGCGACAAGGTCGGAACGAAACACGAATCCGTTTTTTCTGGAGATTCTCCCTCGGTGCGGCGTCACGAAGCGCAGCGAACAGCTGTGGCTATCGCGCGGCGTCGAGCTCGTTCGCCAGCCAGCGATACAGTAGCGCCTGGCCGCCGATGTTGGTCAGAAAAATGAGCGAGGTGATGGCCGGCGACCAATCCAGCCAGATCGCGCTCAACACGCTCAGGACCATGGCGATCGTGCCGACGACGTAGAAGAAACCAATCTCGGTGGCCAGTGCCCAGAACAGGATGGCGATCATCGCGCTCCAGATCGGAAAGACCAGCAACATCCGCTGCGGTTCATCGCCCGGAGTGTGCATCCAGACGGCAAAAACGGCCAGAAACTCGGCCAATTGATTGGCGACCAGCACGTTCTCGATATGGCGTCGCATTTTGCCAGGAAAGTACTGAAAGCCCTCGCGCGTCAACTGCATCAACAGGACCTGCGCGATGCCAAACAGCACCAGCGTGGTCACGATCGCGATGTACGCGTACCACGGGTGGCTGCGCAGAAACATCGTGACGAGCAGCAGGGCCATCGGCGGCAAGGGGGCCAGCGCGAAGCAGTAGTGGCTCCACTGGCGATACTTGGGAAAGTCGTGGTTGACTCGCAGCACTTCCTTCACGATCTGCTGCGCGAATGTCATGGGACGGGCCTGCACCGGGTCTCCATGCAGATACCGCCGCAGGTCGTCGGCCAGCCGCTGCGCGGACCCGTAGCGTTGCGACGGGACCTTCTCCAGGCACTTCAGGCAGATCGTCTCCAGATCCCGCGGCACGCTGGGCATCATTTGCCGCGGGGCCACCGGCTCTTGTGAACGCACTTGCTCGAGCGTGTCCGAGGTCGAGATGCCGGTGAAAGGGACGCGGCCCGTCAGCATCTCGTACAGAATTACCCCCAGCGCGTAGACGTCGGCGCTCGGTCCGACTTCGCGAGTTCCGGTGGCCTGCTCCGGCGACATGTAACAAGGCGTTCCGAGCACGGTCCCGGAGCGCGTCCGGCCGTGATCCAGGTCGAGCCGCTTCGCCAGCCCGAAATCCGTGATCTTGGGCGCGCCATTGGTCGCGATCAGAATGTTCGAGGGCTTCAAGTCGCGATGCACGACGTTCCGTTGATGGGCGTGCTGCATCGCTTCGGCCAACGCCAGGGTCATCCGCGCGGCCACCTGCGGAGGCTGCGGCTTGCCTTGCAGCAGATCGTCGAGCGTGCCGCCGGCGATGTATTCCAAAGCGAGGTAGGGGCGGTCCTCGACCATCCCGATCTCGTGGATCTGGACAATATTCGGATGCTGCAGTTGGGCGACGATCTCGGCTTCCGCCCGAAAGCGCTCGATGTCGGCCGGCGCGCTCCCAATGCCCGACAAGACAACCTTCAGGGCGACCAGACGGTTCAGCTCCACGTCCCGCGCGCGATAGACAACCCCCATGCCTCCCCGCGCCCGCTCCTCGAGGATCTCATACTTTCCGAAGCAATCGAATTTTGAAACATGGTCGCCGGCCGCATCGCCGCGCTCAGTCAGCGTCAGGCCTTCGTCTTCGGCGCTGATGGCGTCGTGCAGGCGAACCAGTCGTTCCAGTCGCTCACGATGCACAGGGAACTGCGCCAGCCAATCGTCGAGCTTCGGCCGGCGTCCTGCCGCGTCGAGCTCCACGAACTCGGTGTAGATGATCTCGACCGCGTACTCGGGATCAGCCGACAGCTCGGGGCGACTTTGCAGAAGCGTCGCCGCGGAATCGGCCTCGCCGTTCTTAACGCGCAAGCGGATGGCGTCGCACGCCGAGCGCAGGTTCTGATCAGATGCAGATTCAGGCGGCATAGCGAGAACAAGACTCCTGAGGTCGACGACCATCAACTCGCCCGATCTTCGAGTCGAGTCCGCGCGCAACCGACCTGGTTAAATCCCGCCAGGGCTCGCCAGCGAAACAACAGAATCGGCAGATTTGCATTTCCCCTCGCTACAGCCAATCGTCGAGGATGCCTAACTCGTTGATGCGTCGACGCAATCGACTGAGCCGGACACGCAGCACGTCCGAATCCAGATCCAGCTTTCGAGCGGCCTCGACGGTCGAATAGCCTTCCAGCCGCAGCTCAATCAACTGCCTTTCCAAGGGACTGACTCCGGCCAGCAGCTTCTGCACGGCATCGCGAATGGCCAGCAGTTCATGGGGGTCGTCGGACTTGGCCTGCAGCGAAGCCAGGACTTCCACCACGTTCTGTCGCTCGCCATCGCCACCCGACAATCGCTGCTGTCGCTGCAAGTGGCGCCAGTGGTTGGCCACCTTTCGGCGGACCATAGTCAGCGCCAGGGCGATCAGCTTTTCGGGGCTGGAGATATCGAATCGCCCCCCCCGCAGGCCGACCATCAGACTGCGGTGGACCGACTGCACGATGTCGAGCGAGTCCAGATGCGGACGCAGCGCCGCCCCTAGCCGCAGCCGGGCCACCAGCCGCACATCGGGCTCGTACTGCGCGACCAATTGCGCCATGGCCGCATCTTCACCCGCTTGGGCGGCCGCAAGCAGCTCCGCAAAGGGTCGCGTTTCGGTCATGTCAGACGTTCTGCCCCCGGGCGTCATACGATCGACGCCATGCTGCAAAATCCCGGCTCAACCGCCTGCCTAAGAAGAAGTTGCCGCTTGTCGAATCCTACTCTTGGTTGGCAAAACCCGCCATAAGGCCGACGTTTCTCGCAACTCTTTCCGGCCTGTCGGATCGCCCTGCGAGGAGAAACCCAAGAAAGCGCGCGAATCTGTTTCGTTCCGATGTTCCTGCGGGATTGGTCTACAGAACGACGAATCGACCGCTGACCTAAGGAATGTAATATGAAGACCAAGACCCTCGCCTGGATCGGCGCCGCCGCCGTGCTGACCGTACTGGCCGTGGGGATCTCTACGGCGCGAGGCTATCTCTTCGCACCGAACGAGCCGGCCCTGCAACTGCCGGGAATTGTCGAAACGCAGGAGATCCGCCTCTCTTCAAAAACCGGCGGCCGGGTAGGCGAGATCTTGGTCCAGGAAGGGGCCAATGCCACCGCCGGACAACCGCTGATCAAACTCGAGACCCCGGAACTACAGACCCGGCGAACTCAACTGATCGCCCAACAGGCGGCCGCCAAGTCGCGGTTGGAGTTCCTGAGAAACAGTCCTCACCCCGACGATCTGGCAGCGGCCCAAGCAGCCTTTGCCGTCGCCGACTCCAAGCTCGCCTTGTTGGTCGCCGGCAGTCGAGTGGAAGAGATCGAAATCGCAAAACTGAACGTCGACGAACGTCAATCGCTCGAAGCAATGGCCCGCGGCGATCGCGATCGTGCCAACAAGCTGCGCGTCAGCCAGGCCGTGAGCGTGGCCGAGTATGACGAGGCCCGCACGAAGTTGGCCGCTGCCGAGAGCCAGACCGCCATCGCTCGACAACGCTGGAAGATCCTTCGCGATGGAACACGGCCTGAAGAACTGGCCGTAGCACGGGCCGAGGCGGCTCGACTGCAGGCCGAACTGCAAGTGGTACGACGCGGACCTCGCCAGGAGCAGATCGCCCAGGCCGAGGCCGAGGTGGCCGAGATCGGCGCCAAGATCGACGAGGTCGATGTCCAACGCGAAGAGGCCATCGTCAAGGCGCCCTCCGATTGCCGAATCGAAGTGCTGGCCGTCCGACGGGGTGATATGGCGGCCCCCAGCCAACCGGTCGTGCGGGTGCTGTGCCTGCAAGATGTCTGGGTCAAGACCTATGTCCCCGAGACGCACTTGGGCCTGGTGCGGCTGAACCAGGCGGTCACGGTCACGCACGATGGCTCCAGCCAGGCTTATCCCGGCGAGATCGTGCAGATCGCTTCGGTCAGCGAGTTCACTCCTCGCAACATCCAAAGCGTCGACGAACGCCAGAACCAGCTCTTCGCGGTCAAAGTGCGCCTCGCCAACGCGGCGTCCAATGAGATCTTCAAGCCCGGCATGGCCGCCCAAGTGCGGCTGCCGCTGAGCACCCATTAACCACGCAAACATCCCTCAGGAACTATCCCATGAAACTCCCCAACGACCCGGCGACTGTCCCCGATCCCCACCAGGCGATCAGCATCCGCCAGTGCACAATTCAATTCGGCAAGTTTCGCGCAGTCGACTCGGTCTCGTTCGACGTCCACCCAGGCGAGATCTTCGGCTTGCTGGGCCCCAATGGTTCCGGCAAGACGACCTTGATCCGCGCTCTCTGCGGGCTGCTGGGCTTTCACGAAGGAGAAGCGGCCGTCTTCGGTCGCGATGTCAAAACTCATGCCGAAGAGATCCGGGCGAACATCGGTTACATGTCGCAGAAGTTCGCGCTGTATGCCGACCTGACGGTGCAAGAGAATATGGACTTTTATGCGGGCATCTACGGCCTTTCGCGAAAAGAAGCCCGCGACCGACAAGCCGAACTCTCGGAGCTGACCGGACTGGGCTCTTACCGTCAACGGATCGCCGGAAAGCTCTCCGGCGGTTGGAAGCAGCGTCTGGCCATGGTCTGTGCCCTGATGCATCGTCCGCAGCTGGTCTTTCTGGATGAGCCGACGGCCGGCGTCGACCCGGTCGCACGCCGCGAACTGTGGGACCTGTTGTTTCAGTTGGCCGCCGACGGCATCACGCTCTTCGTCACCACCCACTACATGGACGAAGCAGAACGCTGCGGGCGAGTCGGCTACTTGTACCTGTCGAACCTGCTGGCGCTTGGCACGCCCGAAGAACTGAAGCATCTGCCCAGCATCACTCCCCCCGGCGCCCGTCGCTGCGAGATCACCGGCGGTGCTGCCGCCGAGATCCTGCACGAACTGCGGCGTCTGCCCGGAGTCCACGAGGCGACGATCTTCGGACAGTCGGTCCACGCCTTGGTGGACGAGAACATGTCGTTCGCCGACTTCGCCGCCCGGTCGCTCGTGGTGCGGAGCACCGAACCGAATCTTGAAGACGTGTTTGTAACTTTAGCTCGCGACCGCGCTCGCGAAGTAGGTGTGAAATGAACCGAGCAGCATGGCAACGCGTTCGCTACATCGCCTACAAGGAGCTGCTGCACATCGTGCGCGATCCGCAGTCCTTGTTCTTTATCCTCTTCATTCCTATTGCCGAGATGTTTCTGCTGGGGTTCGCCATCAACACGAATGTCCGCGATGTGCGTACCGTGGTGGTCGACTTCTGCAACACGCAGGAAAGCCAGCGGCTGATCGAACAGTTCGAGAACTCCGGCGACTTCATGGTGGTCCAGCGCTGCCATTCGGAACGCGAGGCCCACCAGGCGATCGTGGCCGGCACGGCCCAGGTGGCGATCATGATTCCCGCCGACTTCTCGCGGCGAATCGAGGCCGGCGATACCTCTCCATTCGCCGTGCTGGTCGACGGCACCGTATCGAGCATTGCCGCCGAATCGGTCAACGTCGGCAACGCCGTGGCGCTGCGGGCCTCACTCGAGAAAGTGCTGCAAGGCCGCGAACTGCCGATCGAGGCCCGGCCCAAGGTGCTGTTCAATCCCGACACGCTGTCGGCCAATTTCTTTCTGCCAGGTCTGCTGGTGGTCATCAGTCAGATGATGGCCACGGTCTTGTCGGCCACGGCCATTGTTCGCGAAAAGGAATCGGGCACGCTGGAGCAGTTCTACATGACGCCTGTTCGCCGCATCGAAGTGATCCTGGGCAAGATGATCCCCTATGTCGGACAGACCTTCTTCGAGTTCGGCCTGATCCTGCTCGTGATGCGCACCGTCTTTCAGGTCGAGATCCACGGACATCTGTTCTGGCTGTTCGCCTTACTGCTGCCGTTCACGCTCTCGATGCTCGGTTTCGGCCTGCTGATCTCCACCCGGGCCGACTCGCGCGAGGCGGCCAATCAGATGGCCATGGGAACGATCATCCCCTCAATCTTTCTCTCGGGCTACGTCTTTCCGATCGACTCCATGCCCTATCCGTTTCAGGTCATCGCCCATGCAATTCCCACGACCTGGCTCATCGATGCCGCCCGCGGCGTGATCCTGCGGGGGACCGACGGCGCCATGCTCGCCCACCATGCCGTTGTCCTGTGGCTGATGGCCCTGGCCGTGATCGGCGTTGCGACCATTCGCCTTCGCAAGCAAGTGGTTTAGGTGTTACGTGCTGCACTCTGGTCGCACTTTTGGCACATTTCTGCTCATAGCGAGACGCAGTAGGAAACCGTGGAGCGAAAGCCAAACCGGCAAACTTACTGAGCGTGATTCGGGAAGCACGATCTTGCCGGGCGATAAAAGCAGAGTGACCTGGTGTCCATCATCGCGCAACTCGACTCTTCCGTTCTTTGGCCGTTATAGCTCACGGTGCCCGCCGCTGCTGAGCAAGGCCACCGACCCGTCCGCGACGAGGAAGGGGGGGGATTGTTCTCGGCTAGATGGCGAGGGGCCGAGACTACAGTAGACTACTCACCTGGGTCATCTCATCATCCACGATTCAGCAAGTCCACGATGAACGAACATCGAACGGTCTTTAGCATCCTGTCGGACGTCCTGAGTCGCGATGCGAAGCTCACACCATGTTCCTTGGCCGATCAACTGATCCGAGGAGCTTTCGATCCGGAAGTCTCTGATCCTGACTTGGTGAACGTCCTCATTCGTTGCGAGAACATTCTGAACGACAAATTTTCGCCCGAACTGCGCGATGCAGCGATGACGGTTCTGTGGCTGGACACCACACTGCCGATGGTGATCAACGCCGTGGCGACCTGGGTTGAGCGAGAGTTTGAATCTGCGTCAAAGGTCGCTTCCTAAGTTGCGTGGCAATCGCGAGCCCATCCAACACGTCGTCTTCATGACGCCGGAGAATCTCGGACCAAGCTGTATTGCCGTTCGCCTGCAACCGACCGTTGAGTAAGTCGGCGCGAGCACGGGAACCCGCACGTGAGGATGAAGGCGATGATCCGCGAGTCTTTGAATCCTGTCTGCTCGACGAATGCGTCGAAGCGGAACAGGACGCTAGTGGCTAGCGCGACTCGGGCGTACATCGCGTCCCCCTCCGCCCCGCCGATTTGGTCGGCGATTTCGCCGCGTAGGCCTCGGAGTCCTGCGGCTCACCTCCCAGCGGACCAGGAACTTCTCGGCCACCGAGGCGTGGCCCAATGCATAGCCCGGCTGCGATTCAGGAATCAGCATCCAGCATGGAGTTCTTGGGCGTCACCGGGCCAAGCCACGGCTGGGCCTGTACGAACAAAGTTGCCGACCGATCCGGTGCACACTCTGAAATGAGTCGGCCTCTCAAGCCGTCTGCGCTTTCAGGTTTGCCAGCAGTATCTCCAAGGCCGCAAGATCGACGGGCTTGACCATATGCGCATTGAAACCGGCATCGTGCGTTTTCTGCCTGTCCTCCTCCTGTCCCCAGCCGGTGAGCGCAACCAGCACCGTATTCTTGCCCCACGGCTGCGCCCGGATGCGCCGGGCCGTGTCGTAGCCGTTCAACCGTGGCATCCCGATGTCGAGGAGGATCAGGTCGGGCCGGAACGCCGCTGCCACGTCTAACGCCTCCAGCCCATCGTGCGCTGTCCGAAGCTCGTTACCCATAAGCGTGAGCATCATCGCCAGCGACTCGGCCCCATCCCGGTTGTCGTCCACCACCAGAATTCGATGACGGTCGCCGGATTCTATCGACTCACTGCCGCCCTCGCCCCGAATCTCTCCAAGCACGGACAGGACCACCGGCACACGCACGACGAACTCGCTGCCCGTGCCGTGGCCGTCGCTCCGGGCCTCGACGCTGCCCCCGTGCATCTCGACCAGACCCTTGACCAGCGACAGCCCGATGCCTAGCCCGCCCTGCGACTTCTCCAGCGACCGATCAACCTGAGTGAACAACTCGAAGACCTTGGGGAGCATGTGGGCCGCAATGCCCACGCCGTTGTCGCCGACCGTCACCACGGCATCGCTCCCCGTGCGCTCGACCGTCAGGCGGATGTGCCCGCCCGGTTCGGTGTACTTGGCGGCGTTGTTCAGCAAGTTGGCATAAACCTGGGCCAGCCGGGTCACGTCGGCGTCCACATAGATCGGATCGGGCGACACGTCCACCACAAGTTCGTGGCCTCCTTGCTCGATCAGTGGCCGGGAATTCTCGACGGCTTGTTGGACGACCTTCGCCAGATCGACCCGCTCCCGTTTGAGTTCGACCTTACCCCGGCTGATGCGGCTCACGTCGAGGAGGTCGTCGATCAGGCGGATCATCTGTGCGAGTTGCCGCTCCATCATCGCGCGAGAATGCTCGATAGCCTCGGCGTTGTTCTTCGCCAGTTTCATCACCTGCAACCCGTTGCGGATCGGGGCCAGCGGGTTGCGGAGTTCGTGCGCAAGGGTCGCCAGGAATTCGTCCTTGCGGCGGTCGGCCTCCTTCAAGGCGTCCTCAGCCAACTTCCGCTTCGTCACGTCCTGGTGGGCTACGACCACCCGCACCGGCCCCGGCGACTTGAACCGGGTCGCCTGCACGATGAACCACCGCTGGTCGGTCGGCGAATGACAGGGGTATTCGTACTCGAAGTACGCTTGACGGCCGCCAAGTACGTCCTTGAGGCCGCTGACTATTTCGGGGTCCAGGCAGTCGCTCGGCGAGTCCGGGTCACACGCCTGGATGTAGTTCGTCCCCACGCCGTAGGTGTGGGATCGGAACTGGTTGTCGTCGGCGAACCGCCGCCACGCATCGTTGACGGCGAGGATGCTCCCGTTCTCGTCCAGGACGGCGATGTGGCTCGACAGGGCGTCGAGGGAGGAGTGAAGGAACTGGTGGGCCTCGACCAGTTCCCGCTCGGCCCGCTTACGGTCGGTGATGTCCTGCACAGTGCCACGCAGCCCGCTGACCTCGCCACCTTCGCCCCGCACGGCCTCGCTCCGGGCGGTGATCCAGATCGGCTCCCCGTTGCGAAGCGCCTGCACGTCCAACTCGTAGCCGACGCCGGTTCGCAGGGTTTCCCGGACGGCCTCATTGAGCCGCTGCCACTCCTCGTGCCGGTAGTGCAGGCCGTCCTGCTCGGTGAAGGTGGGAACGCCTGGGCCTGCGGGTCCAGACCGAAGATGCGGTACAGTTCGTCCGAGCCGGTCGTCACGTCCGTTCCGGCGTCCCACCGCCAACTGCCGACGTGGGCAACTCGTTGGGCCTCCCGCAGTTCTTCCTGCTGCGCCCGGATCGACTCGCTCGCCTCCCGCCGCATCCGGGCCATTTGCAAGTGCGCCGCCACACGAGCCAGCAACTCCCTGGCACTGAACGGCTTCACGAGGTAGTCGTCGGCCCCAACCTCCATGCCCTCGACCCGGCTCTCCTCCCCGGCACGGGCCGACAGCATGATGACCGGCACGGCGCTCGTGCGGGGGGCGGCCCGCAGCGCCTCCAACAGCCCGAAGCCGTCCAGCCGGGGCATCATCACGTCGGTCAGGATCAGGTCCGGGGGCCGGTCCCGTGCCGCCGCCAACGCCGCCTCCCCGTCCGGCACGGCGTCGGTGAGGTAATGTTCGGCCAGCAGGCGGACGACGTACTGCCGCATGTCGGCGTTGTCGTCGGCTACCAGCACACGGGGCCGGTCCACTTTGCCCCCGACGCCGGGATGCGGCACGGTCAACACGTCACGGCGAGTCGGAAGTTCCGGGCGGCTGTCGCTTCCGGCTAGCACGTCGTCGGGGAGCCACCGCAGCGCCTCCTCGACATAAGGCATGGCCCCCATGCCGGTCGAAGCGAGGCTGCGGCCCTCTCCGATTTGATCGGTCGGCAGGTGGGCCGACCCCAGCGGCACGGAGGCGGTGAACGTCGTCCCCGTCCCGACGATGCTCTCGGCGGTGATGGAGCCGCCGTGCAGTTTGACCAACTCTTGAACCAGCGCCAGCCCAATCCCGCTCCCCTCGTGCGTCCGACTTCTGGCGTTCTCGATCCGGTGGAACCTCTCGAACAGCCGGGGCATTTCGGCGGCGGGAACACCCGTGCCGGTGTCACGAACGACGAGTTCGACGGCGCGGCCCGCTCGCCGCAGCGTCACGGCGATCTCGCCCTCGAAGGTGAACTTGAACGCATTCGACAACAGGTTCAGGACCACCTTCTCCCACATGCCCCGGTCCACGAACGCAAGCTCGCCCAGCGGAGGGCAATCGACCGCCAGCCGCAGCCCGGCTCGCTCGATTGCTGCCCGGAACACGCTGGCGAGTTCGGCGGTGTAGGCGGCGAGGTCGGTCGGCTGGTACACGGCCCGGACCCGCCCCGCCTCGATGCGGGAGAAGTCGAGCAGCGTGTTGACCAGCCGTAGAAGGCGAAGTCCGTTGCGATTCACGACTTCGAGTTGGCCCGTGATGGCGGGAGACAAATCCGTGCGGCTGCGGTCCAACAGTTCTTCGACGGGACCGAGCATGAGCGCCAGCGGCGTGCGGAACTCGTGACTGACGTTCGAGAAGAAGTCGATCTTGGCCCGGTCGAGTTCGGCCAGCGCCTCGGCCCGCCGTCGCTCATCCTCGTGCGTACGGGCGTTTGCGACGGCGGTAGTGACGCCGGAAGCGAGCAAGTCGTAGAAGGTCCGGTACGCCTCGTCTAACGGAAGGCGGGGGCTGACCCCGGCGACGAGGACGGCGGCAGGGCGGTCGGCCCCCGGAGAGAAAATCGGCAGCACCAGTGCCGCATTCGGCGGCTCCGGGTAAGGGCCGTAGGGCGGGGGACCAAGCCGCCGCCCTACGTCGTCCACCTTTACCGCCGATCCGCTACGGACGGCTTCCTCAAAGGGCCAAATGGATTGTCCCACCGCTCCCACGTCCACCGTATCCGGGCTGGCGGCGGTGTTCGACACGAGGCCGGTCCTGCCGACCAAACGGGCGAGTCGAGCGTCGGGGTCCAGTTCGTAGAGCAGAACGAAGGGCAGGTCGAGGTCGTACTCGACGAGGGCCTGAGCGGACAAGGCGAGGGCTTCGCTGACGGACTTCGCCTTGCTCGTGCGGGCGGCGAGGTCACGCAGCGCCCGTGTCCGCCGCTCGCCGAGCATCTTGGCCGTCATCTCGATGACGGGGTGGAACAGCCCGCCGACCCGCCCCGCCTCGTCCCGGATGGGGCTGAACGAGAAGGTGAAGAAGCACTCCTCCAAGTACCCGTGCCGTTCGAGGAAAATGTGCTGGGATTCCAGGAAGGCCGTGTCGCCCGCCAGGGCCGAGTCGTGCGCCTCGCCGATGACCGGCCACGCCTCCTTAAAGCACTCCGGGAAGTTCTGCCCCATCGACCGGGGGTGCTTGCCGCCGCAAATAACCCGATAGCTGTCGTTGTAGAGTTGGACCAGGCCCGGCCCCCAGATGACGCAGATGGGCAGGTCCGAGGCGAGGCAAATGTTAACGGTCGTGCGCAGGCTTTGCGGCCACGACTCGACGGGGCCGAGCGGCGTCTTCGACCAGTCCATCGACCGGATCAAGCGGCCCATCTCGCCGCCCCCGGCGAGGAAGGCTTGCGGGTCTTGTGCGGGGTTCGGCGTGTTGGTCTGGCTCATTTTCTGCGCCTTCACTTCCTTGCGGCGTCGGAACCCGGCCACCAACGAGTGCAAGATGGTAGATCGCCTGGCGTAAAAGGGGTGATGAGGTAGCCGGCATTCCGATTTCGCTGCCGGTCATCATCCCGCCCTGGGCCGGATGGGAAGACGAAGAGGGGCATCCGACCTCACGAATGCAACGACAGGCTTGTTTTGCACAGGGCGTTGCACCACCCGCTTGAGATTCGCCTGTTCGCATGGGGCAGGCGGTACGGGCCAAAGCTCCACGAGTCGCACGTCAGAAACGTCCTCCACGGCCAGCAGGATCAGCTCTGGGTGTTTGGAATCGGGAGGGAAAGGTCGAGCGTTGAGCAGTATGCTCCTTCGGCCAAGAGCCGGGAAGGCATGTTCCACCTCATAGTCGTGAACAAACTGACTGCGGGACAGGACATCGTCCAGCATCTTCCGTAAGACAGGAATGTCCCACTGGCCGTTGCCCAGGTCGTACACCAAGCGGTTGACCGTTTCCCTTCGAGACGCGAAAGGCGTCGTAGAAGGCACGGTTCGCCGTCTCGAACATTTCCCACGTCACATATCCCTCGTGATGATCTGGCAGCAACGCCATCCAGCGGTCGCGCGGCTCACTGTGTCGCTAAGTAGTATCATGAGGAACGTCCACACCAAGCTAAGGACAACCTACCGCTGGTGGGCGAGTCTCCGCCCGAGACTGCAGACGTTGCATCCCGAACATTCGCGCCACGGCAAGGGTTCCCTCGCCGCAGGCCAGCGACCGGGCAATCTTGCGTTTGCGACGGCCCAGGGACCGGAACCAAGCCGTCATATCGATCCTGGCCGCCGCTGTGTCGGCCGGCGATGCCGATCGATCCTCCACGAGGAACTGCCGCCATTCGCCCTCGGCACTGTCGAATCGATCAAGTCGCTCGACGGAGATGCCCTTCGCGTTTTGCGCATAGAGCGAGCTAACGTCGTTCACGTTGAGGGACGTGCCAACAGATCGCCCCGCGCGAATCTGCCGGATCGCAAATTTTACAAGCGGCGTGGGGTAGGCGAGGTCGACCTTGTCTCGCTCTACCAACCGTACGAACGCACAAAAAGCGTGGGCAACGACATGCTGAATGAGTTCTTCCTTGGCCTCCGGCCGCTCTCGGCAGAAGGCAGCGCGGGCCTGCTTGACGATATCGGGTAGCAACGCCAGGAACCGACCATGCCAAGCCGTCGAGTGCGTCTTACTGCCTGAGGATTTTGCAATCGCGATCATGAGACTTCTCCAGAGCTGACCACCCCATACGGGGCGGTCGTGTTAGAAACACAACCACCCCGCACCGCGCGGGGAGGACGAAACGTGTGCCCGACGAACAGAGCGTCAGGCAGTTGAGAGTGGCCGCGATATTCGCTCGCCGTCGATCGGTCTCGACGACTCATGGGCCGGCCTGCAGCTTCAGAATGACGCCGGCAACTGCTTCATGGTTGACTGAACAACCAGCTGTCGTCGGCCCCTGAAGAATCCAGGAGTCGGACAGGCTGGTGAATAGGCCTGGGTGTCGTTGCCCTATCAGTACATGGGTTACTTCTCCGTTTGCAGGTCAGGGGTTGGATAGCTAACTAGCCACACTCACTAATATATGCCTCGAAAAACTCTTGAATTAAGTTGTTTAAGGACTCATGTTGCATCGGCCATCGCCGAGGCGCGCAAATGCCTAGATCTCGACAGCAGGCCTTCTTCCGAGGGCCTTTACCCATCGGCCTTCGCAGTCGAGAGCGAATCCAGGAATGCGCAAGCGACGTCCCAACTTGTCGAATGCGAAGGACGATTCTGAGGTCGTACCAGTCGTACCCGGTGCGCCGACTTGGGTTACGCCCGAACTATTCGCCGACACGCTCGCCACGTGGCGGCATTTCTACTCGGGCGAGTTGACCCACGAGCAGGCCCTCGAAATACTGCTAACGGTCGGTCAACTGTTCGACGCCCTGAGGGAAGGCAATGAGCAAGCAGTATCTAGCCCTGGCACGAGTTTCGAGCCGCGAACAGGAGCGTGAGGGCTTTAGCCTCGAAGTGCAGGAAGATGCCCTGGACCGGTACGCTCGACAGCACGGCGGACAGATCGTCCGGCTATTCCGCATTGCCGAGACGGCAACGAAACCAGACGAACGTCGCGTGTTCAAGGAGCTGCTGGCTTATGCCAGAAGCAATGCCGCAAAGCTGGACGGTGTGCTGTTCTTCAAGGTGGATCGAGCAGCTCGCAATATTTTTGACTACGTCGAGTTGGAACGACTTGAAGCCGACTATCAGCTTGAGGTGATTTACGTCACTCAGCCAACTGAAAATACCCCAGCCGGTCGGATGATGCGCCGCACGCTGGCCAATATGGCCAGCTTTTACACCGAACAGCAATCCTTGGACGTCAAGGATGGCCTCGCTCGCCGCGTTCAGAGCGGGCTGTTCATCAGCAAGGCCCCGTATGGCTATCGAAATGTTCGGCAAGATGGTCGCAGCCTCGTCGAAGTCCATCTCGATCATGCGCGCAAGATTCGCCGGATCTATGACCTGTATGCTTTCGCAGGGCACACGCTCGACTCGCTTGGCGAACAACTTGCGGCCGAGGGCCTGACCTATGTTCCTAGTCAGCCTCGGTTCACGCGCAGCAAGCTGTACGCGATCCTGCGCGATCGTTCGTACATCGGCGAGCTCCAGCACCAGGGGCAATGGTATCAAGGGACCCATGAGCCACTAATCGATCGAACGACCTGGGACCGGGTCCAGGTTCTCTTGGGAGAGAAGATCTACCAGAGTCACGACCTGACGTACGGCGGGGAAGTCATCGTCTGCGGCGCTTGCGGCCACCCAATTACGGGGGAACGGAAAACCAAGAAGACGAAGAACGGTCCGAGCTTCTACATCTACTATCGATGCTCGCGCTATAACGC
>Ga0105047_10000259_pt1 | contig 83809 bp, 75 predicted proteins | sample MAT04_FD_78384 | JGI IMG/M metagenome (GOLD analysis project Ga0105047, IMG submission 78384) | Freshwater microbial communities from Lake Fryxell liftoff mats and glacier meltwater in Antarctica - MAT-04 (megahit assembly) | ecosystem: Environmental > Aquatic > Freshwater > Ice > Liftoff... | reverse complement strand
GGTCCCGGCACTGGAAAGGTCGGACGCAGCCGGGGATCGACGACGAGCTCAGCACCAGCAGCCCCACGAGCACACGCCTCAGAGACACGACCCGATCCCTCCCCTCACGAACGAGCCCGCCGGTATTCGCCCACCGTCCCATAGACGCCTCCGCTTGCTGAAAGCCGAGTGTGCCGGCGATGGCTCGCGCAGTAAAGACCCCCCGCCGTCAGGCCACGATCACGCCGTCAGGCCACGATCACGCACGCTTCATCTCGGCGCCGAGCTTCGTGAGGCTGTCGACGAAGCTCGGGAAGCTGGTGTCGATGCAGTCGGCGTCTTGAATCACCGTCTCGCCTTCGGCGCAGAGTCCCAAGAGCGCGGCGCTCATCGCGATGCGGTGATCGCCGTCGCTGTTCACGGTCGCGCCCGTCAGCTTGCCGCCGCCGTGGATGATCAAGCCGTCGTCGAGCTCGGTGCAGTCGCCGCCGAACGCGCGGAGCACGCTCGCCATCGTCGCGATGCGGTCGCTCTCTTTGACCCGCAGCTCCTCGGCGTCGCGGATCTCGTGCTTGCCCGGGATGGTCGCGAGGAGGGCGGCGAGCACCGGGACCTCGTCGATCATCCGGGTGACCAGCTCGCCGCCGACTTTGGCTGGGCCTAGCGGGGCGTGCTGAATGAAGAGATCGCCCACGGGCTCCATCCCCGCGCGCTCGCCTTTGGGCACCACCTCCAGCGGCGCGCGCATGCTGCGCAGGACGTCCAAGAAACCTGTGCGGGTGGGGTTGGTTCCCACGCCCGTGATCTCGATGGCGCTCCCGCGGACCATGAGCCCGGCCGCCAACAAGAACGCAGCGCTCGAGAGATCGCCAGGCACCGTCCACTCGAAGGCGGGCAGGATTCGGTTCCATCCAGAGGGGTCGAGCGCGATCATCGGACCCGCCGTCTCCAGCGGGACATCCAGCGATCGAAGCATGCGCTCGGTGTGATCGCGCGAGAGCGTGGGCTCGGCGACGATGGTGGGTCCATCGGCCCAGAGACCCGAGAGCAGAAGGGCGCTCTTCACCTGGGCGCTGGCGACGGGCGATCGGAACTCGATGCCCGTGAGCTTCTCGCCAGGGACCAGCGGCGCGACGGAGAGGGGCGCGTAGTGCTCCCCCTCCTTCTTGCCCTTCAGACCCGCGATGTGTCCCCCACGCGCGCGCAGCGGATCGACGATGCGGCGCATGGGGCGACCGCTCAGGCTCGCGTCACCTGTCAGGCGGGTGCCGAATTCTTGGGCGACGAGCAGCCCCGCGATCATCCGCATCGTGGTGCCAGAGTTGCCGCAGTCGATGGCGCCGCTGGGCATCCGCAGGCCGTCCAAACCCACACCCGTGACCCGAAGTAGCGCGCCGTCCTCGAGCGACTCGTAGCGCGCGCCCATCGCCTCGAGCGCGCGTGCGGTCGCGAGGTTGTCCAAGCCCCCGCTCACGCCACGCAGCAGCGAAGTCCCGGACGCTATCCCCGAGAACAACAGCGCGCGATGGCTGATGCTCTTGTCGCCGGGGACCGACAGCGTGCCCTTCAGCGGCCCTTGCGCGGGCCGAACCCGGAGCGTGCCCATCAGCTCTCGTCCGATCGGCCGTCGCTGGGACGAGGATAGCTCCCGAGGATCTCGAGGTGGCGCGCCTTGCTCTTCAAGTCGTCGAGCGCGCCCACGACGTTGCGATCGGTGACGTGCCCGTCGAGCTCGAGAAAGAAGAGCTCTTGGTAGGGACTGCCGGGGATCTGTCGGGACTCCAGGCGGGTGAGGTTCACCGCGCGATCGGCGAACGGCGCGAGCGCGCCGTGGAGCGAGCCTGGGCCCTCCATCAGCGCGAGCGCCAGCCAGGTGCGGTCCTGCCCGGTGCGACGGGAGGCGTCGCGACCGATCACCACAAAGCGGGTCTCGAGCGACGCGTCGTCTTCGAGGTGCTGCAGCACGGGGCGCAGACCGCTGTCGCCTTCGGCTATCACCTCGGGTCCCAGCACTGCGCTGCCGTGATCCTCGCGCGCCATCTCGGTGGCCATCGCGCCCGTCTTCATCTCGAGGAGCGCGGCGCGGGGGAAGTGGGTGCGAAGCGATCCTTTGCACGCCGCGAGTGCAGCGGCGGGGGCGACGATGCGCTCGACGTCCGCCGCGTTGCCGGTCCTCGAGTAGAGGTGGTAGGCGCTCCGCAGCCGGCGCTCGGCGAGGATCTTGGCGCGCCCGAACGTGAGCGCGACCAGCGTCGCTTGGATGGTTCCGTCCGACGAGGTCTCGAGCGGGACCATGCCGTAGCTCGCTGCGCCTCGCTCCACTGCGGCGAACACCTCCGCGACGCTGACGAGCGGATCGAACGACGCGCGCGCTCCGAAGTGGCTGCGCGCCGCTTGGTGGGCCAGACCACCTTCGGGCGCGATCACTGCGACGCGGACGGGCGCGATCAACTCGTCACAGACCGAGAGCACTTCACGCATCACCGGCTCGATGCCGACCGCGGGGAACGACTGCCGTAGATCCATCAGGCGCTGGAGCACGTCCGCGGGCGGCGGGAGCTGGTGGTAGCCCCCCGGGTCGCGTTCCCGGAGCTCGATGAAGCTGCGGATCGCAGTGGCGCGCGCATCGAGCGCACGGACGAGATCCGCGTCGGCTGCCTCGAGTGCTTGTCGGATCCGCGCGAGCTCGTCGCGGTCGGCAGGTGGCATCCGCGGAAGATAGCCCAGCCGTGCTTCGGGCAGCGGGACAATTACCTCGCACGAGGCGTCGCCCCTGACGAGGGTGTCATCTGGGGGCGATTCCGAGGGAGATCAGGGCCGGAGCGCGGCGAACGATCGGAGAAAATTCGCGCCCAGGATCCCTCGGATGCGGCCCTCGCTCCACTTCCGCTCGAGCATGTAGTGCACGAGTCGGTAGTACGCGCTGGCGCCGTCGCGGAGCTCGGGCGGCGGGATGATGAAGCCGTCGTAGTCGGTGCCCAGCGCGGCGCAGCCCTCGCCGCCCGCTCGAATGAAGGCCTCGAGGTGATCGAGCAACACCCGCCCATCGTGGACCCGACCGCCGAGAAAGGCGCGGTGGATGATGACGCCGAGCACCCCGCCCGTATCGGCCACCGCCTTCACCTGCTCGTCGTCGACGTTGCGCCACATCGGGTGCACCGACTTGCTGCCCGTGTGGGTGACGATGAGCGGCTGCGTTCGATCGTGCGCCTCGACCGCGCCCCAGAACGTCTTGGTCCCAGCATGCGCGAGGTCCACGAAGATGCGCTCTTGGTTCAGCCAGCTGATGAACTCGCGTCCTTTGTCGGTGAGGCCGCGATCGGCGCCGGCACGGAGCGGGCTCGAGGTGTCGCCGAAGATGGAGTTGCTCAGGTGCACGACGGTGACCCGGGTCAAGAGGCCATCTGGGTTCAGGTACTCGCGTCCCTCGAAGGCGTTGCCGCCCTGCACGCAGACGAGCGCGCCATGGAGGCCCTCGCGCCGCGCCGCTTCCCACTCGGTGTGATTGCGGACCACGCGCATCTGCGGGTGACGCTCGATGCTCGCGGCGAGCGCGCGCGCGTTCGCTTCGAGGTGATCGGCGCGGCCGCCCGAAGAGCGGGTGATGTTCGTCGCGATCGACCACATCGCCCCGGTGAGGCCGCCCTCGATGGCGCGCGGGAAGTCGAGGTGCCCGAAGAAGTAGCCGTTGAGCGGGACCCGATACGAGTGCCGCCGGTGCAGGTCGTAGCCCCAGAGGCGCGGTGGGATGAAGCTCTCGAGGTGTAGATCGAGGACCTCGCTGGTCCACACCAGCTCGACCGCCTCGCGGCTGATCTTCAGCGACGTAGCGAGCTTGCCCGCATCTCCCCCGTGCGCCCGCGGCGCGAGCGCGCTCGCCATCGACGTGATCACTCGGTGCGGGTCAGACCGAACTGGAGGCGCTGTCCGCCGAAGTAGGCCACCTCGGACACATAGCGGCCATCGACGAGCGATGCGTTGTGATATTGCCATCGGGTGCGGGTGGCCTCGGACATCGTGCGACCGCGGACCTCCTCTTCCATGCCGAGCACCGCCTCGGCCTCCTCGAATCCGGTGGGCGGACGCGTCGCTGGCACGCTGACGCGGAACGTCCGGCCATCGACGGCTGCAACGAACGGAACGAGTTCCGCGATGGGACCGACCGCGGTCTCGCCCTCCTCGGGGTGAAAGACACGCGCCTCAGAGCCATCGGTGAGGTGCAGCTCCACCTCGTCGCGGAGCGCGCCAGCAGGGAACTCCACGCGGAAGCCGCTCGCGAGCTCGAGGCTCCCGCCCGGCGATCCGAAGCGTCCGCTGGCCTCGTGTTCGCCACGCGCGTTCACCACGGTGACGGGCGGCGGCCCCGCGGGCTCGGCTCGCGTAGTGGTGGGCTCGGTGAGCGCCGCGCCTCCGCCACAGCTCGGCGCGCTGGCGAGACACGATGCGAAGAAGAGCACGGAGAAGACTCTCGGCATGGTGGACCCCGGGTGTTGGCGATCATCCTAGCCCGAAACCCAGCGTCCTCGAAATGCCTGCGAGCCGGAAACGTGGGCCGGGGCGAAAGGCCACGGGTCGTTCGCGGCGCCAGTCTCACTCTCCGTAGGGGACCCAGACGTTCTTGACCTGGGTGGCCTCGCGCAAGAAGTCGCGACCCTCGGAGATCGACGCGCGGGTCCAGTCGCGCTCGACCTTGCTCACGAACGTGCGCTTCATGTTTCCCGCGGAGGCCTTCTCCACGGGGCCCACCAGATCATCCGCGCCGAAGTACCAGATGGCGTCGACGCCATCGTGCGCAGCGAGCACCGGCGCGAGTTCCTTGCGGGTACCGGTCACGATGTTGATGACGCCCGCGGGCAGATCCGAGGTGTCGAGCACTTGATAGAGATCGGTCGCCACAAGGGGCGCTCTCTCCGACGGAACCACGACCACGGTGTTGCCCATCGCGACGAGCGGCGCGACCAGCGAGATGAGCTGCAAGAGGGGTGACTCGTCACCACACACCACCGCGCACACACCGATGGGTTCGTTCATCGCGAGCGTCACCATCCGGAAGGGCGTCGCGTGCACCAAGCCGTCGTACTTGTCCGCGTACGCGGCGTAGGTGAAGAGGCGCTCGACCGACAGCGTCACCTCATTCTTGGCGGCGCTCTTGTCGCCGGTCATCGACGCGATGCGGGCGGCGAGCTCGTCCTTGCGCGCCTCGAGGTTCTCCGCGAGGTAGTAGAGGATCTGCGCTCGGGTATGCCCCGCGCTCTTGCCCCAGCCGCTCGCAGCGTGCGCCGCCTCGACGGCGTTGCGGATGTCCTTGCGGTTGCCCTTGCCGACGTGGCCGACGACCTTGCCCGACGGTCCGAGCACCGCGGTCACGTAGCCCTCATCGGGGCGCGCCTGCTTGCCGCCCACGTAGTGCTTGGCGGTGCGGTCGACCATGTCGCCCGCCGTGAAGAAGGGCGTGGGGATCTCGCCCGTCGCCGTCTTCTTGCTGGCCTTGGGGGCCTTTGCGCTCTTCTTGGCTGGCGCGAGATCCCACTTGGGCTTCACGTACTCGTAGAGGCCCTCTTTGCCGCCCTCGCGTCCATAGCCGGACTCGCGGTAGCCCCCGAAGCCGCTCGCTGCGTCGAAGTGGTTGGTGCAGTTCACCCAGACCGTGCCGGCCTTGATCTTCGGGGCGATGTCGAGCGCGAGGTTGATGCTCTCGGTCCACACGCTCGACGCGAGGCCGTAGGTCGTGTTGTTGGCGAGCGCGACGGACTCCTCGGGGGTGCGGAAGGTCATGAAGACCACGACCGGTCCGAAGATCTCCACCTGGGTCACGGTCGAGGACGGGGTCACGTTCGAGAGCACGGTGGGCGGGAAGAAATAGCCATCGGTCGGGCACTTCCAGCTCGGCTGCCACTTGTCCGCGCCCTCATCGACGCCCTGCTGCACCAGCTTGGTGATCTGCTCGAGCTGGACCGCATCCACGATCGCGCCGATGTCGATGCACTTGTCGAGAGGATCGCCCGTGCGCAGCGTCTCCATCCGCGCGCGCAGCTTCAGAAGCAGACGATCGGCGATGCTCTCCTGCGCGAGGATCCGCGAGCCCGCGCAGCAGACCTGCCCTTGGTTGAACCAGATCGCATCGACGACGCCCTCGACGACGCTGTCGAGATCGGCGTCCTCATACACGATGAAGGGGGACTTGCCGCCCAGCTCGAGCGAGAGCTTCTTGCCGCTGCCCGCGGTGGCCTCGCGGATGATCCGGCCCACATCGGTGGATCCCGTGAACGCGATCTTCGCGACGTCGGGGTTGGCGGTCAGCGCGGCGCCCGCGCGTCCATCGCCCTGCACGATGTTCATCACGCCCTTGGGCAGCCCCACCTCGGCGCAGATCTCGGCGAAGAGCGCCGCAGTGATCGGAGTGAACTCCGCGGGCTTGAGCACCAGCGTGTTCCCCATCGCGAGCGCAGGAGCAATCTTCCACGAGAGCATGAGGAGCGGGAAATTCCACGGGATGATCTGCCCGACGACGCCGTGCGGCTCGTGATCGGGGAGCTCCTTCTCGGCGAGCTGGGCCCAGCCGGCGTGGTGATAGAAGTGGCGAGCGACCAAGGGGATGTCTAGATCGCGCGACTCGCGGATGGGCTTGCCATTATCCAGCGTCTCCAGTACCGCGAGCAGGCGCGAGTGCTTCTGGATGTGGCGCGCGATGGCGTAGAGGTAGCGAGCGCGTCCGTGGGCTCCGAGCGCCTTCCAGCCGGGCAGCGCCTTCTTGGCCGCAGCGACCGCGGCGTCCACGTCGGCCTTGGTGCCCGCGGCGACGTCGGCCAGCTTCTCTTTGCGACCGGGGTTCGCCGTCGCGAACCACTTGCCGTCGCTCGCCGGGACGAACTTGCCGTCGATGAAGTGCCCGATCTTGCGGTGGTGCTTGTCGAGCCAGGCGTTCGCGAGCGCGTCGCTCTCGGGGGCGGGGCCGTACTCCATCGTGTCGAATACTCTCCGGACGACGTCCTTGTTGACGCCTCCCTTCGGGGCCGTCTTCGGGGCGATCGCAGCGCCGGTGTTCTTGGAGCCGTCGTTCTTCGAGGACTTGTCGTTGCGCGCAGAGCCGTCCATGGGGCCGGCAGGGTACCGCAACTCGCTCGCCCGCTCTACGCCGACTTCCCCGGACGCGATCAGTCGGGACGGAGCTGGTCTTCGAGCCAGTCCAGCACCGACTGGGTGTCGGAGCAGACGGGATCGGGGAAGACCAGCGTGGGCACATCGAGGACCGTCGCCTTCACGTCGGGCGCGGCCACCGCCGCGTCGAACGCGCCGCGGATGCGCTCGGTCAACGCAGGCACGGCGCTGGGGTCCATGCGCGGCAAGAGGAACGCGACGCGACGTTTATAGATGGCGATCATGTCGGAGCGGCGGAGGCGCTCGGCGATCACGTCGAGGGCCGCGCGGTACACGCCGTCTGAGGGCTCGGGCGCGAGCTGCATCACCAGCAGGGCGAAGGGCTCGCCGTAGCGCTCGGAGTAGGCGCACTGCTCGCGCACCCGCTTGCGCAGATAGCGACCCTCGACGACGCGCATGGGCTCGGAGGTGGCGCCGAGCACGGCGACCTCGAGCACGGCACGCAGCTCCTCCATCGACCACTCGACGCCAGGCACGATGTCTTTGGCCGCGAGCGCGAGGCGACGTGCGAACTGCTGGGCCAGCACCGGGTCGCGCTTGAGCGCGTCTGCGCTCGCTTGCTCCAACGGGTGGAGATCGATGCCGAGTCGCTTCGCAGCTTCCGTGACCGTCGTCATCCGAACGCGAGGTGTAGCACGCAGTGCAGCCCAGAGCCGCGTTCCAAGCGCACCGGAATCGCTACCGCTGACGCGACGCTTCGTAGAGCGCGATGCCTGCGGCGACCGAGGCATTGAGCGAGGCGATCGCGCCCGGCAGATCGATGCGAGCAAGGAGGTGGCAGTGCTTGCGCACGAGCGGCCTGAGGCCCTTGCCCTCCGAGCCGATCACCAAGACCCGACCCGCGGGCGCCTCGGGGAGCTCGGAAATCAGGGTCTCGCCTTCTCCTGCCAGCCCGACGATCTGGAGATCGCGCTCGGCCAGCTCGGCGAGCGTGCGGGCCAGGTTCGTGACTCTCGCGATGCGCGCGTGCTCGGTCGCGCCTGCGGCGGCGCGGACGGCGGCGCCGGTGACGGGCGCCGCGCGATCCTTGAGGGTCAAGATCCCGTTGGCGCCCAGGGCCACCGCGCTGCGGACGATGGCGCCGAGGTTGTGAGGATCGGTGATCTCGTCGAGCGCGACCAAGAGCGGACGCTCGCCCGCCTGACGCAAGAGCTCGTCGAGGTCGACGTAGCTGTACTCGCCGCTGATCGCGAGCACGCCCTGGTGGCGGAGGCCATCGGGCGTGAGCGCGTCGAGATCACGCGCGGTCTTCTCCTCGACTCGCGCGCCGCGCTGCCCCGCCTCTTTGGCGACCTCGGCCGCGGATCGCACCTGCGGATCGAAGTACACGACCACGATCTGATTCACATTCGCTCGCAGCGCCTCGGTGACGCTCCGAGGACCAGCCAGTCGGCGCTTCATCGGTTCTCCTGCTGGTGCGCGGTGATCGCGTCGATGATCGCCCGCGCGGCTGCGACGGGGTCGGCGGCGTTGCGGATGGGTCGGCCTACGACGAGCACATCCGCTCCATCCGCGAGCGCGTTGGCGGGCGTGCCGACGCGGCGCTGATCGCCGAGCTCGCTGCCCTCGGGGCGGATGCCGGGGATCACGAGCGCCACCTTGGGGCCCACGGCGGCGCGCACCGCGGCGATCTCGGCGGGAGAGCACACCAACCCACCGATCCCCGAAAGCTGCGCGAGCATGGCGCGACGAACGACGAGCTCCGCCGGAGACGCGCTCCCATCGCCTACAGCCTTCAGCTCCGCGCTGTCCATCGAGGTCAGGACCGTCACGGCTAGCAGCGTCGTCGTCGAGCCCGACACGGCCTCCTGTGCGGCCCGCATCATCGCTTCACCGCCGCTCGCGTGGATCGTCAGGTAGCGAACGCGCTTGCTGACTGCACTGCGCACCGCGCCCGCGACGGTAGCGGGGATGTCGTGAAGCTTGAGATCGAGGAAGCAGGCGGCGCCGCTCTCGTGGACGGCGTCGATCACCGCTGGCCCTTCCGCGACGAAGAGCTCGAGGCCGACCTTGTAGAGCGTCACCACGCCGCGCATGCGATCGATCCATGCGCGCGCTTCGTCGAGGCTCCCCACATCCAACGGGAAGGCCAGGCGATCAGCGCCCTTCGGACGCGGCTCGGGCGGGAGGCTCACGAGGAGCTCACCCGCCCGGTCGCGCCCTCGAGGATCCTCGAGCGGCACAGAGTCATCACGTGGGGATCAGAGCCCGTCGAGACCGTTGAGACCCGCGAGAGGATCGTCGCTCGTGGTGTGACGGCCACCGCCACCACCCGTGGCACCGCCACCGCCTCCACCACCACCTCCGCCACCGCCGCGTGCGCGGCGGGGTGAGGTGCGGCGAACCTCTTCACGAACCGCCTCGGCACCAGCGGTGTCGCCAGACGCCTCGAGCTCGGCCGCGCGACTCTCCGCCTCGGCGAGACGGGCTTCGGCCTCGGACGCGGCCGCACGCGCTGCGACGGCCTCAGCGGCGGCCCGCTCCGACTCCTCCGCGCGACGCGCCGATTCGTTCTCCGCCAACTCACGAGCGACGCGATCGGCCTCCTGCTGAGGCACGACGACGAACTGGTAGACGCCGCCGGCCGCGCCGAGGAGCATCACCGCCGCGATCACGAAGATCGCAGGATGCACCCCCTTGCGCCGGGTCGCCTCGATGCGCTTGACCTCGGTCTCGTGCAGCAGGGCTCGCTCTTGCTCGGCCACCCGCGCCTTCTGCTCGGCGTCGAGGCGGATGCGCAGCTCGCGCTCTTCCTTCTCGCGGACCTTGCGGTCTTCCTCCTCGCGGAGCGCGCGCTCGCCAGCGAGCTGGGCTTCTTCGTCGGACCGCTTCCGCGCTGCGGCCTCGGCGACCTTTCGTGCCGCCTCGGCCTCACGGGCGACGCGGGCCTCGTCATCGGCCTGCTGCTTCTTCTCGTCTTCGGTCTTGATGCGGTCTTCCTCCAGGTTCATCAGCTCCCGAAGGTTGAAGAGGACCGAGGATTCCTTCTGCTCCGCCATCGCTGTGGTGCTCCGCTCTACGACTCGTCACTACGGGGCTCGGGGCCCAGCCGAGACTGGGAACCGAGGGGTGGGGGCCGACGCCGATGCAGCTAGTTGCGCTCGGGCCGGGTCTTGTCGGTGGCCGCTGTGGCCGGCCGAAAAAGCGTCGAAAGCCTATCAGGCAGGTTTTCGTGGTGTCAATCTCAGGTTGGTCGCGGGCTTTCCCGAAGGACGTGTCGTGGTGCCTGAGACAGAGCACCGCCAGGGGACCTTGGGTACTCGGTGCAAGCTGAGTTCGGCTTCGGGTAGACTCGCGGCATGCTTGCACTCGCACTCGGCCGAGGCCGCCGTCATCTCACGTGGGGTGTGCTCTCTTTCGGCCTGCTGGCGGGCTGTCCGCTCGCACCAACGGGGGTGGTGGAGGGTGGGCCCTGCGTGCGATCGACCCAGTGCAGCCCTGGCCTGGTGTGCTCGGCGACCGGGTTCTGCACCTCCGATCTGACGGGCTTTGGGATGGGCATGGTCCCGAACACCGACGTTCCGATGGATCTCGACACAGGCGATCTCTTGGACGCGGGTGAGCCCATGGATGTGCCCGGCATGGACGTGCCGGTGATCCCCATGGACGTGCCAGTGGTCCCGATGGACGTGCCGATGACCCCCGATGTCCCCGTGGACGCGCCCCGGGACAGCGGCGTCGACAGCGGGATGCCGGACGTGCCGGCGCCGCCGGATGTCCCCGTCGTCGATGACGACGCCGGCGAACAAGACGCGCCCTGATCACTAGGAGAGAGCGCGCTAGCGAGAGCACGAGAAAGCGCTAGGGCAGGACGCCGCGCAGCGAGCCTTCGACGACCAGCGTGTCGTCCCGCAGGCCGATGCGCTCGGTCATCGAGATCGACAGGCTCAAGCCCGCGAGGCTGGGCGCGAGCGAGGTCAGCGCGTCGGGCGCAGGGATGGGCAGCTCGAGCGAGAGCCCATCCGCCAGCGACGCACGCAGCGAGGGCCACAGCATCGAGAGGAGCAGGGAGCGCAGGGCATCGCTCGAGAGCGCGCGCTCGCTGGCCAGATCCATCGCCCACACCCGAATGAACGGCACCTCCGCGATGGTGAGGCTCAGGCGGTTGTCGACCACGTCGACGTCGATGCCCGCCTCGAGCGTCATCCCGTAGCGGACTGGGCTGCCCGTGTAGACCGCGTCGAGCTCGAGCTGACCCACGCTGAGCATCAGGTCGTGCTCTTCCCCAGGCGCCCCCGCGCGGATGACCGGTGACATGCGGCCCGAGATCACGGCCGCGGACACGATCCCGCCGATCGAGCTGGGCAGCAGCGCGGTCGCGTCGACCTCGAGCAGGCCGCCGTCCCAGAGCGCATGCAGAAGACCATTGAGGAGCGCGAGGCGGATGCCGAGCTGAAGCCGAGCGCTGCGAAAGAACGGATCGACGTCGGTCTCGGCCGCGAGCGCGACGCCGCGTGAGTCGGGGTGGATCGACTCGCCATCGATCCCCGCATCGATTTGCAGCACGCCGGTGATGCCCCGACCGTGGATGCTGGTGAGGGTCGCGAGCTGACCATCGATGAGGAGGGTGATCGCAGGAAAGACGCCGGTGTCGAGCACCAGCTCTTGGCCATTGAGCGCGGTGTCGAGGCCCACGAAGAGGCCACGCAGCAGATCGGGGATCGCGTCGGCGAGAAGATCCGTCATCGCCGATCGGAGCTGGGTCTCCAGCGTGGTGCGCAGGAGACCGCTGGCGAGCGCGAACACCGCGTTCACCTGAGGATCGGTGAAGCGCCCCTCCGCGCGCTCGAGGGCCACATCGATCTCCTCGAGGGTCACGTCGATGGGCGCTGCGAGGCTGGTGCGCCCTACCCGGACGCGTACGTAGGCGGCGACGGCGGCGCCGATGCCCCCATCGAGGGACCGCATGGTGCTCTCGATGCGGAGCTGACCCTCGGTGTCGACCTGGAGATCGGCGACGCGCAAGAACAGATCGAGCGCTCCGTCCTCGGGGGAGATCTCGACGCTCAGACCCTCGAGGCGGACGTCGGTGACCCGCAGCACGAAGTTCGAGGAGTCGACCACCGGATCGGGAAGCAGCGAGGTCGCGTCGACCGAGCGGATGATGAGGGTCGCGAGATCGGCCAGGTCCTCCGTGACGACCGGTCGCTCGGTGCTGACCAGGGGCACCCGATCGTCGAAGAAGCCCGCGCCGAGATCGAGCGCCGCACCGGCAGGCAGCGACACACCGGGCGCGCCCCACGAGGTCCGGGCGCGCGCGTACGACGGCGCCCACAGCACGTCCATCTCGGTGGTGGTCGGGCTCACCACGCCATCGGAGGCGGCTATCACCAGGTGGTTCACTCCGAAGCGCGGCTCGACGTGCGCCTCGAAGCGACCGAGGTCGTCCACATCGGCAAGGGTGCCGTTCACGAAGACCCGCGACATGCGCATGTCCGCGACCGAGCCTCGAACCACGATGTCCGTCACCTCGCCCTCGGGCCCCAGCTCCGCGCCGGGAAGGGGCTCGCTGACCTCCAGCATCGGGCTTCCGTCGTCGACCAAGATCCGTACCTGATCGCAGAGTTCATCCTCCGAGTGACCTCCCCAGCAGGCAGAGAACGTCACGAAGCCAGGGTTCGTCAGAGCGAAGCGCTGCCCCATCGGACCCGCACCCATGTCGGTCGCCGCGCCCGCGGGAGAGACGACGATGTCCGCGGTCTCCTCGGTGATCGGCTGATCATCCTGATCGAGGATCACCAGGGTGAGCTGGACGGTCTCGCCGGTGCGGTAGGCGGCGCGCATCGGCGCTATCGAGAGCAGTAGCGTGGTCGGAACCGGCACGCTGTTGCTGCACCCGAGGAGCGCAGCGAGCGCGAGCAGTACGAACGCGGTGGAAGTTGTTCGCATGGTCATCTCAGCGGGTCCCGAAGCCGCCGCGCAAGAGCACGTGGCTTCCCTCGAGGGTGAGCGTGGGTCCGGTGATGCCCATGTCGGTTCCCGCCGGCAGACCGTACGGGGCGACCGAGCTGGGCAGGGTGAATGTGGGGATAGGGATCGCGGGCAGCGCGTCGTTGAGCGACGTGTCGACGATCGACTGCACCAACGTCCTGAGGAGATCCTCGATGAGATCGCGGGTCGCAGGGGCGAGGGTCACGGTGCCCGTCGAAAAGTAGAGATCGGTGATGCGGATGGCCCCGAAGTTCAGATCGTCGGCCATCAGCGTGGTCATGGTCCGCGCCCGCGCGCCGACCGTGACCAACAGGTTGTCGAAGAGACCGGGGTAGGTGATCGACAGCTGCAGCGCGCCGATCGCGAGCTCGACTTCGTTGCTGGTGACGACCCGAGCCACCGGCGGTAGGCCTCCGCTGACCTCGATGGCGACGCCATCCGGCAGACCGCCGAGGCTGCCCCCCCCCACGCTCGCATCGAGGAGGCCCCCGCGCCAGAGCGCATGAATCGCCTGGTTCAAGAGCGCCGTGTGCACTGCGACGGTGACGGCGCGAGGCGTGCTCGGATCGAGCAGCGTCGCCTCCGCAGGCAAGGGCACCCCGAGGCTGGGGCGCGCGTGCGCTGGAGGGGCGGTAATCCGAGTTCCGATGCCGAAGAGCATCCTCGCTGGGTTCGCGCTCAGGCTGGAGAAGCTGACGCCGAACCCAACGGGGATGTTGCCGGCGCCATCGAGCCGCGGAACGTTGAAGCTCGCGCCGAGGGTGGAGATGTCGAGGCTGGAGACCAGGCCGTCGAGGATCGCGTTGAAGTTGCCCGTGACGTAGCCCCGGAGCGCGTTCGCCACCGCGTTGCGCACCGTCCCGTTGGCCACCGAGACGACGATGTCGATCACGCCGCCAGCGAGGCCGGAGAAGTCGGTGCTGATCCGGCCGACGCCCACGCTGACGCTGCCCGGTCGAACGCTGATGCGCGGTCGCCCGGCCGCGAGACCGACGTCGAAGGTGAGATCGACGTCGACGGAATCGACGTTCACCCAGCCGGTGGTGTTGAAGCCGATGCCCGCCGCGCGCCCGTTGATGCGGAGCTGTACGTGGATGCCACGCAAGGTCACGTGGGCCCGCATGCCATTGGGCACCAGGGTCAGCGTGCTCGTGTGGGGGCCGTCGATACGCGAATCGAGGTAGGTGATCTCGGTGCGGATGACGCAGCCCAGGAAGCTGTCGACGTCACAGCTCGAGGGCTTGAGGGGGTTGGACGCCAGCAGCGAGGTGTGGAGGGTGTTCCTCAGACCAGGGCTGTTCACCACCGTGTGGAGGATGTCGTCGAGCGAGTCGAGACCGTCGGTGCGCGAGCTGTCGTCGATGGCGTCTTGGCTCAGCGCGAGCATGACGGTGTCGCCGAGGATGGGCGCTTCCGGCGCATAGCGGTCCGCCAAGATGAACGCACATGTGCGGCTGTTCTCGATGCCGCCGTCGTCCACCGCGACCACGTCGACGAAATTCATTCCCCAGATCGGGGTGATGCTGGAGGCCCAGAAGCCATCGGAGCTGAGGACCGCAGGCGCCCCGTTGACTGTGACGCTCATGGTGCCCGAGGCGTCGTCCACCGAGCCGCGCACCTCGATCGGAGTGCCGGGGCGACCCACCAGCATGGAGCCGTCGAGCGGCGCTTCGCAGCGGATGTTGGGACCGCTGCCGTTGATCAGGATCTCCGTGGTGGCGACCACCAAGCGCCCCGCCTCCGTCACGCTGTTCACCCGGCCGGTGACCCGGTAGCGACCATCGGCCGCATAGCGGAAGCCATCGCCGAGGCGCGCGCTCTCGGACGGCGCGCTGCTGAGGACGACGCTCGCCTCCGGCACCTCGTTGCCGTAGCGATCAGTGACGATCGAGCGGACCTGGACAACGTCGCCGATGCCGTACACGGGCTCGTTGGGCACGCGGGCGAGCACCAGCTCATAGGGCAGGCCGGGGGTGACCTCGATGCCGACGGGTTCGCCCGCCGCGCCGGGCACCGTACAGGCCACGTCGTAGCGACCCGATCGGGTGAAGCTCGCCGCGAGGCCCTCGATGGTGACGCCGTCGGTCGGAAGCACCGAGAGCGACGCGTCGAACGCTTCCACGAGGTTGCCGTAGTCGTCCCACACGACGCAGGTGGCGGAGATGCCTCGACCCGCTTGCAGTGATCGGGGATCGACCCGGGTCTCGACGCGCGAGGCCAGGCCGGGACGGATGTGCACCAGCGCGGGCGTCTCGTCGGTCACCAGCAGCGTGGGGAACGTGCAGCTCACCTCGACGTCACCGGCGACGATCGCAATCGCGCTCTCGCCGCTCGGGTCCACGCTCGATGCGGCGGACCAGCGCAGGACCGGGGTGATGCCTGCAGGCGGCGCGAAGGTCTCGCCGTCCTCGTTGAGCAGCAGACACGTCGGGGTGAGCGTCTCACCTGCGAACACCTCCGTCGGTGCGACGGTCTCCGCGCCCACCGGGATGTAGGAGAAGACGGCTGGGGCATCGCCGTCCCCATGCGAATCGGCACAACCCGCGCACACCGCGCTGACCGCGAGCCAAGCGCACAGGGGCCAGGCGCGCAGCACACCCCGACTGATGACGGACATGGAGACCTCCAAGACCGGCCCAGGATAGCCGAGTTCGGGTCCTGCCGCGTGGAGGCCCTATTCGCGCAGCAGGCGCGCGTCGCGGAGACGCAGCGCGCCGCCGAAGTCGAGCGCTGCTTCCTTGCCGGTGAACGCCGCGGTGAAGCCGAGCTCGCGCGTCGCGAGGCTGCCGTCGGCGACGCAGAGGTGACGCAGGAACGACAGGAAGAACGGAGGCGCTTCGCCGAGGCCCGCGGTGAAGAGCGCCGCGGTGCCGAAACGCAGGAGCGGGGCGAGTATCGGGAACGTGCTGCGGCCCGCGAGCTTCACCACGGTCGAGAGCGGCAGCACGCCCAGGCCCACGATGTTGTAGGTGCCGCTCGTCTCTGTTTCGAGCGACGCACGCAGGGCCCGGACCGCGTCGAGCTCGTGCACCACCTGCACCAGCGGGTCGTAGCCCAGGAGCGTGGGAACCGCGCGGCGGCTGAGCCAGCGAGTAATCCAGCTCCGCACCGTGGGGCCCAGGATCGGCGCATAGCGCAGCGCGATCACCCGGGTGCTCGGCGAGGCGAGCGCCAGACGCTCGAGCTCTTTCTCCGCCTCGATCTTGTCGCCCAGGAACGTGCAGCCGGGGATCCCGCGTAGCTGCGCGGCCTCGCGCAAGAAATTCGGGTTCTTGTGGTGTGGCCCATAGAGCGTGGTGGAGCTGCTCATCACCACGCGTCCCACGCCCGCTTCGCGCGCGGCGCGCATGACGTGCATCGTGCCCACGCTCTCGAGCTCGTGGGCAAATCCCTCCGCGTGGGTCGGGGTGCTCAAGAACGCGAGGTGCACCACCGCGTCGACCTCTTCGGCACGCAGGATCTCGCCGACCTTCGCGCCCGCCGTCGGCTGGGTGAGATCGACGCGGTAGACCCGGGTCTTGGGGCCGGCGGTGCGGGGGCTCTCGACGTCGAGCGCCACGATGCGGCCATAGGCCGGATCACGCTCCAGCACGCTGATGAGGTTGCGACCGAGAAACGAGCAGGCGCCCGTGAGCGCGATGCGGCGGCCGCCGTCGGGACGGGGGCTCGCGAGGGTGGTCACCATGAAGCGTCTCGCAGTGCGGGGAGCATCGGGGGCGCGACTCTATGCGGACGGCGGCGTCGCGCAAAGGCCCTCAGGCGTCGTAGGTGCCGTCGAGGATCGCGCGCGGGGTCTCGCCGAGCATCGATTCGCACTCTTCCTCGCCGACCAGCTCCGCCAAGCGATGGATGCCCTTGGCCACGAGATCTACGTCGTCGGGTCGGTGGGTGTCGCTGCAGGCCGCGTCGTACAGCCCTTCCTCGAGCAGGCGTTCGGCGACCCGTCGCGATCGCTCGCCGTACTTGCCCACGAGCGCCATCAGATCGAGCAGGGTGAACGCGCCCGCGTCGGTGAGGGTCTCGAGCGCGTCGCTCCGTTGCTCGAGCTCCCGGTAGCGCTCGGGGTGGGCGATCAAGGGGCGCAGGCCGGCGATCTCCAGCTTGAAGAACTGACGCTCGATCCCCCGGGGCCATAGATCGTAGTGGAACTCCACCAGCACAGCGTGCTCTCCCGGATAGGGCAGCGCCTCTTTGGTCGCGATGAGCCCGACGAACACGTCGTCGAAGTAGTGCTCGGCAGAGAGGGACCGCTTCGGGAGTTCGGCCGTGTCTCCGAGCACGTCGTTCAGCTCGGTGAAGGCGCGGACGAGGCCGGGCTTGCGGTTCTCGAACATCCCGCTGCGGATGTGAGGCGTGGCGACGACCTCGTCATAGCCCAGCGCCTTGAGCCCTTTGAGTACGCGCTGACTCTCGTCGAGGGTGCGCACGCCATCGTCGACGCCGGGCAAGTAGTGGCAGTGCAGATCGACGCGGGACAACACGCGACATGTAGCAGATCAGCGGGCGCGCAGAAGGGAGCGCGCCAGATCCTTCTGGAGGATCGCGCTCGCGCAGAGGACCCCTCCGAACGCCGCGCCGGCGACGCCGCAGAGCCAGGCGTCTTGGCCAGCTAGGTAGAGGCCCGCGATAGGAGTCGCGGGATACGGGCCCTCACGAAAGCGTCGCGGGGAATGATCGAGGCCGCACGCCTCGCCGCGCGCGTAGCTGGTGAAGTGCTCGGTGCTCAAAGGGGTCGAGAGCTCGAGGTGATCGACGTGGGGCTCGAGCTGAGGGAGCGCGGCGAAGACGACCGCCGAGAGCTCGCGCGCCAGACGCGCCTTGAGGGCTTCGTACTCGGGACCACGCCTAGCGCGCGCGGTGCCGGTCCACGCGTCGAACGGCGCGCGTGGAAGCACCACCGTCGCCTCCATCGTGGTGCGGCCCGGGTGGCGGGAGGCGAACGCGGGATCGTTCACGCTACCGACCGAGACGAACACGCCCGGCGGCGCGCTGCGCTCCCCTCGAACCCACGCGGCGCCGAGGCCTTCGTCGGCCATCTTCGCTATCGACTCGCCGAGCCAGTGGTTGGAACCGTCGAGGCCGAGTTCTTTCGGCGTCGCGCGCAGGCCCAGATAGAGCGCGACGTGGGCGCTGGACGGGCCGATGTTCGCTACCCGTTCGCGCAGCGGATCGAGCGCGGGAGCCGAGGGCAGCAAGCGATCGAGCAGAGTGCCGACCCCGGTGGCTGCGATCACGGTGTTCGCAGCGAGCTCGCGACCATCGTCGAGCACGACGCCTGTCGCCCTCCCCGCCTCGAGCTGGATCTCCTTCACCCCGGCGCGCACCACCACACCGCCGCCGCGCTTCACCAGCGCGGAGGCGAGCGCGTCCGAGATGGCTTGCCCCCCGCCCACTGGATAGAACGCGTGGTGGGGACCCTCGCCCGCCAGGTAGTGCGCGACCTCGACGGCGTGCGCCGCAAAGCTCGATCGCGCAGGAGGACACGCGTAGTTGCCCCAGGCGTAGCTAACGATGCCCGCGAGGCGCTTGGACATGCCAAGCGCCGCGAGCGCTTCTTCGGTGGTGCGATCGGCGTAGCGAAAGAGCGGCGCGTGGCGGGGCACGTCGTGTCGCGGGCGCATGCGATCGAAGAAGAACGAAGGCATGAGGCGCGCGCAGGCCAGGACCTCCTCGAGGTAGCGATCGATGGCGGGCCGCTGGTCCGGCGCGGTCGCGTGCAGCTGCGCGCGGAGCTCGGCCGGCCCGCCGCCCAGATCGAGCGTGAGATCGGCGCCCCGGATCTTCTCGTAGAGGGTTGGGAGCGGATGAAACGAGAGCGCCCCCGGCGCGAGGTGCGAGAGCAAGAGGCGCAGCGGCGAACGCGGCCCCAGATCGCCGAGGTAGTGAACGCCGGTGTCGAAGTGGTAGCCGCGGCGGGTGAACGCCTGGGTGAGGCCGCCTATCTCGTAGTGGCGCTCCAGCACCAGCACCGACAGGCCGTGTGCGGCCAGGAGGTTCGCGGCAGTGAGGCCCCCCACGCCCGAGCCGATGACGATCACGTCGTGCTTGCGATCGAGGATCCAGCCAGCACGGAGCCCGGGCACCGCCGCGCGCTCACGTCTGAAGATCGGGGCGTCCGCCACACCCCTACTTGCCACGCGCGGCCCACCACGCGAAGCGCACGGCACCTCGCGGTCTTTCGAGCCGCTGGCGGCCGCCACCCCTCCGCCGGCAGCTCCGCCAGCCGCGACCCCGTTCTCTCGCATTGCGAGCGCCAAGCCCAGGCACGCGGCTCGAGTGCGAGGGCGCATGCCGTCGAGCGACGACCCCATCGGCCGCGAGCTCCGCTCCCCGAGCGTCTCGTCTTCGGCGAAGACTGGAGTCGGCGCGGGGCGAGCTCGAGGCAACTCTCTCGTAGACGCCTCGTGCATCATGGGGGGATGCACGCGTTGGTCTTTCCGGGGCAAGGCTCGGAGCTCCCGGGGATGGGGCTCGCGCTGTCGGATCACGCGCCGCGTGCGAAGCGGCTGCTCGCTATTGTGAGCGACACCCTCGCGCTCGATGTTCCGCGCCTGTTGACCTCGGGGGGCAAGCTACTGAGCCGGACCGAGGTGCTCCAGCCGGTGCTCGTCGCCGTGGGCCTGGGCGCGGCGTACGCGCTCGAAGACGCAGTGGGATTGCCGATGCTCGCGATGGGTCACTCACTCGGCGAGCTCACGGCCGCGCTCTATGCGCGGGGCACGAGCGACGAAGCTGCGATCGAGATCGCCAAGGTGCGCGGCGAGGCGATGGCCGAGGCGGCACGTGCCCACCCGGGCGGCATGGTCGCGACGGATGGGAACCCGAAGGCGCGAGCGCGCGCGACGGAACTCGGCTTGGATCTCGCGGCCGAGAACGCGGTCGACGAGGTCGTATTCGCGGGCGCCATCGACGGGTGTCGCACGCTGACGCTCGAGGCTGGCGCGCAGCCGCTGAGGGTGTTCGGTCCCTGGCACGCGCTTTCGATGGCGAGCGCCGGACCGAAATTGGCGCAAGCACTGCAAGGCCGACTGGGAGAGCGCCGCTGCGCGTTCGTCACCGCGACGACCGGTCGCTTGGAGAACGACGCGGATGCCATCGCCGCGGCACTGGTCGCGGGCCTGACCAGCCCGGTCCGCTTCACCCGAGCCCTGAGCGCGGCGCGAGGCGCGACGGATCACTTCGCGGTGCCCTGTCCCGGTCGACTGATGCGCTCGCTGGTGCGTCGCAACCTCGATCTCGCCGCACTGCTGCTGGACGACGTCGCCGACCTCGACGTCGCAACCCGGACGCTGCGCTAGGCCGCCCGGGCGCTGCGCTAGGCCACCAGGACGCTGCGCTAGGCCACCAGGACGCTGCGCTAGGCCACCAGGACGCTGCGCTAGCGCGGGCTGCTGCTGGTGAGCGTGCCGCGGGCGACCGGGCGGCCTTCCACGCGGGCTTCGATGTCGAAGCGTCGGGCGGGGCCGATCACGTGGGTGAGCGTCACCTGGTACTCGATGATGGCGCCAGTGAGCACGGGCTCGATCCACTTGATGTCCAGCGCCCCTGCGAGTCCGATGCGCCCGGATGGGTCCCCCAACGCCGCGATGAGCACACGGGCGCTCTCGGGGACACTACCCAGATCCGGACGACACGCGCGCTCCAGGCTGGCAACTGCGTCGTGCACCTCGGCGCGGGTCTTGGTGTTGGACAGCTCGCCCTCGACTCCGAGGATCACCAGCAAGAGATTGCACGACTGGCCCAGCCCCTCGGCGGTGTAGACCCCGGGCCAGAGCGCGAAGCCGGGGCGCTCGCCCGAGCCTCGAAAGTGGCCCTCGAAGACCGGCTCGTTGGCGGAGACCGCCTTGCTCGCGAGCAGCGAGGATCCCACGCCGCCGTCGACCGACTGAAAGCCCAGCACCCGATCGACGAACAGAAAGGGTCTTCGATGGGGGATGAGGAGCTGCACGGCGTCGGCCCCGAGGCGCAACGCTTTCATTCCATCTGGCAGCTTCGATGGCCTCGGCGTGGCGCTCACAGCGAAAGCCCGCCGTCGACCACCAACGTCTGCCCGGTGATGTAGCTGGCGTCGTCGGACAACAAGAACGTCGTGGCGCGCGCCACCTCGTCATCACGACCGAGGCGGCCGAGCGCGACGTGCGGGAGATAGGCATCGATGCGCTTCTGCGAGGTGGCCTTCACCATCCCCGCGTCGATCACGCCGGGCGCGACGACGTTCACCCGAATCCCCTTGCTGCCCACCTCGGCCGCGAGGGTGCGCACCATCGCGACGATCGCACCCTTGCTCGCCGCGTAGCTCGCTTGCCCCACGCTGGCGCGGAACGCGGCGATGGACGCGAGCGCCACGATGCTGCCGCGCTCCCTTGCGATCATGCCGCGGAGTACCCCGCGGATCGCGTGCATGGTGCCGTCGACGTTGGTGGCCATCACGTCCCGAAACTGCTCGGTCGGAGTGGTGGCCAAGAAGCCATCGGAGACGATGCCCGCCGACGTCACCAGGAGCTCGATGGGGCCATGGTCCTTCTCGATCCGCGCGAACGCCCGCTCCACCTGGATGGGCTCGCGCACGTCCAGCGCCAGGACCGCGGCCTGACCCCCCGCGTCGATGATCTGCGTCACCACATCCTGCGCGTCCTTCTCCTTGCGGCGGCAGCAGACGATCACCTTCGCGCCCTCGCGCGCGGCTTCGATCGCGATGGCGCGGCCCAAGCCCCGGCTCCCGCCCGTCACCACCAAGAGCTTGCCCGCCAGCCGATTCATCGCGCGCCTCCTTCGGATGCCGCGGTGCTGGCAGACGCGTGGCGAAGTGCGTGGCGCGTGAGGGGACCGAAAGTGATCTCGTCTCGGGTCGCATAGCCATGACGCCTCGGATCGACGTGCAAGCTCCGGTTGTCGAGGAGCGGCGGCGCGATGGTCCGGGCGCGGACGCCCGCGATCGTCAGGTCGAGCCCGGCGTGGGCGTAGCGCGCGCTCACCATCGCGGAGCCCAGCCAGAGGCCCGTGACCTCGGAGCGCTCCGCACGAAACAGCGAGCCGACCTTCTCCCCCTCGCTCGAGACCGCCTCCCCCGGCCGCGCCGCATCGCTGAGCAGCACGCAGACCAGCTTCTGCGCCAGCCCGGGTTGGGTGGTGTGCAGCTCCCGTCGCCCGTCGATCGCGGTCTTGCCCACGAACGGTCGCCGGCTCAGTCGCCACTGCAACTGCAGCTCGAGCGGGGTGGCCCCCTCGGGCACGAACTGCGGATCGAAGAACCAAGCCTCGAACTGCGCGAGCGAGAGCGCATCGGCGTCGAGCTTCTGCGCGTCGAACGCCGCACCTTTGTCCGCCAGGGCCTGCTCGATGCCGTCGGCGAGCTCGCGATGGACCACCAGCTCGTAGCCGAACTCCCCGGTCTTGCCGCCGCGGAGCGCGTAGCCCTCGTCGAGCCGGAAGAAGTTCAGGTAGGGCAGGGCCATCAGATCCGAGCCGAGTACCTCGACGAGGAGCTCCCACCCGAACGGCCCATGCACCGAGATCACCTCGTGGCTCTCGGACGCGCCCTCGATGGTGACGTCCATGCCCTCGAGGTGCTGGTTCAAGTGTGCATGGAGATCGGCGGGGCTGAGGCCGTCGACGACCAAGAGGTAGTCCTCATCGTCGGCACACACCGTCACGTCGGCCAGAGGTCGAGCGGTCTCGTCGAGCAGCAGCGCTTGCTGGGCTTGTCCATCGCGCAAGAGAAGGCGCGACGTCAGCACCTTCAGCGCCGCCTCGCGCGCGTCGGCCCCCCGCAACCAGAGCGGCACGGCGCGAGAAGTGCGCGCGTACGCAGCCGAGGTGCGAAGGGCGCGCTGGCCTGGCGAGGCGCTTTCGAGAGCTTCATCGAGGTCGCTCACGTGCCCGCACCCTCGGGCGAGGGTTCTAGGGCGATGCGGTCGGCGACCAGCTCCACCACGGCGTGCACGGTCCGGAAGGCCCAAGGGCCCACCTCGGACTCCGAGAGCCGTAGCCCGAACTCCGCCTCCATGGCGACGACCAGCTCGACGGCATCGATCGAGTCGAGGCCAATCCCGGTGCCGAAGAGCGGCGCGTCGAGATCGATCTCCTCAGGCGCCATCGGCGCCTTCAGCTTGTCGATGAGCACCCGCCGCACCCGCCCGAGCACCGCCTCGCGCCGTGAGAGATGCGCGGCGACGTCGTCGCCGATGGGCGTCTCCAGCACACCACTCATGGGCTCACCGAGGCCAAGACCACCACGACGCAGATCCGCTCGCTCTTCCCGATCACCAACACGTTTCGTCCCTCACTGCGTGCGCTCCGTGCGACCTCGACGAGATCGCGGAGCGCAAGATAGGCGCCTCCGCGCCGCTCGGGTAGCACGACGATCGTTGGGGGCTGCGGCAGCGCCGCGCGGGCGACGGCCAGAGCCACCGCTTCGTCCGGCTGGCGAGCGATAGCGGTCGCCACCAGTACTAGGCCCGGGCCCGGCTCCGCGCTGAGCACCACGCACGCCGCGCCCTCGCCGCGTTGATCACTTCCGTCCCGCTCATCCCACGCCCCGGCACACATCCAGTCAGCGTCGTCGCGCTCGGCGAGGAGCGCGCCGGCCTCGGCGAGCGCGAGCACGCCGGCGACCCCATCGGCGACCAACGTCGTGGTCGGTCCGCGCAGGCCGAGGAAACGCGAGGCCGCGCCGGTCGGCGCATGCAGGACCGCGCGGGCGAACGCGGGAGCGCTCGCACGCGCCAGACCGTGGGCCTCGATGCTGTCGCGCAGCTCGCTCACGGTGAACGGCGAGACCTGGCTCGCTCCCGCGAAGATGCCGACGCGATCGCGCAGCGCACCTCTCACCCTCAAGCCCGCGTCCGCGAGCGCGGCCTCGGTGGCCGACAGCAGCATGCGCGCCGCTGGATCGCTCTGGCGGAGGTCGTGCTCGCTCGACGAGACCACCTCACGGGACGGTGCGATCCCCAGCCCCGCGATACGCACCGTGCGGCGGGCTCGTGCTTCACGCGCATGCGGGTCGAGACCGATGGCGAGCACTGCGTTCGCTCCACCGAACGCCGCGTTGTTGGTGAGCGCGATGCGCGCAGCGCTGGACGGCGCGGCGGGGCCGAGCGCGAGATGGGGCGGCCCCTGCCTTCGTCCTTTGCCGATCCGAACGCTCGGCGGCAGCCGCCCTGCCGTCATGCAGACCAAGGTGGTGATCGCCTCCAGCACACCACAGGCGCCCTGCGCGTGCCCCAAGAGCCCTTTGCTCCCGTTCACGGGGATCGACAGGGCGTGCGGGCCCAGCGCCTTCTGGATCCCTCGCCACTCAGCGTCATCGTTCGCCGCCGTACCCGTCGCGTGCGCGTTCACGTACTCGACGTCCCCCGGCGTGAGGCGCGCGTCGCTCAGGCACGCGCGGATGGCGCGCGCGGTGCCCTCGCCTCTCGGCTCGGGCGAGGTCTCGTGGAACGCATCGCTGCTCAGCGCGTGGCCCAGAACGTACCCATGCGGGCGACGGGCGCGCTCTCCGGCGCGCTCCAGCACCAAGAACCCCGCGCCCTCCCCGAGCGTGGTGCCCACCGTCTCGCCAAACGGCGCGCACGGCTCGGTCGAGAGCACCCCGAGCGCCGCGAAGCCCGCGAACATCTCGATCAAGAGACGCTCGGCGCCGCCCGCGAGGACCATGTCGAGTTCACCCCGCTCGAGGAGCGTGCAAGCCAGGCCGATCGCGTTGGTGCTCGACGAGCAGGCGGTGGAGATGGTGAGCGCTGGGCCTGCGAGCGCGAGCGCGTCCTGCAGGGCGACGGCGATCGCGTCGATCGCGCCTTCACCGTCCGTAGTGCCCACGATCACCCCGACCCGTCCCACGCTTGGGTCGAGGCCCGCGTCTGCGCACGCTTCGCGGGCGGCCCTCAGCGCCCACGCGCGCGCATCGAGCGGCTCGATCCGGACCTCGCCTGCGAGGTGGATCGGCGACAGGGAACGCAGGTCCAGCCGCGTCATCGGCGAGAGACCGCCCCGCCCCGCGAGCACCGCGTCGCGCAGCGCGCTCACGTCCGGGCCCAGCGCCGAGACCGCCCCCATCCCAGTGATGGCGATCGAAGGCCGTAGGTTCGCGCCGCCGGTCGCGACATCACCAGGAGTCGCCACGTCGCGGGGAGTCAGGGGCTCGGCTCGGAAGCGTTCGCGTTCTGCACGGCGCCGACGATCAACAGAATGATCCCGGTGATCACGAGCGCGCCGCCGGGGGTCGCGCCGATCAACGCGCCTATCCCCGCGCTCCCCGCCGCAAAGCCGATGAGCGTCGCAATCCCAAACACCGCGACACCCGCGCCGACCAAGACGCCGCCGATGAGGAGCTCGGTGTCTCCTGGGGATTCGGTGGACGCCTCGGGTCCCTCGCCCGGCGGTACATAGGCTTCGGCGGGTGCCGGCGCGGGCACCAAGACCCCGCTCGGCGTGCTGGCGTAGCCGGGCGGAGGCGGCGGAGGCGCGAGCGCCGATCCGCCGGGATCGCCGTCCACCGCCTGCCACATCGCGTCGACGAAGCCGGTGGCCACGGCGGCGCGCAGCGCGGCGACGGATCCCCCACTGCGCGCGACGGTGGCTTCGACCTTGGCGACGCACTCATCGATCATCGCGCTGCTCGACTGCCGACGGATGCGGGTGGTCACGTGCGACGCATTCGAGCGCATCCGGATCCGGCTCTCTCCAGAGACGCCGAGCGCACGTCCCCGACCATCGAGGTACGACGCGACGTTCATCGCGATGTCGGGGTCCGCACGGAACGCGCGATCGATCCGGCGACGGACGGCGGCGGGCGTGCTGGAGAGGAGGTGGTGGTACTGCGCCGTGCAGTCGTCGAGGATCGGCAGCGTCTCGAGGAGTCGAGCACGCAGTGGATCGGGGACCCGAACGTTCGCCGGGATCGAGCGGGCCACATCCGCGACGACCAGCGCCTGGGTACCCAGGCGGAGCATCGACTCGCCCAACTCCGGGCGAACGTGCCACGGGTGCGCTGCCGCCAGCCCACCGCGGGGCTCTGCGTTCACCGCCGCGAGCCCCACATCTAGGCGCGTGAGCAACGCATCCGTCTCACGCACGCCGAGCTCGGTGTGGGGCACAGCGGCGCCGCATCCGCTCAGCCACGCCGGCATCGAGACCGCCGCGCCGAGGGCCCCCGTGCCAGCAGTCGCGGTCGATAGAAAGGTGCGTCGGTCCATAGGGGCGCCAGCTTAGCCCGCACTGCGCGCGACGACACCCGAGCGCTTTCACTCCAAGCGGCTACCGCCAAACTGGAAGATGATTGTTGGATAGAGGTCCCGCAGCGTCGCTGCTAGCCTCGCCCCGATCAGATGCGTGGACCGAAGTCGATGGTTCTCTTCCTCCAACAGCTCGGGCTGAGCGTCACCTTCTTGCCTCAACCGGGCACCGACGCGAGCCTCACCCAGGTCGCCGCTTTTGCGGAGCAAGAAGGTCTGGATCCGGCCTCGATCGAGGCGCTCTTGATCGAGGCATTCGAGCTCGGGAGCGCATCCAGTGTCGATGGTCGGGTGGGCTGCCTCTACACGGCGGACGGCGCCATCGTCGCGGTCCGGGACGCTGCTATCGACGCGGCTTTGCACGAGGTGCGTAACGCGGTGACGGGCGTGGCCGGCTGGGCGCGGATCGCGCGACGCGAGGGCGGAGCGACGGCGCGCGCGGATGACGCGCTGGCGGCGATCGAGGCAGCGTCGATGGTCGCCATCGAGGCAGCGAGCATCGAGCCGCGCGCCGAGCTGCAGACGCGCGAGCGGCGCACCCCAGAGCGCCGCGCGGCCGTCGCCGTGTTGATCGCACAAGCACGTGAGCTGATCGAGCCGTTGGCGCAGGAACGCGATGTGCGCGTCGAGAGCTCGGCGCCCGCGGAGCTGCGGGTGGCCTTGACCCGGTCGGAGCTCCTCTCCGCGCTCTCGAACCTGCTCAAGAACGCGATCGAGGGCTCCGAGCGCGGCGACCGCGTGTCGATCGGCGCGACCCGCCAGGGTGGGCACATCTCGATCACGGTGGAGAACCCGGCGCGCGGCGCGGCGCTCCCGATCATCGGCAAGACCAGCAAGGGGATCGGCCGCGGGATCGGGCTGGGCGTCGTAGCCCGCGTCGCGCGGCAGGCTGAGGGCTCGCTCGCCTTCTCCTTCGGCGCTCACGACGCGATGGTCGCGACCCTCACGCTCCCCGACGCGGAGCCGCGACGTCTCGCCACTGGGAAACCGAGCAAGCCGGCCGCGGCGATCCCGGCCGAGAGAGTCGCTCGCGACAGGGGCCGCGCGGGCGGCCTCGCGAGCGGCACTCGACCCCGCGCGCGTGCCACGACACAGGTGCTCGTCCTCGACGACGAGAGCTCCATCCGCGGGCTCGTCACCACCGCCCTCAGCCTGTCAGGGATAAGCGCCGTGGGGATCGGCGGACCGGCAGAGCTGCCCAAGGAGGGGACCTTCGAGCTCGCGCTCGTCGATCTCCGCCTCGGGGAGTACGACGGGCTCGTGGTCGCCCGCGATCTCGTGGCCTCAGGAAGGGTGCGGCGCATCGTCCTCATGACTGGCGCACCGGTCGGCCAGCGCCCACACGACGTGCTCGCGATCGTCCGCAAGCCGTTCGATCTCGACGAGCTCGCGGCGCGCATCGCGGAGTGGACCGCGCAGGAGCCCACGCCCGTTCGCCGTGCGCGATGAGCCCCGCTCCAAGACAGTCAGTTCAAAGCGCGGACCCGGTAGTATGCGCGCCGCTTGGCACCGCACTGGGGGCAGATCAGCGCGAGCTCGCGGACCGACCCGGACGCGTGATGGTGGAGCGCTCGGTGTTCCTGGACCTTGAGCGCGTGCTCGCACCGATGGCAGGTGAGCATCTCCGCGCGGCCCTCGATCTGCGACGCTGAGTCCACCTCGTCGGGGCGCTCAGGCGAGCCGCCCACCTCGAGCGCGGCGAGCTTGCCGCGGGCCTCGGCGAGCTTGTCCTGATCACGGGCCGCCTCGCGACGGGACGTGCGCTCTCGCTTCTTCTTCACGTGCCCATGGTGGGTCACGCGCGCCGACCACGCACGCCGTTCACTCGTCGTCGGCGACCGACTCGAGGCTGCGCGCCAGCGCTTCGATCTGCTCCGGCCACTCGGTGAGTGCGATGGGTTCCGTCGCCTCGCGGTCCAGTGAGCCGTAACGTTCGAACGCGGTCGTCATGTCCGTGCATGCCGCTTCGGCCGCGGCGGGGATGTCGGGGGGGGCGGCGTCGGGCCCGAGTGCGGCGAGGTTGCTGAAGAGCTCGACGAACATCGGCACGCAGCGCTCGCGGGCACGCGCGATCACTTCGCGTAGTTCAGCGAGCCGGTCCGCCGACCAAGGCTCCCCCTGCCAGGTCTGGCGTGCGCCCAGCACGAAGGGCTGGCGGAGGCGCGGCTCCACCTCACGGCAAGGGCCCTCCCCGAGGCCGAGGAACAGCTCGCGGACGAAGTCGAGATCGTCGCCGAGCAGCCGCGCAAAGGTCGTCTCGTTCTCGGCCCACCAGGTGTCGCGCACGTCGCGGAGACGGATGCAGGCACCCGCCAGCCGATCGGCGGCGGCGTGGTTGGACGTGCGGAGCGCGCCGTAGCCCAACAGCAGCGCAGCGACGAGCACGAGCGCGACGACCGTACGAGGCCCACGCAGTCCACGAGGCCCGTGAGGAGGCCCGCGAGGAGGATCACGCTGCTCCGTCAGCTGGTGCCGGAGAAGACGATGGGGAAGCTGGTGCGGCTGGTGCCGCTCGAGGTGGGGAAGCGCCAGCGGCGCACGCTTCGCTCGATGCAATCGGTGAGGGTGCCGACCGTCGGGCCGCGCGCGTTGGCGGCGGTGACGGTGCCCGAGCTGCCGATGGTGAGGTCGATGTCCATGCGCACGGTCGGGGTCTCCCGCATGCCGCGGATCGCCGTCTCCCAGCAGCGCTGAAGACCCGCGCGCTCTCGGGTGACCACGTGGGAGATCTGCTCGCTGGTGAGCTCGCTGCCCGAGGTGCTCGCGGTGTCGCCGAGGGCGCGGCGGGTCGCGTCACTGTGGATCGCCGCGGGCCCGGAGGAGTCATCCGCGAGCCGCGCGAAGTCGGCGCTGAGAGCAGGTGTCCCGGTGCTGGTCCCGGTGCCCGGGCCAGGGGGGCGCGGCGTCCCGGTGCTGTGGGAGGCACTGCCACCCGTAGTGGTCGCCGGCGTCGTCGGCGCGATCTCGGGCACCTCCTCGGCGAGCGGGGCTTCGGTGGTCGGCTCGACGACGGGGTCGAGTTCGAGCGGGGCCTCGACGGGGCCCGTCGGCTCGGGCGGGATCACCGTCGCGATCGCGGGTGTCGTCGACGCGGCCGGGAACATCCGCTGCGCCGCCATGAACGCGAAGACGACCCCGAAGCCCATCGCACCCGCGATGCCCATCCAAGCGCCCACCGGGAGCCCGCGCCGACGCTTCTCTTCAGCGCGCTGGGCAGGGATGGAAGGGATCGGCGCGAGCGGCGCAGGCATCTGGGCGGGAACGGCCGCGAACGCAGCGGCGGGCTCGGGCGGCGGGAGGCTCGGGGAGAGCAGCGCCGGAAGACCGTCGTCGATAGGCTCCGGAGCCGAAGCCGCGGCCGACGGCTTGGGCGCGAAGACGTCGGCCTTGGGGCGGGGCGGAGCCGGCCGGGCGGACCCAGTCGGATCGCGGCGCTCGGGCGCGCGGACCGGCGCTTTGGCCTGAGGCGCCCGCGCTTCGGGTTTGGCGGTGAGCGCGAGCAGCCCGAGCTCCGCGGCCGACGCGACCTGCGTGGCCTCTTCCTGGTCGCCTTCGAGCGACTCGAATTCGTCCAGCGCAGGCGCGGCGCCACCGTGTCGTCCCCCGATCGGGACCACGTTGCCCGCACGCGCTGCCGCCGCCGTCGAGGTCGCCGTTGCTGGACGTGCGCCGAGACGGCTGGGCGAGGACGCAGCGAGCCGCGCGCCTGCGCCCGTCGCTGCGCCGCGCGGCCCTGGCATGCTGCGGTTGGGGAGCGGCTCGGCCTTGCGGAGCAGCGCCGCGAGCTCGGGGATGTCTCGCACGGGACGCCAGTCGTCGAAGCCTTCGCGCCACGCCAGCGACTCGGCGGTCACCGCACTGGTGGCGATCTTTCGCGAGACCTCCTCGCGGCGCATGGGGCCGACGGGGACGTCGTTGATGGCCACGTGCCACTGGTCGAGCACGCTGGTCCGCGCCTCGGGCCTCGACTCCGGCGCGATGCTCCCTCGCCGGAAGTCCGCGCCGAGCGAGGAGGGAGAAGGATGTCCGGCGAGCGAGCCGGTGGCCGACGCACCGCGGGGACGCGAGGGGGACGCGCCGACCGACGAGCCCCCGGCCGCTGCGCCAGGGCGACGCGACGGAGTGCGGGCCACAGGCGCGTCTAGCTCCATCTCCACGTCGTCAGCCTGCTGCGGAAGGTCGCCGCGGATGGTGATGGCCGTGTTGCAACGACGGCAGTCCATCTTGAGGGTCCGCCCCAGGATCTTCTCGTCGGCGATCTGGTACTTCGCCTTGCAGTTGGAGCAGACGAACTTCATTCGAGTCTCCCGCTCGGGTGAACATTCCAAGCATTCCAATAAGCAAGACTGCGCGCTTCGAACAAGGCAATCCCAGGGGTGAGGGCCGTCGGAGGGTACCTCACGCGGCCCCCGGGGGGCGATGAGATTCGAATCGTGGTGGGTTGCAGGGACTCGCCAAGGGATTCGCCTAACTTCGCCGCAGAGGTCGTCGGCGTTGCCGGGCTCTTAGAGCAGGCTCATCAGATGTTCTTTGATGCCGAGTCGAGTCTCGTCATCTTGAGCGCTCCCGAGGGCCCGCTCCCAGATCTCGATCGCCTTGTGTTTGAATCCGGCGCGCTGGTAGAGGACCGCCAGATTCTTGAGCGCTGCGAAGCTCCGGGGCGACAGATCGACGGCTGCTTCCATGGCGGCGATGGCCTCGAACACGTTCTCCCGTCGGCCGTAGAGCAGGCCCAGGTGGTAGTGCAGGCGGAACGCCAGCGGATCGATCCCGAGGCCGCGCTTGAGGTGGGTGATCGCGGTGTCGAGATCCCCGCGCTTGTAGGCGTCGATGCCGCTCGCGAGGGCCTCGCTCGCGGGCTCCGAGATGGTGTCCTCGTCACGCGGGGCGGCCTCCGCGCCGCCTTCGAGCGCGGCGTCGACGGCTGCGACGACGTCGGCGATCTTGAAGGGCTTCTCGAGGAAGCCATCGACGCCGTAGGACTCTTTGAGGTCCTCGGCGAAGCGCCAGCCTCGGTACACCGCGCTGATCATGATGATCGGGATGTGCCCGTACTTCTGGCTGCCCTTGATGCGGCGACAGATGTCGAAGCCGTGGATCTCGGGGAGCATCGCGTCCAAGAGGATGAGGTCGGGCACATGGTCGCGGACCATCTGCAGCGCATCGCTCCCCCGCGCGGCCTCGAGCACCGAGAAGCCCCGCTCGGTGAGCACCCGCTTGAGGAGACGGCGGATGTCGTCCTCGTCGTCGACCACCAGGACCTTGCGCTCTCCGCGGGCGCGGACGACGCGGGGCTCCTCGGTGGGCAGGGCTGCGACCCGTGACTCGAACGCGGGATCGAGCGCCGCGATCGCTCGCCCCCGTGCATCCTTCACTTCGGGCGGCGGCTCGGCCCGAGGATCGTCGTCGTCGGCGAAGAGATCGCTGAAGTCTTCAGGGGCCCGCTCGGCCGGCTTGGCCTTCTGAGGAGGCGGAGGAGGTGGTGGTGGTGGTGGTGGACGCGGTGGGCTCTTGGGCGCGGGCGCGCTCAGCCCCAGGGAGGCGAGGTACTCGGCGGGCGCCGTGGGACCGACGTAGAATTCCTCGCCCTTCGCAGCCGCCGCGTACGCGTCCTCGATGACCTTGGTGAGCGGCTCGTGGAGCGCGACGTACACCCCGACGGTGCGCCCCGTGACGAACTCGATCTCGTCGATCACCCGCTGGTCCTGAGGATCGGCCATCGCCAGCAGGATCTGCTCGTCGGACAGCGAGAACGGCAGGATGAGGTACTGTCGGGCCACCTCGAGCGGGACGAGCTTGAGGTTCGAGACCGGCACCACCAGCTGGCTGAGATCGATCCCCGGGACCTGATGCTGATCGGAGAGCGCGCGCAGCAGCTCGACCTCGTCGACACCCGCGTTCGCAGCGACCGACGCCAGGCGCGAACCAGGATTGGCCTTCTGCTCCTCGAGCAATCGATCCAACTCGGCAGGGCTCACAGCCCGCTGCTTGAGAAGGATCTTGCCGAGCTGTTTCTTGTCGTTGGGAGCCGACATCGACCTTCAGCTGCGAGTGTGGCCTGGCGCGTCATCGCTCGGAGGCGGGCGGTCGGCGTGAGTGAAGAGGGCGGCGTGAATGAAGGAGCCGAGGGCGGCGTGAATAAAAAGGAGCCGAGTGGGAGAGGCGAGGGACAGGTAAAGAGAAGCGCCTCAGCTGGTGCGGGTCACGCGCGCTGACGGTGTGGGTTGAGCGCGGCCATGAGCACCTGGCTCTGGTTGAACTTGAGGACCCGGCGCGCGCTGATGGGGATGGGCTGACCGGTCTGTGGGTTGCGGCCCACGCGCTCCTTCTTGGCGCGCACCACGAAATTGCCGAAGCCGGAGATCTTGATCTTCTGCCCCTTGGCGACGACGTCTTTCATCGTCTCGAAGATGGCCTCCACGATCTCGGAGGCCTCCTTCTTGGAGAAGCCGCCGACCTTGTCGTAGACGGCCTCGATGATCTCTGCCTTGGTAACCGAGCCGGGCATGGGCGGGAATGAGAACATGCCCGCTACCGGCTCGCCAAGGTAATTTCCTCTCGTCCGCCCCGTGTGAAACGCACACCGAGCGCGCCCGCTCGCCCCCCGACCGAGACCGGTCGCGTCGCATTCCACCGGCTCGACCCCAGGTCGCTCGACCCTCCAAAGGCGCTGCGGTACCAAAGCCGCGTGGTGCTCTCCGCCAACCTTCGACGCTCACCTCGCCCGCGCGCGGTCCCTCACGATGGGCCCTCCCCCGCACACCCAGGGCAGACGATCGCAGGCTGGGGACGCGTGGGCGTGCCCGGACACGAGGTGCGATCGGCCAACCTCGAGCAGCTCAGCGAGACCGCGGTCCTGTCGCGGGGGCTCGGTCGCTCGTACGGCGACAGCTCGCTGCCGCCCCCGGGGACCGGAGAGGTCGCCTCCACCGTCCTGGCGGACCGGTTGCTCTCGTTCGATCCCGAGACGGGCGCACTGCGCGCCGAAGCCGGGACATCGCTCCGCGCTCTCAACCGCGCGTTCATCCCCCGGGGCTACTTCGTCCCGGTGACGCCAGGCACCCAGTTCGTGACCCTCGGCGGCATGGTCGCCTCCGACGTGCATGGCAAGGAGCACCACGCGCACGGCTGCTTCGGCGAACACGTCTCCGAGCTCAAGATGCGGGTCGCCGACGGCCGGCTGCTCACCTGCTCGGACAGCGAGCACCGCGATCTCTTCCGCGCGACCATCGGCGGGATGGGCCTGACCGGGCACATCCTCGAGGTCGGGGTGACCATGCGGAAGATTCGCTCGCCATGGATTCAGACCGAGTCCAAGCGGGTGGGCGACATCGACGCGTTCCTCGCCGCACTGAAGGACGGCGCGCGGCGCTGGCCCTACACGGTGGGTTGGATCGACTGCCTGACCCAAGGCAAGCACATGGGCCGCGGCCTCTTGATGGCGGGCGACTGGGCGGATCCCGCGGACGCGCCGCGACGCGTTCCCCATCCACGTCCGGCCATCACCCTGCCCTTCGATCTGCCGGAGTTCGCGCTGGGGCGCCTCTCGGTCCAGACATTCAACGCGGCGCTCTACACCCAGCACGGCGCTCGCACCCGCGAGCGGATCCAACACTGGGAAGACTTCTTCTACCCGCTCGACATGGTGCGCGACTGGAACCGGATGTACGGCCGGCGCGGGCTCACCCAGTACCAGTGCGTGCTACCCAAGGCCGCGGGTCACGACGCAGCGCGCCGGGTGCTCGACATCCTCACGCGCCACGGCGGCGCGTCGTTCCTCTGCGTGATCAAGGACTGCGGGCCGGCCGGCAAAGGGATGATCTCCTTCCCCATGGAGGGGATCTCCATCGCGCTCGACATCCCGGTGCGGGATCAGACCCAAGCGATGATCGACGCACTCAACGAGCAGGTCCTGCGCGAGGGCGGACGCATCTACCTGACCAAAGATCAGTTCACCCGCCCCGAGCACTTCCGTGCGATGGAGGGCGAGCGCCTCGTCCGCTTCAACGAGGTGCGGCGTAGATGGGATCCGAACGTGCGCATCAAGAGCGCGCAGTCGGTCCGACTGATGGGAGACTGACGACTCAGCGCCAGGAGACGTAGGTGTTGAGCATCGCGGTGTGGTTGACCGCGTCGCCGAGCGCGTTGCCCGGGCGGTGAATCCACTGGTTGAAGTAGCCGAGCTCGAAGCGCAGCGCGCCGGGCGCCGCGACGAAGGCCCAGCCCACGAAGATCCGGTTCTGATCGAGCCCCGTCCGTTGGTAGCCACCGGCCACGTCGTTCAGGCCGACGAAGAGCTCGTCCCAGAGGACGAAGAGCACCCGCTGCAAGCGATCGAGAGGCACCGAGAGGCGCAGCATCTGTCGCACGCGCACGGCGACATCCAGCTCGAGCTGAGGACGAAAGCGCTGCTCGATGCGGGTGCGCATCTGAAAGCGGAAGCCCGACGGCGGGTCGTGGATCTCCCACTGCCACTGCTCCCAGATCCGGTGCTCGTCCGTGAAGCCGTCGCTGTCGCGCTCCCTGAAGCTCGGGGTCCAGGCGTAGCCGAGGACCGCGAACATCCCGTCCATCAAGCGCAGCGCGAGGCCGGGGCGCACCAGCAGCCAGTGCGGGCTGAAGTCGTCGTACACCCGGTAGTGGATGTCGGAAATGGTGAAGAGGTCACCGGCGATGGGTCCGCTGATGAACCCGCCCGCCCAGAGCTCGAACTGCTGATCGACCGGCGAGTGATCCTCGTCTTGCGCGAGCGCTTCGCCAGGAAGGAGGACGCCAGAGAACGCGCCCACCAGCGCGACCGCGAGCGCCGCTCTCACGCTTGCGCCTTGTCTCGCTCGTGTCCGAACGTGAACGCGTCGGCGGTCGCGTCGATCTTGACGGCATCGCCGGGCACGTAGCCGCCCTTGAGCATCTCTTCTGCGAGCGGATCCTGGAGGCACTTGAGGATCACCCGCTTGACGGGGCGGGCACCGAACGCTGGCTCGTAGCCCAGCTCGACCAACCGATCCTTGGCAGCGTCGGTCACCTCGAGGCGCACCCCGCGCTCGGCGACCATGCGCGAGAGCAAGCGGAGCTGGATCTCCACGATGCCCCGCAGATCGATCTTGCTGAGGGGATCGAAGATCACGGTGTCGTCGATGCGGTTGAGGAACTCGGGGCGGAAGTGCTTGCGGAGCTCGCTATCCAGCTGCGCGCGGATCTGCTCGCGGGTCACGCCCTCGCCGTGATCGAGGATCGATCCGCTCCCCACGTTCGAGGTCATGATGATCACGGTGTCCGCGAAGTGGGCCAGACGTCCGCGCGAGTCGGTGAGGCGGCCGTCGTCGAGCACCTGCAGAAGGATGTTGAAGACGTCCGGGTGTGCCTTCTCCATCTCGTCGAACAAGATCACCGAGTACGGTCGCTTGCGGACCGCCTCCGTCAGAAAGCCCCCCTCTTCGCTGTCGACGTAACCAGGCGGCGAGCCCAGGAGACGCGCGACGCTGTGCTTCTCCATGAACTCGCTCATGTCGAGGCGGGTGAGCGAGGCCTCGTCGTCGAACAAGAACTCGGCGAGCGCCTTGGCGAGCTCGGTCTTGCCCACGCCGGTGGGACCGAGGAACAGGAAGCTGCCGATGGGGCGCTTGGGATCGCGCAGACCCACCCTCCCCCGTCGCACCGCGCGGCTCACCGCCTCGAGCGCAGGGTCTTGTCCGACGACGCGATCCCGAAGGCGCGTCTCCATCTGAAGGAGCTTCTCGGTCTCCTCCTGCATCATCCGGGACACGGGGACACCGGTCCACGCAGCGACCACGTCGGCGACGTCGCTCTCCATCACCCGACTCCGGATCGCCGGCTGCTCGCCCGCAGCTTCCTTGGCGGTCTCGAGCTGCTTCTCCAGCAAGGGGATCGTCCCGAAGCGGAGCTCACCGGCGCGTGCGTTGTCGCCCGTGGCCGCGGCCGCGTCACGCGCTGCCCGGGCCTCGTTCAACTCCGCCTCGATGCGCGCCAGACCCGCCGTCGCCTCGCGCGCGGACTGCCAGGCCTTCTGCGCTGTCTCGACCTGCGGTTTGAGCGCGCTGGCCTCGGCGTCGAACTTGCCGTGGGTTCGCTTGGCCTCGTCCTCGGGGTCGTCGACGAGCGACTCGAGCTGCGCCATCAAGAGCGCGAGCCGGCGTCGCATCCCCTCGAGCTTCGGCGGCGCCGCGCCTTGCTCCACCCGCACACGGGCTGCGGCCTCATCGATGAGATCGACCGCGGCCTTGGGCAGCATCGCGCTGGGCACGTAGCGCTTGGCGAGGCGCACCGCCGCGACGATCGCTTGATCGCTGATCGTGACGCTGTGGCTGCTCTCGTAGCGGCCCACGATGCCGCGCAGGATCTCGATCGCTTCGTCGGCGCTCGGCGGCTCGATCGTGATGGGTGCGAAGCGCGAGAGCAGGAGCGGATCGGCGTCCTCAGCCTTCTTGGCGCCGTCGGGGCTCGCGAGCGCGATGCCGCGGACCTCGCCGCGACCGAGCGAAGAAGAGAGGAGCTGGCCGGCGCCCTGACTGGTCTTGTCGCTGACGAGCTGCGCGAGATCGGGCAAGAACAGGATCACTTGCCCCGCGCTGTCCCGCGCCGCACCGAGCAGCGCGCGCATCCGCTCGTCGGCCTCGGAGCGGAGCTTGGTCCCCGCGCTCAACGAGCCGAGATCGACCTCGACGATGCGCTTGCCCTGAAAGAGCGAGGGCACGTCACCCCGCGCGATGCGTTGCGCGAACGCGCGCACGATCGAGCGCTTGCCGATGCCAGCCTCGCCGACCAGCAACGGGTTGTTCTCGAAGCGGCGGGCGAGGATCTGCATCATGCGGCGCAGCTCGTCGTCGCGGCCGATCACCGGATCGAGCTCGCCGCGCTCGGCCTGCGCGACCAGATCGATGCCCCACTCGCTGAGCGGATCCGCGCCGGTGCGGGGCAGCGCGCTGACCCCGCTCGGGTTCGGTGACGGCGAGACCTCTTCGGCAAAGGTGGCGCGCAGCACCGCGCCCGAGAGGCCGCAGGTGCGCAGGACCGACGCGATGCCGCCGCTCGACTCCTGCGCGCACGCCAAGAAAAGGTGGGTGACGCTGACCGACGTGCGGGTGCGGGCCGCTTCGCCCTCGGCGCGGGTGAGCAGATCGAGCAGTCGTGTCGAGAGGTACGCGACCGAGCCCGCGACCTTCGGGATCTTGCGGAGCTGGGCTTCGGCCTCGACGAGGACGTCGGTGGGATCGACGCCCGCGCGGCGCACCGCGGAGTGGGTCGCGTCCGAGCGCTCGAGCAAGCGGAAGAACAGGTGGAGGGGCTCGACCTCCGCGTGCTTGCGCTCATCGGCGAGGGTCTGGGCGGCCGCGACGAGGCGCTGGGCGTCTTTGTCGTACGACTCGAGTCGCAAGGTGAGGGTCTGGCTCATGGGGGCGCGAAGCATACATCGCTCGCGCTGCGCTCGGCCTCCTCGTCCTCTGGACGGCTCACGCTGGGCTGGGCAGTAGCCCCTCTCTCACGCGCACGCTCGCCCGCGCAATCACGCTTTTCCGTGCCCTCACGCTCGCCCTCGCCGGCTCCGCCGAACGCAGGTGCGCCGTCGAACGGGGCGGACATACTCGGCGCATGAAGAAGCTCTCCTTCGCCTGTGCGGCGGTCCTCTTGGCGTTCGGTCCGATGGGTTGTGATAGCGGTGACGGCGAACCAGACGCGCCCGCCATCGACGCGCCCTCCACACTCGACGTGCCCGTGGTCGATGCGCCGATCATGCCCGACGTTCCCAGGGGCGATGCCGCCAGCGGCGACGCAGCGATCGGCGACGCAGCGATCGGCGACACGTTCGCGCCGATCGACGCGAGCAGCGAAGACGACGCCGGTCAGGAGGACGACGCGGGTTGCTTGCCCACCCCGTGCGCCGAGCCCCCCGAAGGCTGCGGCTACGTGGACGCGGGCCCATGCGATTGCGGACGGCTTCTCTGCGAAGACGTGCTCTGCCCCGCCCCGTGCGCAGACGGCCTGAGCTGCGATCGCTGCGAGGGGACGCCTGTCTGCGTCATCCCCCCCGAGCCCGCCGGGCGCATCTGCCCCGCGATTTACGACCCGGTCTGCGGGTGCGATGGCGTCACGTACTCCAATGGATGCGCGGCGGCCGACGCGGGCGTGGGCGCCATCCACCGCGGCGAGTGCCTGCGCGCGTGCGGCGACATCAACTGCGCGGATGGAGAGACGTGCAGCCAGTGCGAGACCTCCGACGGGCGCTACGTGCGCACCTGTCTACCGGACGGCGTGGACTGCTGAGCGCGTTCCGGTGAGCGACCCCACCGCGGTCGATCTGTTGCTGCTCTGCGTGGCAGGCCTCGTCGCGGGCGCGGTGAACACAGTGGCTGGCGCGGGCTCCCTGCTGCTCTTGCCCATGTTGATTTGGACCGGCCTGCCCGCTGACGCGGCGAACGCGACCAACCGCATCGGGATCCTGGCGCAGAGCGCCATGGCGGTGGTGGGCTTTCACCGGGCGGGCTATCGCCTACACCGAGTCGAGGGCGCGATGCTGGGCCTGGTGATGGTCGGCGCCGCGGGCGGCTCGTTCATCGCCACGCTCCTGTCGGCGACGGCGATGGAGCTCTCGATCGTCCTAGCGATGATCGGGATGTTGGTGATCGCGCTGTTGCCCAAGCGCGCCAGCCCGTCAGGCGTAGCGGAGGGTGCACAGACGACCGGGGGCGACGCGGCAGCGACCGAGGCTGCAGCGACCGAGCCTAGAAGCATCGCAGGCAAAGCCGCGCACCCGGGCGCCGCGTGGTTTCAACCGCTGCTCGCGGTCGGGCTCTTCGCGGTCGGGCTCTACGGCGGCTTCCTTCAGGCCGGGGTGGGGATCCTGCTGCTGCTCTTCTTGAACCACACCACCGAGATGGGCCTGCTCCGGGCCAACGTGCTCAAGAGCTACGCCGCGCTCGCGCTCACGGTCAGCGCCCTCAGCATCTTCGTGTGGGCGGGCGAGTGGATCGATCTCACCCGGGGCTTGGCCGTGGGCGTCGGCAGCGGGATCGGGGCCCTGTTCGGGGTGCGTGCCACGGTCCGCCTCGGTGCGGTCTTCGTGCAGCGCGCGGTCACGACCGCGCTCGTGGTGGCGCTGCTGAAGATGCTCTTGGACCTCGCGACCTGAGGGCCCGACAGCGGCCCTCCCCGCAGCAATTCGCCGGTCGGCCCGGGACAGGCTACGGATCGCCCATGATGCGCGCGCTTTCGTCCTCCCTCTTGATGGTCGGTCTCCTCCTTGTCGCCCTCCCGGGCTGCGGCGGTGGCCGCGCGCCGGCGGCGAGTTCGACTTCGAGCGCAGCGAGCGGCGGGGGTACGGGCGGGCCCACCCTCTGCTCGGGCGGTGCGCCCGCTGGCTGGCCCAGCGTCGTGGTCGCGCGTGGCGGCACCGACCCCGCGCTCTACGCGGGCCCCGACGATGGCGCGCCCGCGTTCGGGTACCTGTCGGAGGGCGTGCGCTTGCGGGTCGACTGCGCGCCGAGCAATGGTCGCCTCGCGGTCACCGTGGGTGGCGCGATGGTGGTGCACGGCTGGGTGCCCATGTCGCGCACGATGGTCTACGCCGCCCAGCGCGGTCGCATCGACGGCACCCCGGTGTTCCTCGGAGAGAACGATCCTATCGGGCTCATGAGCCCCGAGGCCGACGGATCCTTCCGTGTCGATCTTCGTCCCCGCTTGGGACGCGAGGGCGCGGGCGATCTCGGGCCGTTCAGCGGCATCGTCGCGGCCGACCTGCTGCGCGACCGGCCCACCTTCGATGGCGTCGATCCCGAGCTCAATGCGGGCGAGCCGATGATGTTGCCGGCCGGGCAGACGGTGCGGGTGTTCGAGCGCCCGAACGGCGACGTGATCACCAGCCTCCCCGTGCTCGACCCGCCGCTGACCGTGGTGGTCATGCGCTCGCGCGATGGCTGGCATGGCGTGCGGATAGGCGTCGGTCCTTACCTGGTCGGCTACATCCAGGGTGAGCTGACTGCGTCGAGCATGGACGCGCTCGGCGCTCGCCCGGGTCCGCCCAACCACGCACTGGACCGCGACGTTGTCCCCGCGCGGATCGCACGTGAAGAGGACGGAACCGCCGTGCGCGTGGCGGCCGGGACTGAGGTCTTCTTCTACGGCGAAGATGTTGGCCGTATCCGCGATCAGGCGTGGGGCCGCGAGTTCAGTCGCGACGCCGAGCGTCACGAAGTCGATGTGTATCTCGCCGTCGACAACGGCGTCGCCATCCGGGGCATCGTCCCCGAGAGCGCGGTGACCGCCGCGCATGCTGACGTTCTCGTCGGGGATTGACCGCCTCCCAAGTTTTTCTCTGCTCGAGACCACCGACCGGTATGTTGGCGGACTGAGTGAAAGCGAACGCCGAGCGGCGCGTGATAGCGTCGCGCGATGGCCAAGACACGCTTCTCGCCGGTGAAGAATCCCTACCTCGTCGATGACGACGGCCGCTTCAAGGTGAAGCGCGCAGCGACCGAACCGCCCAAGAAGGGGCGCGACGACGACGAGAACGAGGCAGCGCTGGCCAACGCGATAGGCAAGCTGCAGAAGCTGCAGGCCAAGCTCGCGGCGAACGATAGCCGATCCTTGCTGGTGGTCTTTCAGGCGATGGACGCCGCTGGCAAGGACGGAACCCTCAAAGCCGTGATGACCGGGGTGAACCCCGCGGGCGTCGTCATCCACGCCTTCAAGCGGCCTTCGATGGACGAGCTCGATCACGATTTCTTGTGGCGCTGCCAGCGCTGCTTGCCCCCGCGGGGACACATCGGGATCTGGAACCGCAGCCACTACGAGGAGGTGCTGGTGGTGCGGGTGCATCCGCCGATCCTCGGTACCCAGCGCCTGCCGGACCGGCCGGCGCTCGAGACGCTCTTCGACGAACGCTACGAGTCGATCCGCGACTTCGAGAAGCACCTGGCGCGCAACGGGACCCGCATCGTGAAGTTCTGGCTCAACGTGAGCCGCAAAGAACAGCGCGAGCGCTTCTTGGCGCGCATCGAGGACCCCGAGTCGAACTGGAAGTTCGAGGCAGGCGACATCCGCGAGCGCCGGCATTGGGACGACTACATGAAGGCGTACGAGCGGGCGCTTCGTGAGACGTCGCGCCCCTGGGCGCCTTGGTACGCCATCCCGGCCGACGACAAGCGCTTCATGCGCCGCGCGGTCGCAGAGATCCTGGTGGAAACGCTGGGCTCGATGGATCTCGAGTATCCGGAGGTGTCGGCCGAGGCGAAGTCCGAGATGGCCGCCGCGCAGGCCGAGCTCGAGGCCGAGTAGCCGCTCCCGCCCGTAGCGAGTGCGCGCCTTTGGTGCGAGGCTGCGCCGCCATGCGCTTGTGGCTCTCTTGTCTGTTGGTCTTCGGGATCGGGTGCTCCGACGATCCCGGCCCCTCCGCGAGCGAGAGCAGCGGCGACGAGTCGCTGGGCCTCGACAGTCCCGAGCTGGAGATAGCTGAGGTCGCGCTTCCGCACCTGCCACACGGGATCTCCGTCGCGCGTCCCCTGCTGGAGGAGGGTGTGCGCTTGGCGCGCGCCAGCGGCGACGTCCTTCGGCCGACCTTGGACGAGGGCGCCGACCTCGCCGGCGTCCAGGCCTACGTCGAGGGGCCGCTGCGCGACTGGATGCTGCTGCGGGGTCGCGCGCTCCGCGAGGTGCGCACCGCGTTCGACGCGATCGATCACGGCGACGCCGTCGAGGACGGTGAGGTAGTGGTCGCCGCCGCGGTGCTCGGCGTCCTCTATCTCCGCCTGGCGCTCGAGATAGCCGAGCTCCCGTTGCCCGAGGCGGTGCGCTCGAACCCTTCGGAGCGCCTCCAGATCCGCAACGCGCTCTTGGCCGCGGCGCGGCCACTCTTCACCAGCGCGCAAGGCGCGTTCGCCGCGTGCGTGGAGAACGCGGTGCGCAGCGCCGATCCCTCGCTCGAGCCGTGGGAGCGCTTCTGCGACGGCGCGGCCGCCGACGCCGATGACGCGCCCCGGCCGATCGATGAAGCAGCCGCACCCGAGAGCGAGAGCGACGCGTCCGCCGACGACGATGCGTGACGTCCTTCGGTTGGGGATGGGCCTCCTGCTCGCCCAGCTCCTGCTCGGTCTGCTGCTCGGCGCGGCGATGGCCCGCGGATCGCTCATCGGTGGCGTCGTTCTGCTCGCGGCCGTCGCAGGCCTCGGCGCGGGCTTGCGGGTCTCGCTTCACAGAGAGCGGCGTCCTCAGCGGGCCGCGCACCTGATCTCGATCGGCGCCGCGCTGAGCGCGCTCTCGCTCCGGATGGAGCAGCTCACCGCCGAGCGGCCCTCTGGCATCTCGCTCGCGCCGCTGGCGCTCTTGCTCGGCGCCGCGATCATCGACGTATCGCGCGAGCGCGCGATGCGGGTGCGCGACCCGATGCAGGTCAGCCCGTTGGGCGTGCTCGCCGCGCTCGCGGGTGCGGCGATGGGCGCGGTGCTCGCGCCGATGCCGCTCCCGCGTTTGACGGGCGTGATGATCGCCAGCGCGATAGCAACGTCCGGGATGATCCTGGGCGCCACGTTCTTCGGTGGTCCGGGTCGTCCCGTCGCCCGCCCCTTCGACGCCGCGGTGCTCTACGTCGCTGGTGCCGTCGCGCTCGGCGTCTTGGCTGTGTGATTGGCGGTGTGACCCCAGCCGGAATGGAGCGACCGCGCCGATTCGTTGCCACCCACGCGCGGCGCTTGGATAGTCCGGCCGACCGATGACGAGCCCCACGGAGAATCCTGCCGCGAGCGTGACCCGAAGCGCCGGCGTGGTGGCGCTCGGGACGCTGGTCTCGCGGGTGCTAGGCGCCGCGCGCGACATGGTGATCGCGGCGTCGTTCTCGGTGGCGGCAACCGACGCGTTCTTCGTCGCGTTCACCATCCCCAACGCGCTGCGCGGCCTGCTCGCGGAGGGGGCCGTCAACTCGGCGGTGATCCCGCTCTACACGGACGTACGAGCCAAGGAAGGAGTGGCCCGCGCCAAGGAGGTCCACCGGATCCTCTCGGGCGCGCTCCTGTTGGTGCTCGCGATCGTCAGCATGCTCGGCGTGGCCTTCGCGCCGATCTTGGTGGGCCTCTACGCCGACGGATACCGCGAGACCCCCGGCCGTTTCGAAGAGACGGTGCTCCTCGTGCGGATCGTGTTCCCCTACGTGTTCTTCATGGGGAGCGCAGCGCTCGGGATGGCGGCGCTGAACGCGAACGGGCGCTTCGCCGTCCCGGCGCTCACCCCAGCGCTGCTCAACGTCGCGCTGATCGCGGCGCCGTTCACGTTGGTGCCTGGCGTCGTCTCGATGGGGCTGCCGCCGATCACGAGCCTCGCGCTCGCAGCGCTCATCGGCGGCGCGCTCCAAGTGATCGCGCAATGGCCAGCGCTACGCGGCATCGGTCACTTCGCGATGCCTCGGCTCGATCTGCGCGCACCGGTGGTGAAGCACGCGGCGTCGTTGCTCGTACCGCTCACGGTGGGCTTGGGCGTCTACCAAGTGAACGTGATGCTGGCGCGTCTCTTCGCGAGCTACCTCGAGGAGGGAGCGCAGAGCTACCTCTACTACGGGCAGCGCCTCGTCGAGATCCCCCAGGGGATGTTCGCGCTGGCGCTCGCGTCGGCGAGCCTGCCTCGGTTGAGCTCACTGCGGGCCCAGGGCGACGCGCTCGGCCTACGCACCACGTTCGTCACCGGCCTTCGGCAAGCACTCTTCGTCGCGCTGCCCGCCAGCGCGCTCTTGGTCGCACTCGCCGAGCCCATCGTGACCGTGCTCTTCGGTCGCGGCGCGTTCGAGCGGCAGAGCGTGATCGAGACCTCGCACTCGCTTCTGTGGCAGGGCGCCGGGGTCGCCTTCATCGCGCTGGTGCGCGTCCTGGTCCCGGTCTTCTATGCGCACCAGGACACCCGGAGCCCGGTGTGGGCCAGTGTGGCCAACCTCGTCGCGTTCTCGGGACTCGCCTACTTCCTGCGCGGGCCCTTCGGACACGTGGGTATCGCCATCGCGATCAGCGCGGCGGGGCTGGTGCAGTTCACGGTTCTCTGGGGGCTCCTAGAGGCGCGTCACCCCGAGGTCCTACCCGTCGCGAAGGATCGCGCGCCGCTCGCCCTCTCGTGCGTCCGCCTGCTGTTGGCGAGCGCGGTGGCCGGCCTCGCGGGCTGGGGTGTCGGTCTGCTCGGTGATTGGGCAGCTGGCGGCAACGATCTGCGCAACGTCGCGGTCCTGGTGGCGGCATCGCTCGCCGCGGGCGTCAGCTACGTCGCCGTGTGTGGACTCCTGCGCGCGCCCGAGCTCGGGGAGATCCTCGGCGCGCTTCGACGACGGAGACGGTGAGCCGGCTCCTAGCTTCCCGTAGCGGGGCGGAGGCGCTGGGCGATGGAGGGGATCGCAGCGCTGATGAGCATCGCGGCGATCAGGCCGACGAAGTGGAAGGGCAACAAGTGGAGTGCGCCGTGGTTGGTGCAGACGAGCGCCAGCGCCCCTTGCCCCGCGAGCCCGGCGGCCCCGGCCCGCGCCGCGATCCGCCAGCCCGCGCCCGGCTCCAGGATCCGCACCGCGAGCCAGCCCGCCACGCACGCCGGGAGGATCGCCGACGCACCCAGCACCGCGGAACAGAATGCCCCGTGGTACGCGGCGGGTTCGGGATCGCCGTCGACCTCGATCGCTATCAACGAGAGCGAGCACGCCACCACCACGCCCACGGCGATCTTCGCGCGCGGCGCGCTCGACGCGAAGAAGAGCGCGAAGAGGGCGACCCCGACCGCGACGATGCCCTTGGCGTGATCGAGCGCGCCGTGGTTGTGGATGGGAAAGATTAGGACGGCGAGGGCGACGGCGATCACCGCGACGAGGAGCACCACCCAGCCCTCTTTCGCTATCCGCTGGGTGTCCTCTCGAAGCGCGTCGAAGACGCCCCGCTTCACCGTCGCGAGGCGCTCGGCCGCTAGGTTCGGTTCCTCGACGTCGCGCTCGAGGTCACCGAGCGCGCCGAGCGCGGCGCCCGCATCACGCAGGGACGCGGCGCACTTCGCGCACTGCGCCGTGTGCGCATCGGCGCGAGCACGATCAGGATCACTCGGCGGCAGCATCGCGAGGCCCGCCAGCTCGCTCGGTGCGAGGTGCGTGCTCACGAGCCCACCCCGTCCGGGCGCAGATCCGCGAGCGCCACGCGCAGCGTCTCGTACGCCCGGAACGCCCGAACCCGCACCGCGCCCTCCTGCACCGGCTTTCCCTCCGCGATCGAGAGGGCTTGGGCGACCTCGCCGAACGTGAGCCCCTCGTAACGGTGCAGGAGCACCACGGACCGCTGGGCCTCGGGCAGCCTCTCGATCGCCTTCTGCACCCGCCGCATCCGATCGGTGTGCTCACCAGGCTCGGGTTCGTCGCTCGCCAGCTTCAGATCCGTGAGATCGCCGTCAGCCACGTTCTTCTTCAGGCGGTAGCGCTTGCGAAGCTCGTCCGCGCGGGCTCGCGAGGCGATCCCGTAGAGCCAGGGCCGGAAGGGAAGCCCCTGCTGGAAGGAGTGCTTGGCTGCGTGGATCTTGAGGAACGTCGTCTGAAGCACATCGTCGCTCGTGCCGCCCCGACCGAACGCGCGCGCGAAGAACGCGGAGAGCTTGGGGGCCCACCGCGCAAAGAGCGTGTCGAACGCTCGGCTATCGCCTCGCACGTACGCTTCCATGAGTTCCTCGTCGGACAGGTTCATCGTTCGGGCTGGGCCGCGGAGACGTTACACCGCAGGCCGCGGCCATGGGGCGCTTTCCCCCCGAGCGGACGCTCTGCGGGGCCGATCAGCGCCGCGAGCGCGAGCGGGAACGATGACGGCGAGTGCGGCCGCGGGTGCGCGTGGGAGGCGCTTCGTCGATCTCGGGTTCGGTCTCGGTGGACGGGCTGAGGAAAGTCAGGGCGGACACGACGTCCTCGAGACCCGTCATGCTGCGGCTCGCCGCGTCCTCGAGCGCGCTGCTGCCGCGGAGCCAAGGATGCAGCGGACCGTCGTTGTGGCAGCGGGGTTGGTCGGATGCATCGCAGAACACCCGCACGTGGAGGTGATCGCGATGACGCCCCCCGACGGGAGGCTGATAGAGGACCCGCGCCGCGCGCGCGAGGATCTCGGGATCGGCGCCGCGGTGGGAGCCCTCGATCAAGAGGCGTCGCCTGAGCTCACGCGAGATGAAGAGGTATTGGATCGGCGCCTCGGTCTGGGTGAGGAGGTACTCCACCAGGATCCAGGTGCGCGCATCATCGAAGCGCCAAGTCGGGTCGTGCCGGGTGGTGCCGATGGGACCGAAGTCGGCGAAGCGGTTCGCTTCGACCGGCGCGCCATCGAGATCGTGGATGAAGAAGCCGACGTCGGCGTCGCGCCCATTCTGATGCGAGCGGTGGGGACGAAAGCGCCCGCCGCTGTGGCGCGAGAGATCACCGAGCGTGAGGCGGTTTCCGGGCAGCGACGCCCAGACGGTGTCCGAGGCACTGTTCAAGAGGGCCACCATCTCATCGGTGCCGTGGTGCTGGTCACCGTCGGGGTGCTTGAGGCGGAGGTGCTCGGTCGGGGTGATCTCCGTGCCGTTGAGGAGGCGCCCCCGGTTGTGGTGGCCAACGGAGATGCTGGTCCGGTCCGCGGTCGCGGCAGGAGCCGCGTGGCTGGATCGACTGCTTCGGCCTCGTGATCGGCTCCGCGTTCGACTCCCGGATCGGCTCCGCGATCGCGCAGGCGTCTCCACCACCGACGCGGTCGGAGGGTCCTCGGCCGGGGCGTCCGCTGGAGGCTGGGCTATTGCCACCGCCGCCAAGAAGGCGCTGATCGCCGGGAGGAGGGATCGCATCACCTGCCGCCTCATGACGGCTGTGATGGTTCCATGCTCGGGCGACTCTGCGCAACCCACCCGTCCCGCCTTGACAGGTCCGCCGCTCCCGCTAGCTTTGGCGCCCTTTTCGCGCTGGGACTGTCCGGCGCACTCACTGGAAGAAGCATGGCCAACGTCGACTCAGCCAAGAAGCGCGTCCGTCAGACCGAGAAGCGCACCGCCCGCAACAAGCACGTCCGCACCACCGTGCGCAACGTCCTCAAGAAGGTCCGCGAGGCCCTCGTCGCCGGCGACAAGAAGGTCGCGACCGCGGCGCTCGCCGACGCCATCAAGCGCGTCGATCAGGCCGTGAGCAAGGGCGTCTACCACAAGAACGCGGGCTCGCGTTACGTGTCGCGCCTGACCGCTCAGGTCACCGCGCTCGCCGCCTGATCTCCTCGTCGAGGTCCCCACGAGAGCTCGTGCCGAGAGGCGCGTGCTTTTCGTGTTTGGGGCGCGATTCCGAACTCAGCGATCGAAGCGACCTTCTTCGGGTGGGGACTCGCCGCGGTGGAGCGCCTCCGCGAGGGCGACGACTTTCTCGCGGTCCATGCGCACGTACCAAGCCTCGGTGATCTTGCCGTCCGATCCCGCGTAGTAGGCCGCCACCGTGGGCCCGAACGCGCAGGCGCCCAGGCACCCCGTCTCGGTCAGGCGGACCGTGCCTCCGTCGCGGTAGTAGGCCACACGGCGTCGCTCGAGCTCAGTGGTCGCCTCGGCGAGTAGCTGCCGGCTCCCCGCCATCGAGCAACGGGGTCCGGTGCACAAGAGCACGTGCGCGCGGGTCGCGAAGAAGATGGGAGCGTCGTCCATCGCTCGATGCTCTAGGGGCGGCCCAGGGCTGCGTCGAGATCGGCATAGAGATCCTCGACGTCTTCTATCCCTACCGACAAGCGGATGAGGCCGTCGCCTATCCCCGCATCGAGGCGCGCTTGGCGAGGCATCGAGACCGCAGTCGTCGAGGCGGGGTGCGTCGCGAGCGAGCGCACGTCGCCCAGCGAGACCGCGCGAGAGAAGACCTCGAGCCGGTCGTACGCGGCCTTGCCCGCCGGCAAACCACCTCGGACCTCGATGGCGATCATCGCGCCGAAGCCGCGCTGCATCTGCGCCGCGGCGATAGCGTGCTGCGGGTGCGTGGCCAGCCCCGGATAGTGCACCCGCTCGATTTGTGGATGCTGGGCGAGCCGACGAGACAGCTCGAATGCGCTCGCGCTGGCGCGCTCCATCCGCACGAACAGCGTGCGAGCACCGCGCGCGATCAGCATCGCGACCAACGGCGACATCACCGCGCCCTGCATCCGCACCGACTCGTCGCGCACCCGATCGATGAGCACCTTCGAGCCCGCGATCACCCCGCCCAAGGTGTCCCCGTGGCCGCTTATCGCTTTGGTCGCCGAGTGGACCGACAGATCCGCGCCGAGCGCGAGCGGTTGCTGGTGGTACGGGGTGCCGAACGTCGAGTCGACCACCACGAGCGCCGAGTGAGCGTGCGCGAGCGCAGCAATCGCTGAGATGTCCGAGAGGGCGAGCGTGGGGTTGGCCGGCGTCTCCAAGTAGACGACCTTGGTCTTCGGGGTGAGCGCCGCCTCGATGGCGGAGACGCTCGTCGCATCCGCGAACGTCACCTCGATGCCGAAGCGCGGCCAGCGCTCGCGACCGAGGCGCGCGGTCTCCGCGTAGATCGATCGCGGTAGGATCACGTGATCACCGGCGCCGACGAAGCTCTCGACCGACGCGCTCACCGCGGCCATCCCGCTCGCGAGCGCCAGCGCGTCCTCGGCGCCTTCGAGCGCCGCGACCTTCTTCTCCAGCGCACGGACCGTGGGGTTCTCCCAGCGCCCGTAGATCAAGCCTTCGCCCTCACCGCGAAAGCGGGCGGCGGCGTCGTCGGCCGACGCGAAGGCGAACGCGCTCGAGAGGACTACCGGCGGCTCCATCGCGCCGGTGCTGGCATCCGGGACCTCACCGCCGTGCACCGCGAGGGTGGAAGGTCGAAACGTCTTGGTCGTCACGCCCGGACTCTCACCGGCGCGCGGGCTCGCGTCAAAGGACGTTCTGCGCTTGCTCGCGCATCCGCTCGATCTCGACTTTCAGATCGATGACGGCTCGCGCGATCTCCAGATCCGCGCTCTTCTGCCCGAGGGTGTTGGTCTCGCGCGCCATCTCCTGAAGGAGGAACTCGAGGCGTCGCCCGGCCGCCCCCTCCTCACCACCCGCCACCAGGTCGCGGAGCTGCGAGAGGTGACTGGCCAGGCGGGTGCACTCTTCGCAGACATCCGAGCGATCAGCGAAGAGCGCGACCTCTTGCTCGAGCCGCACGGGATCCCCGATGGTGCGGTCGGGCAGCAGGCGCTCGATGCGCTCGAAGAGGCGCTTGCGGACCGCCTCGATCACGTGGGGCCCGCGCGCTTGGATGGCGAGCACCAAGCCCTCGAGCTGCGCTGCGCGCGACGCGAAGTCGGCGGCGAGCGATGTCCCCTCGCGAACTCGCATCTCGGCGGCGGCGGCGCACGCGAGCTCGGTCGCCTTCACGAGCAGCTCACGGAGCGCGACGTGGCCCAGGCTGTCGTTCGTGTTGAAGAGCCCAGGCACCGCACCCAGCATCGCCAGCGGCACCGGCTCACCCGGCGCCAGACGATCACGCAGGCTCGAGAGCTCCTGGAACGCGCGGGCCGCTCGCTCGGCGTCGAGCTTGGCGCCCGAGCCGCTCGCGCCCTCGACGCGCACGCCGACGTCGATGCGCCCGCGCACCAAGGTGCGTCGGACCGTATCCTCCACGGCGCCCGTGTGATCCGAGAGCTCCGCAGGCAAGCGGGACCGCACCTCGAGCCAGCGATGATTCACCGCGCGGACCTCGACGAGCACGACGCAGCCGCCGTGTTGGGCGGAGCCGTTCCCTTGGCCGGTCATGCTGCGGAGAGGCGCGCGCACCGCCGGGAGGATACCAGCGACGAATGACGCCTGTCATGGCGGAGCGTTCGCCGAGATTCACTCTCGGCGGCGCCCGCCGCTCAGCGGAAGGCGTCGAAGTCGCCGGTGAAGTCGGAGCCCAGCAGGGTTCCGTCCCAGTGACCGCCGCGGAGGCTGTTGGGTCCGCCGATGGGCGCGATGCCGCGCAAGGTGATCGGCTCGGCCCCGATGCGGGCATCGAGCACCTCACGCACCGCGGTGTCAGCCAGGCCCGAGAGGGCGCCGGTGCACGCGCTCATCACCGTGCTCCCTACACCCGGATAGTCGATGGCGTCGTCCGCGGCCTCGGCCAGGCCTGCGCAGAAGCCGGAGACCACCTCGTCGAGCGCGTCCGAGAGGCCGGTCCAGCGATGATCGCTCGCCTCGTAGATCACGGCGTCGATCAGCCACGCGATGATGGCGCCGATCGAGACCCGCACCGAGTGGCGCTCGATGTTGAAGGTGCCGCAGACCGCGAAGGCGTTGAAGGAGCTCGGGGCGAAGCGCCAATCGAAGATGTCGGCGGGGTCTGCGTAGATGGGCTCGGCGCGGTGCATGAACGTGACCCGGTTCCAGGTGTGCGAGCCGCGATAGCTGTCGGTCACCGTGCCGGGGCTCAGCGTCATCGTCTCGTCGATCACCCAGGTCGAGAGCACGGTGTTGAGATCCGCGATGGCGCCGAAGACCGGAGGCGACCACGGCGGCAGGTACTCATCGACGTAGGGGCGCACCAGATCGCAGATGGCGGTCTCGACCCAGCCCGGCAGGCCGAAGTCGATGCAGGTGGTCTCGCCCGACAAGAACCGGAAAGGCCCCTCGACGAAGTCCAAGAAATCGCTCAGCCACACGGGCAGGGCCTCGCGGAAGCGGAGGGTCGAGTTCATCGTCCAAGTGCCCGCGAGGTTCGGGTGCACGATGTCGCAGACCCCGGGCTCGATGCACATCCCGCCTTCGCAGATGCGAACGCCAGGACAGTCATCGTCCGCGGTGCACGCGCCATCGGGACCCGGGACGCAGGCGCCCGCGATGCATGCGAGGCCGATGGGGCAGTCCGCGGTGAACGCGCACTCGCAGAAGCCCTCGACACACAAGAAGCCCGAGGGGCACATCGTCGGATCGGTGCACGGGACGGGCAGGCGCGGATCGGGGGTGCAGCGCCCCGCGATGCAGAGGTGACCGGGATGGCACGCGTCATCGAACTCGCAGAGGCCACCGCCGGGCGATGGCTGAACGCAGAGCCCCATACGGCACTCGCCGGGCGAGGGGCACGCGCCGCAGCGGGTACCATCGCCAGGGGGCGGCGGATCCGGATCGGCCACGCATCGGGGCACGCCACCGACCGCAGCACAGATGAACCCGCTGGGGCAGAGGTTGGTCTCGGCGCTGCACTCGGGTCGCGCGAGCGGCGCATCGACGCCGCCCCCATCCGCGCCCGTACCGCCGGTGTCCCTTCGGCCGCCGTTGCCAGGGTCCGCACAACCGGCCGCCAGCGCACCGAGCGTCAGGGCCACCAACGAGATGAAGTGAAGCGCGCGCATGAAACAGCCTCCGAGCCGGGCTGAGGATAACAGAGCGGAGCGAGAAAGTGGGCAGCGGCGGACTCAGCGGGCAGCGGGCAGCGGCAACGGGCTACCTCGTCCAGCGAATGCGGCCCGTCGTGAAGGCCATCGAGAAGCGACCCGGATCACGACCGCTCAGAACGACGAATGCCCCCCGCACGTACGCGCGGGGGGCATCGATCGAAACAGTCAGCGAAGACTCAGTCCGCGCAGGGATGCCCGACCGGATAGTCGTTGCGCAGCGGACCGACGTTCACGATGGAGACACCGTCTGCGTACACGCCCACTTGCTCGCAGCCGAGACGCTGCGCAGTGCCCCCCTCGGTGACGACGCCCCAGCTCTCGATGCGCATCGCCGCGATCCCGGTCTCGGGCGCGGGCAGGTTGATCGACGCAAAGAGACCGTCCACTTGGGTGTAGGTGCTGCGATCGTCGGGGTTCTCCTCGCCATCGAAGTAGCGCATCTGCGGGGCGGTGCCGTCCTCCCAGTTCGAGACGATCTCGCTGCCGGCTCCGTTGAAGATCCGGATGAAGCCGCCGCGGACCGGGTTGTCGTCGCAGTCGCGGATCTCACCGGCGACCAGCGCGGTGCCCGCCGGACGGGGCACGCCGGTGATGGCGGCCGGGATGAGGTTCAAGGTGGCGGTGGACACCGCGTTCGCGTCGACCGAACCACCGCCGGGTCCGGGCGCGGGCTCGTTGATCTGCACCGAGTCCACGTACGTCGACGCCATGCTGCCGCCCATGTGGAAGAAGACCCGGTACGCGTACCAGCCGCCTGCCGGGCTGGTGACCATCGCGTTGCCCATGTCGTCGGTGGTGAACTCCTGGCAGCCGCCCGTGCAGCTCTCGCGGACCACGTTGTCCGGGAAGAACCACACGTCGGTGCTGCGCACGGCGTCACCCGAGCCGAAGCCCCTGAGCTGGAAGGTGTAGGTCACGTCCGCCGCCGGCATGGGCCCGGTGGCCGTGCCGATGCACGCGAACGACGCCACGTCTCGGGTCGGATTGCTGGGGGTCCCGACGGAGAGCGACGGCGTCACCGGGAAAACGATCGAGCCGTCCTCCATCGGGGTGCCCGAGTCTGCAGTGGAGGGGCCGGAGCAGCCCGCGAGCGCGGTGAGGGCCGCGAGGGCGGCGGAGGTGCGAGAGAAGCGAGCGTGCATGGGGCCCCGTGTTTTCGAAGAGTGGGTCGAAGAGCGTGGTGTGAAGAGAGGACTTGGGAAGTGCGGCGATTGTCGCGACGGTCAGGTGTTCAGGTCAACTGCGGAGCGTGCGGTGCGTCATCCTCGAGGACTCGATACGTGCTCAGTAGACGAGCCCCAGGCGCGCCCGGACCAGACCCACTTCGCCCATCGTGGCGCCCATCGCGTCATCGAAGGCGCGGCCCGGAAAGAGGATGCCGCCCTCGATGCCGCCGTTGAGCTGCACGCCCGTCTCGGCGCTGATCTCCCCGTGCATGAGGAACGACGCGTCGACCTCGAAGCCCAGATCGCGGTTGCTCGAATTGCCGCCGCGGTAGTTCACCGTGCGCGAGTCCAAGCGCTGCGCGTAGGGATCGACGACGTCGGTGCTAGCGAACGCGAGCACCCCTCCGAGGCGCACGTCGATCCAATCGAGCGGTCGCCAGGTGAGGTAGGGGAAGAAGTAGAACGCGCCCGAGACGCCGCCATTCGTGGGCAACAGCTCGCTGCCGCGCGCGGGCCTGCCTACCGCCATCGGGTCTTGGGCCAAGTACGCGGCGCGCGCGGTCATCGCGGCCATCACCTCGGGGAAGAGCACTAGGCCCACGCGGTGATCGGGATCCATCGTTCCCCGGCGCTCGAAGCCGTCCTCGGTGTTCGAGTCCCCGGACGCATAGCCGCCCTCGAGGATCACATCGAGGTGGGTCTCGGTGCGGCCGGTCTGCACCGCGGCGACGAACTGCTGCACGTCCCTAGATGCTCTATCCGGAGTGCGGGTGATCGAGGTGTCGCCGACAAAAAGCGCCGCCTCCGCGGCGAGAAAGAAGTTGCCGCCGCTGGGCTCGGGGGTGACGTAGCGGCCGAAGAGATCGACCGCGAACACGCTGAGCTCGTCGCCCACGTAGTTGGTCTGGTGACGGTAGGCGACGTAGCCGCCGAGGCGATTCTCGCCCTCCTCGTAGAACGCGGCGATCACCCCTTGAAACGCCAGATCGCCGCAGCCGGTGAAGCCCGTGCCGCCCGAGAGACCCTGGTAGGGGCAAGGCCTATCGAAGTCGGCCAGCAGATCCCAGGCGACCCAGTCGACCGCGACCGCGAGGTTGAACGTCGAGTCGGGGCCGAAGGGCCGCGTCGCGAAGAGCACCCGTCGCACCAGATCGCCGTAGCGAGGATCGCCGAAGGGGGGCGGGGTGTCGCCGTCGTTGGCCACGATGCCGAGACCCCACGAGAACGCCATCTGACCGACGCGCAGCACGCCCGCGTCGCTGACCCACTCGAGGTAGAGGTGACGAAGTCGAAGGCCCGGATAGCCATACTCGTCGCGCCCCCACGCCGCGGGGTGCGTGCCTTGCGCGAGCTCACCAAAGGCCACGCCGAAGAGCACGTCCGTGACCCCGACCAAGCGAAGGAACGGGACGGGGTTGCCATCGGCGTCGCGACGCTCGGCGAGAGAGAGCTCGGCGCGCAGGCGCAGCCACTGCTCGCCCCAGTAGTTCTGTCCCAGCTCGGTGGGCACTGAGCCGGTCGGCGGCGCGCGCAGCGGGATGTCGCTCATCGCGTTGCCGCGCAGCTGATAGGTGCCGCCGATCCGCGCATGGAAGTTGAGTCCCTCCTCGGGAGGCGCATCGGCTTGGTCCTCGGCATCTCCATCCGGAGCGGGTTCGCGTTCCGCGTCGCCCTCCACTGCGTCTGAATCCGGGACGGCCGGCGCTTCCTCCGTGGCTTCCGCAGCGGCGTCCTCCTGTGCGGACACCGCGCGCGGCATCACCCCCACGAGCAGGACCAACAAGACGGATGAGCGAGACCAGAGCGCAGACACGGCGCGGATACTCGCCCACTCGGTGGACGGAACGCACCGACATCCGTGCGAGCCCGCACATGGGCGCGCTATAGCTCCCGCCATGGCTCGTGCGCGCGGACTGACCTCTCTCTCGTTCGCGGCGCTCGTCGGCCCCCTCTGCCTCACGCTCGCCGCTTGCTCCGATCCCGATCCGGTCCCGTTCGGCCTCGACCGCCACGAGCTGCCACGTACCACCGAGCCCGAAACGGTCGCGCTGCCCGAGGTCGCGCTGCGCGAGTACCCGGCGCCGTCGCCGAGCCAGATCATCGCGGGGGCGAGCTTCGCTGGGGTGGCCTCCGATGGCACGGCGCGCGACGTACGTGCGAGCTACGCGCGCGATCTCGATGAGGACGGCGACGACGACGCGCTGGTCTTGTTGGCGAACGCCGAGCAAGAAGTCGACGTGGTGCACGCGAGCCGCGAGGATGACGTGTTCACCTCCCGCGCCTTGACCCGCATCGCCCTCCCCTTGCCGGGGTGCCTCATCGATTCGCTCGCGTTCGACGCGCTCGATCCGCGGCTGGCGCTCGCCACCGTTCGCTGGAGCTGTCCCAACGCCAACGGAGGAGAAGACGCGCAAGCCCATGTGATCATCGAGGTGGGCCGCACCCCGCGCGTGATCGAGCGCTTCGGCTACGTCGGCGCGGAGGAAGATGGCGTCGCCTTCGTCGCCGCCGATCGCGATGACGACGGGAACCCGGACCTAATCGTGGAGGCCAGGGTCGGGGACGCGACCGCCACCCTAAGGTTCCGGAGCACCGCGTCGGGCATGGCGCGACAGGCGGGCGCACCCGAGGACGCCATCGCCCAGCTCGCCGATGAAGCGCGGGCCGCCATCCGAAGAAACCCCGACACCGCCCTCACCAAGGCGGACGCAGCGCTCGGCCTCTACCGCGCGCTCTGCGCCGAGAGCGAGGCGCCCCGGCTCACGTTGGGATCGAGCCGAGGCGTCCCCTGCGGCAACTCAGTCGGCGCGCTGAGGGCGCGGGCGGTGCTGGTCGCGGCGCACGCGCGCGCGGGACACGTGCTGGAAGCGCTCATGTACGCCGAGGCGCTCGTGGGGGTTCGGCTGCGCGAGGCCGAGCGCCGGCTGGCTGACGACGCGCTCGCGACCCTGAGCGCGAGCACGCCCGAGCCGCACGTGGGCGTCGAGGCCCATCCGTTGGACGAGCGCTCGGTGCGACGATCCAGCCTCGCGTTCGCCGACGAGGAGCACGTGCTCTTGCTGGGAAGCACGCCGCAGAACGTCTCGCTGTCTGATGGAACGGTAGCCCCCGCGTTCGAGATCGACTCGCGCATCGTAGATCCCTCGGGCCACCTGGTGCTGCGCGCCATCGAGCGGCGCTGCGACGGAACGGTCTTGGTCGTCGCGCCGCTCTCCTCGGCCACGCTCGACGGCCCGGTGCTCGATGGACACACCGCGCTCTTCTCGCCGCGGCCCGCACCGTCGGGCGTCGCGTGCCCCGAGATGACCGCCGCGCTGCGTGCCGACGCGAGCGGCTACGTGCCGCTGGGTTGGGCGCCACAAGGGGTGCTGCTCGCGCACCTGGGCGAGCTGACCCTGGTGCCGCTCGACATGCGCGGCGAGCTGGCGGGGAGCGCGAGCGTGTTGCCTCTCGATGCCCCCGCCCCTGCGCCCGTGATGCCCGGCGCGGCGAGCAGCGACGTCAGCCACTACGCGCTGCTCACCGACCACGGAATCCTGGTGATGCATCGAGGCAGCGAGTCCGCCAGCGTGCTGGTGCGACCCACTGGGTTCGTTCGGCAGGGGACCGCGATCGATGTCGCGATCTCGCCGAGCGGGCGCCGAGTCGCGTGGATCCAGGAAGATCATCTCCGCTGGGCGGATCTCTGATTTTCTGAGAGCGAGTAACGAGTAGCGAGTCGGCGTCAGGTCCGTGAGAGCTGCTTCCTCGATGCAAGCAACAGCGCCAAGTAGATCCCCATCGCTCCCATCCCCACCCAGTCACCGAGCACCACGAACAGCGTCCGCCCCTCGCCGACGCGCACCTCGGTGAGGAACCCGCCCGCCTCATCGACCTCACGCCGCGCGACGACCTCACCAGTCCAGGCGATGTGCGCGCTCACCCCGCCGTTCACTGCGCGGATGAGATCCCGTCCCGTCTCGATGGCCCTCAGACGCGAGAGGAACATGTGCAGCTCGGCGCCGCGCGCTCCAAACCACGCGTCATTGGTGTGGTTGGAGAGGAATGAAGGATATAGGTGCGCCAGCCAACGGGTGTGCTCGTCGGAGAGATCCTCGTAGCAGTTGAGGATACCGACGCGGATCGCGCCGAGATAGGTCACCCCGGGTCCAGCAGCGGGCGTGAGGCTCCTCGGGAGCTCGCGGTGCCAGGGCTCGAGCCACTCGTAGAACGGGATGCGCTCGCTGAAGGGCATGAGCACCCGCTTGTCGACGATGCCCACCACCTCGCCGCGATCGTCCATCCCGACGACGGAGTTCCAGCGCCCTGTTCGATCGTAGGTGACGCTGCCGAACACCACGGGCCCGTGCACGAGGCCGCCGCGCACCGACTCGATGCCGAAGCCATCGCGCCTGCGCGTGCGAGGCCACTGAAACGCGAACGCGGTCTCGGGCCAGAGCACCAGCTGGGCCCCCTCGGCCTCGAGCCTCGCCGTCTCCACCTGAAGCGCGATGTGGTTCGCCTCCCAGCGCATGGTGTTCCGGCGCTCATCGATCGACAGAATGGTGTGCGCGACGCCGACCGAGAGCACCGGCGCTCCCTGCCGCTCGTTCATTGCGGTGCGATGCACCAGCGCGCCACCGCCGAGCGCCAGCGCCAGTGTGACCAACGCGAGACCGCCGAGCTGGGCGCGATGCTCTCGCAGCGCCTCGATCCCCATCACCACGGGCAGCACCAAGAACAGATCGACGAGCCCCACCCCGCCGACGCGGGCCCACGACGCCATCGCGGAGAACTCGGTCTGCGACGTGCCCACCCGCCAAGGGAAGAACATCGCGCCGAGGGTGCCGCCTAGCAGCAGCGCGAGCGGCGTCGCTAGCCACCGCTCTCCCGCAGGCAACATCCGGTAGAGGTGAGCGCCGAGCGCGCCGGCGGCGACGAAAGGGAGCGTCTGCGCGAGCCAGAGCAGCGAGCCGAGCCCGAGCGCTGCTTCGTAGGGCAGATACGCGTGCTCGATGAAGAGATCGACCGCCCAGCCCATCGACATCGCGTTCGCGGCGAAGCCCGCGACGAGACCTATCCACGCGCCGCGCCAACCACTGCCTCGCAGCCACGCTTGCTGGTAGGCCAAGTGCAAGAGCGCGATGCCCGCCCATGGCAGGCCGAACGCCAAGATCGGTGCGCCGCCCGCCGCGATCAGCATGCCGCCCACGATCGCGACCAGGCTCGCGACGAACGTCGGCCAACGCTTGCTCTCGATCACCCGATCACGCTCGCAATAGAAAGGCACGCTCGCGCATCTCGAAGGTCGCTGGCAGCTTCCCGGGCGCCTCGCCGTCGATGTCGAGGAGCACCGCGTCGCGCGCGTTCACCGGCTCGGCGTACACCTTGCGAGCGCGCGCGAAGGTCACCCGCGGATGCGACAACAGACTTCCGTCGTAGAGCTTCTTGGTGGCGAGCACCGCGGCGCTCTTGCTCATGTGCTCCATGCCGACGATATCGAAGAGGCCATCGTCGATCACCGCGCGCGGTGCGGCGTGCATCCCACCGCCGAAGTACTGGCCGTTGGCGACCATCATGTTGAGCACGGTCGTTTCGCGAAGCGGTCCGTCGTCGATCCGCACCCGGATGGGCGCGGCGCGGTAGCGCACCAGAGCACGGAAGCTCCCCACCATGAACGCCGCCTGTCCGCCCATCCACTTGGGCGAGTCGTTCACCAAGCGATCGACGAGGCCCCCCATCCCGAAGCTCGCGATGTTCAGGAACGCGCGGCGCGCAGGGCGCCCATCGTGGTCGAGGTGCTCGAGCCAGCCCGCGTCGATGGGGCGCGGCGTCGCGTTCAGCATCCGATCCACAGCTTGTCCGACACCGAGCCCTCGCCTGTCGACGTTGGCGCTGCCGACAGATTTCCGGAAGTCGCCGCCCGTCCCCGCGCTGATGGGCGCGAGGAACGCGTTCGGCGCGAGCGGCTGTCCGTCCTCGGTGAAGAAGCCGTGCGCCGCTTCGCTCAAGGTTCCGTCGCCGCCCACCACCGCGACGCCTTCCGCGCCATCGCGCAACGCGGCGCGCACGATGCGGGTCGCGTCACCGTGCCCGCGGGTGAGCTCCGTACGGAACGACGCGCCGCGCGCTCTCAACGCCGACTCGATCGCGGGGAGCACCGCCGAGACCCGACCCGCACCTGCGTGCGGGTTCACCACCAGGACGAATGCGCTGGTCATCGACGGTTGGGCACAGCGACGAAGGCCGACAGCGAGATGTCCGCGTCCGTCTCGAAGGGGAGCGCGAGCAGCGATCCGTCGTCGGCGGTGGCGAGGCGCACAGCGATTCGGAGAGACGTGGGATCGCCCACCTCGCTCAAGGGCACGCGGGTCTCGCAGATGTTGCCGGCGCATGCGCTCAGATCGCCCGTGAAGTGGCGGTGCGGTCCGTCCTGACTGAGTTCGCGCCAGCCGAGACGTTCGCTGGCGATGCTCGGCGAAGCCGGCACCTCCGACGTGCCCCACGCGAAGCGAGGACGTCGGTCGGGGTCGGTGTTGGCGAAGCTGCGCGACGCGACGACGTCGACCTCGCCGATGTTGTCGGCCAACGGGATCGTGGTCAGCAGCACGCCCCCGGTCGGCGCCACGACGTAGACGATGATCGCCCCGTTGCAGAGCACGCCCTCGACCGCGAGGTAGAAGTACCTGTCGTCGTACGTGGTGCGCAGCGCTGCGAGGCTGCAGCTGGCGAACGCGCCGAAGCCGACCGCGCTCGAGGTGGTCACGGTGGTGTCGTCCCACGCCGCCTCGATGAGCTCGCCGTCGATATCGATGTCGAGCCGGAAGCCGGCGTCATCGAAGTCGGGCACGTCGAAGCCCCCGGTGTCGCGGACCGACTCCCCCCCGTCGAAGGGCGCGGTGTCGCGACGCACGATGGGGATCGTCGCGTCGAGATCGGCGTCCCACGAGGTGTCACGCACCGGCGTCGGAGGAATCACGGGCGCTGGCTCGCAGGCCGTCAGGCTGGCGCCCAGAGAGAGCATCCCGAGCGACAGCACAGAGCGAGCGAGTGTTCGACGTTCAGTCCGCATAAGGCACCACCTCGAAGGGCTTCTGGGGACCGTACCACTTGAGCAGGGAGACGCGGGGTTTGGCGTGCTCGTCCGCTGGCGCGTCGCCGTCCTGCCCGGTGTAGCTGTCGGGGTACTCGATCGTGCAGTAGGTGAGCCCCGAGTCTTGTCCCAGATGCGAGACGTCGAGGTTGATCATCTTCATCCAGGTGCCGGTGTTGACCAGCACCTTGCCTCCGCCCACCTGCTGGTAGCGGGGCCCGTGGCTGTGGCCGATGATGAGGTACTTCACCCCGCGCAGGCGCTTGAGCTCGCGCAGCACCGCCGCATCGAAGCCCGCGAGCGCGAGGATGTCTTCACGGAGCATCTGGGGCAGGTGGAAGATCCGCTCGCGCCAGGCCCGCACGTCGAACACCCGGCGGCGAAGGAAGTACACGCTCGAGTGATAGAGAAAGCGCAGCACGAACATCGTGTCGAAGAGGAACGCGCCCAACAGAAAGCGCCCCAGCGGCTGAATCCTATCGACGTAGCTCCGCTCTTCCTTGGCGGGGTTCATCACATCGAGGATCCACAATGAGCCCCACGGCAGATCGAGGAGCTCCACTCCGTCGCGCCGCTTGCGGTAGAGGCGCTTGTAGTCGACGCGGTGGATCCGCTCGAGCTGGTGCCCGTGACGTATCTGGATTCCGTCAGGCAAGTAGTACGTGTCGGAGCCCTCGATGAAGCGCACCCGATCCGAGAGCTCGCCGGGCGCGACGTAGCGGCGAAAGAGCGCCTGCGGTCCCGGCATCACCATGTCGAGATCGTGGTTGCCCGGAAGAAAGACGATGCGTCGCCCGGGTCGGGCGAGCAGCTCGCGCAATGCGCGCACGAAGCGCGGGTGTCCTTCGAGGCACTGCCGGGTCTTCTCGGTCGCGACCTCATCGGTGATCTCGCTGGGCCACACCCCGCCGATCTTCACCTTGAGCAAGTCGAAGATGTCGCCATTGAGGACCAGCTCCAGCTCGCCCGCACCGACGAGGCGGTCGTAGTAGTCGAGCAGATCAGCGAACTCTTCGTCGTGCCGGAAGTCCTCGAGAGGGTTCGGCTCGCCATGAGACGCACCCGTCCCGAGGTGAAGGTCGCTGAGAACGAGACGAAGGAGCCGCATGGCCGGCGGATCGTAGAGCCCCGCGCGCCGCGATCCCAGAAACGGGATGGCGGCGCGCCAGCGACCAACGCCGAGCGTGCGAAACACGCTTGCAGAATGGTAGGCTGGCCGCGATGCCCGTCCCTCTGAGCGCGCGCACCACCCGCGTCCTTCGCATCGCGATGCTGGTGATGATCGCCCTGGTCGCGCTCGCCAACGCTGCGGGGCTGGATGAGGCGGACGCGGATCTCTGGATACCTTTCGTGTGCATCATCGCGGTGATGGGCGTGGGCACCCGAGGGGGCCCGGTGGACTCGCTCGGCTTCGTCCTGATCGAGGCCTCGGTGGTCGCGCTGCTCGGGGTCGCGACGTTCTCGGGGTCGCGCGACGGAGTGTGGGTCGCGTCGGTGGGCATCAGCGTGCTCGCGATCGGCAAGATCGCGGTCGTCGAGATGCACCGCCAAGATGGCAGCAGCGTCCCCCCGAGCACGCTGCGGAGCGGAGAGCACGCGGCGCTGGAGAAGCCGGCAGCCGAAGAGACCTCGCCAAACGATCTCGCCGCCGTCTCGAGCGCTGCCGTCTCGCACGCTGCCGTTTCGCACGGGAGCCTGGGCGCGCCCATCTCGGAGACCAGCGCGAGCGCCGCCGCGCCGCAAGAGACCGGACTGCGCGCCAAGGATGCGCCGGCGATCCCGCGCACCATCTCGGAGCTCCCGCCCGCGCCGATGATGAACCCCGCGCCTCAGCAGAACGTCGCGCCCATCAAGGCGAAGGTGATCGAGCCGCCGCGCAAGAAGCGCGATCGCAACGATCCCACCCCGCGCTCGGTGCCGATCCGGCGGCCGTGAGGCCCTCGCGCTCCGGGGGCGCTCAGTCGTCCTTGGACGCTTGTCCGACGAACCAGTCGTCGCGCTCACCGAAGAGCACGTTGAACGTCGTCAGCGATCCGTAGCAGCCGGTGATGTACTGCTGGAGCTGCACCTTCTCGTCGACCTCGAGGTTCTTGCTGCCGTTCACCTTCTGCTCGAGCACCCGGAGCTTGTCGCGGACCATCACGATCTTGTGGAAGAACTGATCGAGCGGGATCCGCTTCTCCGCCGTCCCGTCCTTGCCCGGCTTGAGCACGAGCTCGCCACCACGCCATCGGTCGCCCATCGCGCCGTCACTCATGCCGAGCTCTTCACGGAGCACCTGGCGAAGCACGTTTCGGAACTCGTCTTGATCCATGTCGATGTCGATCTCCTGTGGAAGCGCGGGCCGCCTCACTTCCACGATGTCACGGTCGTCCTCGCGCAGCGCGCGCGGGACACCAGCGGCCTTCTTGCGCTTGAGCGCGGTGTCCCACGACGTGCCCTTCGCCTTGTGGTGCGCGCACGTCGAGGTGTCCTTCAACGGAGGGGGCCAGCAGCCGAGGCGACACTCGCCCGACTGCGCGCCCGTCACCTCGTCGTCGTAGAGCGCCATGAAGAACGAGCAGTTCCCACAGCGACCAGAGAGATCGCGCGCGGGCTTCTGTTCGTCGTCGTCACTCAAGGCGCGCGGAGACTAGCAGCCTCGCTCGCTCCTAGGCGAGGAGCTCAGCGAAGCGCCTGCCGAGGGTTGTCATGTTCACACCTCGCCGTTGGTTCACGCACTCTGGTTCACGCTGCCTCGTTCGATGCTCGACGCGCGTTCACGATCACGACGAGATCACGACGAGATCAGACGCTTTGGCGGTGTGACTGGAACCATCGCGCGAACCTTGCGTGGGGCACTTCGACGCAGTGCGTGAGAGCAACAGAAATACAACGGATCGTGCCGCGTGAATGAACCACACGTGAATCCTTCCGCACTTGGGTTTGGGCGCTACTCTCCGCCGCCTCATGAAGCTCGAGCCGTTCAACCAGCCTCCGCCCGAGCTCGGCAACCAGTGGGATGATGACCGCGCGCTGCGCTCGCTCTTGAGCCGCCGGTTGCCCGCAGACGTGCTCGCGGAGATCACCCCATCGCTCTCGCGCATGGGCGCCATCGCGAGCGATTTCTTTCCGCGTCAGCTCGCCGATCGCGAGAACGTGCCAGTGCACACGGCGTGGGGTCCGTGGGGCGAGCGCATCGATCACATCGAGCTCACCGACGTGTGGAAGCGGGCGGAGATCATCGCCGCCGAAGAGGGCGTCGTCGCGACCGCATACGAACAGAGGCACGGCGGCTACTCGCGCCTTCATCAGTTCGCGCTCGCGTATCTCTTCGGTCCCGCGACGGACGTCTACAGCTGCCCGCTCGCGATGACCGATGGCGCGGCGCGCACGCTGCTCGTGTCGGGCAACCAGGCGCTGATCGATCACGCGGTGCCGCACCTCACCTCGCGCGACCCCAAGACGTTCTGGACCAGCGGTCAGTGGATGACCGAGTCCACCGGCGGGTCCGATGTCGGTCGCTCGGAGACCGTCGCCGTCGCGAACGCGGACGGGTTGAGCACGCACCGCCTGTGGGGCCGCAAGTGGTTCACCTCGGCGACCACCTCGCAGATGGCGCTCACGCTCGCGCGCCCCGAGGGCAACGGCCCTGGCGGCAAAGGCCTGGCGCTCTTCTTCGTCGAGACCCGCGATGGCAACGGTCGCCTGCGCGACATCGAGGTCAACCGCCTCAAGGACAAGCTCGGGACCAAGAAAGTGCCGACCGCCGAGCTCATCCTGCGCGGCACGCTCGCGACCGCGGTGATCGGCAACGACCAGGGGATTCGCAACATCGCGCCGATGTTGAACGTGACCCGCACCTGGAACGCGGTGGTCTCGTCGTCCCTCATGCGCCGCGGAGTGGCGCTGGTGCGCGACTACGCGCGGCGTCGGGTCGCGTTCGGCGCGCCCTTGTCGAACAAGCCGCTGCACCTCACCACCGTCGCGAGCCTCGCGGCCGAGCAGATGGCCGCGCTGCATTTGGTCTTCGACGTGGTCGCGCGCCTCGGACGTCTCGAGGCGAACACCCCCGAGCCGCACGACGAAGCGCTCCTTCGATTGCTCACGCCGCTCGCCAAGCTCACCACCGGTAAGCAGGCGGTGGCGGTCGCGAGCGAGACCCTCGAGTGCTTCGGCGGCGCCGGCTACGTGGAGGACACCGGCCTGCCGACGCTGCTCCGCGACGCGCAGGTGCTCCCCATCTGGGAAGGCACGACGAACGTGCTCTCGCTCGACGTGGTGCGCGCGCTCGCGACCTCACCAGAGATCACACCCGCGCTGCTCGCGGAGACCGCGCGCCTCGAGAAAGAGTGTGACGGCAGCGAGGTCGCACAGATCGGCAAGGACGCGGCGAACGCCATCCGCGGGGGGCTTCGTTGGCTGATGGACGTGGGAGGCTCTGCGCCACTCGAGGTCGAGTCGGGCGCGCGCCGATTGGGCCTCACGCTCGGACGCTCGCTCTCGCTGCTCTTGCTCGCCTCGCACGCGGCGCACGAGTTGAGGACCGGCGTCCGCGATGCGCTGCTCGCGTCGCGTCGCTTTCATTCGATCCCGTACGACCTGCTTTCGCAGGCTGATGATGGCCTGCCCTCAGACGATGTGCGCCGCTTGGCGATGGACGAGGATTCATGAGTACCCTTTCTTATCGAGTCGCGCGTGACCGGCGACGTTCCTGCGAGCGCCGTGTGCGCGTCGCCAAACTCAGCGCCGTCGCGTTCACCGCGGTCATCGCGCTGCCCACCCTCGATGCGCCGCTCGTCACGCCCATCGCCGATGCCCAGAGTCGCGCGAGTGACACGCTCCTGCTCGCGCGCATCTGTGTCCACGAGTCGGGCTGGGACTCGCCGCTCGACTGCGCGGCGATCCACCAGGTGCTAGTCGCCGGCTCGGAGCGCGAGAGCCTGAGCTACCGCAGCTACGCGTACTCGTACTCGGGTCGCGCGCTGCGCGGTGAGACGAATCGCTCGTGGGTAGCCCACCTGCGCGAAGACGGCCGCGAGCCCGAGAACTGGCCGCGCACGGTGGTGGTTCGTCGCGGCGCGGAGCTCGTGGTGCAACCCCACGCCTCGTGGGCCGCCTTCCGAGATCGCTGGCTCGTCACCCTCGAGACCGCGCGGATGGTCATGAGCGGCGCGCTGACCCACAGCTGCGAGACCCCACCCCACGACTGGGGTGGCAGGGTCGACCGCGCACGTGCTCGTCGGCTGGGTCTCATCCGGGTGGAGTGCGGCGAGACCCGCAACGACTTCTACCTGCGCCCCGCGCTGGTCCGCGCCCCCGAGGCCCCCGCAACGCCCTCGCTGTAACGAGCGCGGGTAGTCACGTGCAAACCTAGAACGCTGGGACTAGGCTTGCCCGCACCGACTGGCCTCGACCGCCCTCATCGAATCGGCGGTGCCGAAAACTCGGCGCAGAGGTCCTCGCTCTAGGAAGCCACATGACTCGCGATTTTGGCGTCAACCAAGGCCTCGTCGAAGAGCTTTACCTGAAGTACCAAGAGAACCCGACCGCCGTCTCGGACGCGTGGCGGACCTACTTCGAGGGGCTCGAAGACGAATTTCTCCCTGCGGCACGGACCTTCCACGGGCTGACCTCACCAGGGCACCTCTCTTCTCCCGGCGTCATCACCAGCACCGCGCCGTCCACCGTCTCGACCCGCAGCTTCGCGCCCAGCGCGGAGACCCAGACTGCGACCGAGCTTCAGAGCCGGGTCTCGGCGATGGTCAACGCGTACCGGGTGCGGGGGCACCTCTTCGCGGATCTCGATCCGCTCGGCCTCGCACCCAAGGGGGGCGATGAGCTCGCGCCCGCAGCGTTCGGCTTGAGCAACGTGGACTCCTCGACGGTCTTCAACGCGATGGGGCAGCGTCTGCCGCTCGGCGAGATCGTCGCGCGCCTCAGGCAGACCTACTGCCGCACCATCGGCGCCGAGATCACCCAGATCGAGGAGAATGAGGAGCGCGACTGGCTCCTCACCGAGATGGAGTCGACCCAGAACCGAATGGATCTGAGCCGCGAGCAGCAGCTCCAGCTCTTGGGCAAGCTCACCGAAGCCGAGGTGTGGGAGACCTTCGTCGACAAGGCCTACACCAAGAAGAAGCGCTTCAGCCTCGAGGGTGGTGAGAGCACGATTCCCCTGCTCGAGCTCTTGATCGACGGCGCCGCCAAGGGAGGTGTCGAAGAGGTGGTGATCGGCATGGCCCATCGAGGCCGGCTGAACGTCCTTCTGAACGTGATGGAGCTGCCGCCTCGCGACATGCTCGCCGCCTTCGAAGACATGTCGCCCGAGCGCCAGATCGGCCGCGGCGACGTGAAATACCACTTGGGGTATTCCTCCGATCGCGTCTTTTCGGGCAAGAAGGTGCATCTCACCCTCGCCTTCAATCCCTCCCACCTCGAGTGGGTGAATCCCGTGGTCGAGGGGCGGGTGCGGGCCAAGCAGGACAGGCGGGGTGACACCGAGCGAACTCGGGTGCTCCCGCTCTTGATTCATGGTGACGCGGCGTTCATAGGACAGGGCGTGGTCGCGGAGACCCTGAATCTGGCGAACCTCCGGGCGTACACCACGGGTGGCACGGTCCACGTGGTGATCAACAACCAGCTCGGATACACCACCTCCCCCGAGGACGCGCGCAGCAGCCGCTACTGCACCGACTTGATGCGGATGCTGCGCTGCCCCGTGTTCCACGTGAACGGGGAGGACCCGGAGGCCGTGGCCCAGGTGAGCCGGCTCGCGAGCGCCTACCGGCAGCGCTTCAAGAAGGACGTGTGCATCGATCTCTACTGCTACCGCAAGTACGGGCACAACGAGGCGGACGAGCCGCGCTTCACCCAGCCGCTGATGTACAAGGCGATCGACGCGAAGGAGTCGGTCCGCAAGGAGTACGTCAAGCGTCTGGTCGAGCTGGGGCGCATCAGCGAAGCGGACGCCGAGGCCATCGCCGAGGATCGGCGCAATCGCCTGCAGGCAGCGCTGGACGACGTGCGCAAGACCAAGCGCACCTTCGAAGTGGTATCGATGACTGGCCTCTGGTCTCCCTACAAGGGAGGGCCTGATCTCTCGGTGCCTGACGTGCCCGCGCCTGTGGACAAGGCGGTCTTGTCGGCACTCCTCGAGTCCCTCGGGACCGTGCCGCCGGATGTGCACTTGATGCGGCAGACGGCCGGCGAGCGACAGAAGTACCTCGACGCCGCAAGTGGTAAGGCGCCCGTGATCTGGGGTATCGCGGAGAACCTCGCGTACGCCACGCTGATCACCAATGGTCATCCGGTACGCCTCACCGGACAGGACGTGCAGCGCGGCACCTTCAACCACCGCCAGGCCGTGCTGCACGACCAGGAGAGCGGAAACACCTACACCCCGCTCCACCACGTAGGCGAGGCGGTGGGTAAGCCCCAGGCCCGCTTCGACATCTTCGACAGCTCGCTGAGCGAAGCCGGGGTGTTGGGCTTCGAGTGGGGTTACAGCCTCGATTGCCCCGATGGATTGGTGATCTGGGAGGCGCAATTCGGCGACTTCGCCAACACCGCCCAGGTGATCATCGACCAGTTCATCGTGAGCTCCGAGGACAAGTGGCATCGGCTCTCGGGCCTGGTGCTGCTCTTGCCGCACGGCTTCGAGGGCAATGGCCCGGAGCACTCGAGCGCCCGCCTCGAGCGGTTCCTGGCGCTCGCGGCCGAGGACAACATCCAGGTGGTGAACCTCACCACCGCCGCACAGATCTTCCACGCGCTGCGCCGCCAGGTCCTACGCCCCTGGCGTAAGCCCCTGGTGGTGATGTCGCCCAAGAGCCTCTTCCGCAGCCCTCACTCGGCGAGCTCGCTCGAGGAGCTGGCGACCGGGAGCTTTCAGCGGCTCATCGGTGACCGCGAGGCCCCGCCCAAGAAGGTGCGTCGGGTGCTGTGTTGCTCCGGCAAGCTCTACTACGAGCTCGCCGAGCATCGGAAGCGCGAGGGCCGAGAAGACGTCGCCATCGTGCGCTTCGAGCAGCTCTATCCCCTGCGAGAGAGCGACGTGCGCGACGCCCTGAGTGCGTACGACGCGGGCACCGAGATCGTGTGGGTGCAAGAGGAGCCATTCAACAGCGGCGCCTGGTACTTCATGAACGCGCGCTTGCCGGCGCTCCTCGATCCTCGGTTCGCGCCGCTCCGCAGCGTCGCGCGCCCCGAGAGCGCGAGCCCCGCAACGGGCTCGCCGGGCGCCCACGAGATCGAGCAGAAGCAGCTCATCGAAGAGGCGTTCGCGCCCACGAAGTCCGCGCGCCCCAGCGCGACGCCCCGCGCCGAAGCCTAGCGAGGAATGCAGGGATCCTCACCCGCACACGGGCCTGCGTGCTGCGCTCGCGGCGCGCGCTACCATCGCCGCCCGATGGTGTCCTCCAACAGCCTCTTGCCTCCCGCTTCGATGAGCGCGCTCGCCTCGAGTGTGAACGAGGAGCTCGCCGCGCACCCATCGGGAGAGGCGCTCTCCGCGCTCGCGTTCGAGCTGATGAGCCGGCAGGCCGAAGGGCGCCTGCTCTTCTCGGGCAAGGAGTACGTCGAGCGCAAAGCGAGCGAACGAAAGCTGGCGCGCGACGACGCCAAGACCAGCGCGGGCAACCTCCTGAGTGTGCTGGAGCGGGGCGCGGAGAACGACACCGAGCGCGTGCTCGTCGCGGTCGCGATGGTTCGGGGCCTGTCGGTCGCGCTGAACGCGGCCGAGGGCGACGCGCGGGCCGCCGTCATCTCACGCTTCGTGCGCCACGCGGACTACCTCGAGCTGAGCACCCCGATCTCGATCTGGTCTGCCATCTCCGTCGCCCTCGACGCGGATCTGCGACCGCAGCTGCACGCCGAGCTCGCGCAGCGGATCGTCGATGATGGCAGCGGCGATCGGGGCCGCAGCCACGCGATGCGGGCGCGCAACACGGCGCGGCTCTCGGCGCTCGCGAGCTGGGACGGCGAGCCGAGCGCACGACGCGCGCTGGACGATGTGCGCCAGACCCGCGCGCTCGATCCTGCGACCGCGGCGCTCGCGAGCTCGCTCGCACCGGGCAAGGCCACCGCGAACGAAGCGAGAGAAGTGAAAGGTTTGCTCGAGCGCCCCCGGGTCCGCAGCGTCTGGCGCGCGCTCTCGCTGATCACTGGCGTGGCCCTCTTGGGCTGGGCGCTGCGCGGGTTGCTCGCGCTGGTGGGCGCGCGGCGCGAGGTCGATCTGCGCATCGTGGATGCGGGTATCGAGCTCGAGGAGCGCACCCGCGCGTTCGGTCGGGTGCTGCGGCAGACCAAGAGCGCCTTCACCTTCGCGGGGGTGCGCAGCGTGGTGCGCGAGGTGCGCTATCCCCGTCTTCACCTCTACGCTGGCGCGATCGCGCTCGGGCTCGGGGTGCTGGTCGGGGGCATCTGGATCTTCGACGGGGTGCGGGGGGGCGATTTTCGGCTCGCGGCGCTCGGCGCCGGGCTCTTGCTCGCGGGCGCGCTGCTGGATCTGGTGCTCGACGTGGTGGTGCCGGCCCAGCGCGGGCGGGTATCGGTCGAGGTCGCTGCCGAACGGGGCCGCCGCGTGCGCATCGGCAACCTCCCGCTGGCCGAGGCGGACGCCTTCGTCGGGGCCCTTCGTGCTCGCATGCGCTAGCCGTATGTCGATGCGCCCACTCCTCTTGCTCTTGTGCGTCTCGCTGTCCGGCTGCATGCACGGATGCGGCGGCGATTCATCCGACCGCGAGGAGGGCACGCATCGCGGGGCTCCCAACGCGGGCGCCGAGGAGGGCGACCCCGCCGACGAGACCCACGACACCGAGGAGGACTCGGAGGACTACGCCGAGCCACCTCCAATCGAGCCGCCCGATTGACGTGAGCGGATAGGTGTCCATCTTCCGCGCCCCTCGCTTCCACCCCCTCTCCCGTCAACCTGCTGGGGGAAAGACCACGTGAGCTACAAGGACTACTACGACATCCTGGGCATCAAGCGCGACGCCAGCGAAAGCGAGATCCAGAAGGCGTTCCGCAAAGTCGCGCGCAAGTTCCACCCGGACGTCAACAAGGACGACCCCAAGGCGGAGGACCGCTTCAAGGAAGCCAACGAAGCGCACGAGGTCCTCAAGGACGAGAAGAAGCGCAAGCTGTACGACCAGTACGGCAGCGCGTGGAAGGCCATCTCGGAGGGTCGCCAACCGCCGCCCGGCACCGAGCGCTTTCGCAACGACTATGGCGGCGGTGGTCAGGGCGTCGATCCCAACGACCTCAGCTCGCTCTTCGAGCAGTTCTTCGCGGGTCAGCAGGCGGGCAATCCATTCGGCGGTCAGGGCAACCCGTTCGGCGGAGGCGGTGGCTTTGGAGGCCGGCCTCGTCGCGGTCCAAAGCGCGGTGGTGACGCCGAGAGCGTGATCCACTTGGGCATCCAGGAGGGCTACACCGGCGGCGGGCGCGAGCTGGGGATCAGCACCGAAGGTCAGGAGACCGCGCGGGTGACCCTCAAGGTCCCGGCGGGCGTGCGCGACGGACAGAAGATCCGATTGAGCGGCCGGGGCAGCCCTGGTGCGATGGGCGGACCTGCGGGCGATCTCTTCCTCGAGGTGAAGCTCGTCGCCGATGAGCGCTTCGCGTTCGAGGGCAACGACGTCGTCACGGTCTTGAAGATCACCCCGCCCGAAGCGGTGCTCGGGACCAAAGCGGAGGTGCACACGCTGGATGGCGAAGTGCAGCTCAAGGTGCCTGCTGGCAGCTCCACCGGCCGCAAGATCCGCCTCAAGGAGCGGGGGTATCCCCAGGCCGCGGGGCCGCGCAGTGATCTCTACGTCGCGATCGAGATCGTGGTGCCGAGCGAGCCGAACGACGAAGAGCGCAAGCTCTACGAAGAGCTCGCGAAGATCACCACGTTCGAGCCCCGCAAGTGACGAGCCCAGCGGGCGAGACCGCTGCGGAGTTCGATAGCATCCTCGCGAGCTGCCGCAGTGGGCTACCCGTTCCTTCGGGCTCTCACGTGTCTCCCGTGTCCACGTCCCGTCGCTCTCATGGTCGTCATCAAAGCGCTCATTCCCGTCATCCGAGGCCGCGTTGATCGGCACGATGAAGCGGCGTTGGTGGGTGGTGGTCCTCGTGTTGGCGGCGGGCGTTGCGATTGCGTTCGTGCTGCTGCGCGCGCCCCTCGTCGAGACTGAGGCGGCGTCCCGCCGCGAGGTGGTGCAGACCGTCGTGGCGAGCGGCAGGGTCTTGCCAGCGGGCCGGGTCGAGGTCGCGGCCGTTACCTCGGGTCGGGTGGTCGAGGTGCCCGCCCGCGAGGGGACGGTGGTGGCGGCGGGAGACCTACTCGCCCGTCTGGACGACGGCGCGGCTGCTGCGGATCTGACACGCGCCGAAGCCGTGGCCGCCCAGGCGCGGGCCCGGTTGGCGCGGGTGCGCGGGCCGAGTGCGCTCACGGCGATCGAAGCGCTTCGGCGCGCCGAGTTGGAGCTCGAGCACGCGCGCGGCGACCTCGATCGCCTGGAGCGCGTCGCCCGAGTGGGCGCAGTCACACCCGCTGAGGTGAGCGACGCTCGCTCGCTGGTCGAAGTTCGAGACAGCACCCGCGAGAGCGCACGCATCGCCCTCGGGATGGCGCGGGGCGCAGACGGGCGAGAGGCGGCGGCCGACGTCGCGCGCACCGAGGCCGATGTGGGGGCCGCTCGGACGCGACTGGCCGATCAGCACATCGTCGCTCCAGCCAATGGCGTGCTCATCGCTCGCAGCGTGGAGGAAGGAGACGTGGTGGCCGCTGGCCACGTGCTCTTCGTCCTCGCGGTCGAGGGACCGGTGCACGTTCGCATCGACCCGGACGAGTCGAGCCTGGCCCTGCTCGCCCTCGGACAGAACGCAATCGTCAGCCCGGAGGCCTACCCGGACCTACGGTTTGAGGCGCGGGTTTCGTACATCGCGTCCGCCATCGATCCTCTGCGCGGCACCATCGAGGTGCGCCTCGATGTACCGGAGCCCCCGCCGGAGCTCTTGGCGGACATGACGGTCTCGGTCGATGTCGAGGTGGCCCGTCGAGCGGATGCGCTGGTGGTGGCTGCCGGCGTGGTACGCGACGTCAGCTCCCCGACGCCGTGGCTCTTGGTCGCCGAGGATGGTGTCGCGGTTCGTCGCGACGTCGGGCTCGGCGCGATCGGCGAGATGTGGATCGAGGTGCTCTCGGGGATCGAGGAGGGCGAGCTCGCGATTCGCTCCACCGAAGCGGATGTCGAGGCGGGAGGCCGAGTGCGGCTTCGTGAGGCGGATCGGCGTGCCGATTGAGTTCTTCCTCGCCCTGCGTTTTCTTCGAGACGGACGCGCGCAGACCCTGCTGATCATCGTAGGCGCATCGATCGGCGTGGCGGTGATCGTGTTCCTGAGCGCCCTCATCAGTGGCCTGGAGGTCCGCCTCATATCCCAGACCCTGGGAACCCAGGCGCACGTGGTGGTGCGTCCCGAGGAAGAGGAAGCACGCCCGCTGCGCGCGCCCGACGAGGGCGAGGTGATCGTGGCGATGATCGAGCGACCTCCGCAGCGGAACCGCTCGATCGCCGGTTGGCCGCGACGTCTTCGCGAGATCGAGCGGATTGCGGGCATCAGCGCGGTCTCGCCCTCAGTGAGCGGCCCGGCCTTCGCGGTGCGAGGGATGGCCAGCCGGAGCGTGATCCTTCTCGGCGTCGAGCCAGCACGCTTCGACCGCATCTACGCCGTCCAACGGCACATGGTACGCGGCCGCTACCTGCCAAGCGGCACAGAGGTGGTGATCGGCATCGAGCTCGCGGATGACCTCGGGGTCGGCGTCGGCGACCGATTGCGAATTCAGCCTGCCGAGGGGCGGAGCGAAACCTTCTCGATCGGCGGCATCTTCGATCTGGGAAACCGGGAAGTGAACCGCCGCTGGGCGCTGGTCTCGATGCGTGCCGCGCAGACCCTTCTCGACCAGGTCGGGGGCATCACCAACATCGATGTCCGGGTGGACGACGTGTTCGACGCCGACCGAGCGGCGCTCGAGATCACCAGCCGCACGGGGCTACCGGCCGAGAGCTGGATGGCAGCCAACCCTCAGTTGAACATCGCGCTCGGCTCGCAACGCTCGTCGAGCTGGGTGATCGAGTTCTTCGTCATCCTCGCGGTCGCGTTGGGCATCGCCAGCGTCTTGGTGGTCTCCGTGGTGCAGCGAGGGCGTCAGATAGGGATCCTCCGCGCGATGGGATGCTCGCGGGCGCGCATTCAGCGCGTGTTCCTGGTCCAGGGGACCGTCGTCGGGCTTTCGGGATCGATCTTGGGCTCGGCGATGGGCGGGGCTCTGGCGCTCTCTTTCAGTAGCCTCTTCCTCAATCCTGACCGCACCCCGATGTTCGCGATCGTGCTCGGCCTCGATCGTTTCGCGATGGCCGCGGGGGTGGCCACCTTGGTCGGGCTCCTCGCCGCGATCGCACCGGCCCGCCGCGCCTCGAGTCTCGACCCAGCGGAGGCGATCAGGAATGCCTGACCTGAACGGCGTCCCGGTGCTGGAACTCACCAGCGTCAGCAAAGACTACGTCGAAGGTGAGGTGGTCACCCGCGTGCTGAAGGACATCGATCTTCGGATCGCCGCGGGAGAGTTCGTCGCGCTCATCGGTCCCTCAGGTTCGGGAAAGAGCACGCTCCTCAACTTGATCGGCCTCTTGGACCACCCGAGCACCGGGCGGATCCGCCTCCGTGGCACCGACGCGACGGATCTCGATGACACAGGCCGCACCCAGATGCGGAACCGTTCACTGGGCTTCGTTTTTCAGTTCCATCACCTGATCCCGGCCCTGACTGCCGAGGAGAACGTGCGGATCCCGCTGGCGCTCGCATCCGGATTCATGAGGAAGGCCGATCGTCCCAAGGCCGAGGCGCTGCTCGCTGCGGTGGGGCTGACCGAGAAGACGGATGTATCGGTCCGCAACCTCAGTGGCGGTCAGCAGCAGCGCGTGGCCATCGCCCGGGCGCTGGTCAACGATCCTGCGCTCATCCTGGCGGACGAGCCGACCGGCAACCTGGACACCCAAGCTGCAGACCGGGTGTTTCAGCTCTTTCGTCGGTTCCACGCCGAGCAGCAGACGGCGTTCGTGATCGTCACCCACGATCGCCGCCTCGCCGAGCGGTGTGACCGCATCGTCGAGATCGTCGACGGTCGTGTGGTCTCGGACCGAAGCGTTTCGCACGACGAGGCCTCGGATCGCGAGGCCTCGCACGTCGAGGTCTCGAAGAGCGAGACCCACCCTCGGTCTTGAATATCTCTACGTCGCGATCGAGATCGTGGTGCCGAGCGAGCCGAACGACGAAGAGCGCAAGCTCTACGAAGAGCTCGCGAAGATCACCACGTTCGAGCCCCGCAAGTAGCGGCAGACGCTCACGCGCGCGGGAGCAGCGCCGCGATGAGAGCGTGCCAGTCGCCCTCCACCAGCTCGAGGGTCGGGCGCGGAAGCTCTGCGGTGAGGTTGCTGGCAGTGCTCGGGTCGATCACCAGGAGTCGCTCGCGTCCGATGCAAAGCTCCGCGGTCGCCACGCGATATCGATATCGTGGATGCCAGCGAAAGCGGGGATGTCGGCAAGACCCGAGGCGGACGGCAACATCCTGTCGTACTGCCTCGGCGACCACCCGTCCGCGCCCGTCGCGGACTCGCGCATACGCGCCGTCGAACTCCAGGGCGAATCGGCGGGGGAACACGATCGGCCAAAGCAGGAAGCTGGCGAGGGCCAGCGCTACGGCCGCCGGCAGTAGCGCGACGAGCATCCCGACCAAGGGCCCGAACCGCGCGCCCGCCTCGAGCCCGCCGAACGCTGCGGCCGTGAGCCACGCGAAACCCATCTGCACCCCGACGACGATTCGGAATGGGCTCCGCGGCGAACGAAAATGGCATTCAACCCGGCGTGGTGTCGGAACGAACACGGGACCAGTACGAACTGGCGGGGACGGGGCGGGTGGTGCGCTCGTGCGGAGCGGCGCCGTAGGCGGCGGGAGCGGCGTGGGGGTCGATTGCTCACCGAGCATGAGCTCGGGCACCACCGCCTGCATCACGCACACCTCGCGCGAAAACGTACTGGAGATCGAAGGGCGATCGCGCCTCGCGATCCCCATCGCCCCGAGATCGCCCCTTGCCTGGAGTTCGTGGTCGACGCGCGTGGCCTCGACCTCGAGCCCCTCGAGCGCCTCGATCATGTCGTCTGCATCGAGGAAGCGCGCGTCCGGCGACGGTGCGAGCGCGCGCTCGACGATCCATGCCAAGCGCGCGGGCACGTCGGCACGTACCAAATGGAGCGGCGCGTAGGGCGCGGCGCGGAGGATCGCCTCCACGACCTCGATGCCTCGCAGCGTCGCGTAGGGCGGGTGCCCTGCGAGGAGAGTGTAGGCAAGCGCACCGAGCGAGTAGAGGTCCGAGCGCGCGTCGGCGTTCCCCGATAGCTGCTCGGGCGCCATGAAGTGTGGCGTGCCGAGCACCTCACCTGGCGCCGTGAGCGCCGTGCGTACGGCGTCGATCTCCATGCGGGCGACGCCAAAGTCGAGCAGCCTCAACTCGTCGCGACCGTCCGCACCGCGCACGAGGAAAACGTTCGCGGGCTTGATGTCACGGTGCAGGACGCCCGCGCCGTGGACGAGGGCGAGCACAGCCGCGATGTCGCGGACGATCGCTAGCGCGGCGGCCACATCGAAGCGTCCGACGCGCCGCAGACGGTCCATCAGGGTCTCGCCTTTGAGATCCTCCATGACGAAGTAGGGCCCGATCTGAGCGTCGTGCCCCACGTCGAGGACCGCGACGACCCCTCGCCCACCGACGGCAGCCGCCGCGCGCGCCTCGCGATGAAATCGACTCACGAGGCCGGGTTGCTTCGCGATCTCGGGCAGCATGAGCTTGATCGCGACCCGCGTTCCGTCGACGAGCGAGCGCGCCGTGAGGACCGCGCCCATGCCGCCCGCGCCGAGCACGCCCTCGAGCCGGTATCGCCCGCCGACCAGCCGACCGACGAGACTCTCAGCCCAGCTCACCCGCTCGGCCGCGCTCACCGCGACGCTCCCGACCCGTTCACCCAACGTCGAGCTCGCCTGCGGGGCCAGTCGACGGTGAGCCGAGCGCTTCGTGCGAGTGGCCGCATGGCTAGAAGAGTGCCCTTCAGCCCCCGGCCGCGGAACACATCATTTCGGACATTCCTCGACCACCGCCAACGGCGTCCGGATCCTTCACCGGTGCGAGGCGCCGAGGCCCGCCCGACGCAGCGCAGTGAAGAGCGCGCGATCGCCACCGTAACCGAGCGCGGCCGCCACCTCCGCCGCGGTGCTCGCCCGCGCGCCGAGGAGCGAGACGGCGAGCGAAAGACGCTGGGTCAAAAGCGTCCGGCGCCAGCTGCCGCCTGCGAGCCAGTCGCATTGCGCAGCGAAGACGCGCCGAAGCTGCCTGGCGCCGACCTGGGTGTGACCCTCCATGTCGACCCACTGCGGCGTCTCGTGCAGGTGGGTGAACACGTGGTTGAGGGCCAGCCCCATCCGGCGCACCGCTGCCGGCGCCACCGTCGTCTCGAGGCGCGGGGGGCGTGCTCCCGCCGCGCGGACGGCCTCGAGCGCGGCCTCGGCGATAGGTCCCGCATCGTCCTCCGTGCAGTGCTCGATCCGCTCCGCCAGCGCGCGCCATGTCGCGAGCCCCGCCGAGCCGATGCCATCGACACCGACGCCACCCCCTTCGGCGCCCCGCTCCCACGTGACGACGACGAAGCGCTGCCGGGGGCCACCCCAACGCTCGTGCCACGCGCTACGCACCTCGTAGGCGGCCTCGGCAGGGCCTACGCGGCCCGCAGCCTCGGACTCGTACTCTCCTTCCAGCACCACCGTGAAGCTGTGACGCGGCGTCACGATCTCAGGGAAGGCCCGTTGAATCGCCCGCGTGTCGGTCTGGCACCCCGCCGTGGAGACGAGCTGCACCCGAAGCCCCGGTTGGATCAACGTCCGCGAGCGCCGGTACAGACCATCGCCCAGCTGCACGCGCCGCTCGGCCACCCATAGCGTGGGCCCCTTCATGAGCCCACGGTCCAAGTCCTTCGCGACGGTGTGATGCAGCGACATATCGGGCACGTGAGGATTTCAGAAGACGCGCTCCCCCAGTCCGAAACGACAGACCTTCGGGCAGGAGCACCTATCGGCGCAGCCTACATGACGCCGACATGAAGGCCCAGTGGTCCGCGGAAACTCAGAGGTGCCGAAGCACCCGGTCCGCCGCCGCGGTGGCCTCGATGCGGCCTTCGAGGCGGAGCACCTCGCAGCTCGCGGCGCAAAGGATGGCCTCGTGGATGGGCAGGGTGTTGGTGCCCTCGCTCGTGCCGTCGTCGTATCCCCGGGTCCAAGCCATGAACTCGCGGTGTTCGTCCGCCATGTCGCCGCCCGGCAGCAGGCGATCCCCGAAGCGAGCCCGCTCGCGAGCCAGGAGGCGCTCGATACGGAGATCCATCGGACGCGCGCGCGCACCTGCACAGATCACGAGCGCGACCGCTACGGCCATTCCCGACACGATGCGGCGACCGATGCCTCCGAGCACGCGGCCCTGCTTCGCGCCCGACATGGCGCGGATTGTCGAGGGTAAGGGAGCGCATGTAAGACGCCGTCCGCTCTCCCGGTGGGGTCGGCAAGACCCGCACGTGTATCGGGCTCTGCTACCGGCTGCTCAAGGCCAAGCGCTTTCGTCGCATCCTGTTCCTCGTCGATCGCTCGGCGCTCCTCGAGCAGACCGAGAACGCGTTCAAGGAAGCGCGCCTGGAGTCGCTCCAGACCTTCGATCCCATCTACGGCATCTTGGGGATGGGCGAGCCGAAGCCCGAGGCCGACACCAAACTCCACATCACCACGGTGCAGGGGCTGGTGCGGCGGGTGCTCTACTCGGACGACGATGCGCCGCCGGTCGACGCGTACGACTGCATCGTCGTGGATGAGTGCCACCGCGGCTACACCCTCGATCGGGAGATGAGCGACGGAGAGCTGCTCTTTCGCGACGAGGTCGACTTCATCTCCAAGTACCGCCGGGTGCTGGAGCACTTCGACGCGGTGAAGGTGGGCCTCACCGCGACCCCGGCCCTGCACACCACCGAGATCTTCGGCAAGCCCGTCTACACCTACTCCTACCGAGAGGCCGTGGTGGATGGGTTTCTGGTGGATCACGAGCCCCCGACCCGCATCGTCACCGCGCTGGCCGAGGACGGGATCACCTTCCTTGCCCAAGAGGAAGTCGAGCTCTACCAGCCGACCACGGGACAACTGAAGCTGTCCTTGTTGCCCGACGAGGTGCACCTCGACATCGACAAGTTCCAACGGAAGGTCCTCACCGAGAACTACAACCGGGTGGTGTGCGAGCAGGTCGCGCAGCAGGTGGATCCCAGCCTGCCCGGCAAGACGCTGGTCTTCTGCGTGAACGACGAGCACGCCGAGATGGTGTGCGACTCTTCAAAGAGGCGTTCGTGAAGGTGTATGGGTCGGTCGAGGACGGCGCAGTCCAGAAGATCACCGGCGCCGCCGACCGGCCGCTGGATCAGATTCGCCGCTACAAGAACGAACGGCTCCCCGCGGTCGCGGTCACCGTCGATCTCCTCACCACCGGAATCGATGTCCCCGAGATCTGCAACCTGGTGTCTCTGCGCCGGGTGCGCAGTCGGCTCGCGGCGAACGATCTCGTCGCTCGCACAGCCAACACGGGGCTCGCGGGACAGGTCATCGCCGGTCATCACGTCGAGGGCTTCCGCGAGCTCGACTCCCCACTCTCGTGGCGGCACCACCACTGGTGGCACACGTGCGCGATCATTCTGACCGTCGGCAACAAGGACGAGGGGATCGGACGGGTGCTCGGCACATTCAACCTGCGAGTCCCCCGAGGCGACGGGCTCTTGAAGCGGTTGGGCTCGGTGGTGGGGCTCTCGGTGATCTGCGTGTGCCTGACGATGTGCGCGCCGGCCGGGATGGAGATGGTGGGCGACGCGATGATCGACATCGGTGAGGAGCTGCGTGACGGAGGCGGGATGACCAGCGACGCGCGGGCGCAAGACGGGTGCGCAACCAACTGCACCTCGGGAGGTGCGCTCCGAATGGTCACCGCGGACACCGACCCCAACCAGGCGTTTGGTGGAGTGCTGGCGATCCCCAGGTTCAATCCAAGCGAGGTGGTGGTAGGACCCGCATTCCTCACGGACGTCCGAGACGCGCGCGGCGGCGGCGCAATCGAGTTCTTCCTCACGACGGCTGCCACTTGCGGCGCAGACGACGGCACGATGGTGGGGTACTTCGCCGACGGCGAGCCCTGGGGGCATGGGATGCGGCTCTTCGTCCCTGCCGGCTCACGCCTCTGCGCGGCCTCGACCGCCTCGGCGGGGTCGTCCACGACCGCCCACTACTTCAACGGGTTCCGCCCCTACGAGTGACCCGCGCTCAGTCCTCGTCCTGCTCCGGCGGGGTCTCGCCCGACAGGTCGAGCAGCGCGATGCGCTTCGCCCACCACCGAGCCAACCGCGCGCAGCCGTCCGCGACGCTCCCTGACGCCTCGAACTGGTACTGCGCGCGAGTGAGACCCACGCGCTTGTGCGCCTCTTGAAGGGCGCAGAGGTACTCGCGCTGATCACGCGATGCATGCCGTGGCTTGCCGTGCTGAAGGGGCACGATTCGCAACGTCCCGGTGAGCGCTGCCGCGCACTCGACCATGAGGCGAGCGGTGCGGCCGTTGCCATCGGCGAACGGGTGGATCTCGAAGAACCGTCGAAGAAAGCGCGCCGCGCGGATCGCGAAGGCCTTCTGCTCCTTCGGCCAGGTGTCGATGGGCCCCGCGTGCTGGTTCAGCTTGCAGAGGCAGTCGTCGATGTGATCGGCTGGCTTGCCGTGGAACTCGTGCTCGGCATGCCCCACGTGGACTGCCTCACCGGAACCGCGGTGCCTACCGGCGAATGGGTACACGCCGGCAAAGATCAGCCCGTGGGCTTGAATGGCGAGCGACGGGAGGTCACGCGCCGCGCCGCGTGCCTCCACCAGACGGACCCGAGCGCGAGCGTGTCCAACGGCAATCCGCTGGTGCAGCGCCGCGTACTCCGACTCTGAGGCCTTGGGGAAGTGGTCTCGCAGCGAAATGTCGTAGAGGTCGCAGAGCCGGACGACCTTGCAGGACGGTACTGAGGGGCCAACGCCGTGGGGTCCCCGAGAGACACATGCGCCGCAGCGCTTTCCCCTCGTCTTGGTCGGCGGCATCACGCGACCCGACCCGCGGCGTCAGCCGGGTTCGCGCAGCGCCGCGGCCATTGCGCTGAGCGACTGGAACGACGTCGAGGGGATCGCATCGAGCGCGGAGCTCCAGCTGCCACTGAGATGGGCCGGCAGGACGACCGCGCCGCTCGCGAACTTCGCCTTGAAGTGACGCTTGATGGCTGCGGGCTCGATGGGCGCTGACTGCGCCTGCGCATCGATCCACGGCTGCTCGAGGTGGGACTCGTCGCGGATGCTGTAGGGCGAGAGCGTACCGTACACGTCGAGCACGTCGGTCAGCACCGCCGTGAGCACGTCGGGATAGGTCACCGCGCCGGTGGGCACCGGCAGCGGCTCGCGCCTGTACTGCTTGAAGGCCTCGTAGACCTCGCGGCACACCGGGCCGTGCTTCCACGCCTCGAAGCGCACGTCGCCCAGCGCATCTTCCAGGTCGAACGCGGAGGCGGCTCCGAACGCGTAGAAGGCGAGCTTCTGGAGCTGAAGATGGGTGATCGACACGTTGCGCGAGCTCGCGTGCTGCCTCACCCAATCCGCTAGGTTCATCGCGCTCATACGGTCCGCCGAACGACGTTCGTAGCGCGGGGCGACTGACGAACGCAAGGGGGGGCCGTAATCGCAGGCGAATCGAAGCTTTGCAGAAGGTGCTGCGAGGCGAGGCCACGACGTGATTCCGACGCCACCGACGCCGTGGGCCTCGGCGAGCTGGTAGTCTCGTCGCCCGCGATGGAAAGCGCCGACGCAGTGCCGATGCCGCTCAGCGAAGTGCTCTCCGCGCTTCGGTCGTCCCTGCGCGAGCGGCGCACGGGACTTCAGTCCGTTCACGCGCGCGCCCGGGTGACGGACGTTCTCTCTGCCGCCGATGTCGTGGACCTCCACGAGCGCCTCGAGCTTCTCTGGCTCGAAGACACGTTCGCCGCCGAGATCGCGGCGGTCATCCTGGCGCACGCCGGCCCGCGTAGCCGGAACCTCGCGGACGTCGTCTACGACACCACGCTCGCGCCCCGATCACGCGATGTCTTGATCGTCGCCCTGCGTGCCGTGGCCGCGACGCTCGCCGTCGCGCGAGCGGAGGAGCTGGGCACCGAGCTCGCTCCCTGGCTGGCGCGAGCACTGGCAGACACGCTCGAGCTCGTCGCTGGCGTTGATCCCTGGGAGCGCTCGCTCGCCGACTTCGAGCCGCACGCTGAAGAGCTGGTGGTCAACGACTGGCTGGTCCACACGGAGAACGGGGCGCGCACCAGCGGGGAGCCGGTGCACTTCCCACTTCGGTCGCCGGCGCGGTGAGCGCCGCGCGTTCGCCCCGCGCGGTGACGGATCGGGGCCGGCGAGGGGGTCCGACTTACTCTCACGGCTTGCTCGGTCGGGGCGGTCGGGCTGAACAGATCGGGGGGTCCGACTTGCTCTCACGGCTTGCTCGATCGTGAGGGTCCGCTGCACCGAAGCGCTCCAAACAGCGGAGGGCTTCCGCACGACGGACCTTCTAACCTCGCGAGCCGTGCTCACTGCGTCGAACCCCCACGCCGTCCCCTCCGGTCTCGATGAGCGCGAGGTTCGAGGCAGAGCGTGAACAGGCACGACCGCTCCGTCGCACGCGCTGGTAGCCTCACGCGGTGCCCGTTCTGCCCTCGGAAACTGTCGGCCCGCGTGACTCGCGAGTGCAAACCCACCCTCGTCTCGCCGAAATGGCGGAGCGATGAGCGACGAAGATCCCACTGCCTGGAGCGACGTTCCCCTCGCCGAGTTGGTCCCCGCCGACGCACCAATTGTGTACGGCATCATCCAGCCCGGGCCCGAATTCGCTGACGGCGTGCCGTTCGTCCGACCCACAGAGATGCGCGACGACGGGATCGACATTCCCGCGCTCCATCGATGTTCTCCAGACGTCGCCGCGAAGTACTCCCGGTCGGTGCTGCGTCGCGACGACATCGTCCTTGCGATCGTCGGAACGATCGGGAAAGTCGCGGTCGTTCCCGAAGCCCTCGAGGGAGCCAACATCACCCAAAGCGCGGTACGGATTCGGCCCACCCAGGGCATCCCACCCAGGTACCTCGCGTATGCCCTGATGTCTCCGCAGCTCCGTGCGCAGTTCAAGGCCGCGGAGTTCGGGAACGCGGTACGCCGTCTGAACGTCGCGGACGTGCGGGCATTGCGCATCCCGCTCGCCCCACCCTCCCAGCGAACGTCAGTGGTCGCCAAGCTCGACGCCCTTCGGGCCCGCAGCCGCCGCGCCAAGGACGCGCTCGACGCCGTCCCCGCGCTGCTCGATCGGCTCCGCCAATCCATCCTCGCCGCCGGCTTCCGCGGCGACCTCACCGCCGACTGGCGCGCCAAGAACCCCGACGTCGAGCCCGCCTCCGAGCTGCTCAAGCGCATCCGCATCGAGCGCAAGAGGCGCTGGGAAGAAGCCGAGCTCGCCAAGCTGATCGCCAAGGGCAAGCCCCCAAAGGCGACCGCTGGAAGTCCAAGTACGTCGAGCCCGAACCGGTAGACGAGACCGACCTCCCCCGAGCTCCCCGACACCTGGTGCTGGGCAACTGTCGACGAGCTCGCAGTGGATCGCGCCTACGGCACCTCCGCGAAGACCCTCGACGACGCGCGCGGAGTCCCAGTCCTCCGCATGGGTAACATCGACGGTCGTACGAACAAGTTGGGGTTGGAAAAACTTCGGTATCTCCCCAACACTCACGGAGAGTTTCCCGAGCTGCTCCTCGCGCCGAACGACGTTCTTTTCAACAGGACGAATAGTGCGGAGCACGTGGGCAAGAGCGTGACCTACCGCGGTGAACCGGCCGTCTGCAGCTTCGCCTCCTTACTTGATCCGACTCCAGCCTGTCATCGTCGACGGTGATCTCATCGTGGGCGGCCTTGCATCTCCTCGAGGGCGTCACTGGGCGCGAGCCTCGGCTGGACAGCAGGTTGGACAAGCGAACATCGGTGGGGCCAAGCTCGGCCGCTTTGCCATACCGGTCCCACCGCTACCGGAGCAGCGAGTGCTGCTCGAGCGCATATCCGCGGCCTTCCGGTCGGTCCGAGGCAGCCGCGAGACCGCCGTCGACACCACAAACGTACTGGAGAATCTAGATCTAGATCTAGATGGGCGATTGCTCGCGACCGCCTTCACGGGCGACCTGATCGCGTGTCAGTCGGGGTCGCTACCCAACGTCCCCCCGAAATGACGCGTCCCGACTGGTGGAACGAGTTCCTCGTGTGGGTGGATGGATGGCCGTCCGCGACCACGCCCTTCGACCTCGCAAAGCTCCTGCAAGACCCTCCAGATCGGCCTTGGGCCGCGAGCGGAGAGTTCCCCGTTCTGTCGTGGGCGCTGATGCGGCCCCTGCACAGCGACCGACCGAAGGAGCCCCTCGGGCAGGTCGACCAGGTGCTGGGAAGCTGGAGGGACCACTACGACGAGCTCGCCGAGCGAGGCCCACCCGAACTACAAGCGCGCATATGCGAGATCCTCTGGGCTGGTCGACGACGCGGCGCACTTGGACCGCACGTGTATGCCGAGCGGGCCGTCGACGCCTACCTCTCGGCGATCCCCGACTCCAAGGACCGGACGGGGATTCCGGGTGCAGGGCACTACGCGCGCCGCGCACTCAGCATTGCCAGGCAGCTCAGCCACCGCACGCTCGACGCCCGGGCGACGGAAGCTGCGGAAGGTCTCC
>Ga0105047_10000258_pt1 | contig 83895 bp, 75 predicted proteins | sample MAT04_FD_78384 | JGI IMG/M metagenome (GOLD analysis project Ga0105047, IMG submission 78384) | Freshwater microbial communities from Lake Fryxell liftoff mats and glacier meltwater in Antarctica - MAT-04 (megahit assembly) | ecosystem: Environmental > Aquatic > Freshwater > Ice > Liftoff... | reverse complement strand
TGCCCTACGGGCACGAAATGCATATTGCGCGGCAGGACTCGGACTACTTCCTCACATCCGTGGCCATTTCGTACGGCGCGACGGTGTTGCAAAACACGCTCATCAAGGACATTTCCGTTCATGACGACGGCGTAGAAATTATCACCAGCAAGGATGTCGTGTATCGGGCCGAATATGTGGTCGATGCCGGCGGAATGAAATCCATTCTGGCGCAGAAGGCTGGCTGGCGTCATCACGACACGCTGTCGCACTCGCGCACAATTTTTACGCACATGATTGACGTGCCGTGTTTCAATAATGTCGGACCGTCCCAGAAGGCATTCCATCACCCGTACCGCCTTTCACAAGGCACCCTGCATCACATCTTCAAAGGCGGTTGGCTGTGGATCATTCCGTTTAACAATCACGCCAATTCGACCAACCCGTTGTGCAGCGTTGGGCTCCAACTCGATCCCCGGCTTTACCCACAACGTAACGATGTCAGGCCCGAGCAGGAGTTTCGCGAATTTATCAGTCAGTTTCCCGATCTTGCAGCGCAACTGAAAAATGCACTTTCGGTTCGCGACTTCACGCGCGTTGATCGTTTGCAATACTCCGCGCATCATATGGTCGGCGAGCGTTTTGCGCTGCTGGCCCACGCTGCCGGTTTCATTGACCCGCTGTATTCAAAAGGCCTGTACGTGACGCACGCCGGCATTTTTTTGCTGGCAGACCTGCTACTCAAGGCGAAGAGTTCCGGAAACTATTCGGCGCAGGCCTTTCTGCCACTGGAGATACAGACGCTCAATTACATCAACATGCACGACCGCCTCGTGGCCAGTTCGTTCAAGGCGTGGCACAATTACAAGCTGTGGCAAGTGTATTCGGTGGTGTGGCTGTTGGGCGCCTATCTGGAATATCTGCGACTCATCATGAATCGCTTCCGCGCCAACGGTAACCGCGAAGCCTATCTCGCATTAATGAAACCACATCGTCTGGCGGGCGGCGGGTTCGACAAATTTTTCGAAATTCAGGAACAGATTGACGCGCTCATGGACCTCGTTAATCCCGACGACGACGCCGATGTCGATCACACCGTGGCCGAGATGAAAAACCTGTTCGCACAATTTCCGTGGATGCCGACGGCCATTCGTGACCTGCTGCATGGAAAGAATCACCTGCCGGACAACAAGTTGCGACTCAACCTGTTGAATCGACGCGTGGGCTTCATGGGCAGTCGCGAATATCGCACACACTTTTTGGGCAATCAAAACCTGCTGCAGTTGCTGTACCGCGCAGCACGGGACGAAATGAAGTACTCAGTGCGCGGGCTGAGAAAACTGCGTGTGCATCACTCCAGACTCGCCTGGCAAACCGACCCGTAGTTTTTTTAGCCGACTGCGGGTCGCAACCGCTCGTTACGGCGTTCGAATATCGGCCTGCGCCATTGCCGCATTGAACGGATCACACCAGACCAACACCCAGCCGTACGTCACCCCCGTCGGCACCTGAAAAGTGTATGTCTGAGCGCCCTGGCGACTCTTGAGTATGCCGACGCGCAGCGGTTGTCCCGAGTTGGGATTATTCGTGGTGTTGATGTACACCACCGGACCGGGCGTTTGGGCAATGGTGAAATCATTCGAAAAGTCCAGGCGGCCAACACCGTTCGCTATGGCGAGTACAACCGTTCCACTCACTGCGTACCCCGTTTTCACCCATCGTCCAGTCCTGCCTTGACCAGTGTTGGTGGCACTGCCAAGGTCGAGCGGAACGGCCGTAGGCGCCGTCGGCGGATTGGCGCATCGCAGGACACGAGCAGAGCCAAAATCGCAAACAGGCTATGGTGTGGACGCATCTTTGCTTCTCCAGGTTAATTGAGCAACGTCCGCTACGGCTGGGGATTTCGTTTGATCAGAGTCTTGCATGAAGCCCACAGCGACAATGCGCGGCGCAGCAACGCCCCAAATGCGCACGTAGTCGGCCGCGGGGTCAACGGTAGTTTCTGACCAGACCGGTGACGCCGCCGTGGGCGCAACCCGAAACACGTGCAGATTTTTTGACGCACTGCTCACGCGTTCGAAGGTGAGCGGCTCCACCTGGCCCACCGAATAGAAGAGCGTTCGTGGGGGCCGTTCAAATCGACCGGCGGGCGCAAACACCACAAACACACGCAGTGCCGAATCGTCGGTGCCATTGGCACGCATATCGGCGCCAGCCGGAGCGACCGGTACGCGCCACGTCCATGACAACCGACCGCCCGCGCTCGCCAGCCGCGTCTCCAACTCATGCACGAACCACGCCGCGCGGCCAGCTCCGGAAAAGCGGACAAAGCGCTCACCGCTTGAATCCTTGACCGCCACGTCTGGGGCGCGCTGGCCGCGTACGGCTCGCACGGTCCAACCAACCGGCAACCCGGTTGACGGCCGCGCTTGATCGAGTCGCAACAAACTTGTCGAAGCGCCCTGCATGTGCAGCGCGGCCAGAACGAGGTAGAGCGTCTGAACCATGATCATGGTGGCAACATGTTCGTGAAGGATCGCTTGCCTTGCACATTCGCTGCGCAAGTTCGATTCCGGATGACCGGCTGTTTACGCCTTCGTGCGCCGAGCCGCGATGAACATCATGGTCACTGGTATTGTGCCGTGCATCTGCATCATGATGTTTCCTTTGAATCTGTAGGGCGACTTCGGAACCCATCGCTTGTGCGGAAGCGGAAATAGATTGGCGGCCGCTTGTTGGGTAATTTGCGATGCTGCGACGTCTGTCTGCCACATGCGAACGGCCGGCGCCGAGAGCGTCATGGAGTGTCGCTTGTTCGTGGAAATAATGCCGTCAAAGTCAATGATTCCGCGCAATCGTGTTCCCAAGCCTGCTCGTTGGCGAAAGGCGGCGGAGTAACCGATGCCTGAACTGAAGCTCGACACAACGACCGAGGAAATGGCCACGGGTGGGCTGCCCGCGATCTGCCCGAGTGCCGCGCTGATTATGGCTTCCCAACGCTGCGGAAACGTCCCACAGTTGCCCGCGGAGCCATTGGACATGAGCGGCATGAAGAGCACCTGATTTGATCTGGCGGCACAAAACTGCACGCCCATTTGGCCTGTGAGATAGTGAAAGATGTTTCTCCAGACGGGGTTGTTGAAATAACCCACATCATCGTACGGATTGTTCTGTTGTTTCGGTGTTGGATGAAAGAACACGTGCACATTTTGAAAATTGGTGAGGCCATCGGGGACCAGCACGCCGAACTTGTTCGGCACAATCGCTTCATCGAGATCAAAAAAGAAAATCCTGCCACCGCCGGTGACCGAACCCCAGTCGAAAGACATTTCTGAAATGAGCGACAGTTCAACGGGCGACCAGACGGTGTTGGATGCCAGAACAGCGGTCGAAGTCAGCCGCAGTGCTCCGGTCGAAACGACAGCGGCCGCCTTGGCCGGTTGCACAATGATGCGCAACGGCGGCGTGTAGTCTCGGCGATCGTCTGCTGAGAGGAACGCATGGACTTCAATTTCGCCGGCTTCCGTACCGACGATATCGAAGACGCGTTCATGTGCACCGCGGCGTGCCGTGCGGTTTTCCTTGAGTTGCAGTTTACCGACAGGCTCGGTCGCGACTACGAGGGGTGCACCGCCAGGCCCGCCACCCCACAGGATGAACTGTGACTTCTGCCCCATCGCGACGGTCAGGCTATTTGCCGGTTGCGAGAAGTGACCGGCCGCGCCAGATTGCTTCGAGAAATTCGCCATTCGGATTCGAGACTCGGTTGAAGAGGATTGCGACGTGCCCAAGCATGCCGCACGGGCAGCCGTTGTCAACAGAAAATTGGCGAGAGGATGGAGAACCTGCGGCGACTGCCGTACACGCATCGTCGAAGCGTGGGCCGCGTCACAACCGCGCCGCCACTACACCTTCAAAAACTTCCCGCGTCGATACAACGGCACCAGCAACGCGTAACACACCACCACAAAACTCAGCGCGGACGGGATGCAGCGACTCGCTGTTCGTTCGTGACGACTGACGATGGCGGTGCGGGCGATCACGTTATGCTCGATCGAAACTGACTACTACCTCGTCCTCCGCCAACCTTATTGCGACATTCAAGTCCAAGATGCCAGGCATGAAAATGTAGAGCGCCGCACGCTGCTTGGTTTCTCGTCGCGGCCTGAGCTCATTCTGACAAATGTCGCGCGCTCACCGGTACGCGTTTGCGTGTTTACGGAACAAGCAGTGTTGCCGGGCCTAGATCAAGATATCCGCGATTTGAAGTATGACCTGCCCCGGAGCGAACATGAGTATGTCTTATCGGCGGTTTGTCGCCATGATCGTAGTGTCCACGCTCGTCATGTTCGGGCTGATGTATTCCACGACGCTTGAATGGAGTCATGTGTGGTGGAGCCATACTCGATTCTGGATGGCGTTGTACATGGGTGCCACCATGGCGATCATCATGTTGGCGTTCATGCTGGCGATGTATCCTGACCGAAAGAAGAACCGGGCAATCTTCGCCGGAAGCGGTGTCGTGATTCTGCTGACGTTGTTCCTCGCGCGGAGCCAAACGACTGTGGGCGATGTTGCATGGATGAAAGCAATGATTCCGCACCATTCCATTGCCATATTGACAAGTTCGCGGGCTCACATTTCCGCCCCCCGCGTACGCAAGCTGGCCGACGGAATTATTGAGGCGCAGCGGCGTGAAATCGCGGAGATGGAAGCGCTGATTGCAGATCTCGAGAAAAAGTAGCCGATGTTGTGTGCGTCGGCTGCGCTTACCCCCTAACGCCAATCTCCCTCGCCGCGAACGGCTTTGCCGATCCGGCATCGTCAGTTGGGAAACCCGGCGGCGGCGCGTGATGTTAATTCCCCCTCCAAAACTTTACGGGGTGTAATGGAGTGTGGTATTATACGACAGCTCTGGAGAATTCTGAAAACCACACTCGAGGATCAAGTGAAGAAGCCGTCCAAACGCCCGCTTGATGCAGTCGCGGCGCAGACAACTCTACGTCTTTCAGCCACCGGATCCGCCATGCTGCTGGGCGATTTGGAACACGCTCTCATGGAAGCCGCCTGGACGCTGGACTATTCTGCCAGTGCGCGGGAACTCTACGAGATGGTTTCTGAACGCCGCTCAATTGAATACATCACGGCGGTCACCGTCTTGAATCGACTGGTGGCTGAGAAGCAGCTCATGCAACGCAAGAAAGTCGAGAGCCTGTTCCGATATTCCACCACAGTTTCGCGCGAGGTATTTATGCAGCGCGCGTCCAGGCACGTTATGGAGCGGGTTCTCGCTCTCGGCGCCGATGCCGTTTCCGCCTCGATGGTGGATGTACTGGCCGAACGCGATCCGGAGAAGCTGGCCGAGTTGGGACGCATGGTGCGCAGAAAGCTGCGCGAAAGCGACAACCGGTAGTTGTGTTGACTGTCGATTCGGCTTGACGTCCATGCTGCATGGTTCGCCACAAGGCTACCTGACGCCGCGTCTGCAAAAGCGGGAGCACGCGCACCGGCGCTGGCTGTTGCTTGGACTCGCGGCGGGAATTCTCCTCAGCTTAAGCCCTGTTGTGGGTCATCATCTCAGTCAGCAGGCTAGTACCTACCTCGCCGGCCAGGATCACCTGTTTAGTTTGTGCCTGATTGCCCTGCATGAGTTGCTGGCGCCCGTGCACACCATATTTCACGCAATTCTTTACGTCGGGCTGGCATATGCGTTCTACGACCGCGCGCGTGCGCTGCTTGGTCTCAATCGAACGCTGCGGCAGCTACCAGGTCGCGACGTCTTGCACGGTGACGGGTTCTTCAATGTGGCACGCGACGCCGGCGTTCCTCTGGACGCAATTCGAATCGTCCCCGATTTGCCGGTACCGGCGTTCACGGCCGGAATGTTTGCGCCGAAAATCTACATCGCGGAAAATCTCGGCCAGATTCTGTCTCACGAGCAACTTGTAGCCGTTCTGGCGCACGAAAACGCCCATCGTCGACGTTTTGATCCGCTCCGTTTGTCATCGCTGCGTTTTCTTGCGCGCACGTTGTTTCTGCTTCCAGCGCTGCGACGTTTGGCCGAGGATATCGCCGATGAAGCAGAAATTGCGGCGGACGACGAAGCGGCAGCCAATACACATGTCAATCCGCTCGTGCTTGCGTCGGCGATCATCGAACTTGCGTCGCGAACGCGAAGCGCTGTGCCCGTTGGAGCGATTGCATTTGAACACATTGATCTGGTCGAGCGCCGAGTAAAACGTTTGGCCGGCGAGGAGTCAATTGTGAGGACGCACGTTACCCGCCGCTCATTGCTCGGAGCAACGATGGTGCTTGGTGCGGTCTGGGTTTCCGGGCTCATCATGGCGCACCCGCTGCCCGCTGCGAGCATCGTGGATGGACAGCCCGTTGGTCCTGACAACGCACATCATTCGTTGCTGCACTGCGATCATCCCGGAGAATCGGCGCTGAGCCATCTGTTTTGCCTGAGGGATCGGCTACAACACGCATCCGGTGTCGTTGTGCGCGCGTCCGGGGGCGCCGCACCGATTTTTTGCCCCCACGCGCAACTGCAACGATTGTAGTGTGCCGGCAACGCCTTTGCGTAAGCCAACGAGGCATCAGTGCTCTCCGTCGGCTGTGAAATTTTGCGATTTGCCTGATCGTTGTCTCCACCATGACCAGATCAAGTAGAATAAAAAGAGAAGATCAAGCGTGTGTTCCAGTGGCGAAACAATCCGTGCATAGTACCCTGCTTCCCAGTAACTGATCGGACTCGCAAATCGGTATGTCCAGCTAATTGGAAAAAAAATCAGCGGCCCATCACTGTGGTGCGTAGCGATATCGAGCACGGTGTGGAGCCCTGCACCTCCGGCAAACCAGAGCAACGCATTGCCCCAGCGCCAGCGGCGACGTAGCCCAAAACCTGCGACACCGCAGATAAGCAGAACAAATGGTGCATGGAAAAAGTTGTGCGATACAAACCAGACCGGGTCGTGATAGAACAGGTCAAAGTGCAAATACTCCATGACGGATAGCCACGTTTGGTCTGCGGCAAGGGGGGCTATCCACAGGTAGTACGTCTCGTAGACCAGCGTGAGCAGCAGAAAAGGAACGTCCGGCAGTACAGATCCGAACAAAAAGGCACCTGTGCGCACGGAAACGTTGCGCTGTTTCAGCGAGCGACCTAAAGCCGCGGTCATCAAAAAGTGTGAATAAGTCTGCACGGACAAACCTCTTTTCCTGAATGCGCTACCGGCAGCGGCCAATTGCGAATTTGGGCGCCAATCGCACTCGCTTGTGCCGTGCCACTTCGCTACCGCATTTTCGCGCGGAACTCGACAATCTCCTTAGCCTGTTTTGCCTTCATGGTTTCGGCCATGCCTTTGACCGTGGCATTCTTTGCGGTTGGCAAATAGGCGTCAATCATCTTGAGGGCCGCTTCGTGATGCGTAATGACGTTCTGCAGGAATGCGCGATCGTACACTGTCCCTGATTTTTTCGCGAGCTCATCGGCCATTGCCCGGTTCTCGGCCAGTACTTTCGGTGCGTATGGATCTTTGAAGTCTTTTTCAAGCATGGTCATCATGTCGTCGAGTTCTTTGTCCTGATCGGTATCGATTTTTTCTGCGTCGCCCTTCACGGTAAGCTTGTCTTTGCTCTCGATGGTTTCATGCGCCATCAGAATCAGACCCTTGTGATGATCACTCATCATCCGAAGAAAATCGTGATCAGCATCGCCCGTCATGTCGTGAGCCATGCCAGACATTCCAGGCATGCCGGCCATGTTCCCCATGGCAGCACTATCTGAAGCGGAAGTCGATGCCGGTGTTGCTGCCGTCGACTCCATTTTGTTGGTGTCTTTGCCTGCACATGCAACAACAGTTGACGTCAACGCGAACATCGACACGGCGTTCATCAACAATCGGCCTTTTCGGATTTTCATGAGAGGCTCTCTTCACGGAGTGTGGACGTACGACGAATGAGGCGCAGTGTCACGCCGTTTCCATTTTCGGGTTGCATGGGATGCGTCATAGTCGATTGAGGAGAAACTCTGGCGTCCACCGTTGCAGCCACGACGACATCACGGTCATGGATCCCGTCAGCATCAGCAGTCCCACCGCAATCAGCAGTGCACCTGATACCCGCGACATCCACGCAAGAGCGCCGCGGTATCGTTGAAACAACGTCATGAAACGATCAATCATGAGTGCGGCCAACAGGAAAGGTACGGCCAGACCGAGAGAATAGGCCAGCAACAGCAGCAGCCCCTGATTGAGATCGGCGGAACTCGCCGTGTAGGCCAACACGCCGCCAAGTATCGGTCCGATACACGGGGTCCAACCCGCGGCGAACGCCATGCCGACCACGACGGTCCCGACATACCCCATCGGTTTGTTGGCAATGTGGACGCGTCGATCGCGCGCAAAGACGCCAAAATTGAAGGCGCCCAGCAGATACAGGCCCAACACAATCACCAGCACACCGCCGATACGACCGACCCAGTCGCGGTATTGATGCATCCAGCGACCCACGACGGTCGCTGTTGCACCAAGTGCCAGAAATATGAGCGTGAAGCCGAGAATGAAGAGCAGCGAATGTACGAGCGCTGCGCGCCGCGATCGACGCACGTCGTCGAGACTCATGCCGGTGATGAAACTGACGTAGCTCGGAATGAGCGGCAACACGCACGGCGAAAGAAAGCTCAGCACGCCGGCTGTAAAACTGATCGTGAGCCCGACTGTAGGTGATTGCACGGGTTAACTGCCCAATGCCTTTTCTATCGCCGCGCTGAGCGTGCTGTCATTGGGTGCGATCGGGCCGGTTCTCCTCCAACGCAGTACTCCGTTTCTGTCAATGAGGAACGTGGCCGGCACACCAACCGTCAGAAACCTGGTGGAAATACGTTCGTCAGGATCGCGCCAGACCGGAAAGTTCATGTGAAAGTCTGTCATGAAGCTCCGTATGACATCGTCGGTACCATCGGTGTCAACGCTTACGCCAATGAGCTCCAACCCACGTTCGCGATACTTCTCGTGAAGCACGCGCAATTCCGGAATTTCGGTGCGGCACGGATGACACCACGTAGCCCAGACATTCAGCAACACCACTTTCCCGCGCAAACCTTGGAGTGATACGGAATCGCCTGCCAGCGATATGGTCGAATATGCAGGTGCAGGAAGACCAACCTCCACACGACCATCGGTGTTTGCGCCGCGGTTCGAATCTGCGGCAGATGCATCGCTGCCGCGGGCACAGGCCGCAAACAACAACAATGGTGCAACAGCCCGAATCAAACCGTGCGACATCACTTGACGTCTGCCGTTCGCGCTCGCGCAACGCGGATGGCCGAAGGGCGACTCGGCACCGTCCAGGCAAACATCACGTTGGCCCCGGCGATTACCATTTTCGGAAATCCACTCGCGCGCGCGGCTGAAGATGACGCTACCGTCATGGGTGCTCCTGCCGAGCCGTTGGACGCGACATGTCGAACACGCACCGCCGCTGTATCACCACCTGTGCGCTCCACCCACGAAACGAGTGCACTGCCGTCAGTCAACAGAGCCACGTCCACGCGACCGGCTGGACTTCCTCCGTCAAGGCGAACGGGCGGGCTGAAAGTGGCACCACTGTTGTCGGAGAATGCCAACTTCACCTGCGCACTATCGCCCGGTGCTGTGAACCAGGCGAGCGCTACGCGATTGCCGCGAGCCGCGAGCGCAGGCCCGTTTACAGGACAGGCCGCGATTTTCCAGTGGTCATTGTGCGCCGCAGCGCCGGCCAACCATTTGCCTCCAACCCGGCGTGTCACGTAGATGTCGCGAATTTCGTCGGCCGATCGATTGCGATACGCGACAATAGGACCATTGCTGGTGATAGCTACCGCGTTCTGACAACAATCACAGGTGCGTTCGTCCAAACGGATCTCCGGACCACGCGATCCATCTGCGCCAAGTGTGGTGGACACGAGCATCATTTCGTTCGACGCATCGTGGCCGTCTTTCGTGAACTTTCGCCCGTCAAGCCACACCGCGCCCAGTTGATTTCCTTCCGGCCACATTGCAACAAATCCGTGTTCTGTTTGCGCGCTGTCGCGGTGCGGTGTAACGGGTGATGCCCAGGTAAGGCCCCCGTCCGACGACTGCGCAATGCGTACGCCGTACGCGTACGGTCCGGTGCCCGTGCGCTGCAACCAGTGCACGGCAAGTCGGTTGGCACCCAACACTTCGATGGAGGGAAAGTCAGCCCAGTTCACGAAGAAGTCGCGACGCGAAGTTATGGTGCGTGACGGCGACCAGGTCACGCCGTCAAATGACGAAAACCGCAACGCATGCCCCGCCGCAGCCGGTTCAAGCCACGACATGAACACCCGACCGTCCGGTGCCACGGCCAAGTTTGGCTCGGCACTGCCGACGCCGGACGGATTGGGAACGCTGTCGAAGACCAACGGCAACACGGTGGCGATTGCACGCTCGTTCGTGGCGCTGCCGGGCGCGGCGAACGCTGCAAGCGTGGCTCCGGCAATCAGCACCGTCACCAGCGCCGTTTTCACAATGACTCCTGTGCGCAGCGGCATCTTTAGCGACGCCGACGCGACGACCAGTGCACCGCACGAATCTTCCAGCCGTTGGTCGATTTCGAAACAATCATCAACTCCACGAGTTCGGATGCGGTGCTTCCTTCAGCGCCACTGGCGGGTGTTTCTGTTTTCGAAACCACGTAGGCCATTGCACCGACAACGGTGACGTTTGTGACGCTGCGTACACCCTTGCTTCCCTGGCTTGCCTTCATGTCCGCACCGAGGTGATGACTGAGGTATTCGGCTCGCGACTGAATCGCTCCGCTTTCGATCACCAATGCATCATCCGCCAGCAGGGAGACGGCAAGCGCGGAATCTGACGCGGCCAGCGCGCCGTGAAATCGCTCGACTGCTGCAACGGCAGTGACTGAGTCCGCACTCTGTGCCGCGGCTACGTTAGCGGTGATCAGCGCGGTTAAAACGAACAGGAATTTGCGAGGCATGGTACCGGTGGGCGGGAGAGGTTAGTGCCGTGGCATTTCGTGTAGAGCGCTCTGCGAATGTGTGGTGCGCTCAAAGCACGGACATGAATTACTCGGGTTTCATCGAGGCCATATACATGAAGCTGAAATCGCCGTTGCCCTTCGCGCCATCGGCTGCGACCGCGTTCCACTTTGCAGTGTACGTGCCCGACGCGAGTTTGCCCGTGATTTTCGCAACGGAAACCTTCGGCGAATCAACGACCGCCCGCAGCGAATCGAGTGTGACGGTCTTGCCATCGGCCGCCGCGAGTTCAAGGCTCGCTTTCGTAACGTCAATGTTGCCAGAAAAGGTCAACCGAATCTCGCGTGGTGCCGTCATGACGTGCGCATCCTTGGCGGGCGTTGAGCTTACCACGGAAATGTGTGGAACGGCGCTTGCCGGCATGAAGGCTGCCGTGCCGATGACAGCTATCCCTGCCGCCAGAGATGCGGTGCGGCGGACCCCGCGGGCAATGCTGGAATGCGAGCTGCGAACTGCGGAGAGGGAGCGAATCATGGCGAGCATGGGCTTAGGTGTACGCGCGGCGGAATCACAACCATCGGGGACTGTGGGACGAAGCCGACGGTTCAATTTTACTCCGTGTAGAATATACGTCAAATTTCACGCCGTCCGGTAGGGTCGTACCACTCCCTGCTGTCTGCGCTCCTGGTGATAGTTCGACTTCGCCTCCAGTACGGACAGAGTCTCGCAGAAATTTTTACTTCCAGTAAAATGTGCGGTACCGCGGCCGGGACGGGCAGTCTGTTGCGTCGCACCATCGCGAAGCCCGAGGGTCGCTCGCTCAGGCGCGGCTTCGACACGATTCGCAGGCGCGACCTTGTGGACGGCGTGCATCCCCTCGCGGGGTAATCCCTGACGGAGTCGTAGCAGATTTCCTGACTGCTCGTTCTGCAGGGTGCGCCGATACTTTCTGAACCCACATCAGAGGTTATCCAGGGTGTTCACGTTGGGAATCCTGTCACTACTGCGTCGCTCGCACCAGATTGTGCGGGGCGTCCTTGGCGCGCTGTGGATTGGGTTGCTGATCTTCCAGTCATTAAACAGTTCGACAGGTTCTTGCTCGCACGAAATGCAGTCGACAGCAACCGTCAGTAGCGCGGCGAATAGCGGAATGGCGATGCACACCGCGACATCCATGTCCGATTGGTCCGTCACAGGAGCCAATGCGACGATGCTCGCTGACGCTTCCAGCATGCCACTGCCCGTGCAATCACTTCCCTGTCAGCACGCAGCCATGACCGGCGCCTGCCAAGCGTGCGTGAATGTCGCCACAATCGTGATCGCCACGGTGTCCATCTTGGCAGCAACGGCCGACGGTCCTTTTCTGTTGCCCCACACCGCTCGGTCGCAGCTGATTATCGCGCCCGACGCCCCGCCCCCGAAAGCCTGACCTGAGACATCGCCCGGCACAATTGCCGGGCTGAGCGCTGCGTTTTCGCCGGCGCGGTGCGCCCGACTTCCCGGGCGTATCAACGAAAAGATCTCAGGAGTTCAGATGGCGACCATCGCTCGGTTACACGAGCCGGCACGACGCGTTTTGCGACGCGTGCCGCTGTGTTCAACATTGCTCTTCACACGGATCACCGCATGCATGCTCACGCTGTTGTTGCTGGTACCCGTGGCTGCAGGCGTAGCACAATCGTCCGGCGAATCCAATCGGCGGCCGCTGCTGCTCGACGATGTGCTGACGAGCGTCGCGCGCGTCAATCCCCGCATTGACGTCGCCCGGGCGCGGGCGCGGGCGGCGCAGGCGAGAGTACCGGGAGCCATACGTCCGCCGGATCCGAAGCTGCAGATCGGATGGATGAATTACGACCTTTCGACATTCCGGCCCATGCAGGCCCTTGGCATGACACAGCTCCAGCTCATGCAAATGATTCCGGTGGCGGGCAAACTGCGGCTCGCGGGACAGGTCGAGACCGCGCGTGCGCAGGCGGTGGGGATTCGCGTGGACGAGGTTGACTTTGACCTCCGCAACCAGGCGGCAATGGTCTTCTACGATCTGTATGCCACCGAGGGTTCGCTGCAGGTGGCACTGGAGACGCGCCGCCTGCTGGAAGACATCGCGAGCATAGCCAATCGCATGTACGAGGTCGGCGACGGACGACAGGCCGACGTGCTCCGGGCGTCGGTGGCGGTGGCGAGGATGCAAGAAGAGATCATTCGGATGCAGACCATGCGCGCCGCGATGCACGCGCGATTGAATGCCTTGCTGATCCGCCCGATGGAGACACTGATTGGCGTGCCGTTGTTACCGGAATTCCCGTCCCAGCCCGGGACAGCCGATTCTCTGGCGGCACTTGCGGCACTGTATCGACCAGTGTTGCGCGTCGCCGATCGGCAAGTGGACGCAGCGCGGACAAGTGCTCAACTGTCGAAACGCGAGATATGGCCCGATCTCGTCGTGGGCGTGCAGTACGGCCAACGATCGGGCGCAACGGGTACGGAACGCATGGGCAGCTTGATGATCGGCGCGTCGCTTCCGGTGTTTGCCGGAAAGCGACAGTACCCAATGCGTGCCGAAGCCGACGCCATGCTGGCCATGGCGCAGGCTGACCTCGCAGGCGCCAAAGCCGAAACCGATGGCGCCGTCGCCATTGCCTATGCCAACCTGCAACGCGCACGACGACTGGCGGAGTTGTATCGCACGTCTGTACTGCCGCAGTCCGAAGCCACCGTCACGTCATCACGTGCCGCATATCGCGTTGGGTCTGTGCCATTCATGACGCTCATCGACGCGCAGATGACACTCAATCGATATCGCACCGAACTCTTCACGCTTGAGGCTGACGAAGGCCGGGCGTGGGCCGAACTCGAAATGCTGACTGGTCGCGTGCTGATCGATGCGCGTTCGGCGGCACCAACACGTTCACGACTTGTTCCGCCCAGAGACTCGCAACCATGACTCCTGATACTGAAGAACGTTCTGCGACGACCGAACACGTGACGGACAAGCCGTCGTTTCCGACCGTGAAACGTCCATTCCATCGCATTCTGTTCACATTCGTGGTACTTGCCAGCTCCATCGTGGCCGCGTGGTGGTTTACACGTCCGATGTCGGCAACCGCGTCTACTGCTGCAGACCCGGCCACTGAACATGTTCACGGCGCCGCCGCGAGCACCGCGACACCGGCGACGTCCGTGATGTTGAGTGCCGATGCAGCCCGGCGTATCGGCGTCACGTATGCAGTCGCCACGCGCGCTCCGGTGGTGCGGGAAATCCGAACAGTGGGACTCGTGACGTACGATGAGGCACGCGTGAAGACCATAGCCCCGAAAGTCGACGGGTACGTGGAGGAACTTTACGTCGCGACTACGGGCGAGTTGGTGAGCGAAGGCGCCCCGCTGCTTCGCATTTATTCACCGATGCTCGTGACCGCGCAGGAGGAGTTGTTACTCGCCACCAAACTGGTGAAGGATGTCGCCGATGCCGGGCGCAACCGCAACAACGACAGCGGCAGCCACGATGCCGTCCGCGATGCCGACGTACTCCTGAATTCAGCCCGTCGTCGGTTGCGATATTGGGATGTGCCGGACGCGGACATTGCGCGCGTTGAGGCATCCGGTGAGGTCACGAAAACCATCACGCTTCGCTCACCAATTCGCGGCGTGGTGGTACAGAGAAACGTATTGAGCGGTCAGCGCACCATGGCCGGTGACGCGCTGTTTCAGTTGGCCGATCTGAGTGAAGTCTGGATTGAGGGAGAAGTGTTTGAACGTGATCTGTCAGCGGTGCGGCGCGGACTCAACGTCACGATCGAGATTGACGCGCTGAACGGACAGAAACGCGAAGGACGCATTGTGTTTGTGTCACCCGTACTCTCGTCCGACACGCGAACAGCCAAGGTGCGCGTGGCCTTGTCGAATGGCGCACTGACGATCAAGCCAGGAATGTTCGCGACCATGCGCATACAAGGCGCAACAGGAAGTGAGGGCATCACCGTGCCGCGCTCGGCGGTATTGATGACCGGCGAGCGGGCGCTGGTATTCGTTCGTGACTCGGACGGCATGTTGAACGCGCGTAACGTTGACGTCGGCGCGACCGACGGCGACCGAGTGGAGATCCGCAGCGGTCTGGCGGTCGGCGAGACGGTCGTTGCATCGTCCACGTTTCTGATTGACGCAGAATCGAATCTTTCCTCCGCCGTCTCGGCGATGATCAACATGCCGGGGAGGGAAATGCCGGGCATGGAAATGCCGTCGCCGGCATCGAAGACCACGCGTCCGTCGGTAACGGGTAAGCCGGAGCGCAAGCCATGAGGTTCCCATGCTGAGGCGCATCATTGCATGGTCGGTTGGCAATCCGCTACTCGTGATCCTGTTCACCATCGGCGTGATTGGTGCCGGTGTGTTGGCAATCAATCGGACCTCGTTGGAAGCCTTGCCCGATCTCAGCGACGTGCAAGTCATTGTACAGGCCGGGTACAGTGAACAGGCGCCGCGTATTGTGGAAGATCAGGTTACGTATCCGATCGCGGCGGAGATGCTCAAAGTCCCGGGTGCTCGAACGGTGCGGGGATATTCATTCTTTGGTGTGTCGTTCGTGTACGTCATTTTTGAAGACGGCACCGATTTGTACTGGGCGCGCAGTCGCGTTCTTGAATACCTCAGCGGTATCAAGGGACAGCTGCCCGACGCAGTGACGCCTACGCTCGGTCCCGACGCGACCGGGCTCGGTTGGATCTATCAGTATGCGCTTGAAGACACCACGGGTCGATTGTCGCTCGCCGAACTGCGGAGTGTGCAGGACTGGTATCTGCGATACGCATTGACAGCGGTGCCCGGCGTGTCGGAAGTTGCGACCATTGGTGGATACGAGAAGCAATATCAAATAGACATCGATCCGGCAAAACTACTCGCGTATCGTATTCCCATTACGCAGGTCATGGCGGCCGTCAAGAATGCGAACGCGGATGTCGGTGCGATGGTGATGGAGCTTTCCGAGCGCGAGTATATGGTTCGCGGACTTGGGTACCTGAGTAGTCTGGCGGACATCGAAAACGTGGTCGTAACGTCCACAAGAAATGGCACACCAATTCGTGTGGCGGAGCTGGGGCACGTGACAATTGGACCCGCGGTACGACGCGGTGTTGCCGAACTTGATGGACGCGGTGATGCGGTGGGTGGAATTGTCGTGATGCGGTTCGGTGAAAATGCGTTGACGACCATCGAACGGGTGAAAGAGAAGCTGAACGCGGTGAAACAGGGATTGCCACCCGGCGTTGTGATCATTCCAACGTACGACCGAAGCGGGCTGATCGAGCGCGCCATTAAGACGTTGCGTGACAAGCTTCTGGAAGAGAGCATCATTGTCGCGCTGGTGTGCATTGTGTTCCTGCTGCACGCCCAGTCGGCATTGGTTGCCATTCTGACGTTGCCCATCGGCATCCTCATGGCATTCATCGCGATGCGTTTCGTGCCGGTCGGCGCCGACATCATGTCGCTCGGTGGTATCGCAATCGCGATTGGGGCGATGATTGATGCGGCCATTGTGATGATCGAGAACATGCACAAACATTTGGAGCGCGCAGTCGTGGCGAAGGGACAGTTGGCGCCGAATGCAACGCATTTTCATACCGGGGTGTTGACCAAAGAAGAGCGATGGCGCGTGGTGATCGAGTCCGCGCAGGAAGTTGGGCCGGCGCTCTTCTTTTCGCTGCTTATCATCACCGGTTCGTTCCTGCCGGTGTTTGCGCTTGGCGGACAAGAGGGTCGGTTATTCAAACCGCTGGCGTTCACCAAGACGTTGGCGATGGCCGCGGCAAGCCTGTTGTCGGTCACGCTCGTTCCCGTGACGATGGGAATGTTTATTCGAGGCCGGATTTATCTCGAGCGGGCGAATCCGCTCAACCGATTGCTCATCACGTTGTATCGACCGCTGATCACGTATGTCCTGCGTCATCGCTGGAGCGCGATTGCCGTCGCCGTCGCAACACTGGTCATCAGTTATATTCCATGGTCGCGTGTTGGCAATGAGTTTATGCCGCGATTGGAGGAAGAGACGATTCTCTTTATGCCCACGACACTTCCGGGCGTGAGCATTGCCGGAGCGCGAAGAATTCTGCGCACGCAGGACAGCATTTTGAAATCGTTTCCGGAAGTAGCGCATGTCTGGGGGAAGGCTGGTCGTGCAACAACCGCCACCGATCCGGCCGGGCTCGACATGTTCGAGACGACCATAACGCTCAAACCGCGATCATCGTGGCGCACGGGCGTAACGTATGACCGACTGATTGCCGCATTGGATTCGGCGGTGCACTTACCAGGCGTCACCAATGCCTGGACGATGCCGATCAAGGGGCGCATTGACATGCTGGCAACCGGGATTCGCACACCGGTGGGCGTCAAAGTATTCGGCCCCGACCTGGCCACGCTCGAACGACTCGGCATGGAAGTTGAAAGTGCTGTGCTGCCAATTCGCGGCACGCGAAGCGCCTTTGCTGAACGCGCACAGTCGGGCTATTACCTGGATATCGATATCAATCGCGAGGCGGCGGCCAGGTACGGATTGAACGTGGGTGACGTGCAGGCTGTGATTGCGTCAGCCGTTGGTGGCATGGTGATCACACAGACGGTTGAAGGTCGAGAGCGCTACGGCGTGCGACTGCGGTATCCCATGGAGCTTCGCGATTCTCCGGAACGGTTGGCCGAAGTGTTGATACCTGTGGCGGTGGGAACGGGGAACCCGGCAGCGCGGGGCATGGCACCGGGGATGAGTACAGGTGGGGCCGGGGGGCAGAGTCGTGCCGCGCAAGTGCCATTGGGTCAACTCGCCACGATTCGTCAGGTTTCTGGTCCAATGGTGGTTCGCACTGAAGACGCGCAGCAGACAGCGTGGGTCTATATCGACGTCGCGGACCGCGACATCGGTAGCTACGTCGCCGAAGCAGAAGCCGCCGTGGCGCGCGCAGTGTCGATGCCCACCGGGTACAGCCTGGTGTGGAGTGGCCAATACGAATACATGGTGCGAGCAAGAGCAACCATTCGCCTCGTTATTCCAGGCACACTCGTCATCATCTTTCTGCTGCTGTTTCTGAATTTCAGACGCGTCCCCGAAACGTTGATGGTGATGCTGTCGGTCCCCTTCGCGTTGGTAGGAGGACTCTGGTTCATCTGGGCATTGGGATACAACTGGTCGGTGGCTGTCGCCATCGGGTTCATTGCGCTCGCGGGTGTCGCTGCCGAAACCGGAGTGATCATGATCATATACCTTGATCATGCGTGGGAGTCACGGCGTCGGGAGAATCAGTCGCGGACATTGGCCGATCTCTACGCTGCCGTGATGGAAGGGGCGGTTGAACGTGTACGCCCGAAGATGATGACCGTCACCGCCATCATGGCGGGGCTCTTGCCGATCATGTGGAGCGGAGGAACCGGAGCGAGCGTGATGAAGCGCATTGCCGCCCCGATGATTGGTGGCATGGTGTCGAGTTCCGTACTGACGCTTTTGGTGATTCCGGCGGTGTATTCGCTGTGGAAGGGCCAGTTCGTTGCACTTCCTGGGCAACAATTGGATGAAGGGGACTGAACACAGCGCAATGAGTCTGCATGCCGAGTTCTTCGATCGAACGCCCGTTGGTCCAAGCACCGGCTGAAATCAAGGGAACTATGGTGGCGACGTAGGCATACGTATATTTTATGTCTTGTAAAGCGCGCGCGATTCTGATGCGCTGCCTCGAACCCCGTTGTGAATTTACCATGGACGAACCGGTGGATCTGAACGAAACTTTCGATAACGCATGCACGCGCCGACGCTTCCTGCATGCCGCCGGTGCGTTTGGCGCGCTGGCGAGTCTGCAAAAATTATCGCCCGCTTTCGCAGGCTCACTCCGTGGTCACAGTAGGCAATTGTCGCCCGGGCCGCTAGTGAACCGGGCTGGATTTTCGGCGCCGGCTCCAGTCCGTCTCGTCATTGATCACACGCCGTTTGGCCTTGCCGGCCGCCGCGCCATTGCGACTACAATCAACGGCACGGTGCCCGGTCCATTGCTCCGCTTTCGCGAGGGGGATCGGGCGACAATTCATGTCACCAACCGCCTCAGGGAGCATACGTCCATCCATTGGCACGGGTTGCTTGTGCCGAACGCAATGGATGGTGTGCCCGGCGTCAACTTTGACGGCATCCACTCAGGGCAAACGTTCGCATATGAATTTCCGCTCCGACAATACGGCACCTACTGGTATCACAGCCACTCCGGTTTTCAGGAACAGCTCGGTCACTACGGCCCGCTTATTATCGATCCCATTGAGCCAGAGCCCTTCCAGTACGATCGCGAATACGTGGTGATGCTTTCCGATTGGTCGTTCGAGGATCCACTCAAGATTCTTGACAACATCAAGAAGCAGTCCACCTACTACAACTTTCAACAGCGAACCGTCGGTGATTTCTTCCGTGATGTGGCGCGCGTAGGGTTGCGCGCCACGATCGCTGACCGGATGGAGTGGGGCAACATGCGCATGACCCCAACCGACATTGCTGACGTAACCGGCTCGACCTACACCTATCTGATGAACGGGCTTCCGGCGGCTGCCAATTGGACGGCGCTGTTTCGTCCAGGCGAACGCGTGCGGTTGCGCATCATCAACGCTGCCGCCGGCAGTTACTTTGACGTGCGCATTCCCGGCCTTGAAATGACGGTCGTGCAGGCAAGCGGTCAGCATGTGCAGCCGGTCGTCACTGACGAAATTCGAATTGAGATTGCGCAAACGTACGATGTGATTGTGCGGCCGACGGACGACCGGGCGTATACCATTTTTGCCGAATCGATGGATCGGTCGGGATACACGCGCGGTACGCTCGCACCGCGCGCCGACATGAGCGCTGCAATTCCGACACGCCGCCCTCGGCCGACGCTCACGATGATGGACATGGGCATGGCGATGAGTATGGGAGCGCACGCGGGTATGGACATGACTGGAACCGGCGTGTCGGCCGCCCCCGTGACGAAGCCAGGCACCGACGCATCCGCTGCTGCGAGTGCCGGCATGACCGGTCATGATATGGCCGGTCATGACATGGCTGCCATGTCACCGTCCGGTACCTCGAATACGTCGCGTGGCTTTCAAGGGCGACTGCGAGACGGCACCATAGTTCGTGCGACCAACCTGCGCGCGCCGGGCACCATCCCCGAGCCGGAAATGCACACGGGCAATACACATGGCGCGGCAAGTGCCGGCACGGCCATGGAAACTCGCAGTCGGTTGCACGAACCCGGGGTCGGCCTTGGTAAAGACGGTTGGCGGGTACTGGTCTACACCGACCTCAAGCGACTCGTGGCGGCCACGGTTTTTGAAGCGCCAGCGCGCGAGGTGGAGTTGCATCTCACGGGCAACATGGAGCGTTACATGTGGTCGATCAACGGCGTCAAATTTTCTGACGCACCCGACCCGATACTGCTCACGCACGGAGAGCGCATCCGGCTCACCATTGTCAACGACACGATGATGAACCACCCGATGCACCTGCATGGCGTGTTCATGGAGCTTGAAAACGGGCACGGCGCCGAGTGTCCGTTGATGCACACGATCAATGTGAAGCCCGCCGAGCGTGTGTCGTTGCTCGCGACGCCGTTGGATGCAGGTCCGTGGGCGTTTCATTGCCACATCTTGCTGCACATGGATCTCGGCATGTTTCGCGTGTTTCAGGTTTCCGAACCCGCCGGAGTTCTTAAATCGAGCGGGGGGGGTGACCAATGATGTCGAGGTCTCAAGCCAACGTTGGAACGAGCATGCCCGTCGTGCGCAAGTTGAACCGCAGGTTGAACAGCCGGTGGCAGCTGTTCGCGACTACGTTCGCGTTGTCGTTGCAGCTGTCCTGGGCAACTGCCGGACACTCTCAGACTGGCTCAGTCAAGCCGGTGGACAGAATGGGTGGCATGGATATGGATCGCGTTATTCGCACCTATCTGTTGGCGGATCAACTGGAGATTCAGCCGAACACGCCGGAACGTCCGGTTGTTCTTGAGTTTCTCGGCTGGATTGGTGGTGATTATCAACGGCTGTTTCTGCGAGCACAGGGAGAACAGTCTACGCGAACGGGTAGCGGTGGCGAGTTGCGTGCGGACGTACTGTATGGCCGTCTGCTGACCCCCTTCTGGTCCGCAGTGGCCGGCGTGCGCATCGACACCAGGCAGCGAATGACTTCGGTCCCCGCGCTGACAGGACCCAGTGCGGCTGCCACTGGCAAATCGCGCGTGACGCGCGGCATGCTGGCAGTCGGGCTTGAGGGCATCGCACCGTATTGGTTCGAGCTTGAACCAACCATTTTCGTGAGTGATCATGGGGATATCTCGGCCGAGTTCGAGAGCACATTCGACCTGCGCTTCACACAGCGGTTGATCTTGCAACCGCGTCTGGAGCTCAATGCCGCCGTGCAAGCCGTGCCGGATTTTGGCGTCGGGTCGGGACTGAACGATGTGGAATTCGGGGCCCGTCTCCGCTACGAAGTGCGGCGAAAGTTTGCGCCGTATGTCGGAGTTTCGTGGCAGCGCCTCACGAGTGGAACGGCCGCCCAGGCAAGGTCCGCAGGCGACAAGGTCGGATCTGCAACCGTTGCGGCCGGGGTGCGCATTTGGCGGTAGCGAGTTGCCGTTCGCGAGTGTCGACGTAGTGCGCGACTTGACCGGCCCACCGAACAACGCACGAGGAGTGGTGTTCGTGACGCCGCTGAGTATATTTTACACAGCGTAAAGCCGAATCCTGCGGCAGGAACGCACGCTTTCAATCTCTTTTTCAGGATGGTCGGGCACTCCGCCATCCAGGGTACCACCGATGCGAAATAGAAGAAATCTCAGTCTGGTGTTCGCAAACACTTTCTTCGTGCCTGCCGTGATGTCGGCGCAGGCGGCCGATATGGTGCCAACGCATTCATCCATGACCGCACGCGACAGCGCTGCCCTCCGAAGCTTGCTCACGAGCCCGCTTGGCTCGCGTGGCCCGTCAGGATCCGCCGTGGTAATCGGGAAGACCCTGCGAATCGAGTGGGCAGGCGACCAACCCGGAAGCGCGCGCACGTGGTCAGTGCGACGGGGATCATGCGCCCGCGACGAAGGCGCTTGGCACGCATCCACCGAATTGACGCCACTCACTATTGACGCCGCAGGTAAGGCCGAGACGAGCGCCGAGCTCGGGGTGCCAATGCCGCTGGGAAAGGCCTACCTCGTAGTGTACCAATCCTCCTCCGGTTCGGAACCCGTTGTGTTGGCCTGCGGTGCGTTGTCAAATGGCGCGGCTGTCGAGGACTCGGACGCCGCGATGGATCATTCGGCCATGGCTCACTCCGCGATGGTTCCCTTCAGTAAAGACCTTCCCAAGACGGATCCTTCCAAGACTGATCACTGGGCCATGGACCACTCCGGGATGGCGATGGGAACGGTCAAAGCCGGTGGCGAGAGAGAAAGCGCGGGCCTATCACGGATGGACATGGCGGGTTCGTCTCACGATAGCGTCTCGTCCGGCTTGATGGCCATTCACGAGCGAATGATGGCCGACCCGGTCATTCGTGAGCGTGTTCGGACCGACCCCGTGTTGCAGCGCATGATTAACGAGCTGCATACCGACTTGGCGAAGATGCGCCTGGCCGACCCGACGGTTGCTCCGAAAACTCCAACGGCTAAATCCACTCCCAAAAGAGCTGCGGCGTCCAAACCCGTCGTTAAGCCGACACCGAAGACTGCTGCCCCGGCCATGCCCGGCATGGACCACAGCCAGATGCCCGGAATGAAAAAACCACCGTCATGAAAACGTCTTTCGTTTCTGCGGGCATAAAAAAATGAACGGCACTGGGCGCTGGCTGCGGAGCGTCCTGTCGGCTTTGCTACTTGCTGTACTGTGGCCGGCGCAGGCGATTGCACACGCGGAGCTCAAGAGTTCCCTCCCCCGCGCGGGCGCCCATCTGGGTATCGCACCGCGCGAACTGCGCATCAATTTCAGCGAGGCGCCCGAGCTCACGTTTACGACCATCAACCTTCGGGGCCCAGCTGGCGCGGTCGTTGCCTTGGGACCAGTGCAAGGCGCGACCGACTCGCGTCGATCAATCGTTGCCGCCGTTCAGGGCCAACTCTCCGCGGGCACGTACACTGTGGAGTGGAAAGTGGCTGGATCGGACGGACATCCGGTTCAGGGAAAGTTCGACTTCACGATTGCCCCCGGGGCGACCGGGCTGCATCAGCTGCCACCACAGCCGGTGCAAGGCGCTTCGGCGGATTCTGGCGTCGTCGGCAGCCGTATGTCGCATGACGACGCGACGTCGCTTCCCATGAGTGCGGGTTTTGACGCGGAATCGCCATTGTACGTCGCGGTCCGCTGGCTGCTGTATGTGGGGATGCTGGCCGGGATCGGCGCTTTCGCCTTTCAGCGCGCCGTGCTTCCAGTACTTCGACGCACCGAACGCATTGAGTCAGGCCTACAAGCGTCAGTCGGAAAACGGGCAGCGTTTGTTGGTGTCCTCGGCGTCGTCGTCGTAGGTGCTGCCGTTCTGCTACGGTTATACGCGCAATCGTATGCCATGCACGGGGCAACCCGCGTGCTCGACCCCGGGCTTGTCTCCAGTATGCTCACCACGACCACGTGGGGACGCGGCTGGCTGCTGCAATTTGTTGGCGTTGTTGTTGCCTTGGCAGGCTTCAGGCACGCACGACGCGGGCAACAGCGCGGATGGATGCTGGCCGGCGTTGGTGTACTGGCCCTGGCTTTCTCGGCAGCGCTGTCGGGTCACGCGGCTTCGGCACCGCAGCTTACCGCACTTGTGATTCTGGCTGACGGATTTCACGTCATCGGAGCAGGCGGCTGGCTCGGCAGCCTGCTTGTAGTGCTGGTGGTGGGCATCCCCGCGGCGCTCCGGCTTGATGAAAATGTGCGTCATCGGGCTGTCGCGGATCTCATCAATGCATTTTCGCCGACGGCCCTGGTTTTTGCAGGACTTACTGCGGCAACCGGGGTTTTTGCGGCGTGGATTCATCTCGGACAGGTTTCTGCACTGTGGCAAACGACATATGGCAAAACGTTGTTAGTCAAGCTGGCAGTATTGTCGGTGATGGCGGGAACCGGGGCCTACAACTGGCTTCGAGTCAAACCGGCACTGGGCGGCGCGGTCGGAACAGCTCGCATTCGGAAGTCAGCACGTTTTGAGATTGCGGTGGGCGTCCTGGTCATTGTGGTGACAGCGATTCTTGTTGGCACCCCCACTGCGATGGATGCTGGTGCAATGAATTCCATGAAGGCCGCGATTGAGCGCCCGCAAACCCGCTGAACATGTAGCGATCGCGACACAGCCACGTTTGTGCACGATGTAATACACTCGCCGAACACTTTTCGAACACCTTGCACGACGGCATCCCATGCAAACAGAACATCAGCCCATGCACCCGTCGGAAATTCAGCAAAGTGCCCACGGCGCGCAGAATCACGCGGCCATGATGTCTGACCCAGCGATGGCGAAGACAATGGACATGGACATGCGGCGGCGATTCTGGGTGGCACTCGTGCTCACCATTCCAATCGCAATCATTGCCGGGCACATCCCGGGCCTGCCGATGTTTGTGCACCCTCCGCTGGCGAATTGGCTGGGTCTGGCGTTGTCGACACCGGTGGTGGTGTGGTCGGGTTGGGTGTTTCTCGCAGGAAGTGTGCACGCGCTTCGCAACCGAAAGCTCGACATGTCGGTGCTCATCACAACCGGCGTGCTGGCGGCGTATGTGAGCAGCGTATACCTGACCATCATCTCCTATCCGACGGCGTATTACGAAGCGGCCGCCATGCTCGTGACGTTTGTGCTGTTTGGCCACTGGATGGAAATGAAATCGCGGCGCGGTACATCGGACGCCCTGCACGCGCTTTTCGATCTGGTGCCGCCAATGGCTCGCGTCGTGCGCGCTGGCGTTGAAGTGGAAGTGCCGACGGCGGAGGTTGTTGTTGGCGACGAATTGCGATTGCGCCCTGGCGACAAGCTCCCCGTCGATGGCGTTGTGAACGTCGGGGAAACAGACGTTGATGAATCGCTGATCACCGGGGAAAGTCAACCGGTTCATAAGCGACCCAATGATGCGCTCGTTGGTGGGTCGATCAATGTCACCGGTGCAGTGACGATGCGCGCCACAAAGGTGGGAAAAGAAACCGTACTCGCGCAAATCGCGGCGCTGGTGGAACACGCGCAGAATTCCAAGGCCCCCGCGCAACGATTGGCCGATCGCGCCGCAGCGGTGCTGGTGATTGTTGCCATCAGTGCGGGCATTCTGACATTCGTTGGATGGAAAGTACTCGCAAATGCCCCCTTTCTAACTGCACTCACTTTCGCAATTTCGGCAATAGTCATCGCGTGTCCTGATGCGTTGGGACTGGCTACTCCAACAGCCGTCGCCGTTGGTACGGGTTTAGGCGCTAAACACAACATTCTGATCAAGAATGCGGCGACGCTTGAAGGAATGAGTCGCATTCAAACCATCGTGTTGGATAAAACCGGAACGTTAACAGTCGGAAAACCCACGGTCACGGATATCAAGCCCGTTGCCGGCATCACGGAAGACGAGTTGCTCGACATCGCGGCTGCGGTATCCGCGTCTTCCACACATCCGCTGTCGCGCGCGATTGTTAGTGCCGCTCAAGAGCACAACCGCAACATTCCAGCGGCCTCGGACATCGAAAACGTCCCGGGTATGGGTGTGCGCGCAACCGTAAATGGCGAGCGCACGCTGATTGGTAATGCGGCACTGTTGGCGCAGGCAAAACTCAGCGATACCAGTACTGAAACGATCGCACAGCAACTCGCGACAGACGGTCGGTCGCTCACCTTCGTTGCAGCGGGAACACGAGTGCTCGGTGTGCTTGGCATTACGGATGCTATCCGGCCTTCAACAGTTGGTGCGATTCGTGAGCTTCACGAGCTCGGTATCACTACCATTTTGTTAAGCGGTGACGTGCAGGCCACCGCCGAACGTGTGGCAAAGGAAGTTGGTATTGATGTGGTGTTTGCTGGCGTTCGGCCCGAAGACAAAGCGGGTCACATTCAGCGATTGCAGAACGAACACAAGTTCGTCGCCATGGTTGGCGATGGCGTCAACGATGCACCCGCGCTTGCGCAGGCAGATATTGGCATTGCGATTGGTGCCGGTACCGATGTCGCAACACAGGCTGCGAGCGTGGTGCTGATGCGATCAGATCCGGTCGACATTGCCAAAGCGATTCGCCTCAGCAAGGCGACCGTGCGCAAGATGAAACAGAATCTCGCGTGGGCGAGCGTCTACAACGTGCTCGCCATCCCGGTCGCGGCAGGCGCTTTTTACAATGCGTTCGGCTGGTCGCTCCGCCCCGAAGTGTCCGCATTGCTGATGTCGGTTTCATCCATCGTGGTGGCGCTGAATGCGGTATCACTGCGGCGAGCGCGGATCTAGGCATCGCCCTCCGTGGACGTGTCGTATTTCGCGCCATTCAAACCTTCAAAAACTTCCCGCGTCGATACAACGGCACCAGCAACGCGTAACACACCACCACAAAACTCAGCGCCCACAACAGCGACGCCACGCGCGATTCCACACCAATGGCCTCAAGACCGCGCACCACTGTCATCCCGCTGCTGAGGCGATGTCCGTCAATCTTGAACTTGATGCTGGATCGCAAAATATTGGCGAGCAATTCACCACCAACGTACGCAAGAATCGGGTTCGTGCCAAACACGAGAAATGGCATCGTCCAGCGTTTCATCTGTTTCATGTCGACCAACCATCCAACAATTGCCAACGAGACACAGGCCGCGCCAGCCGTGAACAACACGTACGAACTGGTCCACAGCGGTTTGTTGATGGAAAACACTACGCTCCACAACAAACCAAGCACCATCGCGGCGCTGCCGGCGTAACCCAGCATTTGCAATCGCAAGCCAATCGCGCGCGTTGTCTGCAACCAGCGACCCGCCAACACTCCAAGCAAGACGGTTGCAATTGCTGGAATGGTGGACAGCAATCCCTCAGGATCGTACGGCACCGCGCGATCCCACAGGTGCCAACCCAAATTCCAGCGCGTCCCATCCAGCATTGTGCGATCAACCCACGCCGCGAGCGTGCGCGCGGGTTGGTCAAGCAATCGCGCACCAATTTCGTTTTCGCCGGGAACGGGGATCAACGTCATCGCGGCCCAGTACGCGAACAACAGCAATGCTGCGACAATCGCGACGCGTTTCGTGCTCGTGTTCCAGGCAACCAGCGACGCGACGAAATACACAATTGCAATGCGCTGCAACACACCAGTCAACCGCAGCATCTCCAACCGCGCCGCAATGTGTCCGAAAAACGCCGGCAACCACTCGGGCCCAGCGAGCGCGGTCTTCTCGAAGAACGGATACGCGTTGAGCAATACTCCGAGTACGAAGATGATCGCCGCACGTCTCGTGATTGCACGAAACACAACGGCGAATGCCCCATCGTCGTGACTGTTGCTCGCATGTCGCGACAACGAGAGATGCGTTGTGATTCCCACCAGAAACAAGAAGAACGGAAACACGAGATCGGCGAATGTGCAGCCATTCCACACACTGTGCCTGAACGGCGCAAACACGTGGTCCGGATCGCCGGGATCGTTCACCAGCAACATGCCCGCCACAGTGATGCCGCGCAGCACGTCAATTGAGACTACACGCTCACTCGCCGGCCTCGGTGCGACCTTCGTCACGCGAGCACTTCCCGTCAGATTTGGGCCGAGTGCCGGTGTGAAAACGAAACTCCGGGGGGACACAACATCAGTGAGTGGCGGGCTGCAACAACTGCTCAAACGCCGTCGCAATCACGGTGCTGTCGAATGCGGTTTGCGCGAACGCGCGACCCGCGCACCCCATACGCGCGCGCGCGCCGGGATCAAGTGCGAGATCCGTCAACGCACTCGCCCACGCATCCACATCACCAGGTTCCACCAGGCGTCCCGTCACGCCGACGTGCATGGATTCCGCAATCCCGCCAATGTTGCTACCCAAAACAGGAACACCACACGCTTGCGCTTCGACCAGCACGCGTCCAAAGGCCTCACGTCCGGTCGATGGCAACGCGAGCACATCCATCGCGGAATAATACGGCAGCAGATCTTCCATCCACGGACGACGAATGTGTCGCGCCGCGAATGGCGAATTTTGAATGATGAGGTCGAGTTCCTGTTCGCGCCGTCCAAACCCAACCCACAGCGCGTGCATGTTCGGGACGGCCGCCATTGCTTTCATCAGCGACTCGGCAAACGGAATCACGCCTTTGTTCGACTCAATGCGACCAACAAATCCCACCAGCACGTCGTTCGGTGCGAGACCAAGTGCGGCGCGGGTGGATTCGCGCAGTGCCGCGTTGGGTTTGAAGTAGCAGGTATCGATGGGGTTGTAGAGCACGTCGGTGCGACCGGCCGACACGCCACGCGAAATGAGCCAGCCACGCAGATTTTCTGACGGCAGCAGAAAGCGCCAGCGTATCCACGGGATCACGATGCGGCTTGAGCGCTTCAGTCCCGCGTGATGCAGAAAAAGATCCAGCGGCACGTGACATTGCGCCGCGACCAGCGCAGTGCCCCAGTAGTCGCGTTCGAAGACTCCAATAACACGATCAGGTCGCAGGTCGCGCACGGCCTGGCGTAACACACGCATGGCCGACGACTCAAACGTGCGAGTGAACGCGGCGCCGTACAGCTTGACGAGTGAGTTGCGTTCGAGCGCGCGCCAGATGCCGCTGTCTGGCGCTGCAACTACCGAAACTTGATGTCCGGCCGATGCCATGGCATTGGCCAGGCTAACGAAGTGCGAGGCCGCGCCTCCGGGCTCCGGAAGCGTTCCGACAAACAGCAGTCGGAGCGGTTCACGCGCGAGCGGAGCCACGGTGATCAACCGGCCTAGGGGACGCTGTTGGCCGACATGACTGCGGTTCCCGGCGTCGTGGCAACGGAGAGCTTGATGCTGTGAGTTTTGTCGTTCACGCGCGTCAGCAACGCGGTGGCCGTGGTGTGCGTGACAGCGGCAGTCCAAGCCACGACGCCTGGCCGTTTTTTCGTGCCGGGGCGCACCGTTTTTGCTCCGCTGTACCAGATGGTCACACTGTCGTTGGCCGCCAGCGCAAATGTTGAGCGATAAACGGCCAAGCCAAACTGGGGAATTTCGCCGGCGGCGAGGACTGGGGTTGGGTACGTCGTCCAGCTGACGCCGTCGGAGCTCGTCGCGAGGAACAGGCTGGTCGTCATGCAGCCGCGCGTGCCAATGTAGGCGGCCACCAGTGCCCAGTACTCCTTGCGCGACGGCATGTACTGCACGTCCAGATGCCAAGGGACGTACCCAGTTTGGGTGAACGCTATCGGGACCGGCGCACTCCAGTCGAGTCCGTTTGCTGAACGGCGCCTGGTGATACGCGTGGTGAGGGCCGAGCAGCCTCTGCGACCGGCATCAATTTGGTACATGCTCATGTTCTCATCGGGCGTGCGCACGATGCTGGGCGAAACCACAAAGCGACCCGAATCGGTGACGACCTGGCGCGGCGTCGACCAAGTGATCGCGTCCGAGCTGGTGGTCAACCACACGTTGTCGGCCATGTGGGCCGCGACGCCCTTCTTCCCAGAGACGTTTTGGACTTCGCGATAGTACAACCACATCTGGCCGCTCTTCGGTTCGAAGAGCATGTCCGGATCGGAGAGGTAGCCGCGCTTGGTTCGGGACAGCGGATTAAGCACGCCTTCGGGAATGCCCCAGGTGTCGCCGTCTTCACTGACAAACAGCGAGGGATTTTCAAACTGTGTGGCGCTGTTCGGATACGGGGTGATCGCGTTCCAGAGCTTGTGGCCGTTCCACGGTTGGTCGAAGACCACCACGTCGGGGTGGACCACCTGACCCGAGCCGTCGTAGGTGCTGAAGCCCATCGCGGCTGGTCCGGCCAGAGCGACAAAGGTTGAACCGGCCCTTATTCTCGGCTGGAACGCCGTGGAGTCCGCACGTCGTGGTTGCAGCGAGTCCGAGAGGTCGGAGGCACAAGCACTGAGGGCGGCGGCCAGAATAGCTGCGCCCGCCGCGACTTTCAGCGCCTTAACAAATCCCTTGTGCATGGCGTCGAACCGATGAGGCTTCGACGCACCATTTTTCGGAAGCGCGTTTGACACGATGCTGGGCGGGACCGGAGGTGGGCTCTCGCGCCTGCTCATCATCGAGAGACGGGGCTTTGAGGGCACTGCTTGAAAGTGCCGGCAGCCCTTACATCCCTAGCCTATGCTATCACCCTGTTATAAGCAACTGAAGAAATGGTGATAGCGCTCACCTGATTTCGTCATTTACCATTGCAAACACCGTCCAGTGACTGCAACAGTTCTTCGGCGTTGGCCGGCCGATGCGAGGAGTCCTTCGCCAGACAACGCTGCACCAGATCGTCCAGCGCCGCCGACACGTCCGGGTTCCGCGCCGTCAGTGGGGTCGGCGTTTCCGACAGGTGCGCGGCAATCATCTGCGCCGAGTTCATTTTCCCGGCGAATGGATGCGTACCGGCCAGCAACTCGTACGCGACCACGCCCCACGCGTAAATGTCGGCGCGCAAATCCACGTCGGCGCCCACCGCTTGCTCGGGCGCCATGTACGCGGGCGTGCCGGTAGACCCACCTACCTGCGTGAGCGAGGAACTCGTGCTGCTGGTGCCAGTGCCATCGAGCGTGCGCGAGGCGCTGAGCGCCTTCGCGATGCCGAAGTCCGTGACGACGGCGGTGCCACCCGACAACAGAATATTCTCCGGATTGATGTCGCGATGCACCACGCCTTGCGAATGTGCGTAGGCCAGCGCGCGCGCCACATCACGCAGAATGCTCACGGCCGGTGCCACGCCGAACGCAGCGCCGCCGGCCATACGCGCCCGTAACGATTCGCCGGTCACGAACGGCATGGTGTAGTACGGCAGCGCACCCGAGCTTCCGGTACTGCTTCCCGTGCTAAGCACGGGCACGATGTTGGCCTGTTGCAGCCGCGCCGCCAGCTTCACTTCGCGCGCAAAACGCTCGGCGCTGACGCCTTCCGCGAGTTCGGGCGCGATCACCTTCACGACGAAAGTGCGGCCGAGCGCGTGCTCGTGCGCGACAAACACGCGCGCCATGCCGTCCCCACCGAGTTCGCGCTCGAGGGTGTAGCCGCTGCCGAGGGTGGCTTGAAGTTGGGTGCGGAGGTCGGTCACGAAGATGCGTCACGCGTCGGACGCTGCTCGAGCGCAATAACGGCGCGCCCAATCGCGCGATCGCGTTCACGCAAGCGCTCCAGAATACGCAGTTTCTCGGCGATGGGTGTCGCCGTCATCGCAACGCGCGACGCCCGTTTCACGCGCAGCGCCTCGTCCATGGAAAATCTCACGGTTGATCCTCCATCAACGCAACGAAGCGAGCCCACTTCTCCGTCAATCCGAAGCGCTCGGTCAGGGCGCCGAAGCGCAATCGCTCGAATGTCCCGGACGCCAGGAATTGCGATAACCGGATCTTATCCTTCAAACGCCCGGTCTCGAGTGCGATCGCGGCCAAGTGTTCCTGCGACAGCACGGCAACCGCTTGCCCGTCAACGGTCATGCGCACCGCATGTACAAGCGCATCGTCGACGAGCGGTGTGGTGGCCGGGAGGAACTGTACGGGCCAATCCGCGATGACCAAGTGCTCATTCTGCACGACAGCTCCACGGTCTGTGAAGTAGTCATAAATCGGGGCCAGCGATACGAAGAGCGACGCGGACTGATCGAAGACCACGAAGACATCCACGTCCTGCGTGGCGGCTGGCTCAATGTAAAACGTTGCGCCGACTGCACCACCGACTGCATAGCGTCCAACAATGCCGTCCGCGACCGCGGCCTCCAACTCGGCGAAGATGTCAAGCAGTGCCATCAGCGCCTCCGCTCACGAGCGCGCCCGACGATGTAGCCAGCGCTGCTGATCGATCAAGCCCGACGACGGCGATGCCAACCGGGCTTCGCGTGCCGATGCCACGCACGCATCCTCAAGGTCGGCCGCGACCCGCCAGAGGTCCACGTGCGTGAGTTCAGCCTGCCCGACGCGCGCGAGCTCCACAGCGGCGGAGCGCCACTGCGCCATCCAGGCGCGCTGTTGGGCCGAGGTCGGTGACGTCATGTAGGAAAGGTAGCGCTCACGGCGGTGGAGCACCCACCGGCCCGGGCGACGAATATGGACACTCGCGCAGCCGACGCCGGACGAGGAGGCCTTCCACGCGGGCTCGGTGCGAATGGCGTCGCAGGGCGGGTAGCAGACGGACATGGGGGTGTTCGCAAGGCCGCCGCCGTGTTCGAGGTGATCGACGAAGGCCGAAGCGGTTGCCGAACACCAAGGCCGACATGGCACGGTCACACGACCCAATTCCGGGCCCGCCGACGGTCATGCGGTCGCGGAGCGTGCGTGCCGCGTCCCAGCGCTGTGACGCGGCCGCGGCCAGGATCACATTCCTGCGAGCAGACAACATGGCAGAACGCGCGCACCGTCGAGGTTGTCCGACTTGTCTGAGGGAGTTCGTGTACCGACGGCACGAAAACGGGGTGCGTTCGCGGACACGACGCACCCCGTTGCACTCGCAGGAACCGAAACCGCTTATCGCATCGACATCAGGTTGAACACGAAGCCGGTTTCGCCGTTTCCGTTCGTCGAGCGCATCATGGCGCCGACGCTCATTTCGAAGCCCGCGACGCGAATCCCAACACCGGCGGCGCCCTGAAACCCATCCGTGATGGCTGCAGCGCCGCCGCGAAGGGCCAACACCGAAAATCCCGTATACTCGGCGCCGAGTCCAACTTTCATTTTTGGCGTGAGGTTGATGCCGTTACCGAAGTGCTGGCTGGCATCGGCCGTGATCAGCAGTGATGGACGCACCGTGCGCGCCACACCCGCCGCGAGCTCTGGCTTGAACTTCTCGGCTTCGAATGTGCCGCGCATCGCCGTGGGCGCACTGCTGTACGGTTGTTCGTCAAAGTTCGAAGCGTTGTTCACACCGTCAAAGGTGAATCCACCCGCACGGCTGGTGAATGCTGCGGTGTTCCACGCAAATGTGTTCACGACATTGCGCGCGGTCACACTGTACGTGGTGCCTGAGCGTACAACCGACAAACCAAGATCGACACCAAACCCGCTGCCTGCGTTCCCAACGTGTGTCGAGTCGGTGTAGATGGTTGGAAATTCGACGTTGATACGATCGGCGGTGGTGGTTGATCCGTGATCTGACGCGCGCGCTGCGGCAATGCCCCGGATGTATTTCGCCGTCACACCAAATGCGACCTGGCGATCTGGCGATTTCGCACCAAGCGGAATCGCATAGCTCACCGCGCCAACACCAAACAACGAACCGTTCGCGTTCGAGCCGCTGAAGTTGAAATCTTTGGCAGAACCCGTGCGACCGGCGTTCCCAAACAGCAGGGCTTCGGCCGCATCTTGATTGAGATTCACTTCGCCACCGCCAATCACACCCAATTGCGCGCCGAAATTCCGGATGCTGAGCGCGAAAATTGAGAAACCGCCTGACGTGCCGCCGGTTTCGCGACCGGTGCCGATCTGCTGCAACCAGCGCTCACGCGTCGACGCCGGAATCAGTGTGTTCTCGTGCGCTTTGATGTCGCTGAACCTGATGGGATTGATACCGCTGTTCACGCTGGCCGAAAACAAGCTGATGGCAAACGGTTTCTGTTGACCGAGTGCGAGGCCGGCCGGGTTGTAGGCTATAGCGTCGTAGCTGCGGGCGAGTGCGGTGTAGTTGCCGGCCATGCTGAAACCAGCGGCGCTGGCGGCAGGCAGTTGGCCGTGTGCGGTTTGCGCGGTTGCAGCGACCGAGAGGACCGCAGCGAAAATTCGTGCGTGTTTCATGCGTGATTGATTCTGGAGAGAGAATGTCATTGGTTCAGCCGCCAACCGAAAGCGTGAGGTCGAAATGCGTTTTGACAACGACCGCTTGTTTGGGCGACACACTGATCGTGCCTGACGATGACACGGCCGGTCCGCTGATGGTGATTGTGACCTTGCGACCGAACAGGCGCTTGAGCTCGTCCTTGGTGAACTCGATGGAGCGTGTCGTGCTGCCCGTGCCCAATTCGACCGACTTAACGATAGCCGCGCCGCTATCGGGGCTCAATCGCACGCTCAGTGTGCTGGTTACGAGAAATGGATTCTCGATCTTCATCAGCAATGCGCCGCGCTGCGTGCGATCGCTGATGCCGTCACCGACGTCGCTGAAATCAATTTCGCTGGTGGAGGTCAACGTGCGGCCAGCCACCGAGATCAACGCATTTGACACGCGCAAATTCGTTGGCGTGGCATTCACGGAAATTGTGCGACTGGCATCCATCGTGACGGGCGTGCCTTCCGGAGAATTCACGGACATCGTGACGGACACTGGTGTCTCACCAGAAATACCACCAGCCAGCGGAATGTTCACGCTCAGTTTTCCGCCGTTGGCGGGTAACGATTGGGTGGCGCCGTCGACAATCATGGTGCCGAGTACCGTGGCGCCGTTGGAGACGGTGATCGTGGCGGTGCCGTATGGTGCGGCGGCGCCGTTCGGACGTAGCGGATCGAAAGTGAAGTTGTTGGTCACGTTCATGGCGAGCGAACCGCTGGTGAGTGTCGCCGCAGAAATATCGGCGGTCAGCGAGCTGAACATGGATGCGCGCACCAGTACGGCGGGCTTCGTACCCATCAGCCCATTGACCACGACACATTCGGCGCAGTCGTCGGAAAGCAGCCGCGTGACCGTGGCCATGTCGGCGTTCAGCGTGAAGCCGCTGCTATCCGGGAGAACGGACACACCGCTGGGCAGCAGGCTCGCCACCCCGATGCGGGAGGTTTCGCCAGGAACGACCCAGCGCTGTTCGACAATCGGTGCTGACGTTGGAATGTCGCAGCCGCTCGCGGCGACGAGCGCAATTGCCCAGAGCGTGCCGGTGATCGCGCGAACGATCGGGCGTTCAGTTACCCCATGTTGCATTGGCATTCGGCAGAATGGTTTTGGAATGGCTGGACGTACCGGCCAGCGGTACGGTGCAAGAGTGGGCTACGAATAGTGGCGTGTAAGAGCGACGCGACATCGTAACGCGCGGTGGACGCCCCAAAGACGATGCTCTTTCGGATGTATCACACATTTGCCCATCGCCCTGATGTGCGACGACTGGTCTATCGCGTGCCGCCGAACACAGTAAGATTCACAAACGTTCTGGCGCTGGTCGAACCTGTCACGCAGGCGGCATTTTTCGTGCAAACGGTCCGGGTTTTCAATCGAACCTCTCGACGCATGCAGCAATGCGTTCGGTCGCTGCTCCCGCACGCGCGATTCGCATACGCGCTACTCGCACCCGCGCTGCTCGCATATGTGCCAATCGCACTCATGTTGTCCGCCTGCAGCGGACGCGCGCCGGCACCAGCGCTGGCCAACTTCGTCACCAATCCAAGTACTGGTGAACGGGTTCGCGTGCTCGAACTGCACCCGGGTGTTACCGCAACTATTGTTGCGCCGGCGCAGTTGAATACGAACAAGCGCGTCGATCTCATTTTGTACGCGTTGCCCAACGGCAACTCGACCGCGCAAACCATTGGGCGCAAGATGGCCGACGGGGTCGACTGGCATTTCGATATTCAGCACATCGGTGCGCAAACGCGCGCGCTGCGAACGCTGGGACTTGATCAAGCCATTGTTGTGTATCTCGAAGCGGATACGAAGAGTTGGCCGGAGTGGCGGCGCATCAATGATTATGACAAAGCCAACAAACGGATTGTCGAGATTGTTGATGAGTTGCGAGCGACGATCGGCAATCCGTCGCAGCTTGCCGTTACGCTCACCGGGCATAGTGGCGGCGGTTCTTTTGCGTGGGGATTTATTGACGGTCAGGATTCGTTGCCACCCTGGCTCGTGCGCATTGGATATCTGGACAGCAATTACAGTTTCGAGTCACGTCACGGCGACAAACTTGTGCGATGGCTTCGCGGTGACTCGGCGCGCACGCTGGTGGTACTGGCGTATGATGATCGCGAAATCATGCTGGACGGTAAGAAGGTCGTCACCGACTCTGGTGGGACGTGGCGCGCGTCGCAGCGCATGATTGACAACCTGCAAGCGGCGTTCCCGTTTGTGCGCGACACACTGGGCGACTTCATTCGTTATCGGAACGCGCAGATGGAGTTTGTGCTGCATCCCAATCCGGCTAATCGCATTCTGCACACGGAAATGATTGGCGAGATGAACGGTTACATGCACGCGATGCTGGTGCGGCTTGGAGGATACACCCGCGAGAACAGTGTGCTGAGGCCCGCGCGAGCCTATACGCGATGGGTTGAACCAGAGGTGACGATGCCTGTGGGTGCGCCACCAGCCATTCCGACGCGCGCAGGCTCAGCACTGACGGGCAGTGCGTTTATGGCGTCGGTGGCGGGCCTGTCCAATACCGATCGTGAGCTGGCGATCCGACGTGAGTTGCTGGCGGGAAACATTCCATCGTTTCTACGGGTACTGCGCACGGTCGAAGTGCCGGCCAAAGGCGCAGACGGCGTGACGCACGCTGTCTCGTATGAAGTCATGCCCGATTATCTGTCGATTGGATCGGACAGTGATTATGTACGCATACCGATGACGCCGTATACCGCGCAGGCATTTTGCGATGCGTTTGGGTTTGTGTTGCCCACGCGCAAAATGGTGAATGACATCTGGAAAGCGGCGAGGACACACGTTGAACCACGGCCGCTCACCGAGCTGCGCGAGTCACCGCTCACATTCATGCAACATGATCGAATTATTCAGGGACAATTAAAGGGAGCGCGTCACGACGCGTTCGTCGCTGGCATTAAAAAGGATGTGGTAGTGAGTAACCTTATTGCGGCGCGCCCCGATCGTGTTGTTATTTACGGTTGGCACTATCTGAGCGGTGAACCGATTCAGCCGATGTACTCGGGGCACCTGAATTGGTATGTCGACTACAGTCACGGCGTTCGTCCCGTGCGCCGCATGATGCAGGTGGATGGTGTGCGACAGTCGTTTGAAAAGATTCTCACAGATTCCGTACGGTTGGTGTTGCTGAGCGACGAAGGTGCAATCAAGGTGCCGAGGTATCCTGTTCCGGAATAGGGTCGCAGATGTCCACGCGTGTACACTCAGGGATCCAATGTCCAGCGGAAACCGTTTCACTCGATGGGCACGAAAAGTTCTGGCGATGGAGAACAAGCCTTCCACACGGTCCTCAGTGAGGAGTCCAATGTCCAACGGATACAACTTTACCGAGCGGGTACGCAAAGTCTTGGCGATGAGCCGCGAGGAATCAAGTGCATTGCATCATGAGTACGTGGGTACTGAGCACATTCTACTGGGATTGTTGGCGGAGGGCGAAGGCGTAGCCAGTGCGGTCATGCAATCGCTCCATGTCGACCTGGATAAAGCCCGCGAGGACGTTCTGCTCCACTTGAAGCGAGGGAACCCCGAGCGCACGACTGGGCCGGACCTTCCGTACACATCGCGCGCCAAGAAGGTATTGGAGCTATCCATGTCCGAGGCGCGCGATTGTAATCACAGCTACGTGGGCACTGAACACCTGTTGCTCGGACTGTTGCGCGAGGAACGGGGCATTGCCGCACAGGTGTTGACGAACAACGGGCTCACTCTGGCGCGTGCACGTGCGGAAACGCTGCGCATCCTCGGCAATCCCGATGTCGCAGGAGACGCTTCGCGCTTTTCCGACTATCCGCCGGGACGAAGCGAAACACGTTCGTTCAAACGAGTGACGGCGGTGTTCGTCGACATTCAGTTCGAGGATGGCAGCGCCGTTCGCAAGGAATTTGCGAACGCCGCGTGGGCGATGCGTTATTTGGAGAGTATGTAGGTCGCGGGCGTGAGCATGCCCGGCGTAGATAAGCGCATGCGGCGTTGGATTCGACGTCTGTTGCCGTTCTCCTGACGCGACCACATATTCGCGCGACTCCAACAGGGCCGCGATCATCGCTCCACCACCACAGCAGGATTTTGCCGGACGCGTCGCCATCGTTACCGGTGCCGCGCGCGGACTCGGCCGCGCCATTGCCACGCGGCTGCACGAGCGCGGTGCGTCGGTTGCAATCAATGTGCGGGACGAATTTCGCGCGCACTCCGTTGCGCATTCGTTGGGTGAACGCGCGCTGGCGGTACATGGTGACATCATTGAGGCCGACATTCCCGACAGCATCGTGCAGCGCGTGCTCGACCGGTTCGGGCGCATCGACATTCTCGTGAACAACGCCGCACTCGCGCGCTCGACACGATTTCGCGAACTCAGCGCCGACGAGTGGCGCGAAGCAATGGAAGTGAATCTCACTGCGCCGTTTTTGTTGACGCGGGCTGTGTTGCCGACGATGCAAGAGCAACACTATGGCCGTATCATCAACATTTCGTCGACGGCAGGCCGCATGGTGAGTACGCTGGGGGGTGCGCACTACACCGCGTCGAAAGCCGGATTGCTGGGACTTACGCGGGCGGCGGCGAAAGAACTCGGTGTATTCGGCATTACGGTGAACGCCATCTGTCCGGGCATGATCGACACCGAACTCACTCACGAAAACGCGTCGACGGAACGGCTCGAGCAACTCGCGGCTGGATTTCCTGTGCCACGACTCGGTACGGCGTTGGAAGTGGCCGACCTTGTGTGTTTCGCAGCGTCGGAGGCGGCCGGTTATCTGACCGGTACGTCACTCGACATCAACGGCGGCGACCTGATGATGTAATGGGAGCTTCATGAAAGAGAACACGCGTGTGCTCGCGGCACTTGGTGCAGCAGTAGCGGCCGGCATCGCCATTGGTGCATCGGGCAGCACTGTTCTGGTTCGCGTTGCTGACAGTATTGCGCCGCTGGGCGCGTTGTGGGTCAACGCCATTCGCATGACGGTTATTCCACTGGTGGTGTCGCTGCTGATTACCGGTATCGCTTCGGCGAGCGATGTGAAAGCGATTGGGCGGTTGGGGGCGCGCTCCCTGGTCGTGTTCTTTGGACTGTTAACTGCGATGTCGGTCATCATGATTCCGCTCGCGGCCTTTGTGTTTTCGCTGTTGCCGCAAATGAGCGGCCCGCGACCGACATTGCCGCCGGGAGCGGCGGAGGCCGCCAGTCAACTGGTGGAAAGCGGACAAGTGCAGACGTTCAGCGCGTGGTTGACGGGTTTGATTCCCACCAATCCAATCGCTGCAGCTGCGAACGGCGCAATGCTGCAACTCGTGTTGTTCACGTTGTTGTTTGCGGTCGCAGTGGCGCGTATTGCACCGGAATCGCGCGCGGCGATTGTTGGATTCTTCAAAGCCGTGGGCGACGCGATGCTGGTGTTGGTGCGCTGGGTCATTTTGCTGGCACCCGTTGGAGTGTTCGCGCTCGTGTTGCCGCTCACGGTGCACGTGGGCGCGAGTGTTGCCGGCGCGATTGGCCTCTACGTGGTTGCCTATTCGGTGCTTTCGATTGTCGGAATGCTGCTGCTATGTCCCATGGTCGCGCTCACCAGCCGCATCAGTCTGAAACAGTTCGCCAGGGCCGCGCTGTCGCCGCAAATCATTGCGTTTGGTTCGAGTTCGTCCATCGCCACGTTGCCGGCGCTCGTTGAGAGTGCCGAGCAGGACTTGAAGCTGTCGCCGGAGGTAACGGGATTCGTGTTGCCGCTGGCAGTCTCCATGCTCAAGATTGCCGGACCCGTTTCGTGGACCGTTGGCGCGTTGTTTGTTGGATATTTTTACGGAGTGCCACTGCACGCGCGCGAACTCGCGCTCGTTGGGCTGGCGTGCATTTTTCTCGCGTTTGGTGTGCCAGGCGTTCCGCGCGGCGCGTTCATCATGATTGCGCCGCTGTTTGCGGCCATTGGTTTGCCGATTGAAGGTATCGGCATTCTGATTGCGGTCGATGCAATTCCCGATACGTTCGCAACGTCACTCAACGTGACAGGCGATCTGGCCGCGACGGCGATTGTTGCGGGCGCGGCCAGTTCGTAACCGCCTGACGCTATTTCTTGGTGGCGGCAGCCTTGAACCACTGGCGAATGCTCAACAGCTCGTCGCTGTGGCCGACGTTTTTCTTGATGATGTCTTCGAGCAGCTTCATGATGGCGATGTTGTCTTCGACCAGCGTTGGTTCGCCGCTCAGGCGCACGCCGAAGCCGAAGTGTTCACCCGGCACCATCACCAATTCGTTCTGGAGCACGACGTCGTTCATGGAGTCGGCCACGCGCACTGCCACAAATTTCTTGCCCGCTTTTTCCATGTAGCTGATGCGCAGTCCGTCGGCGCTGGACGGCCACGGGTTGTAGGCGTGAGATTTTCCGTCACTACCTTCAAACGACGTGGATTCGGTGGTGAGGTTGGGGAAGTTGCGCTCGAACCCGCCTACGTACATCAGTGCGTGTCGCATGAAGTTCAGTCGGAGAAGGTTGGGGAGATGCTGCGGCCGGCCACTCTCAAGAGTACCGCCGAGTCCAGGCAGCGCCAAGTGCCTCAGGCCGTCGAGCTCGTTCGGGGCCTCGCGACAGGAATGTCACCCGGTATCCGGTGCGTGTCGGCGGCAAACTGAATGTGACAGCGACAGAATGGTCTTTAGTAGTCGTAGATATGCTCCACCTGAAATGCGTTCTCACCTCGCATCCGGTGCAGCACATCCAGCAAATCGCGTACATGCACCTTGAGCAACATCCGGGTGCGCGTGGAATCATCCGGCATCGCGTAGGCAACAATCGCTGACGTGCGCGGCGGTAGACTCCACGTCTTGGGCGCCGTCCCGCTCACGGTCACCATTTCCGAGCCGGAAATTTCCGCCAGCCGCGCGCGATCCGCGTGGTCCGACAACGCCAGCAGTGCGTGACGGTACGGGTCGTAGCGATCGACGGAAAGAAGACTGTATCCGCGATCAAGCGGCAGCACGTTTTTGAATCGCGACGACAAGTTATCGCCTGCCGTTCCATCCGCACTCAACGAATCGCTCCAGCCCGCAACGACGGCGTATCGCGTCAGCACATCCGGTGTGTAACCCGCCGATGTTCCGGCGCCGATCACCGTTGCATACACCGCTTTGATGAGATACTCGCTGCTCAACGCAAAACGTCGTTCCCATTTTCTGATCAGGCCAGGCCCGCCCGCCGGGAGTTGCCACAGTCCGCGCAGCGCACCGGTATAAGAAAACTCGTACCATCCGCGCGTGGTGATAAGGGTCGCGTAATCGCGCGCAACTTTCGCGGCGTACCGGTCTTCGTCGGTACCACCTTTGGGCATGTATGGTTCGAACAGTCGCGCAAGGGTGCCTTCGTAAACGCCTTTCAATCCGTATTCGATGGCGGTGCTGACACCAATGACGCACAACATCACGTGTGTACCGGTACCAATTTCGTAATAAGGGCTCGCTGCTTTCCACGTGTCGTGATACGAACGCCAGAAGGTGCCAACCGATCCGATGTACGGAAATTGACTCGGTCGCTTGCCGGCTTCGAGCCACCGTGCGTACGCCTCACTGCTGTACACGAGATCCCACTCGGGATGCGTCAGAAAATCGGCGACTTCTGCGCGAGCGTATCCTTTGAGAGTATCCAGTACCACACGCGCTTCGGCAGGCAGATTGGCCGGCATGTGCGCTGACCTGACCGTGGGCGCGGAACCATCGGCATTCGGCTGATACAAATCCCACAACGCGTTCGTGAATTTGCTCGTGGGATCGACGCGGCGTTTGACTTCGAACAACTTCGTACTGTTCGGATACGCACGGACAAACTGAGCCCGCGTGGCCACAGGTTGATACGGCAGGTAGTAACGACCGCCACTCGTAATCACAGCCTCAATCAATTCGCGCGTCCACCGCGCCACGTCACGTCGGGCGCCCGGGTCGGTACGCTGTTGGTAATAGAGAACGAAGGCAAAGACTTCGGTGGGGGCCCACGCGAGGTTCGTTCCCGGATCGGGCAGCGCGTGCCGAATGGAAACGTTGACGACGTTCACCTTGTGCCGTTGCAACACGTCGCGCATGCGTGGCATGAATGCCATCAAGCTGTCAACCGGCACGAAATATTCCTGCAGCACAAACGTTTCGAAGTCGCGCGACTTGGGTTCGAGTTCGCTGACGTCGTAACTGGCTTCGAAATTGCGCGTGGTGACGGGATTGTCGCGGTACAGGTACGGATCGAGCACAAACTCGCGAATCTTCTTGCCCATCGGCCAACTGGTGATCATCGCATAAGCCGCTCGATGACGGAAATCATTCTGCGCCAATGGCAGGAAGCGTTCGCCAATCGTGACGGAATCCTGCGTATTGCGAAACGAAACCACGTGCACCTTTTCGTACGCCGGCGGATAGATGTCGGCGTTGTGAAAAACTACCGTCGAATCGTCACGGACCTTGCTGCGGAAGTACGACAGGTAAGATGCAATCGGCATCTTCTCGTCGTCGCGCTTGACGCGTGTATTGAGCGCGAGTTCCAGCGTCACGTGCGCAATAACTCCAATCGCGCCATACCCACCAACGGCCGCGTAAAACAAATCCGGATTGAGCGTCGGACTGGCAGTGACAATACTACCGTCGGCCAGCACGAGCGTTATCTCCCGCACCGAACGCACAAGGGGACCTTGACCGATGTAACGGCCATGCGCGTTCACCGACAGCGCGCCGCCCACGGTGAAGGTGTTGTATGTCTGCATGATCTTTATCGCGAGCCCAAGCGTGTCCAGAGTCTGCTGCAGTTCTCGCCAGCGCGTTCCCGATCGCACGGTGACAATGCGCAGCGCGGTGTCGATTGACACAACGCCGTGAAATTCGCGCATATCCAACTGCACACCATCGGGCGATGCGGTTTGTCCGCCCATGCTGTATCGACCGCCGCCTATCGATACTGGTCCCGAAGACGCCTTGACGGCCGCGGCAATTTCCTCGATGGTGTGTGGTGCGATGACTCCCGCAACCATTACCGGATAAAGACGCGTGACCTCTTTGATTACGACGCTGGAGTCGACCGAAGCGGCGACCGAAACGGACGGCGTGCGGGAGTACGACGTGACGCTGACCACCACGCCAAAAAACAGCACCGCGACTAGAATTCCGACCAGACGTTTTCCGATGCGCGTCGCGCGGCGTCGCATCGGGCGTTTCGTGCCGGCGTTTGCCTGCGCGAGAGCGTCCGCTCTCGCGGCTTCCGTCGTGGAGAGTCGAGAGGTCGACGTATTTGACTTGCCGGCGACCGCCGACGAGCGATTCTGTTTCCTGAGGAAGTTGCGCAATGCTATCCGATAAAGCCGTGCGGTGGAGTGCCTTCGCCTTTTCGATCTTCTTTACGGTTGTCGTTGCACTCGGTTACATCCCGGGCATCAACGTCAAACCACACGTGCACAATCCCGATGCGATGGCAGCCATGCCCATGGCTGCCGACGAACACACCATGCTGGGGCTGTACACGATCAGCCTGTTGGACGACGTCACCCACGGACTGAGTGCGCTGGCCTTTCTGATTGGAGCACTGCTCTCGGCACGACGGTCTCGTCTCGCGCTGACGGCGTTTGGCTGGTACTACGCCTACGACGCCACAATCTATCTCGTGACCGGTGTATTGCAGCAGAAGCCGTTCATGACGAATTTCGGCTTGAATGCGCCGCACGTGGTCATCAGTGGGATCATGTTGTGGATCGCGTATCGTGGACGAACTAACGTGCCGAGCACCACTGTGCCGAGCGCCAGCGTACCCAGTTCGTCCGTTTAGTCAATCACATACGCTTCCATCGCGTAATACTCGGCCAATCCCAAACGGTCGAGTTGCGCGGATGTCTGTTTGTTGCGTTGCTCAACGCGTTGCCAGAACTCGCGCTCATCGGCGCCGGGAAACGGTGCCGAGTCTTTCTGTGATTGATGTTTGAAGATGGCCTGAATTTTGAGTTTCAACTCTTCCTGTGACATCGGCACGAGCCAGGTGGCTTCCGTCACGGGCCATTCCTGCCAGGCTCCGCGATAGAGCCACACTTCAGGGCGTTCTTCGCCACCAGGATACACTTCGGCCAGTGCTGCGTCGATCGCTTCCTTGCACATGCGATGTGTGCCGTGTGGATCGGACAGATCGCCGGCGACGAAAATGATTTCCGGTGAAAGTTCGCGAAGCAGTGCCGCAACAATCGCTACATCCGGCGGTCCGATGGGTGATTTTTTCACCTGACCGGTTTGATAGAAAGGCAAATTGAGAAACCGCGCGTTCTCGCGGCTGAGTCCCATCACTTCAATGCCGCTGACCGCCTCGGATTCGCGAATGATCCGCTTGAGATCCTGAATTTCCGGAATGTCGACGTCGCCCGGATGTTTCTGCTCCAGAAAAGCATCTACACGCATCGCGAGTTGCGCCGTCGCGCTTCCACCGAGATCGCGTTCGTCGTGCAGGCGGACGAGAAAATCCATGTGGCGCCGCACATCGTGATCGAACACGGCGATGTTGCCGCTGGTCATGTACGCCACGCAGATATCGTTTTCGTTTTCGACAAATTTGCGCAGAATGCCGCCCATCGAAATCACATCGTCGTCGGGGTGTGGCGAGAAACAAATCACGCGTTTGTTGCGCGGGAGTTTACTTTTCCCGCGAATCTTCGCGCCCAGGGCGTTGAAGACTTCCCCGTTCACCGCGCCGGGCGTTCCGTACCTCGCAACCAGCGACGACAACTGGTGATTGGCGTAGTCAGACTGCGTGAGTTTGAGAATCGCCGTGCCCGTTTGTAGTGCGAGCCACGTCACGGCGCGAATGGCGAGATCGCCCGTCCACTGGATTTCGTCGACCAACCACGGTGTGGCGACGCGCGTCAACTCGGCGGCCGCAGCGAGATCGACGTAAAACGTGGTGTTGGGATGCCGCTGCAGAAATGTCGCCGCGACTTCGCGATCAATTTCGCCTTCGACGGCGCGCCGCACGATAGCCGACTTGTGTTCGCCGGTGGCGAGAATCGCAATTTCGCGCGCGCCGAGAATGGTCGCGACTCCCATCGTGATTGCTTCGCGCGGCACGTTGTTTTCGCCAAAGAAGTCGGCGGCAGCATCTTTGCGCGTGATGTTGTCGAGGTGCACCAGACGCGTGCGGCTGGACTCGCCGGAGCCTGGCTCGTTGAACCCGATGTGACCCGTTTTGCCGATGCCGAGTATCTGGAAATCAATGCCGCCGGCGGCGGCGATTTGTTCTTCGTATTCGCGGCACGCGTGATCGACGCGTTCGCGCGCGATCGTGCCGGGCGGCAGGTGTACGTTGGATGGATCGATGTCGATGTGCGAAAACAAATTCTCCCACATGTACCGGTAGTAGGCGTGAACGCTGTCCACCGGCATGGGGTAATACTCGTCCAGGTTGAACGTGATCACGTTCTTGAAACTGAGGCCTTCGTGATGCAGGCGAATCAGCTCGCGATACACACCAATTGGTGTTGAACCCGTGGCGAGTCCCAGTACGGCTTTCTGGCCAGCCGCGGCCCGGGCTTGAATGATGCCAGCAATTCGTTCGGCAACGAGACGTGCGATGTCGTCATGCGCTTCGACTACGACGGTCCGAATACGCTCCCGGTCAGCGACGGATGAAATCACAGGTAGGAATGGTTGGAATTGGGTTTGTAGCGTTTGAACGTACCGCTGAAGATACTACGCTGCAGAGGTGATAGTCGGGGCGCAAGTGGTTCGTTCGAGACCTGTCTGTCAGGTACCTTTCGTGCGCCGCGATGGCGGAGCTGAGCGAATTGTGCGGGTACCGTTCCCTGAGGAGCTTTCATGCAACAACGCGTGCTGGTCACCGGCGGATCGGGCTTCGTCGCGAGTCACTGCATCGTCCAGCTGATGAACACCGGCTATGACGTGCGGACGACCGTGCGCAGTTTGTCGCGCGAGCCGATGGTTCGGGCGATGCTGGTGAAGGCCGGGGTGCCCGATCAGCAAGCGTTGTCGTTTGTCGAAGCCGATTTGCTGAGTGACAAAGGGTGGGCCAACGCCGTTGCTGAGTGCGATTTCGTGCAGCATGTCGCGTCTCCGTTTCCGGGCGGAATCCCTAAGCACGAAGATGATCTGATCGTCCCAGCGCGCGCTGGTGCACTACGCGTGCTTCGGGCTTCGCGCGACGCCGGTGTCAAGCGCGTCGTGTTGACGTCATCGTTTGCTGCCATTGGGTACGGGCACGCGCAACGGGCGGCACCGTTTACTGAAATGGATTGGACTGATCCCAGCCAAAAGGTCTCGGCCTACGTCAAATCCAAGACGCTGGCCGAACGTGCGGCCTGGGATTTCATCGCGAGTGAAGGCGGAAGCCTGGAGCTCTCGGTGGTGAATCCGGTTGGTGTGTTTGGGCCGGTGCTGGGCCCCGATTATTCGTCGTCAATTGGCTTGCTGAAGCAGATGTTGGATGGCGCGGTACCGGGATGTCCCAAACTCTACTTTGGTGTAGTCGATGTGCGCGACGTGGCCGATCTGCATTGGCGTGCGATGATGAACCCGGCAGCCAGCGGCGAACGATTTCTCGCAGTGGGTGGGGACTTTCTGTCGGTCTTCGACATCGCCAGCATTCTCCGGCGCCGAATGGGACGAGCGGCAGAAAAGGTGCCGTCGCGGCATTTGCCCAATTTCGTGGTCCGCCTGGCGGCACTATTCAGTTCCGTTGTGCGCGAAACGTTGCCTGAACTGGGAAAGGTCAAGAACGGTAGCAGCGCGAAAGCGCGGCGCGTATTGGGGTGGACGCCGCGCAACAACGAAGACGCGATTGTGGCGACGGCCGAGAGTCTGCTTCAGTTGTAAGGGGGCCGTGGCTCTTGCGTGGTCAATTCCAGCGTCGGCATGTTTGAGTTTGATTTTATCTCATCTGCGCAATATGAGTTGCCGAAAACACGCTGCACTGATACGTCGAACGTGTGCCGTCTTTGTGTTGCTCCCATTGTCGGCCTGCATCGACAAGGTAACCGAAGGTGATTCGACGATTCGTGGTGAGTACATCCTGCGCACCGTGAACGGTGCGGCGCTTCCGTTTACAAAATCGGTTGTCGGCGCGACAAAAGTCGAAATACTGGATGACAAGATCACCCTGTTGCCCGCCAGCACGTTTGCCGAAGAATGGCACGTCCGAACGACGGTGAATGGTCAAGCCACGACGCAGACGAAGACCGAGACTGGCACGTACGCACCGGCCTTCAGCAATTCCGTATACTTGAACGGGAATTCGACAACTGGCAGCCGGCTGACGATCATCACCAATGACAACACGATGACGTTTAGCGAATCTGGCACCGTGTACGTCTGGAAGAAGTAGTCCCATGCGACCACTGCTTTCCGCGATTCGCCTGACGCTCGGCCTGCTCGTATTCGGTGCGATCGGGTGGCAGCTCAACATTCATGTTGGGCTGGGCCTGAGCGTGGTCAATTTTTTCAGTTACTTCACGAATCTTTCGAATTTGGCTGCGGCTTCGGTACTGGTGGTCGGCGCGTTGCGCGGGTTTAGCGGGCGGGCGCCGTCGACGGGATTTGATCAGTTGCGGTTTATGTCAGTCGTGAACATGGCGATTGTAGGAGTAGTGTTTTCGCTGTTGTTGCGCGACGTCGATTTGGGATCGTTGCTGCCGTGGATCGACACGTTGCTGCACTACGTGATGCCGTGCGTGGTTGTGGTTGACTGGATCGTTGATCCGCCCGCAACCCGGCTCGGAAATTTCGCACTGCTGCGCCTCGAGGTTTTTCCGACGTTGTATCTCGCGTACGTGTTGCTTCGCGGCAGTAGCTCGGGGTGGTATCCCTATCCGTTTCTGAATCCCGAGACGGTTGCGGGGTATGGTGCCGTGGCAATGTATGCGGTGGGGATTGCGGTGACGTTTGTTGCGGTGGGGTGGGGTTTGTTGAAGTTGCGGATGCGGGGTGCTGCGCCAGTGGTGGCGGCCGTCGTTGCGAGTTCCTCTCTTGGAGTGTTTGCCCGACCAACGGAGTTGTACGCGCAGGGACTGCCGCGGTACACCGCGACGCGGGAACTCACGATTGATGGAGAGAAAGCGGATTTGGTTCCGATTGGAACACTCGTCGTGGACGCACGCGGATTGATGTACGTCGGACAGTGGCAGGATCAAAAGATCCTGGTGTTTTCGCCTGACGGTTCACTGGTCCGGACCATCGGCCGAAAGGGCAACGGTCCGGGAGAATTCGAGTCAGTTGGCCCTCTCGGAATTATCGGCGATTCTTTGTGGGCGTGGGATGCAGAGAAGTCCAGAATCACCTGGTTTACGCTGGAAGGAAAGCGACGGCACACGACTACTGCCAAACGAGTCAACGCGCCAACTATCAAGATGCAACCGATGGTAAGGGCGGTCCGCGCAGATGGCTCAATGATTGGCATTGTGGTGAATCAGGGAAGCCGAGAAATCCTTGAACTTCTCGTTGACGCAAACGGTAGAATACTCGACACGCTTAACGTGCGGCCGAGGGCGCATGGCGTAATTGCATTTAGTAGTTACGACGACGGAAAGTGGCATCTTTCTCCAGACACCAACCCTCCCATCATCAGTGCCGCACAGGACGGCAGTCGGATTGCGATCGCGACTGCGACACCGACCGGAGAGCTGGCTGGCACTGGATCGGTCAGCGTTCTGACGCATAGAGGTGATACACTCTTCACTCGGCGGTATCCCATCGCGCTCAAGCCCATTCCGGCTTCGGTAGTAGATAGTGCGTTTAACGAAATCGCGAAGAAAAATCCGCAGTACGCTGCTTTCGTCCGAACGCAACCGATTGCCGGCATCTATCCTCCAGTCGAATACCTTCGGATCAGTCGCGATGGAGCTCTCCTGCTTGCTTTCTACACCGACGGCCCCGAACGCGACTTCTTCATCATCAGTGCGAAGGGCGAGCTTGAAGCGCAATTGACATTACCGTCTGAGGTGCGCGTGAAGACCTTCGATAACGAACATCTCTGGGGAACGATCAAAAACGCCGACGATCTTGAATCAAACGTCCGACTGAAACTGGTGAAGCATTCGGGCACGCCACACCAGTAGGCGCGACCACTTCCGCACCGTATCAACCGTACGCTCCACCTCGTTCTTCGACCGACCTGCACGCGCCGCATCAAATTTCACGCGCTGCTCGGGCGTGAGCGCCGCATGAATCTCCACGTTCATCGAGTCCATCGCACTTCGTAAGCGCGGGTCGAAGTCGTTCAACACACGCATGGTGCGTGGTTCACCTGACCGCAGAATCACGCGCATCGAATCTTCCTGCGGCTGCGTCAGCCCGAGGTCGCGCAACTCGCGCGGCAGTTCGCGCGTGGCCACCATGCGTACGTTCACATTCACGCCTGGTCGTTTGATGCGCGTGTACGCGACGCCCGACATCGCACCGGCGGCGAATACGACGATGATCACCAGTGCGCTCAACACACGCGCACGCGTGGCCGAGTTCATGGGCGGCCTGCGAAGGTGTTGAGCCATTCCATGGGGGCGACTTCGCCCGTTGCGAGATAGCGCGCCAACGGAGCCGGTAACGGACCCGACAGTCCTGCGGGCGTTTCCTGGGCTAGTGGCTGATCGGATTTCGCGATGAGCGCGCCCGACACCATCATCACCAACACAGCGGCGGCGAGCGCGGGGACGCGCCACGCGTCGATGTCCGCCCACACGCGGGGCCCAGGCTGCAGTGCAACAACGACACCTCGCGCAGGAGCCGACGCGATACGTTGCAATACGGCGTCCACCACCCGTTCGCGACGCTCTGCATTCACGCCTGCGCCTTGATGATCGGTTTCGTGATCATGCATCCTGTCATGATCCCCATCGCGATGCTCAACCATCGGTTCGTTCCTCGGGAAGAATGGATCCAAAAACTTTCGGAGCGACGCACGCGCGTCGCTCAAGTGACGTCGCGACATCAACACACCCAGCCCCGTTTTGCGCGCGATCTGATCGTGCGTCCACCCATCAATTTCATGGTGCACCACCACTGCGCGCTGCAGGGGCGACAGCGTGGCCATCGCCTGCCGCACCCGTGTGTTGTCATGCATGAGCGATGCATCGGTCGCGTGGGTCAACGACGGCGGGTCGGGTACGGCGTCCAGCGCCACCGCGGCACGCGGCGCTTGGTACCGCCGAATGTTCAGCGCCTGATAGCGCGCAATCTGTAAAATCCAACCGCGAAATTGCTCCGGCTGACCACACTCGTTCAACCGGAACTACGCGCGCGCAAATGCTTTCTGGCAGGCGTCTTCGGCGTCTTCCACCACCGACGTCAAACTGCGTGCCGCGGCAAAGACCGCACCGAAATGTCGCCGCATCAACATCCCGTACGCCGCGGCATCACCGGCTGGCGAATGAGCGACCAACTCCGCATCACCAGTCAACCGATTGAGTCCGTCGACACTATTGCGTCGTGCCCACAGTCACGTGGGCTCAGTGCGTCCTGGGAAACTCGCGTAATGCGCTCATCGCTCAACCCGAAAACCAGGGCTACGAAACGGAGTTGCTGGTTCGACACTCACGGTGATGGTTGCCTCACCGCCCATGGCCGCACGAAAGACCACTTGAATTTCGTGGTCACTGGTGATTGCGACCTGAATGGGCGCGAGAAATCCCATGTCGTTGTACAAACCTTTCATGGTGGCCGTGCGATCATCCGTCGTGCGAGTGTCGTCGGGTCTCTTGACCACTTCCTGCTCGAAGAAGCGACGCATCACAGCCGCGTCAAGATCGCGATACGCTTCCAGATACTTTCGCAATACGCGACCGGCGGACGTGTCTGGAATGTTGACTGGTGCGTTCAACCCGGCTCTATCGCGCGCAGTGCCGCCCACTCGGCCACCGCGACCCCGCCCGCTGCCCGGTGGGCCCATATCAATCGCGACCTGCATCCCACCGCGACCACCTTGGGATCCCGGCGCACCGACCGCAACATCCAACGCCTGACGCACCTGCATCGCGGGAGAGTCGTTGGAATTGATGGAGAGCATGATATCCAAACCGACGCCTGGAAACCGACTGTAGAAGAAGTAAAAGGTGAGAGCTGAACCAGCGAGAACGATCGGCTCATCCGGTCGGAAGAACAGATTGCGCGATGCGGGTTTGAGCAACGGCCCATCGCTGAACAGTGCGCGACAGAAACGAAACATGTCACTCACGGTGGACAACATGCCGCCGTAGCCGCGCAAGTTCCAATATGGTCCGTCACTAGCGTGTGTGCGCTCGAGGAAGGTGCCTTGATCCTTGCCATCGCGATACCCGCGAACGACACGCGCAGGCGCGAAGTTCGGCAACAGGTATCCAGTCTCGTTCAACCCAATCGGTTTCAGAATGTTGTCGCGCACGTACACGTCGTACGACACACCGCTCACGGTTTCGATAACCGCGGCCGGCAAACTGAATCCGTTGTTGGAGTACTTGCGATCGGTTCCCGGTGGAAACAGCGACTTGGACTCGAGCGCCTTCTTGATTTCTTCCTCACGCGAAATCACTTCCCAATCACCGCCCAGGTGTTGATCAAATCCCGCCTGGTGGTGCAGCAGCTGACTGAGCGTGATGCCGCGCTTGTCCGCCGGAACATCCTTGAAAAATTTCGGGAGGCTGTTGGTGAGGGAGAGCTTGCCGCGCTCTTGCAGCTGCAATATTGCGACCGTCGTAAAGTCTGTCGTGTTTGAGCCAATCTGTACCACCGAGTTACCGGCGATCGCGATTTTGTTCGAGCGATTCGCGAAACCATTCCCTTTTTTGAGCACGACTTGCCCCTTCGACGCCACCAGTGCGACGCCAGAGAACCCCTTCGCCTGCAAGGCGGATAAGGTGGAATCGGCGCGCTGCCCGATTGGCCCGGCGACGATTGTTTGAACCGTATCGGTTTTGGATTGCGCATGCATGGGCGCGAACGCGGATGTCAGGCACGCGAGGCATCCGAGCGTTCGACCGAGCCGTGGGTGCAGTTTCGAATGAGCAAGCACGATGCTGTCCGAAAAGTGGTGAGGGTGAAGCAACTCCCTACACCACGCGCGAGATCCGCCCACTGTGAGTTTTTGCTCGACCGCGACTGAGTCCAGCCCACCCACGCTTCGCGTTGACGGTGCGCTTGGCGACACCACGTCTTTCCATCGTGCACTGATCGAGCAGGTGGCGGTCGTCAGTTCACCGGGCTATTTGCGCGTCCACACCGCGATGTATTCGATGTACCGCCTTGCTTCGAACGGGGGGACCTTGGGACCAAGGACCGACTCCGTGGTGCAGCGGGAATTGCCCATGGCCACGCGGAGCGAATTGCCAATATCGGCCTTGTACCCGAAGACTTCGATGAAATCGATCTCGGCAACGCGAAATGCTGAAATTGGAAATCCCGATCGCGGTTCGCCGTCCACCAGCAGACACACCATATCGCCGAACTTGAGACCGGTTTTGGCAAGCAGTCCTGACGCAATAATCGCGTCGTACACCGTGACGTCCCCGTTTTTTGCCAGTTGGTCACGTCCCGCCACGAAGGACCGGAAAGGCTTCAGCGTCAGTCGCTGCTGCAGATCCCGCAGTATGTAGCCGCGCCCTTTGATGTCTGGGCCGGCCTTCAACAGCACGAGCACGTCCGTCGCCTGGCCTTCGGTGACGCCAAAGCTGCGGATGCGGGTTTGATATCCGGCGCGTTTTACTAGCACAACTGTTTGATCTTCACTGGTCAACGGAATTTCAAATCGACCCAGACCGTCCGTGACCACGTGCTGCTTCGCTTGCGCCACCATCACTTCGGCGCCCGCGATTGGTTCGCGTGTCGCCTCATCCCCCACCACGCCGCGAATGCCGGTCCACCGTTCGCGCACGACGAACTCAGTGATCTGACGTGCCAGTCCCCGCAACTGAAAGTCGGCTTTCGTTTCCGGTTTGTCGATCGGGATTTCCCGATCAAGCGCTTCGTAGCCAAACGCAGTTACCAGGACACGCGCAGCACCCATCGGCAGTGACAGGATATATTGGCCGCGGTCGTTGGTGCGCACGGTGGTATCCACACCTTTGGCCGTCGCGTGCACGCGCGCGCTGGTTAACAGCTCGCCGCGATCGTTTCGCACAATGCCACTTACCTGCGCGCGTTGCGCGGTCGCCGATTGACTCACACACAACCCGAACACGATTGCGGCTGCCGTTCCGATGTGCTGAAGGGTCATGCCAGTCTCGAAGTATTGTGGCAACGAACACCGCGTTGCCAGTGTGACGCTCAATCGCCGCGCGACGCCAGAACTGCCAGTTGCGCAAGTTAACCCTACAACCAACGCAATTTCAGGTATACCAATCGCCCTGCGCCTGTTCATCGGTTCCTGCTCGGAATAGCCGCCATTGCGCCGTCCATTGCGGTTCCGATACACGCGCAGGCGCTGCAACGCTTCAGTGTGTCGGCGAGCCCAACCGTATTTCCGTTCAGCACGTGGCGGCGGACTGCGCTCCGAACGTGCCTTGCCCCTCGTTCCAGTCACCCGATGCGCTGTATGGGGCGTCGGCGGAACTGGCGGTGGCAACGCGCGGTAGTAAACCGCGCGGCTCCCTGGGCGCGGGATTTATCTCAGCACAAAACTTGTCCGATGTCACGAGCACCAATAGTCGCGCAATTGAACTCGGTGTTGAGTATGCCATGACGCCGTGGCGCCGCGTTTCACCGATTATCAACGTTCACGTGCGACGGTTGACGCGTGAGGTCGGTGGATTGACGGCACTCGTATTGCCGGGTTTCGGCACCGTTTTCTGACGAAGTCCCTTTGTCCGATTCGTGTTGGAGGGTATTAGGTTCCGTAAACCTTCCGTGCCGCCAGGTCCGATTGCACCGAACGATTTTCCAGCGGAGTTGCGAACTGCCAAGGTATCGACCGCGCTATCCGCAGGGTGTCGTCGAGCTCCTGCGCGCGAACTGCGCTCTCACCGCCGACTCGGTAATTGCCGATGTTGGTTCGGGCACTGGCATGCTGTCCGAGTTGTTTCTCGTCAATGGGAATACAGTGTTGGGTGTTGAGCCAAACGCGGCCATGCGACACGCGGCGGAATCACTGTTGGCAACCGAAGCGCGTTTTCAAAGTGTCGACGGGACGGCGGAACACACCACGCTACCAGCAGGTTGCGCGGATTTCGTTACGGCCGGACAGGCGTTTCATTGGTTCGATCGTAGCGCGGCCCAGCGCGAATTCAGGCGAATTCTGAAACCATCGGGGTGGGTTGTGCCAATGTGGAACGAGCGCACGGCGGCAGCCTCGAAGTTTGGCGATGCGTACGAACAGCTGTTGATGGAGTGCGCGACGGAATACGAAGTGGTCAATCAACGATCAATGAGTACCAACTCGCGGGCCGAGTTCTTCGCGGGCGAATTTTCTTCACGCACGTTGGCCAACAGTCAACGCTTTGACTTTGAGGGATTGAAAGGGCGTGTGATGCGTGTATTTGCCTTTATCGCGTTCTGTTTGGCTGCCGGTACTGCGCGCGCACAAGTGACCGTGCCGCCGCCGGCTGCGCAGAATCCGTCACCCATGGTAGAAACGTCGCGCGCCCACGCTCGAATTCCGGTGCAATCGCTTGACGGTGCCCACCGATCATTCATGGGTCCGCTGGACAAACCAATCAGTGTCTTTCTTCCGGCCAGGACGCGCGCGAACGCGCCGGTACATCTCGTGATTCACTTTCACGGCGATTCATTAATTCCCGATGTTGCTGTCCAGCGGCTGGGTGGCAATCATGTGGCGGTGACGCTGGCGCTGGGATCGGGCAGTGGTGTGTATGATCGATCGTTCAGTAGTCCATCAGTCTACGACACTCTCGTCGCGTCGATCCAACGCGTGCTCGATGCAGAATACAAACACCCGATCACGATTGGTGATGTCACCCTTGTCGGGTTCAGCGCTGGTCACGGCGCCATTCGCGCGATTTTGCGTAACCCCTCACATTTTCAGCAGATTCACGCCGTGCTGCTACTTGATGGCATGCACACGAGCTACGTGCCGGAAGGCACCGTGATGGCGAAGGGCGGCACATTGGATACCGCCAATCTCGTCGCATTCACCCACTTCGCGCGAGCAGCCATGCGAGGCGAGAAACGATTCATTGTTACCCACTCGGAGATTTTTCCCGGTACGTTTGCCAGTACGACCGAGACCGCAGACTATCTCGTGCAGTCACTCGGCCTCAAGCGAACGCCTGTGCTGCGCTGGGGTGTTGGTGGTATGCAGCAACTCAGCAGCGTGAAAAGCGGGCGTTTTGAAATCATGGGATTTGCCGGGAATGCCGGGCCCGATCACATCGACCAGTTTCACTCCATGCCGGAATTGTTACGGGCGCTCCTGAAGTAGGTGGAGAAGAGAATGAGAGGCATAGTGGCAACGACCTTCGCCGCCAATACTACTGCACGGCGGCCGCCCTCAATACCTCGTGATAGAACCGGATGAGATCCACCAGGTTTGCCGACGAAATGCGTTCGTTCACGCCGTGAAAACGCGAGAGATCGGCCTGCGTTGCGCGTACCGGCGAAAACCGAAAGATGTTGCTGCTTATTCCAGCGAAATACCGCGAATCGGTCGCGCCCACCATCAATCCCGGCGCAACAACCGTACCCGGAAACAGCGATCGCACAGTGCGATTGATCAACTGGTACGACGCCGACGACGTGCTGGATACCGGTGAGGCCTCCGAACTGAACCCCAGCGCGGTAACCTGGACAGAGTCGGAGCCAATCTTGCTCTTCACGTGCTGCAGCACCGCTTCCTTCGTGTCGCCCGGCAACAACCGAAAATTCACCGTCGCCTCGGCCACACCGGGAATCACGTTGTCCTTGTTGCCGGCCTGCACCACCGTCAACGCCGTCGTGGTGCGCAACATCGCGTTGGTTCCGGACGCCTTCTCCAATTGCGACTGCACGATCGGACCCAGCAACCACAAATTAGATAGTGCAACCCGATTGAATCCACTGATTTCGGGCGCGACGGTCTCAAACATTTCGCGCGCCACACCCTGAATGCCTGCGGGCATCTGTTCGTTTTCCAACCGGGTTAACACGGCACTCAATTTCGCGATCGCATTATCGCCTTTCGGTTGCGGCATGGACGAATGCCCCGGCGTTGCCGTCGTCTTGAGCTTCACCGACACATACCCCTTCTCGGCCACACCAATCAGCGCGGCGGAAGGCTTGAGCCCCGGCAAAATGCCTTCGGTTATCAACAGCCCTTCGTCAATGATAAAATCCAGTTTGACTCCGCGCGATTTGAGTAACGCGGCAATGCGAGCAGCACCACGTTCGCCGCTGGTTTCTTCATCGGCGCCAAACGTCAAATAGATCGTACGTTTTGGTTTAAAGCCATTCGCGGCCAACAGCTCAACAGCCTCCAGCTGCGCAATGAGATTGCCCTTGTCATCCCACGCGCCGCGCCCCCAGATGAAACCGTCCTTTTGCTCACCCGCGAATGGGTCGGCCTTCCAATCGTTTTCTGTCCCCGGTGAAATAGGCACGACATCCTGGTGCGCCATCAGCATGATTGGCGCGAGCAACGAATCTGTGCCGGTCCACTTGTACAACAAACTGAAACCAATCTGTTCGCGTGTGAGCACTGCGTGCGCGGCCGGGTAACTCGTTTCGAGAAATTGGTGGAGCTTGAGAAACTCCTCGGCATTCTGCAGGGAGTCATCATAACTCGAAATGGTTGTGAATTGGATTGCGGCAGCCAGTCGGTCAGCCGCACCCTTTTCGTCAACTGTCACCGGCGAAACGGGTTCAGCCGCGACCTGCCGACTGCCGTGGCGCAGGGTGTTCACGCCCACCGCGGCAACCAGCACAACGACCGCCACCAGCAGAAGCAGCGCAACGCGCTTGAACATGTGTCCGTTCCTCTTCACTGTTGATTGGTGCGCACCGGCTACGTTCGCACGTAGCACGTTCGCCCACGACCCCGCCCGCCCCCTCCCCGAAATCCCATGCTCCTGCTTGTCACCTCGGCGCTGCTGATGCTCGCGCAGTCGCCGCCCGAGAGAGACGTAGTACCAGCGACACGCTCAGTGCAAGCGCCGCCCGCAGTCGAGACCGGCGCTGATCGACTGCTGGGCGAATTCGCCGCACTCGTTCGCGGAAAGTCTATCGCGCTGGTTGCCAACCACAGTGCCCGATTGGCGGATGGCACCCATCTCGCCGATGCCCTGTTTCGTTTTAAGGATACGAAGCTCACAGTGCTGTTTGGCATGAACTACGACATTCGATCAAACGACTACTCAGCACCGCCCGACAGCGCCGTTTCGATTGACAAGACCACTGGGCTCACGAAATACGACCTCTACGGCGACACGCACAAACCGACGCCGGAAATGCTGAAGGGTGTTGAAGTCATAGTATTCGACATTCAGGAAGTTGGTGCGCGCTTTTACGAACACATCAACATTCTCGCGTTTGTCATGGAAGCGGCGGCCGAGCAGGGGATTCGGGTGGTGGTGCTTGATCGGCCCAATCCGATTACGGGCGACAGGCAAGATGGATTTGTTACCGATGCGACCGCGCAGTATCGATTTGGTTCATACGCGCCCGTTCCTGTTGTGCACGGAATGACCATGGGCGAGCTCGCGAGGTTTTATGTGGGCGAGCAACTGATTCGCGGCAGTCGTGTCGTGTCGTTGGACGTGGTGCCCATGCGTGGCTGGAAGCGGGCCATGTGGTACGACGAGACGGGACTGGTTTGGCGCAAACCCTCGCCGAATTTGCTCACGCTGAATTCGCTGCTTGCGTATGTTGGCACGTGTTTGTTCGAGGCCGTGAACGTGAGTGAAGGGCGTGGCACCGACAATCCGTTTGAAGTGATTGGTGCCGCGTGGCTCGACAACACGCGCGCGATTGCCCTGTTGCGCGGTGTGGGTTTGAAAGGCGTGACATTCGAGCCCGAGCAATTCACACCGGTGCAGAAGCCATATCATGGCAAGCCGCCGGAGCTCGCGGGCGAAGCTGTAAAGGGCATTCGTATGCGTGTGACGGATCGCAACGCGTTCGAGCCGTACAAGGCTGGCGTTGCGCTGCTGTGGGCGGTAAACAGACTGCACGCGGACAAACTCGTTTGGAATGACGCTGTGCTCGATCGTTTAGTGGCCACGCCGCGGCTCAAGAACATGTTGGTTGCTGGAAAAAGCCCGAACGAGATCTTTGCATCGTGGAGCGGCGAACTGGCCGCGTTCAGGACACGCAGCGCACCGTACTTGATGTACCAGTAGCGACCGCGCGCATCGGATTCTTGCAAAATACCGCGCGGCGCTTCACTCTCAGAAGCGTGTCACTCCCCTCACCGACTGCCCCATGCGCCGAATCAATCGCAACAGCGCCGAAATGCCGTTCCTTGATCACCTGGAAGAGTTGCGGTGGCGCCCTGCTCGAACGGCCCATTCTGCCGTACCTGAATGGGCATCGTTTGGTGGCAACGCATCCTACCGATGGTTTGCAGATCACGATTAGTGCTGCGATGTGGATTGGCTGTGTGCTTGCGTTCCCTGTCATCCTGTATCCGGCGTGGTCGTTCTTTTCACCCGCGCTCCATGCGCGCGAGCGTCGGTTGTTGATGGGTGCGTTGGCGGGCGGAGTGTTGTTGTTTGTGGCGGGAGCGTGGTTTGCCTACAGCGCAATTTTGCCGATGACTCTTCCGTGGTTGATGGGCTTGATGGGCAAGAACGCGTTGGACCCGATGATCACGGGTGAGAACTATTTTGGTTTGCTGTTCAGTACCGTGTTGAGTTTTGGGCTCGCGTTCGAGTTGCCGGTGGTCGTGTTGTTGCTCGCCGCCGCGGGGTTGGTTCCGCCACAACACCTGAGCCGTTTTCGTCGGCACGCGGTTGTGTTGATCGTAGTGGCATCGGCGTTTCTGACGCCCGGCGATTACGTCTGGGGCACGTTGGCGTTAGCAGTGCCGCTGTATCTGCTGTACGAGGTGAGCGGGTTGGTGGCGCGTTTGGTGTGGCGGCGGCGGAGTTCGGCGGATGATTCTGTGGTAATTCTGCTGGCACCGTTGTTGTTGTGGGGCAACCGGAGGTCGCTGAGAACGGCGTGAATGGGCGCGGAGGTCGCGGCTATCGCGGATATCGCGGACTTTGGCTTGGGGTTGCGAATGCTGCGGCTAGGGAGAGATCGTCAACAGCAATAGAACGGATTTAGACGGAGTCAGCGGATTAGGCGGATGCTACACGCCCTCGCTCGACGTCAACGTCTCTGCTGCGCGGCTGTTTTTTTCAAGAGAATCAACTGCGCGAGGGGAGGTGATGCCCGTCGCGCTTGTGGAGCGAATCCGGTGGTTTCCGTTGAATCCGTTTCAATCCGTTCTATTGCAGTTCCACGAGGCCGCCACCGCGCAACAACTTGTAGTGCTCGCTTTCACCACGCCGCGCCAGAGCACTGCAATACCGAACAGTACTCAGCCGACCCGAGGGCGAAGTGCCGCAATCCGCAGTAATCATTCGCCCCGCAACGCTCTCCGACTTTGCCGCGATTCGCGCGCTGCACATCTCTGTGGCCACGCGGTCCGGCGGCATCGCGCGCTACGCGGATGAGATCACCGACGAATACGTCAACGAGTTCATCACTCGCAGTCTCCGAAACGGCGTCATTGTTGTGGCCGAAGACTCGGCGACTCATGTGATCGCTGGTGAGCTGCACGCGTATCCGTATGGCGTGCGTCGGCTTGCACATGTGTTGACCTCACTCACCATCGTCGTAGATCCGGACGCTCAGGGACAAGGCATTGGACGGCAAATGTTCGAGACACTGCTGCACGAGGTTCGCGAGAATCGTCCCGACATTCTGCGCATCGAGCTCATCGTGCAGGAAAGCAACCCGTACGCGCGCCGCCTGTATGAATCCGTGGGGTTTCGCGTCGAGGGGCGACTGACCGACGGCATCATGAACACGAAAACCGGGCTCCCCGAAACTGACCTCCCTATGGCGTGGTTGCGGAGTTCGGTCGTATAATCTCCGTGTCCCTTTCGGAGGGCAGGGCGTGTGACAATCCAATTGACAACGTGTGGGCTGTTGCTCGCATTCGCCAGTGGCGCGCTGTTGATCACGTCGCGCCTGGCGGGTGCGCAGACTGATTCTGCCAAAGCGGCTCGATCAGCCGCGGTGGTAAACGTGCGACTCCACATTGTCCGGGACGACGACACGCCGATTATTGGTGCAGAAGTTCTTGTGAAGCACGACAGGATAGAGCGCATTGGTCGCAGCGACAGCAGCGGGATCGCCCGTGTGGAGCGACTGACACCGGGCAGCATTGAAATTCGCGTACGTCGCGTTGGGTTCAAGCAGTCGCAATTCCTGGCGAGCGTGTCGTCTGGTGACAACGCATTCACGATTACGGTTGGCGGAACGAGTGCGCCGCTGGAAGAATTGCGCGTTGTTGGCACTCACCGTGTTGTTGGGCGACTGGAAGATTTTGACTTGCGCACCAAACATGGCGATGCCGGTGCCGTTGTTACACAAGCACAAATCGACAAACGCAATCCCGTCAAACTGTCACAGATGTTACGCGGAATGCCCGGGCTGCGCCTCGCTGATTCCCTTGGCAGCACCGTCGCCATCTCCACGCGCGGCCAAAAACTCGGCGGTGGTGGACGGGGGTTGGTCGATTGCGTGATGCGCGTGATGGTTGATGGAATCGTCATGCCGGCGTACACCAGTATTGACGGTATCTTCCCGATGGACGCGTATGGAATCGAAGTGTTCAATGGCCCTACGCGCATCCCGTTGAACCTGGGAGGAGTACGTCAGGATGCCTGGTGCGGCCTGATCGCCATCTGGACGCGCAGCGGCTGACGCGCGGATTAGCTTTGCTGGCATGCCCCACGACACCGCCCTGCTCTACAACCTGGCGGCCGCGTTCGCTGTAGCCTTTGTCTTCGGCCTCATTGCATCGCGCCTCAAGCTGCCACCGCTGGCCGGCTACCTCGTCGCGGGCGTCGCACTGGGCCCGCACTCGCCCGGATTTATCGGCAACGTCGAGCTCGCAGGACAGCTCGCGGAAATTGGCGTTGTGCTGCTGATGTTTGGCGTGGGTCTGCATTTCTCGCCCGGCGATTTGATGCGTGTTCGACGCATTGCGCTACCCGGAGCGGCACTGCAAATGGGCATCGCCACGCTGCTGGGAGTCGGCCTCGCACTTTCCTGGGCGTGGGATCTACCCGCTGCCATCGTGTTCGGCATTTCGCTGTCAGTTGCAAGCACGGTGGTCGTGCTGCGCGTGCTCGAAGCGCGCGGTTTGCTTGATTCCAACGACGGACGTATTGCCGTCGGCTGGCTCGTAGTCGAAGATCTGGGCGTCGTGATGGTGCTCGTGTTACTGCCGTCCATTCTGAGCGGCGCGGGTGCGTCGCCATCCATCAGTGATGGAGCAACCGGTAACCTCGCGTGGATCGTCACCCTCACGCTGCTCAAGGTTGCTGCGTTCATTGTCTTGATGGGTATTGTTGGGCGCCGCGCCGTTCCGTGGCTGCTCACACACGTGGCGCGCAGCGGTTCGCGCGAATTATTCACGTTAGCCGTACTGGCCGTTTCGCTTGGTGTGGCAGTGGGCGCGGCCTCCCTGTTTGGTGTGTCGTTTGCATTGGGCGCGTTTGTAGCCGGTGTCGTGATCAGTGAATCCGACTTGAGTTATCGCGCCGGCGCCGACGCGCTGCCCATGCAGGATGCGTTCGCCGTGTTGTTCTTTGTGTCCGTCGGAATGTTGGTCGACCCTGCAGTGTTCCTCACCTCACCCGGTCGCGTTGCCGCAACCGTCGGTGTGGTCTTGTTGGGTAATGCGGTTGTTTCCGCAATCCTGATGGTGTTGTTGCGACATCCGTTGGGCGCATCGCTCCGACTGGGCGCAAGCCTCGGGCAGATTGGTGAATTCTCATTCATTCTCGCAGGCCTGGGTGTGGGCATCGGTGTGTTGCCGGAAGTTGGACGCAGCCTTATTCTCGCCGCAGCGTTCGTCACCATCGTGCTCAATCCGGCGGTGTTTTTTGTCCTCAGCCGATTCGCCGACTACCTCGCGCGTTTTCCCAAATTGCTGGATCGCCTGGAACGACAAAAGGCGCCGCGTATGGTCGCGACCGATCTGCACGCTGTACAGGTGGCCGGACACGCCATCATCATCGGATACGGCCGCGTGGGTCGCACGATTGGTGATGCCCTCGTGCGCGTTGGAAACGAATTTATTGCGATTGAACAGGATCGCCGTACAGTCGAAGCGATGCGCACGCTCGGCGTAGCCGTGATTTACGGCGACGCCACGCGCCCAGGCATGTTGGAACTCGCCAATCCACGTCTGGCAACGCTGCTGGTGATCGCGACACCCGATCCTTATCACGCACGTCACGTGATCGAACTGGTGCGCAAGATCAATCCAACCATCGATATCGTAGTTCGCACGCACAGCGACACAGAGCAGGAACTGTTTGAGGCACTCGGTGTGAGCAAAGCGCTCATGGGCGAACGCGAACTCGCGTTTGGCATGGCTCACCACGCGTTGCGTTCACTGGGCTACGACGAGGATCGCGCGGATGTAGTTGTTGCCGGGCTTCGTGGCGGTGATCGCATGCACACGCGTGAGTTCAGCTCACTCATGCCTCCACCAACCCCCAGCGGGCGAGTGTAACACCATCACACCACTTCCCGAATTGGGACGCTGATTGCCAATGTGTGCGCAGAGGAGCGCATGTCCGGCGTACACCAGCCAGGCGCCGGAAAATCTGGCGGCGCTGACATCAGTTTCGATGGCGCCGTGATCGCTGACACAATCACGTCCGACGAAGCAACGGCGAACCACACCTCCCGCATGGCAGCGCTTGAGTGGCAACTGGCGGGCCACAACGGTGTACAATCGTCTCCAGAAAAACAGGGACGCGGCAGAAATCGGCGGTATCGAAACTCCGCTGAACAAGGGCTTCCCCCAGCGTCGCCTAATTAGATTTTCTGTCATGCGCCTGCGCCGCATCACCGGCTCCTTACTCACGCTTCTCACGCTGCACCTGAATCTCCTGGGTGTGGATTTTGCGTGTGCGAAGCATGCGCGAACCGAGAGTGGTGGAGCGACTGAGCACGTGATGCCGACCACTGCATCGGCGCATATGCACGGCGCGGTCACGACACCGCCGGGTTCGATGGAAGCCCCGGCATCGGTGCGCAGAGGTTCTGCGTCGGCGGAAGTCACCACCCAGCAGCCGCCCTGCGATGTGCCGGTGCAACCCAGTTGCTGTAAAGCGTTGGCCACATGCAGCGTAGTGTTTTCCAGCGGCACCATGCTGAATGTCGCCGGCGTCCTGAATTCGTCGGATCTGGTCGCGCCTATTGCAACGACGACGCCGCCCTCCGAGCGCGCGGCGCCCGAACCACCACCACCGAAAGCGTAGCCCGCACACCTGTTGTGTGAAACGCCGTGCGCATCCGCACGCGGCGGCATTCGCAACGCATTATTGAATGGCGTTGCGTGGGCTCCTTTCCCTGTGTGGTTCATGTTTTCGAAAACATCATTGTTGTTGGTACTTGCGCTCACCGTTTCGGCAGCGCGAACTACCAACGCACAAACATCAGGCAGCACGCCACCCGCGATGGACCATTCAACAATGGGCCAAACGAAGACGGTGAGCGATCCCCTCGGCGTCCGGATGAATCGCGCTGGCTCCGGCACCACGTGGATTCCCGACGCCGTCCAGCTCCCCACCTACAACTTCATGACCGGTAGCTGGCACCTCATGGTGCACGGCTTCGCGTTCGCGCAGTACAACAATCAGAGCGGCGATCGCGGCGACAAACAGTTCGGGTCGCTCAACTGGGGCATGTTCATGGCCAGCCGCGACGTCAAAGGCGGACGGCTGCAACTGCGAACGATGCTGAGCATCGACGCCGCGACCGTGGGACCTCGAGGATATCCATTGCTGCTGCAATCGGGCGAGTTGTACAACAACGAACCCGTACACGACCGCCAGCATCCGCACGACTTCTTCATGGAGCTGGGCGTCTCCTACGAACGACCCATCAACAAATCAGTGGGTATCACGCTCTACGCGGCGCCGTCAGGCGAACCGGCGCTGGGTCCCGTCGCGTTTATGCATCGTCCGTCGTCGATGGACTTGCCAACCGCGCCGCTGGGTCATCACTGGCAGGACGCAACCCACGTTTCGTTCGGTGTGGTGAGCGCCGGGATCTTCACGCATGAATTGAAGATGGAGGTCTCGGCGTTTAACGGGCGCGAACCCAACCAGCACCGCTGGGACTTTGATAAAATCAATTTCGACTCGTACTCGGCGCGCATTTCATTCAATCCCACCAGGAACTGGGCGCTGACATCCGGATTCGGGCACCTCAAGAGTCCAGAGGCGTTGCATCCCGATGAAGCCGTCAATCGCTTCGTAGCGTCGGCGATGTACGGTCGTGAGGTTGGGGCACAAGGACAGTGGGCGTCAACGTTGGTGTACGGCCGGAACGATCACGAGGAATCCCACGCGTCCGGTGCAGTTGCTCTGGCGTCCGTTCGGGATGTCGCCGTCACGGAACCTCGCTCTCACAGTTTCCTGTTGGAATCGCAGCTCATCGCCAACAACAAGCACACGGTGTTCGGTCGCGCTGAATTTGTGCGAAAGAGCCTCGACGATCTGGTGCTGACTGGCCCGACCGTGCAGTTCTTGAGCCAACGAACCGTCGACGTGAAAGCATTGTCACTCGGCTACGTGCGCGAACTCGTGTCGCTGCGTGGTGCGACGCTGGGCATCGGTGCGATGGGAACCGTCAACTTGTTGCCCGATGGATTGGAAGCGTCGTACGGATCACGCACACCTGTTGGTGGTCTCGTGTTCGCGCGCTTACGCCCGCAGTACAAACGCGGCAACGCCATGGCGGGCATGGATCACTCGAAGATGTGAGTGGCGCCCCGGGTCTGACCGCTGCCCGTCAGGTGACCTGACATTGCGCCGACATGCGCAGTCTCCCCTGGCGGGTGGCCGGATGGCGTTCAGCGTGCTTGAATGATGGCATGCGTTGTTTTTCCCCATTTCTACAAACGGTCCCAGTATGAGCCCGCTTGCACCGCGGGCTCTTGTCACGTCGTTTGGCGAACTGTTGCGCCAAGGGTTCGAGAGCATTGGTGCGGGAGCACGATTCACCGCGTCAGTCGCGCGCGCGGCGCGGGATATGGGCGACTGGGTGCCGCAGTTTTCCGCGCAGGCGCGATCATTGGGTGTGGGATCAATCCCGATTGGAATTTTCATTGCGCTCTTCACCGGCATAGTGCTCGCACTGTTGGCGAGTTACTCCGTGGGTGATTTGGTACCGCCATATTTCGTAGGCACGCTGGTCCAGAAAACCGTGACGCTCGAACTCGCACCGGTACTCACTGGCCTCGCATTGGCAGGCCGAGTCGGCGCCAATATTGCGGCCGAGTTGGGGACGATGAAAGTGACTGAGCAGATTGACGCATTGGAGACGCTCGCGTTCGATCCGCTCTCGCATCTCGTCGTGCCGCGGGTTGCTGCCGCGACGTTGATGTTTCCGGTAGTGGTGGCGCTCGCGATGCTGGTGGGTGTCGTGTCCGGTTGGCTGGCGTCACTCACGCTGCTGGATATCACCACCGATCAGTTTCTCAAAGGCGCGCGTATTTTCTTTGTGGATTTTGACGTGCGATATGGGCTGGTGAAGGCCGCCAGTTTCGGTACGGCGGTTTCGCTGATTGGGTGTAAGGCGGGACTCGAGACGGAAGGTGGCGCACAGGGTGTGGGCGCGGGCGCTACGCGGGCCGTCGTGTTGTCCGCGGTCATGATTCTGGTGCTCGACGCCTTCTGGGCCGTCATCTGGCTCTCCGGCCGCACTTTGCGCTAAACTAACCTTCTCCTATGACTGCCGAACGCCGCAAAAACGACTTTGTAGTGGGGCTCACCGTACTCCTGGTGAGTGTGCTGGTTATTGCGACCGTGCTGTGGGTCAAGCAGTCCAGTTTGCGCGGCTCAAGCAATGCGATGTCAGTTCGAACGCGCGACGTGGGTGGGCTCTCGCTGGGCAATCCGGTGGTGGTGCGTGGCGTGCGCGCGGGCCGGGTGCAAGGCATTGCGTTGGGTGATTCGGGATGGGTTGTTGTAACGCTGGCCGTCGATAAAGACGTGTCGCTCCCGCGTGATCCCGTGGTTTTGTTGTTTGCGTCCAATCTGTTTGGTGAATGGCAGGCCACCATTGCCGACGCCGCGGGATTGCCGGCGGATGCCGAGCTGCGCGCGCACATTGCCGAAGCGCGCACGCGAAGCGATACACTGGCAGGAGCAGTGTTGCCCGACATCGCGCAACTCACGGCCGTCGCCGGTCGCATTGCTGGTGATGTGTCGAAAGTGTCCAATCGCGTGCAGACGGCATTTGATGATAAGGCGGCCGGCGAACTGCGGACGTCGATTCGCAATTTTGCGCAGCTGTCGGATGAACTTGCGAAGACCGTGCGCAAGCAGTCGGCCAATCTCGACAAACTCAGTGGCAACGCCGACAAGGGGGTTGCGTCGATTCTGAGCGCGGCCGCCACCATCGACAAAATTGCGGGGCGTGTGGATTCATCCACGAGCAAGGATGAGCTGCGTCAGATTATCGCAAACACGCAGAACGCGGCGCGCGAACTCGTCGCGGCGACGACGCGCCTGCGCACGATTGCTGATAGTGTCGGTGGCACGCAGTCGCGCCTCGACAATGTGATTGCCCAGGCCGATTCGGTATTTGCAAAGGTCAACAGCAAGCGTGGATCGATTGGCATGTTGGTGAATGATTCAAAATTGTATACGAATACTGATTCACTCATCATGGAGCTGCGGGCGCTCGTCGCGGACGTCAAGAAGAACCCGAAGAAGTATGTGAATGTACGGGTGTTTTAGCGACTACCGGCCAATCGCAGCCTCCAACGAGCGCATATCCCATTTGAGTCGCAATATCGTTGGATAGGGATTGTTCGAAATCGCCACAACATCTGTCCGCGTTGACGACATCGCGTTGAGCTCAACCGGAACGCGAATGCTCGCGCGATATCGCACCGATGGCATCTCGTACACATCCATCAATTTCCCACCGAACTCCGCACCCGAAACCAGTACAAACAAATACTTGCCAACGACTGCAGCATCACGAATCACAACCGGTGTGCCTTCGGGAATTGTCGTAAACGCAATGCCGTCAGTGCCGGTGATGACACGCTTTTTCGGAATCGCTCGTGCGTCGATTGCGTCAATGCCTGAATCAAATGAAGGACCCGGTCGCGCTGGCATGATGCGTCCCGTAAAGATGCTGACTGGAAACGAAGTCCCCGTTGCACCGCTGGCAATGCGGGTCTGATTCCCAATTCCTTGTGCGCTGTCGGGCCATCCTTTCCAAGGCACTTCGCGAATTATTCGCAGGCCGCTGTCCAACAACTCCGCGCGCGGTCGTCCTGTTGAACCGGCAAATGCGATGTACTGACCACCAGTGTGTTTTCCCAATCGATCAAGTGGCTCACTGCGCGTCACGTTGCGGGTGATGCGACCGTTTGCATCAACGCGCACCAATCGATTGGTGCCCGCGTCAAACACCGCAACTCCCCCGTTACTTGCCGCGACAATTGTTGTGGGTCGCGACCATTCGCCCGGCCCCTGACCGCGCCTTCCGAGCTTCCATTTCGGTTTGCCGCGCGCATCAATGGCGGCAAGGTAGTTGTCGCCGAAATCGAAATACACGATGAGAGAATCGGAGGCCGACAGCATCAGCGGCCGTCCGAGTGTGGCGTCCGCATTGCCGTCAACGAGTGTGTCGATCGCAAACGTAAACGGGATGATGCGGCGCTCGGCGGCCCCGAACGCGGACGGGGCTAGCGCGCGATCGGTGGTCGCGAGCGGGACAATGCGGCGATCGCCGGTGGCGAACTGCGAACCCACGACGATCATGAGACCAGGCAGCGCGCCCTTTAACCGTGGATGCATGAGGACGGTTCCGGAAATGGTGAGCGCTGAAACCCCGTGTGGGTACGTACCAAAGAAATGCGGTCAGAATGACGACTCTGACCCCAGTACCAAAAGAATGCGGTCAAAATGACGACTCTGACCCCAGTACCAAAAAAAGGCGGTCAAAATGACGACTCTGACCCCAGTACCAAAAAAATGCGGTCGGGACCCCAAGGCCATACCTACAACGCCCACCGAAACGACAACGCCAACGCGTCCAACGCTCGATGCCCGAACGTCCGCTTCCGCCACTCCGTCAACTGAATCTCGGTACTCTGCTCCAAATCCTTCTCAAACGCCTTCTCCAACGCCCCCGCCGTGTCGACATCGAACAACAACAAATTGCACTCGGCATTCAACCACAAACTGCGAAAGTCCAGATTCGCGCTGCCCACCACACCCACCTGCCCGTCCACCACCATCGTCTTCGCGTGCAGCACCGCCGGCTGATACTCGAATATCCGCACACCGGCCTTGAGCAATTTGAGATACGTGCCGTGCGCCGCGTGCCGGATCAACGCCATATCGGTTTTGCCAGGCAATAACAGACGCACGTCGACACCACGTTTGACGGCGCTCGACAACACTGCCAAGGCGCCAATGGGCGGCGCGAAATACGGCGTCGTCACCCACAATCGCGTGCGTGCGGCCCCCCACAACGCCGTTAGCACCGCAATCGTCTCCGGCTGCCCACGACCGGGACGCGAATCGAGGACCATCACCGCAGCATCCTGCACCGGGACGGTCGTACCATCGCTACGCCGCACCCGACGTCCACGCTTTTTATCGCGCCGAAGCGCTATGCGTCGCTGGAGTCGCGTGCGAAACTTCGGGTGCCGAATGGCCGCAAACCCGCGCGGAGGCTGCACGATGCCATCAGTCCACGACACGTATTCCAGCCCCGGCAACGCCTCGCCACCGGCGCGGTCCCACCCCTCCGCAAACACCGCCGCGAGTTCACCACTCACGGGCCCCTTTACTCGAATAAACGTGTCGCGCCATGCCTCGTTGGTTCGCCCTATGCTCGATCCATACTCGACGCCAATGTTCATCCCGCCCGTAAACGCCACGTCACGATCAATCACCAGAATTTTCCGGTGATCCCGGCGCAGTGCATGGAGCGGCGCGCGCCACCACGGGTGAAACAGGCGCACGCGAATTCCTGCCGCCTCGAGATCGCTCCAATACTTTCGTCCAGTACCGAACGATCCAATGCCATCGGCTAATACGCACACGCGAACGCCGCGTTTGACCGCCGCCTTTAGGTGATGAAAGAGCGACACCCCCACACGGTCATCGCGAAGGATGTAGGTCTCGACCAGAATTTCCTCAGTCGCCTCGTCGCACGCCGCACCGATGATCCGAAACGCCTCTTCGCCATCGCTCAGCAGCTTCGTCGGCAAACTCGGGTGCATCGGCGCCGGGTCAATCGCCTGTATCAGCGGACGAAATCCGTCATCGCAGACTCCGTCGGCCAGGCGAGACGCAGCGGCCCACGCCTGGCGCGGCGTCAACCCTGGAGTGTGGGCTACGCGATCGCGCTCAGGAATCGGCACCTCCGGCAGTGCAACTGTGCTCACGGTCTGCTAGTGTAGTGGTGCTGCTCGGAGAGCGACATTTCCGAATATACCCCATACCGCAAACATGAATTTTGTCATCCGCCTGGTGGTGAACGCCGCCGCGCTCTGGCTCGCTGCTCGATTTATCACAGGCATCTCGTACACTGGTGGTTGGCAAGGGCTCGTCATCGTGGCCGTTGTGTTCGGCGTCATCAACGCCTTCGTGCGACCGGTGCTGTCCTTCCTCTCCATGCCAATCCAGTTCGTCACACTTGGACTCTTCACCCTCGTGTTGAACGCCTTCATGCTGATCCTCACCTCGCGCGTCGCCGGCTCACTGGGCGTTCCGTTTGTGGTGACGGGATTTGTGCCGGCAGTGTTCGGGGCAATTCTCGTGTCCATTGTGAGCATGGTGCTGAGTTCACTGTTGACGGACGAAAAAGGCGAGTAACGGATCATGACTCGACAATCGGCACAGACTCTCACCGGTCCGCCGCCACGATCGCGTCCCTGAGCGTGCGGGCCGACGTTGTATCTCAGGTCAGGGAACTCCGACCATCGCGAGAACAAACGGCCCGGTGAATGCCACCAGCACACACCCAGCGACCATCAGGATCAGTCCGGGACCAAGCAGATCGCCCGTTCGAAGTCCACCTGCGACCGCCATCGCATTCGCTGGCGTGCTCACGGCAAATGGCATTCCCAGCGAACACGCCACAGCGACAATGATTGCGGTTGACGGCGCGGGATCAAGCGTGGCAGCCAGCGGAATCAGAAACGCAGCAGTCCCGGTGTTGCTCATAAGCGCGGACAGGGTGGCACCAAGCAGACACAGTCCCAGCAATCGCATTGTCACGGGCACGTTGGTGAGTGGCAGCGCAGTCGCAACGTCGGCGACAATTCCTGATCGATCGAGCAGTGCGCCCAAACCAATACCACCGGCGACCAGCATCAACGTGCCCCAATCAAGTTGCACCAAATCACGCCACGCAATGACTTGTGACGCGAGAAGCGACAAGACCGCGCCCAGTGAAATCTTCCAGGCCGCGATTCCATGCAGCGGTTCGGTCAACCACAGCAGAACGGTGAGCACGAAGATGATGGCCAGTCGTCGATACGGCGCTGGTGGTGCAGCAAGTGTATCTGTGATTCCTGCACCGTCGTTCTGTTGGACCAGCAGTTGCGAGGGGCGAAATCGCACCAGCACCAACACGACCGCGATGACCGCCAGTCCAAGCGCTAACGGCACACCGAACACCATCCAGTTCAGAAAGCCGATGTGCCGAGTGTGCGCGACGGCCGCCATCGCAATTCCGTTCGCGCCGGTTCCGATTGGAGTGGCAATGCCTCCCACATTCGCGGCCAGCGCAATTGCAAGCAGCAACGAGCCACGCAGCGCGCTGCCTTCAACTTCTTTTCCCCAGATTGGACGAAATGCGTGAAGCATCAAAGCCGATGCCGCAACGTTTGACATCCACATCGACAGGAAGACGGTGGCGAGTGCTGCCATCGCAACGAGGCGCGGCGCCGAGCTTCCCGCGCGCTTTAGTGCGAAGTTCGCAACCGCAACATCGACTCCGTGCCGTCTCGCAGCGGCGGCGAGCGCAAATCCACCGAGAAAAAGAGCCAACACTGGATCGACGGACCAACGCATAACGTGCAGCAGCGCGAAACGCGCATCCAGTGTTGCCAGCAGCAACGGCGCCGACACCCACAAAACAATTGTTGGAACCCAGACCGGCACCCACGCGGTGAGCCAGAGCAACAGACACACACCCGCAACAAGTGCGGCGCGCGTTGCGATGCCTGCGTCCAGCAACAGTGTAGCAACTCCCGTAGCAGTGGCGAGGGCCAGAACTGCGAGTAATCGGCGCGAACGCACCCACGCCCACTCCATCCGGGGGCTCAAATCGCGCTGTACCGTTTGCGCAGATTCACCGGTTCAGTAGTGGGTTGTCCCGGATGCGTCGCATACACCTGCTCGCGCATCCACTGCAATTCGGCGTCAAGGTCGGCTTGCGGGATTTCCTTGCACCACGTCTTTGGTGGTTTCCCGTTGTCGCCGTTCCAGGTGTACCCGCGTTGACGCAGCGCATCTTTGGTATCGAAGTGGCTGCGGGTTGCCGCAATTCTCACGCGCGGCGTGCCGCAATTCTTTCGTAGATGTTGCATTGGGAGTGTCGCATCTGCAAACGGTGTCGCGAGAATATGCAGGGTCGCGCGACAATCGTCGAGCGCGCGATGATAGGTATCGAGAAACGTGTTCGCATGCGTGTACAACAGAAATTCCAGCTTGAGCGATGGATTGTTCATTGTTTGCCACGGCACGTCGTTCATCGAACATCCCCAATGGATGTCTGAAAGAAACGGCAGGCGTCGATCAACAAACGGCCGATCAAACGCGGCGTTGTGCGCAATGATCAGCCCAACATCGGTCGCGAGTTCGCGCACACGTTGCTCGTCAATGTGTTGACCGCGTACGTCGTCGTCGCAAATGCCGGTGAGTTTCGCGATGTTTTCGGGAATCGGGCGTCCCGGATCTTGCAGCCATGATTCAGCGGCGAGCACCTGCACCACGCGCCCCGTACTCGTGTCATAGGTGAACAGAATCATTCCCAGCTCAATGATGCTGTCCGATGCGTACGCCAATCCGGTTGTTTCGACGTCAAGCAGCAGCGCGCGTTTGACCGGCCCAACCATCGACGCCTGTGTTTTGAAGTCGAGCGGCTTGAGCCGTCGCAATACTCGATACTCAGGACTCGCGCCAAGTTGTTCGGCGAGCGTTTCGAGATCCTGATCGGCAGCACGGGCGGCGGGTTGAGTCATGGTCAATCATAACGGATCCCGGGTGTTGGTCGGCGGACCGGGGGGGGGCCGGTACTGGTCCCTAGTGCCGGTCCCTGGCTCCGGTACCTGGTTCCGGTACCTGGCTCCGGTACCTGGTTCCGGTACCTGGTTCCGGTACCTGGTTCCGGCACCTGGTTCAAGTACCTGGTTCAAGTACCTGGTTCAAGTACCTGGTTCAGGTACCTGGCTCCAGTACCTGGTTCAAGTACCTGGTTTAAGTACCTGGCTCCAGTACCTGGTTCAAGTACCTGGTTCAAGTACCGGGTTCAGGTACCTGGCTCAGGTACCTGGCTCCAGTACGAAGTTCCGGTACTTGGTTCCCGTACCTGAAGTTCCCGTACCTGGTTCCGGTACTTTGTTCCGGTGGATCCAGGGGTGAGGTTGCGAGCCTATCTGCCAAAACGCACCACCATATTTTCCAGCGGCATCTCCCGATCGACCATCCGCGCGGGTTGCGCGGCATCCGCCGTCCACGCCAAACCATTCAAGAGCGAAGCGGACGACGCCACTCGGCCGACCAGCTCAAAGGACGGCAGGGTGTACGGCATCCCCTCGCCGCCCAGCGGCTTGGGCGAATTGCTGACATGAAAGTGCAAATGCGGCGCGAGGCTGTTTCCCGTATTGCCGAGTTCGGCAATCGGTTGCCCGGGCGCGACTTTGTCGCCGACTTTGACGCGCACGCTTCCGGGCTTGAGATGGGCGTACGTCGCGTATCGCCCCTCGCCAATATCCAGGATGATGGCGTTACCAAGTGCTTCTTCGGCTTCGATGATTGCCGGGGAGACGAGCGTCAGCGCGGGGTGCTCCGTAACGCCAATCCTCGCCCAGATGACGGTTCCGGCGGCGGCGGCAGTTATTGGTGCGCCGTATCCGTACCAGTTTGTCGCGACCGTTGAGTCACCATGGAAGAGCTTGCCATCGGGCCCAAGCTTTGCCCAGTCTATCGCGTAGCGTTGAGGAATGGCGGTTTCGCCATCGATGGTTACCAGCGAAAGTCGATGTCCGGAGCTATTGGCCGGTCCTCGAATCGCGACCCACGGCCCGTCGGAGACAGGAACCTCCAGTGTGGGTGTCAGGCGCACATCAGTCATTCTCGACGCTGTGGTAAGGGTGTCTTGTCTAGTCAGTGTGCCATATATGAGTCGATGATGTATCGTTACTGGCCGCTCCATCCCCACCGGAAGCGTTATCCAGATGTAGGCGATCGATCCACTGCCGGGTGCTTGCTTCAGCACCTCAAGTGAATTCTGAGGTCGGCCTGGCGCTTTTGGTGGAGCACCGAGCGCCAGAATTCGAGCCGCCAGGCTCGCCTCTTTCCAGCTGCCGAGAACGACGCCCGTTGGGTCGAGCGCGTCGACTTGGAGCAGATCGAGCGGTTTAGTGCCGAGGTTACTGAGGTGGAGTTCGTAGACCATTTGCCATCGGCCTAGCGCAAACAGTGCGGTGGGTGGCGTCAGGATTTGGACTTCGACCGGGGTGCGGCCGACCTGCTGGGCTGGGATGGAACGCGGGCAAAGGCACGCGGCGATCAGCAGAAATGTGCACGCTCGGGGGGCTGGGCGGTCTCGGTTGGCCGGTGCAGCGATCTGAGTCTGGTCCATATGGCCTCTGTTGCGAGTGTTAATGCGGGGTGTCGGGTGCAGGTGGGTGTACCTGGTTCGGGTACCAGGTTCCGGTACCAGGTTCCGGTACCAGGTTCGGGTAGCAGGTTCGGGTACCAGGTTCCGGTACCAGGTTCGGGTACCCGGTTCGGGTACCAGGTTCCGGTACCAGGTTCGGGTACCAGGTTCCGGTACCCGGTTCCGGTACCAGGTTCAAGTACCTGGTTCGGGTACCTGGTTCGGGTACCAGGTTCCGGTACCAGGTTCGGGTACCAGGTTCGGGTACCACGAGTCCGTGAGTTCGAGTCCGTGCGAATTCCCAACACTTGACAGAGTACTACAGTACTAGTACTGTATGCAAGTGTTCAGTCGCCCAGACCCCTCATCCGGCATCCCGGTATACCTGCAGTTGGTTGAGCAGGTCAAACACGCCATCGCGACCGGCCGCTTAGCGCCTGGCGCTCAGCTCCCCGGAGTGCGGCCGGCCGCCGTTGATCTGCTGATCAATCCGAACACCGTCGTCAAAGCTTACCGCGAGCTGGAGCACGACGGATTCATTGAAGTCCGGCACGGCGCCGGAGCATTTGTCTCCCACTCGGCACCCTCACTGCTGCGAACCGATCTCATTCGCGACGCAATGGTGATTGTGCACGACGCCGTCGACGAGCTCCGCGCTCGCGGCCTCACGCCTGCTGAAATTCGTCGGCTTCTTGAGAGCGAATTATCAGTTGGGGTTCAATTGGGGTCAGAGGCGTCAAAATGACCGAACGGATTTGGTGCGCGGGTCAGAGTTCGCGTTGTGACCGCATGCTTTCAGTTCGCGGATCCGAGTCATGACAGTGCCCCCGACAGAACTCCTCGACGGCGATCGCCGCGGCGCACTGATCGCGCTGAAGGACCTGCATAAACGCCACGGCGACACCGTCGCACTGCGCGGACTTACGCTCACCGTTCCCGAGGGCGCGATCTTCGCGCTGCTTGGTCCAAACGGTTGCGGCAAAACCACCACCATCAAGTTGCTGCTGGGCATGGCGCGCGCCGACTCCGGCCGCGGCACGGTGTTCGGCTTGCGCATTGATGATGAACGCGACAGTGTCGCGATTCGCCTGCGCACGGGATTCGTGTCGGAAACGAAAGAACTGTTTCAGCAGATGGACGTGCAGACGACAATCCGCCTGGTGCGTTCGTTCTATCCGCGTTGGGATTCCGCGCTTGAACACCGACTGCTGAAGGAATTCGCGCTCACATCGAACAAAAAAACTTCTGCACTGAGCAAGGGCATGCGCGCGAAACTCGCGCTGCTGGTTGCGTGCTGTCGAGGCGCAGACTTGCTCGTGCTGGACGAACCAACCGATGGCCTCGATCCGGCGGCGGCCGAGCAGTTGTTGGAGACGCTGGTGAGTATGGTGGCGGAGACGGGTTTGACCGTGCTGCTGTCATCGCATCAACTGCACGAGGTGGAGCGCGTTGCTGATGGCGTCGCGATCATGCGCGACGGAGCCGTGGTCTTGCGCGGTGAGTTGGACGAGCTTCGTGCCCGCGTGCGTCGAGTGGAGGTGCGTTGTCCGGTTGAGCAGACCGCATTTGAGCGCGCTTCGTTTGCCGAGATTGCGCTCACCATTCCAGATGGCACTACCGAGATTGCTTCGGCGATGTCGAACAATGGCGGTTCATTGTTGGTACGTGGCGAAGCGGATGTGATCGCAGCGCAGTACGCCGCGCTGGGCGCTGACGTCTCCGTGCACGCAGTACCGCTGCGCGAGTTGTTCCTGACGCTGACCGGCGTACGCGCATGAGCGTGAGCTGATGTGGTACAAATCATGGGTCGAGGTGCGCTGGCGTCTCGTGCTGATGGCATTACTGAACACATTCATTGCGGCGCTGTTGCTGGACGACACCGTGCCGGCCGCGGTGTGGCGCAATCGATTGATCGGAAATCTGCCCATCGTTTTTGCGATGAACGCGATTGTGCTCGCTGGATCGGGCATTGCGTCGCAACTCTCACAACGTCCGGGACAGCTTGTCCATCCGTCGATGATGTTCTTGCTGTCGTTGCCCATCACACGAAGCCGGATTGTGCTGGTGCGTCAGGCAGTCGGCGCGATCGCATCGTTGGTGTTGTTGTTCGCCACTATGGCCGTCTACGTGATCGCCGCGCCAGAAATACGCGAGCTCATCACCCTCTCGTCGGGCGCCCTGTTCCTGGCGTGTATTACGAGCGTTTTGCTCGTGGCGTACGCGGTGTCAGCACTGTTGTCGACGGTGCTGGATCAATTGTGGCAAACGTACGGAGCGCTGGCGTTGATCGCGGCGGTGCTGGGTGGTTTTCCTGCGGCGCGTTTCTGGACTGTAGTGCTGGCGCCCGCTGAGTTGGTCACAAGGCACTGGATGCCCGTCTCGATCGGCATCACGACGTGCGCAACACTCACCGCCGCGATGGTAGTGATCTCCGTTCGTACTGTGCAGCGAAAACAGTTTTGAAATGTATCGCTCTTGTTCCAGCCGCCCGCGCGGGGTCGGGAGCGGCCTGAAGCATCGAGTACTCGGTTCACCGGCTCTACACCGGACTAGTGCGGCACCCCACCTTGCAAAATGAGCGCGAGTTTGTCGAGATCGATATTGCCGCCACTCACAATACACACCACGCGTTTTTCGCTCAGCTTACCCGTGAGCGCCGCCGCAACTGCGGCGGCACCGGCACCTTCCGCGACAACATTCGCGCGCTCCGCCAGCAAACGCACGGCCGCGGCAACTTCGGCCACACTCACCGTCACAGTGCCCGCCAAAAGTGAATGCGCCAGTGGCCACATTTCTTCGGACACTCCGTTGCTGCCAATGCCATCAACAAAACTTGCCTGACGCGTCACGCCGGTGCGCACGCCCGCCGCGAACGAAGCGGTGAGTGGTGCGGCCGCTTCGATTTCGACGGCGTACACTTTTGTGCGCGGACTCAGCACATTCGCCGCCGCCGCTATTCCGCACGCCAATCCACCGCCGCCGTACGGCACCAGTATCGCATCGATGTCGCGCGCATCATCAAATATTTCGGCCGCAATAGTACCGTTGCCGGCCATGACGTTGACGTCCGCAAACGGATGCACAAATAGTCCAGGAATGCCCTCGCGCCCGTGATTCACGATCGTCTGCCACCAATCATCGAACGGAAGCTTGATGATTTCACCACCAAGGCGTTCCACCGCATCGGTTTTTGCTTTCGGCGCCGTTTCAGGAACCACCACGCGACACTGCACACCAAACTCGCGCGCACACCAGGCCACACCTTGTGCCATGTTGCCGGCACTCGCAGTGTACACGCCGTCTTTCAGCGCGTCCTTTCCCACGATGGCCATCGCATTGGCCGCGCCACGCAGCTTGAATGATCCAATCGGTTGCAGGTTCTCAAGTTTGAGGAACACTTCGTGCGCGCAAGTGTCGGCATTGAGTTTGACAAGTGGCGTGCGTACCACCGTTGCTTTGATGCGTTCTCGCGCAGCCTGCACGTCACCGGCCGAAACCGCCGAGAGGGTTCTGATCATCACGGATTCGGCGGAAAAGGTTGTTCAGTCAGGATCGCTTGCCACGCCCGTGCAACACGTCCAGTGGGCAACCAGGCTGTTGGAAATCCTGGAGCCGGCCCATCACCCGATGGCGCGAAAGTTTTCAACTTGAAATCGCCAATGAACGCCGGCTTCGCGGGCATTGGTTTGAGTGGAGCCGAAGATGCGGACAAACGCGCCGCCATCACATCTTCGTAAAACGGCATCGCGAGCTCGCGCGAACGACCAACAATGTGAGCGGCGGCCGGTTCTTCTGACAACGCCCACAGCGCGCCCGCGCGACGATTCACCGCAAACAATCCGACAATCGTGTTCGTGCGAAATTCGAGATCTTTACCACCAACAAACAACACCCCCGGTACCGATCGCGCGGCGCGTGGCAGGAGCGCGCTGTAGTAGATGCCGCCCTTGTTCACCACAAACGCGATGACACGCTCTGGTTTCCACGCGACGAATTCATAGTTGAACTGACCGCCTGCCGACATACCCCACAACAACATCGGCGCGGCGCTGAGTTCTGCGTGTTTCGATTTCTGCGCAAAGTCGTTGATCGCAGTGAGCAGCGCGTCACCGCTGCCGTCCGAAACCTTGATGTAGTCTTCGATGAAATTCTGATCGTGTTGTTTGTCTTTGAAAAAACACGCGACCAGTGCCAGTTGGTGTTTGACCGCGAACGCTTGCCACACAGTATCCTGCGCGCTGTTGCGTCCGTCGCCGTTTGAGCCCGGCACCAACAACACAATGCCGCGCAGCGTCGACACGTTTTCGGGGTACCACAAACGAAACTGGGCGATGTCGAAATTCTTGCCCGGCGGTATCATCCCCTCAAGCGTCGTTCCGTTGTAAGGTGATTTTGCTGCGGCTGCGATACCCGGTGCTCCCGTTGTTTGCGCGGGCATCGTTACCGAGGCCGCCGCAGTTGCCAGCAACACCGAAATCGCGATTGCGGTTACGCGCATGTGTCTAACCATCGGCCGTGGGTGAAACGTCATTTCTCAGGTTCGCGGGAGAACGCCAACGGGGAGAGCCTACAACCGGGGCGTAGCGGTCGCCACTGCCTCGGCGGAGGTGATCACGTCGATGACTCCAAAGTCGCCAACGTCGCGCCACGCCGCCATCTGTTCGTCCAACAAAGCGCGGCTATGGCACTCCATGACCTGAAATCATCGTTGGAGGTCGGCAGTCAGAGCCTCAGGAGGCGCCCGTTGCGGTTGTGAATGAATTGATGGCCGAGTGAAACAGGCCAGGACAGAATCCCATCGGGAAACGATTCAAGATGCCCGAGTGCCCGTACATAGCCGTCATTGGGGTTGTCGGTGACATCAAACATTGCGGGCTGAATTTGAACGCGGGCCCTGAAGTGTACTTGTCGAATTTGCAGGGCCCAGAAATTTGGGCGACGTTTGCGGTTCGTACGAATGGGGATCCGCCGACATCTGTGCCGTCGGTCCGTGCACGTATTCGAGCGATTGACAAGGATTTGCCGGTCGAACGTATTCGGACATTGGACGAAGCGCGTGCGCAGTCTGCTGGTGACGCACGACTCAACGCGACGCTGCTGGGTGCGTTTGGCGCGCTGGCGCTAGTGATGGTAGTAGTTGGAATTTATGGCGTCATTTCGTATTCGGTCGCGCAACGCACACAGGAGATCGGCATTCGCGTGGCGATTGCTGCGAGTGGACGAGACGTCGTGCAACTCATTTTGGGGCGCGCGGTGTGGCTGACCGCAACTGGCGTTGTTATCGGCACAGCAGGCGCGTTGGCGTCGCGTCGAGTGTTGACGCAGTTGTTGTTCGAGGTGAAACCGGCGGACCCAACAACGCTTCTGGCGATGGCGGCGCTGCTAAGCGTCGTCGCGATACTCGCGAGCCACATCCCCGCCAGGCGAGCGTTGCGTGTGGATCCGGTAGAGGCGTTGTGAGGCAACTAACGCGCGTCACGCGCGCGTGTCAGGCGGAATCTTTCGCGCGCGTGCGTGTCACTCCGGTGAAGATGCCGATGCCCAGCAGGATCAGACAGGCAATGGCGATGTACTGAGTAGGCACATGCGCGGCAACCAGCGCCCACGCAACTCCACCGATAAAAAGCGCTGCGCCGAGTAGGTAGATCAGAAACGACATATAGTAGCTCCGAGATTGAACGGGATCGTCACTCGGTGGATGCCCGAGGATTCGGAATGCTACACTGGAGGAGGTGGCGCGATTCAGCGACGAGAGTCCGCTGAACGTGCAATTGTCACAAACAGCTGCCGTAGCTCAACTGTTCCATTGGATAATCGGCCTCTGACGCGTTGTAGTAGTAGTTGAAGCACGTCGCACACAGGCCATGACTGGTATTGGGCGCGCTGTGCGCAACCCACTCCGGTACCCAATCCCATCGTTCTTGCGTTCCGACGTATTTAGTCAGGCGGCAATGTGAACACTGCGTAATGACGCCGCGATCATCGACGTAGCGTTGGAGGTCCGCTTTGTGCGGCGCCCGTGTCAAAGGATCGTGCGGCGCCTCGACCACGAGTGAATTCATAACGATGTAGCCGGCACGGTCGCTCAGCGCATACACCTGCATGCTGAACTTCCGGAACACTGTTGGCGATGAGCACTCGTAGACGTGGGACGTGGGGTGTTGCGCTGTACCAGCATCCGGCGTCGCGGTGAGGAACCGCTCGTAAAACCCTCGCAGCGGTTGAGGAATTGCGTCGAGGTAACGCGCGCCAACGCCCCAGTTTGTCGCAACCCGCTGCTGGCCGCCGTTCGATTCGGCAAACTCTTGCCACGCGGGATTGAAGTACGCGAGGGTGAAATCGGGCCAGAGTCCGAACACGATGGCTCGACTCTCCTCGAGGTCTTCGAGTCGAAAATATGGAGCGAGCACGCCAGCGAAGTTTTCGCTCAGACGGGTGAACATCGCATCTCCCGAGGTACCAGTGTGAAGCGGGTTGCGAGCTGTGCCTCCCGGACTGCCTGTATTGCTAATTGATGCGGACTACAGCTGGCAGACGCGCAATGTTCCTTTTGGTGACCCAGTGCCGGTGCTTGTAATGTTGGGGCAATCGCCGTGCCGTTCTTTGCGATTTCCTGTGGGCTACTGCCGACACACCGCGTTCGGGTCCCCTTTCGGTTGATCAAGCTTCGGCCGTGCCGATCGCATCGCCAATTCCCACACCCCGTCCCTCACAAACGTTGCGACGCGTGCGAGCCTATCGTAGTCGATGTACTGCGCCTCATCGGTGATCTGATGGTAGTCCATGTGTTCGCCGCGCGAGAACGCAACGGCGGGAATGCCGTAACGCGCGTAACTGTAGTGATCGGCGCGGCAGTAGTACTGCAACGGATGTCCCGGCGCATCAAACGTCGTGTTGAACACCAACGGCTGTTTTTGTTTTGCGTTTGCGGCTTCCAGCACTTCGCCAAACTCGCTGCTCAAACGTTTCAAGCCGATCACTTCGAGATACGTTGGTCCCGCATCCGGCAAGTCATGAATGCTGCCGCGTCCAATCATATCCACGTCAATTTCGCTGATGATCGAATCGCGATTGCCTGTCGGGTGATCCGTGAACCAGCGGGATCCCAGGAGGCCAAATTCTTCTGCCGTGTGCGAGACAAAAAGAATCGATCGGCGCGCGTGCTTCTGACTCGACAGGAGCTCTGCGATTTCGAGTAACGCAACGGTACCGGAACCGTCGTCGTCCGCACCATTGCGAATGGAGTCCAGACGTGCGGGCCGCACTTTGCGCAATGAATCGAGAATTTGCTTGATGCGTGTTTGTTCGGACGCAGTGGGTTCGCGATTGGGTGAGTCCGCGCCCATTGGTCGCACGACCGCGTTGAACGCACGCAGTGAATCGTGATCAACCGGTGCGTTGTCGTAGCCTACGTGATCGTTGTGTGCCGTGAGCGAAACGTATTGATCTCTGACCGACGCATCCGTTCCTTCAAGAATTCCGACTACGTTGCGCGCCGCGAACTCGAGCGGCGTGACGCCAACGCTCGTGCTGCCGGAAAGCGTGATGCCAACGGCGCCGACAGCTGCTCCCTCAAGCGAACGGCCAAGCAAACGCGCCGCGAACGCATTGCTCACCAGTACGATCGGTAGATCGCGCCACGCAGTGTCGAGCACGAGAGCACCTGTGATGATCGCCGCAGCGGTACTCGCGCCGGCTGCATCGAGTTCTGCAACAAGCAATGACCGGGCGTTGCGAACTGGAAAGGCAGATTCTGAAACTACGTCCCGTTGTCGCCCGCGGGCTTGAGGCCGAGTCGTGCAAATTCAGCGGCGATATACGCGGTGGTCTTGAGGTTGCCGGCGTCGCCCGGTGCGCGGCCCATCATTGAATCGTGCGCGATGAGGAAGAGGCGCGTTCGGAGATCTGCGGCCGTGAGCGCCGATGATGTCTTCGTCTGCGCAGCTTGGGCCGCACCGCGGGGGCGTTGCGAGTAGCGAGGGCAGCGGTCGCTGCGGCCAGTGCCAGGCCGAGCGCGACGGGAAGTGAACGGATTCGCACGGCTATACCTTACGGCATGACGAGTCTGCGCGCGAATCGACTGGTGTGGACCGTGCTGGCGCCCTTCGTTGCGTTCGTGGGCGTGCTAATCGGCACGGCCTTTCTGTCGGCCGCTCCCGTTAACTGGGACCAGTGGCGTGCGGCCACATGTATGCCGGGCGCGTGCTTTTGCGAGGCTGTTCGCGGCGGGACAGTCAGACAGGTCGCGAATACCTGGTCGAGTTTCGCGTTTGTGTTTGTGGCGCTTTGGGTGGTGGGTGTTGCGCGGTTTGATCGCGTGCGCGGATTGTATGATATCGGTCTCAACGCGAGCCAGAGCGTGGGTGCGGTCAGTGGGAATTCGCTCAAGGCGAGCTGGATCCGTCCGAGTTCGAATGCGATGCGACAACGCACCGTGTATCCGCTGCTGTTGGCGCTGGCGCTCTTTGTTGTTGGTGTCGGCAGCGCGTTCTATCACGCGAGTTTGACGTTTGCCGGGCAGTTCGCCGACGTATTTGGCATGTATCTCATTGGGACGTTCGTACTTCTGTACAATGTGGGGCGGCTGCGCCCGATGTCGGATGTTACGGCGATCACATCGTATGTCGCGTTGAATGTCGGGCTGGCCGGCCTGTTGTACTCCATACCGGAGTTGCGGCGGTATGCATTTGCGATGCTGATAGTCGCGGCGTTGTTCGTGGAGTACCGGGTGCGACGTCGCGGGCTGGTGAACGCTGATGCGCGCTACCTGATCGGTGCGGTCGGTGCGTTGGCAGTGGCGTTTGTGGTGTGGGCGTTGGATTTGCGTCGCGTTGTCTGCACTCCCGAGAGTTTGTGGCAGGGTCATGCGGTGTGGCACGTGCTTGGCGCCGTCGCATGTGCGGAGTTGTATGTGTTTTATCGGTCGGAGAGCACCGGACCTGAGGTGTGACCAACGCGTCTGCCGACGGTCCTGCTGCTGCTCTCGCGCCCTCTGGCAGCCCGCGCGCCATCATGCGTTCTTTGTAGCACTGCTCCCGTGCACATCACCCGCAAGGAACGCCCCGTGATACACCAGCCCCGCACCGCACAAACCTTCGCGACGCGCCTGACACGCGCCGCTGCCACACTCCCGGCGCTCGCGTTGTGCGCCATTACCTCGTCCGCGCTCGCTCGCACCGCGTCGACGCAACAGATGTCCGTGGAAACGCGAGACGCGAAACAGGCCATGGACGAGACCTTCGCCAAGGCGTACCGCGAATGGACCGTGAATCCGAAACACGGCAGTCCGCTGGTCGATCATCTGCCAATCGTCAAAGGAATTCCGACGCCTCGCGAAGTGCTGGGGTATCACATTGGCGCGCCAAAGAAGCTCACGTACTACGCCGATCAACTCAAATATTATCGCGCGCTGGCCGCGGCCACGCCGCGCGTGCGCATTGAGACCATCGGCCAATCCGACGAAGGACGCGAACTCGTGGTGGTGTGGGTGTCGTCCGACGCGAATATGAGCAAACTCGCGCAGAACAAAAAGAATCTGGCGAAAATTGCCGATCCGCGTGGCATGACGGAAGCGAGCGTCAAGCAACTCATTGCGACTACGCGCCCGCACTATCACTTCATGGGTGGTTTGCACAGCGGCGAAACCGGTCCGTCAGAGATGTTGATGGAACTGGTGTATCGACTCGCGACAGAAACATCGCCCGTCATTTCGCAAATTCGAAACAACTTGTATGTGTCGGTGACACCGTCTGCCGACGCCGACGGACGCGATCGCAACGTTGACTGGTTCTACAAAGGACTCGAAACAGGGCTGGCCAACACAACACCGGCTGCACCAACGGCAAACGCTGCTCCGGCCGGAGCCGTCGGTGGGCGGGGCGGGGGTGCAGGTGCAGGTGCAGGTGCAGGTGCAGGTGCAGGTGCAGGTGCAGGTGCAGGTGCAGGTGCAGGTGCAGGTGCAGGTGCAGGTGCAGGTGCAGGTGCAGGTGC